>FWPU01001161.1_pt1 | contig 81122 bp, 68 predicted proteins | sample 2228361 | NCBI WGS metagenome assembly FWPU01 (sample SAMEA103939777, study PRJEB20133) | metagenome | reverse complement strand
TAGCCGATGACGTGACGGCCCAGCTCGTACGCAGCACGGTATATCCATTCCCGGTGAGGCTGGTTGGTGAATCGAACCGAGGCGTCGCCTGACCAGTCGTCCCGGCGGTCCACGATCCACGGCACCAGCACCAGGCATCCGCTCTCCGCCAGCCGCCGTGCGTACTGCGCCTGCGGGGGCACCCCCGCCGCCAGGCCGCAGATCTGCTCGGGCAGGACGTCCGCGTCCGGGATCGCCACGACGCGCGCGACCTCCTTCTCCGCGGGCTTGAGGAGGAGGCCCTCCGCGTCGACGCCCTCGAAGACCGGCCACCGCACCGCGTAGACGGAATAGCCCTTTCCCCGGCCGACCTCCGCCGGCGAGTCGGGGCCGCAGACGTATTCCAGCGCGGTCACCGGTTTGGTCTCGTCCACGGCCCCCAGGATCTTCCGGAGCCGGAGCCGGTTCGGCTCCATGGAAACGATGTAGGCGTCGTCCTCCGAAAAGTTAGGTTTCCAGAAGCGCTTGCGGCCGGTAACGGACGCCGCGAGTTCCCGCATCAGGTATCGGTCGATACCGGCCACCATCGCGGCCGCCATGTCTTCGCCGGTTTCAAGCGCCTTGGTGCCTTCGAGCGGATCGTCCTGTCCGGTCAACGCGGCCGATAAAACCAGCAATTCGGTGATCATGACGTGTATTTATACTGGCGGGTCCTGCGCCATGGCTACATTAATCCAAGGGAGGCGCAGATGAGGCAAACATGGGTACCCGGCGGTTTGATCGTCCTGTTGGCTCCGCTGGCGCCTGAGCCTCCGGATAGGCCATCAGGACGTCAGCGGGGTCGACTTCTGGAGCCACCTCCGCAGCCCCGCCCGCATCGTCCACGAGCGCGTCGAGCGGATCGACGACGGGGAGTCCGGGTCGCTGGCGATCCACGCGCGCTGGCTTGACGGCGCCGGGAAACCCCTCCTTTTGGACAGGCGCGTCTGGACCATGACGCCGCTCTACGAGACGATCGGCCCCGGCGGCTTCGGCGAGTTCTTTCTGGATCTGGGCCTGGCGCCGGCGGTGGAGACCGTCAGGCTGGGGAAGACGAATTTCGGGCTGCTGGCGGTCCGCGTGGCCAAGACGATGGGCGTCAGCGACGGCGGAGGCAAGATCGTCGACAGCGAGGGGAGGGTGGGGGAGAAGGAGATCTTGTGGCGGAGGGCCCGCTGGTGCGACTATTCCGGACCCGCCGCGCCGGGGGGCGTCGTCAACGGGATCGCGCTTTTCGACCATCCTCGGAGGCGGAGTAGCGCATGCGGCGTCGAGGGCGGAGTTTCTCTTTGTCGCGCCGGGGGCGGTTCATGTGGTAGGCTGTCGGATGTGACCGATTCTGTCGATCCGCTTGAGGTGCTGAGGTTCCTGCGGGAGGCCATGCGCCACGGGGCGCCCGCCCCGCCCGCGCTCGAGATCGCCGCCCGCTTGGGGAGGCCTCCGGCCGAGATCCGCGGCGCGCTTGAGGTGCTCCGCCGGGAGGGTTACATCGAGGGAGGCGGCCGCGGCGGGCGCGCCCGCGGGCTCACCGAGAAGGCCCTCCGGCTGGGAGAGCGCGAGGCGGAGCTCCTGGAGGCGTTGGAGCCGGCGCTCGACGAGGTCGTGGATCTGCACGTCCTTTTCCGCCTGGCGGGCGGGAGCCTGCCGCCCCTGTTCGGCATGGAACGCGGATGCCTCTGGATAAGGGACCAGTCGCGGCGGCGATTCGTGGGGGCGGGCGCGGCGGGGCTGGAGCCCGCCGAGGGGTTCCGCGAGGAACTTCCGCTCAAGTGCCAGGGGCTGGGCGGACCCCTCTGGATAGGAGACCGGAGGCGCGAAACCGACGCGGCGATTCCCTCCCTCTTCGATCCCCGGGCGATGTCCATGATGGTCATCCCGGTGTCGGAGGACTCTCGGCTTCTCGGCATCCTCGCGTTCAGCTCGGACGCCGCCAAGAGCGAGCCGGATCCGGCAGTCCTGCCGCTTGCAGGCCTGGCCGCCAGGCGCCTTGCCGAACCCATCCGGCGCGCGGAGGCCCAGCTTCGCGTCGTCGAGGACCTGAAGCTCCACAGGCTGCTGCTCGATCTGGTGCGCCGGATGGGGACGGCCGGCGGGCTAGAGCCGTTCCTGCGGTCTGTCTTCGAAGTGTTGGGGAAACTGGTGCCCGTCGACGCCATGTTCGTGGCAGTCAGGCGCGCGGACGGGCTCTATGAAGCCGTGCTCGAGACCGACCTGGACGATTCGGACCAGCGGATCTTCTTCCCGGTACCGCGGCTCATCGAGATGCAGAAGTCGAAGGCGCTCGAGTCGGTCGTGGGCCACCGATATCTGCTCATCTGCCGCACGCCGGAGGAGCTGGCGAGGATGTTCGGTAAACCGGCCTCCGGGGATCCATGGTACCCGGTGGGCAACCCGGCCCGCCGGTCCGCATCCCTGCTCTACGTGCCGATATGGTGCGGGGAGGAGTTCAAGGGGATCCTGTCGGTGCAGAGCTACCGCATGAACGCCTACCGCCATTCGGACGCGGAACGGGTCGCGGTGGTCGGGGAATACATGGGGGTGGCGATAGGGAACGCCTCCCCGGCGGCGCCGAGAGGCGGTTCGGAGGGGAACATATGATCCGGGCGGCGTGTCTGGCGTTCCTGGCCGCGGTCCTGCAGGAGGGCGCCCCGGCGGATGAAAGGAAGACGCCGCGTCTGGTGGAGAAAGCCGGTCGTCCCAACTTCCTGGTCCTGTTCTCCGACGACCAGCGGTTCGACACCATCGGCGCGCTCGGCAACGTGGAGATACGGACGCCCGTCCTGGATTCCCTTGCGCGGGGCGGGACGGCTTTCACGAGGGCCTACATCATGGGCTCCAACCAGGGGGCCGTCTGCGTCCCCAGCCGCGCGATGCTCTTCACCGGCCGCCACCTCTTCCACGTCGCCAAGGGCATACCCCAGGAGACGCCCATGTGGACCGAGGTCTTCCGCCGCGCCGGTTACGTCACCCACGGCATAGGCAAGTGGCACAACGGGGCCCCGTCCTTCGCGCGCGGCTTCGACGGCGGCGCCGAGATCTTTTTCGGCGGGATGACCGACCAGATGCGCGTGAGAATCCAGCAATTCGACCCTTCGGGGAAATACCCGAAGTCCCGCGAACGCGTCGCGGAGAGGCACTCCACCGATCTCTTCTGCGACGCGGCGATCAGGTTCATAGAGAGGCAGAGGGGGGAGAGGCCCTTTTTCCTCTACGTGGCCTTCACCTCGCCGCATGACCCCCGGACGCCCCCGAAGGAGTATGCCGACCTCTACGATCCGGGGAGGTTGGCGTTGCCGCCCAACTTCATGCCGGAGCACCCGTTCGACAACGGGGATCTCCGGGTCAGGGACGAGAAGCTCGCCCCGTGGCCGCGGACGCCCGATGTGATACGCCGCCACATCGCGGATTACTACGGGATGATATCGCACCTCGACGCCGGGATCGGCCGGGTGCTGGAGGCCCTGAGGAAGGCCGGGCGGGCGGACGACACGGTGGTGATATTCACGGGGGACAACGGCCTGGCGCTGGGGCGGCACGGGCTGATGGGGAAGCAGAGCGTCTACGATCACAGCGTCCACGTGCCGCTGATCATCTCCGGCCCGGGGATCCCGCGGGGCGGGCGGGTCGAGGCGATGTGCTATCTCCTGGACCTCTTCCCGACCGCCTGCGAGCTGGCGGGTATCGCGCCGCCGGAGGGGCTTGACGGTGTGAGCCTTCTCCCCCTGCTCGACGGGCGGAAGGAGAGGGTGCGCGAGACGTTGTTTTTCGCCTACCGTGATTTCCAGAGAGCGGTGCAGGACGAACGCTGGAAGCTGATAGAGTACGACGTCAGGGGCGTCCGGACGACTCAGCTTTTCGATCTGCGGGCCGATCCGTGGGAGATGAAAAATCGCGCGGAGGATCCTGCCTGCGGCCGGGAGCTGGCGCGGCTGCGGGGGGAGCTGGCCGCCTGGCGGAGGCGGGTCGGCGATTCCTCGTTGAAGTGAAGGGACCCGGCGGTAAATTATCCCTGTGATCCAATCGGGCGCGGTGGTGAAATGTACCCCGTTGGGACGGATTCCCGGGAGAAGAATCCGATGAAAGAACCGGTTCTCCGCACGATGGGCCAGCAGCAGAACCGCCGATCGTGGGCGGAGCCGTGGCGCATAAAGATGGTTGAGCCGTTGAGGATGACCACCCGCGAGGAACGCCGCAAGGCCCTGGCGGAGGCGGGATACAACACCTTTCTCCTGCGCGCCGACGACGTCTACATAGACCTACTTACCGACAGCGGTACCGGCGCCATGAGCGACCGCCAGTGGGCGGTCATGATGGTGGGCGACGAGGCGTACGCGGGCAGCCGCAGCTTCTACCGCCTGGAGGAGGCGGTGCGGAAGTACTACGGCTACCGCCACGTGGTCCCCACCCACCAGGGCCGCGGCGCCGAGCACCTGATGAGCAAGGCGCTCATAAAGCCGGGGCAGTTCGTCCCCGGCAACATGTACTTCACCACCACACGCCTGCACCAGGAGCTTGCCGGCGGCATCTTCGTGGACGTGGTGATGGACGAGGCGCACGACCCGGCCGATACCCACCCGTTCAAGGGGAACGTGGATCTGGCCAAACTCGAGTCCCTCATCGGTCGGGAGGGGGCCGGGAAGATCGCCTTCATGAGCCTGGCCGCGACGGTGAACATGGCCGGCGGCCAGCCTGTGAGCATGGCCAACGTGCGCGCCGTCCGCGAATTGTGCCGCCGCCACGGCATCAGGATCTACCTCGACGCCACCCGCCTGGCGGAGAACGCCTTCTTCATCCAGGAACGCGAGGAGGGATACGCTTCGAAATCCATCGCGGAGATCATGAAGGAGTTCTGCTCCCACACCGACGGGGCCTGGGTGAGCGCGAAGAAGGACAATCTCGTCAACATCGGCGGGTGGCTGGCCGTCAACCATGACGACGTGTTCGAGGTGCTGCGGAACCTGGTGGTAGTATACGAGGGACTGCATACCTACGGGGGCATGGCGGGCCGGGACATGGAGGCGCTCGCCGCGGGGATCGCCGAGTGCGTGGAGGACGACCACATACGCGCCCGGGTGGGCCAGGTCAGGTACCTCGGCGGGCTCCTGGAGAACTGGGGCATACCCCTCGTCCAGCCCATCGGCGGCCACGCGGTCTTCCTGGACGCGCGGAAGTTCTACCCCCACCTCCCGCAGGATCTCTTCCCGGCGCAGACGCTTTGCGCCCACCTCTACCTGGAGTCGGGCGTGCGCGCCATGGAGAGGGGCATCGTCAGCGCCGGGCGCGACCCGGGGACGGGCGACCACCGGCGGCCGTCGCTGGAGCTGGCGCGGTTGACTATACCGCGGCGCGTCTACACCCAGGCCCACATGGACGTCGTGGCCGAGGCGGTGAAGGCGGTCTGGGACAGCCGCGCCCAGGCGCGCGGCCTGAAGATGGTCTACGAGCCCAGGTACCTGAGGTTCTTCCAGGCCCGTTTCGAGCCGGCGTGAGGCTGGACGTGATCATAGGTTTTTTCAGGCACGGATTGGCGGCGCCACCCGGCGCAGCCGGCGCCGATGACGCCAAGCGACCCCTCACGCCGGAGGGCCGCGAGAAGACCCTCCTGGCTTCCCGCGGGGTCCAGAGGCTAGAACTGGGGTTCGACAAGGTGCTGACCAGCCCCCTGCCGCGAGCGTTGGAGACGGCGGAGATCCTCGCGAAGGCGCTCAAGCTCCCCAAGCCGCAGGTTTCCGAGCGCCTCCTGCCGGGCACGGTCCCAAGGACGATCATCCGGACGGTCCAGGGACTCGACTGCAAGGCCCCCGTCATGGTGGGGCATGAGCCCGATCTGTCGGCGGCCGTCGCCCTCATGATCGGCGCGCGCCCGGAGGAACCGCTGGAGATCAAGAAGGCCGGCTTGGCCGTGGTCCAGGTGCTCTCCCTCGAGCCGGAGCCGCGGGGGACGCTGCTTCAGCTGCTGTCGCCGGCGACGCTGCGGGCGCTGGCGAGGTGACTGCCGCATGCACGAGGTCGGCGTGGCCCAGACGATCATCGACGAGGTGGTCCGCCGCGTGAGGGAAGCCGGCGTGCGCGGGCGCGTCCGGGCGGTCCGCCTCAGGCTCGGCCGGCTCTCCACGATCGTGCCGGAGAACCTGAGGTTTTCCTTCGGCGTGCTGGCGAAGGACTCGGAGCTCGGGGACGCCAGGCTGGAGATCGAGGAGGTGCCTGCCCGCGCCCGCTGCCGCGCCTGCGGCCTGGAGTTCGAGCTGGACGAGCCGCTCTTCCTCTGCGAGGGATGCGGGTCGCCCGCTCTCCAGATGCTCAGCGGCGCGGAGATGCTGATCGACTCTCTGGACGTGGAGGAACCCTGATGGGTATCAGGCGGATTCCCGTGGTGAAGAGGATTCTGGAGGCCAACGAGAGCGTCGCCGGAGAGAACCGGAAGCGGCTGGCCTCGGCCGGCGTGCGGGCCATCAACGTCATCAGCAGCCCAGGGGCGGGTAAGACCACCATCCTGGAGAAGACGATCCCCCGGTTGGCGGGCCGCGTCCGCGCCGGCGTGATCGTGGGTGACGTGGCCACGACGCGCGACGGGGAGCGGATCGCGGCCCTCGGCGTCCCGGTAGTCCAGATCACCACGGGGACGATGGGCGGATCCTGCCACCTGGAGGCGGCGGCCGTGGCCCGAGCGCTCGACCGTATAGACCTCTCGAGGCTGGATCTACTGTTCCTGGAGAACGTGGGAAACCTGGTCTGCCCCGCCGAGTTCGACCTCGGCGAGGGGACCAAGGTGACGCTCCTGTCGGTGGCCGAGGGGGAGGACAAGCCGCTCAAGTATCCGCAGGCGTTCCGCGCGGCGGGCCTTGCCGTCATAACCAAGATCGACCTCGTGGATCCCCTGGGGTTCAACCTCGGGGCGCTGCGGGCCAACCTGCGGAAGGTGCATCCCCGGCTGCCCGTCCTGGAGCTGTCGGCGCGGACGGGGAAGGGGATGGAGGCCTGGATCGACTGGCTCTGTCGGGGCGTGAAGCCTTGACATGGGCCCCGGCCGGCCCTTGAAGCGCCGCGGCGTCCGCGGGGGTAAATAATTCAGACATGGATCGGGATGGCGCGATGCGGCGTGCGGCACTGGCCGCCCTGTGTTCCGCCGTTTGCGCCGTCCCGGTGCCGTGCCAGGTGGACGGCACCGCGCGCAAGTCGTTCGCAGAGATCGAGGATATATTCCGGAATCCCTTCCAGGGGTGGATGGCGTTCGCGCGGACGCCGTGGAACGAGCCGCGGCTGCCTTGCTCGGTGGCGTACTTCCGGCTGAACTGGGAGGAATTGGAGCCGGAGGAGGGCAGGTTCAACTGGAAGCCGATCGACGATGCGGCCGATGCCTGGCGGAAAAAAGGCGCCAGGATCGCCTTTCGAATCATGACCACCAACCCCCACAGCAGGGGGACCTACGCGTCGCCGAAGTGGCTCTTCGACGCCGGCTGCAAGTTTTCCGAGTACGAGGAAGGCGGGGGCGACCCGACCAAGGGAGGGGCGCGCATCAAGCGCGTCGAGCCCGACTACTCCCATCCTCTCTACCTCTCCAAGCACGGGGCGTTCCTCAAGGCGCTCGGGGCCCGCTACGACGGGGATCCCCGCGTCGAGTTCATGGACGTCGGTTCCTACGGCTACTGGGGGGAGTGGCACACCCCGCGGGCGGCCGGCCCCGAGATCCGCCGCCAGATCGTGGACGCCTACCTGGCCGCCTTCCGCAAGACGCCGCTGGTGATGATGTCCGACGACGCCGAGATGCTCGGTTACGCCCTCTCGAAGGGCACGGGTTACCGCCGTGACGGCGTCGGATCCCCCTGGCATGAGCAGAACTGGATCGGATCCAAGAAGTACGCCAAGGTGAAGGATTTCGCCTCCGCGTGGGAGCGCGCGCCGGTGATCTTCGAGTGGTACGGGAACTACGAATATCTCAAGTCGAGGCGGTGGTCGTTCGACCGGGCGGTCAAGTTCATGCTGGACAACCATGTGACCCTGATAAACGACAACGTGGGTCGGGTGCCGGATGAGGAGAGGCACCAGCTGGAGAGGCTCGCGCGGCTGGCGGGATACCGCTTCGTGCTGCGCGAGGTGTCCCATCCCGCCAGGGCCTCGCGCGGGACGCGGCTGGAGATCCGGATGAAGTGGTCCCACGTCGGAGTGGGGCGCCTCTATCGGCCGCACGCCCTTACGCTTTATCTCCTCGATGCCGGTGGGAAGCCGGCGCACCAGGCGAAGTCGGCGGCGAACCCGTGCCGGTGGCTCCCCGGCGACCATATGGCGGTAGAACGGATCGAGATGCCGCGGTCGATCGCGCCTGGGATCTATTCGGTGGGTCTGGCGCTGGTCGATCCTGTCTCCGGGCTTCCGGCGATCCGGCTCGCCTGCGACGCGCCGCATGCCGAAAGGCTCTACACGATCGGTCAGGTCAAAGTGGACTGAGCGGTCATCTCCGGGGCGCGCCCGTGAACCGCAGCGGACGATAGTCCTCGTGGGCGTGGAAGCTCCGCTTCCTCAAGGGCGCGCAGGTGGACAACTCGGGCTCATTGCGGCCCGCCGTGTAGTCGTACCGGCAAAAGGCGAACGTCCACACGTCCTCCACCGGCGGCCTGCCGCCGGTGGGGGCGAAGCCCGACCAGGCGATCCTTCCCTCGGCCGACCATCCCCTGTCGCTGTCGGCGCGCGCGTTGAGGGTGCCGTCGAGGACCACCGCCGCCCGGTAGTCGAACTCGTCGGCGGACTTGCAGCGGTCGAAGCTCTCTCCCCTCCGGGGGAAGAAGATGTCCAGCTTCGTCCCGGCGGGGCTGATGTGGAATTCGTAGTAGCCGGGCTTGTCGACCGACGGTTTCAGGAAGAACTCGAAGACGTCGTTCTCCCAGATGCGACCGTCGTGCTCCATTATGTCCGCGAAGAGGTCGCGGTCTTCCATCTCGGCGAAGAAGTAGATGGCCTCGTCGTCCCAGAGCAGGCGCGCGCGGGTCCGTGCCGCGGCCGGGCGGTCCTGTGCGCCGAGCCAGGGCGTCGAGAAGTTCTCCACGACCTCGGCGAGTTTCCATGACTCCTCATCCGCCAGGCCGTCGATCCTGATCGGCCCGGCCGCCCTCCGGCACTCCACCTCGCCGGGGAGCCTCTTCTGCGGTCCCATTTCACCGCCCGTACCCGTCCGGCACGCGACCAGGAGCATCGGCAGGGAAAGCGATACGCAAGCCGCGCGGAACATCACCATGCGGTCCTCCTGGCGGCCGGCCGCCGGGCGCCTCCCGGGGCGGACGCGCAATATCGGGCCTCAGCAGTCGAACCTCGCGGGGGAGAGTGGGGCCATGTCGAATTCGGGACGCTCCCCGCAGAGTATCCGGGCGACGATCTCCCCGGTGATGGGGCCGAGAGATAGCCCCAGCATCCCGTGGCCCGTGGCCAATGTCAGGTTCTCCACCCTGCCGGACCGGCCGATGATGGGCATCCCGTCGGAGGCGCATGGCCGCAGGCCGCGCCATATCTCCACGAGATCGCCTTCGGCACATTCCAGGTATTCCGCGGCGGACCGGCGGATGGCGTCGACGCGGCGCAGGTTGATCGAGAGATCCATCCCCGCCAGCTCCATGGTCCCGGCGAGCCTCAGGAGGGATCCGAGCGGCGTCACCGCCACCCGCGCCTCCTTCAGCAGCAGCGGCAGGGGCGGGTTGGGCCCCGGCGTCCGGATGGTGACGCTGTATCCCTTGCCCGGCTGGACCGGCACGCGCAGGCCGAGATCCCGCGCCAGCCCGGCCGACCAGGAGCCCGCGGCCAGCACGACCTCATCGGCCCGGATGTCGCCCCGCGTGGTCCGGACCGCCGCGATCCGCCGCCCGGACCGCTCGAGTCCCATGACCTCGGCGCGGGTGAGGAATGCGGCGCCCTTTCTCTCCGCTTCCCCGGCAAGGCCTCGTGAGAACTCGAACGGGTCGATGTGGGCGTCCTCCGGATAGTAGACGCCGGATATCCCCGGGCGGATCTGCGGGGCCATCGCGCGGACCTCGTCGGGCCCGAGCGCCTTCGACGGCAGTCCGTATTCCTCAAGCAGCCGGGCCTCCTTGAGCCCCTTCTCCCTGGCCTCAGGGCTGCGGTGGAGTATCAGTATGCCCTTGTGCGCGTATCCGCAGTTCATCCCGCCGGCGGCGAGCTTCTCGAACAGCGCGGCGCTGGCTCGTCCCATGTCGCGGAGGATCGGGATGGCGCGCCGCATCTGGCCCTCGTTGCAGGCCCGGCTGAACGTCCACACCCACCGGGCCAGCTCCGGATCCGGCCGGAACTTGATGTAGAACGGGCTCCCAGGGTCGAGCATCCATTTCATGCCCTGGCTGAGGACGCCCGGCGCGGCCAGGGGGAATCCGTGGCCGGGGGTGATGAGGCCCGCGTTGCCGTACGAGCAACCGGAGACGAGATCCCCCTGCTCGATGACCGTCACGCGGCGACCTTTCTCGGCCAGGTAGTAGGCCGAGCATATGCCTATGACGCCGCCGCCCACCACCAGGACGTCCGTGTTTGATGTCATGGCTTCGACGCCTCGTAAGCCCCCGCGTCGGGCCGGCCTCCGGCGGGGCGCGGCTCCGCCTGCAGGGGATGTTTGTATTGAAGCAGATTCGCGGGCGGATTGAGGTCGCCCGGCGGGACCGGCAGCTTGAGCGCCGCGAGGGGTTGGCCGACGTAGATCGCGCGGTGCGGATTCGCGTGGATGAGCTTGTAGTCGTTCGCGGCGGGGTTTCGGAACGGGGGGTATCCGTCGCCGTGGGCGGCGATGTTGTCGCCGGGCGCGAGGCCGCTTCCCTGCGGAAGGAGGAATCCGGCGGAGATCCAGTTGCCGCCCACCGTTATCGGCGACGGGGCCGCGCCGTTGCGCACCACCCCTGGCAGCACGGCGTGGCTGCCGGATGAATCCGTGTTGCCGGCGCCGTCGACGATGTCGAACTCCCCGTTGGCCGAGTCGTGAATGAATGACGTCTCCACCCAGTTGTAGTGGGCCCGGCTCTTGTAGTTGTGGCCCGTGGTCAGGGCGTAGATCTCGAAGGCGGTGACCCGCACGCTGGTCCCGCCCAGGTACAGGTTGTGGTTGAAGCCGGCCCGCCGCTGGCTGCCGTTGTGGTGGATGTCGCAGCGGCGGACGACGACGTCGTTGGCCTGGTTGATGCGGACGCCGGCTCCGTTCGAGCTCCTGTTGCGGGCGTTCGTCAGCTCGAAGCCCTCCAGCACGCATCCGCCCGCGCCGGGTTCGAACTGGACGATGGCGCGCGGGGTATCCGCACGCTGGTGCGCCTTCCCCCGTCCGACCTCGAGCGCCTGCCATGGCGCGGGAACGGCCAGCGCCAGGATGAGCACCGCGCCCATGGCGGCCTTTATATCGGGGATGGGCGCGGGCCGTCAACGGCGGCGGTCGCGTGCCGGCGGGACCGGGCGCCGGGAATTCCATTGAGCGGACCGCGGCGTTTTTGGTGAAATACGAGGCTGGCCATGGCGCTGGAGGCGAAGTGCGTGAACCATCCGGGGCGGGTCGCCTCCGCCCTCTGTCCGTCGTGCTCGCGCTCCGTATGCAGCGAGTGCACCGTCAAGGTGGAGGGCATCAACGTATGCGCCGCGTGCCTGGCGGCCCGGGCGAGGCAGGCGGAGACCCGGCGGAGGCTGAGCGCCGGCGTGGGCGTCATCGGCCGCGTCGTTACGCCGTTTTTGGCGATGATCGGCCTGACGGTGGTTTTCTTCCTGTATGCGCTCCTGCTCTCCTTGATCCTGTGAAGGCATGAGGTTAGAGCCCGCCGGAGTCCTCGAAATCGTGGACCGCGCGGTCGCGATCCTCCGCAGGAGGCCGCTGCTTCTTGTCTCGACGGTCGCGGCGGGATCGGCTCCCTTGGCCATGGGATGCGTGCTAGGGGTGCACCTCCTGCGCGCGGGCGGATCCGGCCTGGCGTCACTCCTGGCGGGGGCGGCGGCGCTGGCTGCGCTGGCGGTCCCGAGGGCGGTGGGGTGGGGGGCCGGGACTATGGCGCTGGCTTCCCTGCTCGAGGGCGAGCCGGCGGAGCCGCACGTGTTCCTGCGCCGGGCGGCGCGGCTGGCGCCTTCCCTGCTGGCCGGCCAGGCGTCGCCGTTCGTATGGATCATGTTGGGGCTCCTCTTGCAGGCGGGTCCGCCCGCCCTGGCCGTCTTCGCCTCGAACGTGGAGGGGAATCCGTTCGCTTCCCTGGGGCTTACGATAGTGGCGTCGGCGGCAGGGACTCTTGCGTTCGTGGGGGTCTTGGTCCTGGTGAGCAGGAGGCTCCTGGCGCTCCCCGTGGCCGCCCTCGAGCTTGCGGGGGCCGCGGCGGCGCGGCGAAGCCGCCAGCTCGTCCTTGGGCAGACCGTGCGGGCGGCGCTCCTTTTCTGGTTCCACGCCTTGGTTTTCGCCACGCTCTGGATCACGTTGGTCTTGGCGGTCCCGTTCGCGCTGTGGCTGGTGCAGGTATTGACGGGGGTCGCCATGACCGGCGCGCTGGGGGTCTTCAACCCGAAGGATCCCACCTACGTGGCGTTCCAGGGCGCGGCGGCGTTCCTGGTGATGGAACCTGTCAAGTGCGCCTCTTGGGCGCTTTTCTACAAGGATTGCGGGGCGCGGAAGGAGGGGGCGGATCTGCGGCCCCGTCTCCTGCGGTGGGCGGCTTCCGGGCGGAGCGGAGTCGCCGCGGCGCGGCGGGCGGAGGTCGGCGGTCGTGAGTGATATGCTGGTCGCGCTTGTGTTGTCGGCGGCTTGGGCGCACGCGCCGCGGCAGGCGTGCGACCCCGAGGCCATCCGCGAGCAACTCGGGAGGATTCTCTCCAGGTCCGAGTTCCGCGAGAAGATGCCATCCGATTTCTGGAGGAAGCTGCGCGATTACCTGAAGCTGAAGGCCCTTCCGGAGCCGGATCGTCGCGGGGACGCGTGGCCCTCGTGTTCGGCGGGCGGCCACTCAGGGGGCTTTCCACGCGGCTTGATGGTAGTCGTTTTCATCGCCTGTATGGCCCTCGTCGCCGCGCTCATCGTCGCGGTCCTCTACCGCATGTGGGTGGGCCGGGCGCGGGCGACCCCTCCCCCCGCATTCGCCCCGCCTGCGGGGGAAGGGACGCTCAACCCGCTTTCTCGCGACTCGCGCGACTGGGCGCGCCAGGCGGAGGACTTGTACCGCCAGGGCAGGCTCGCGGAGGCGGTGCGGGCGCTGTACCTGGCGGTCCTTGCAGTGGCGCACCTGAGGAACTGGATCGAATACCATCCCTCCAAGACCAACTGGGAGTATGTCAGGTCCTTCGCGGGTCCTCCGGAGGGCCGGGCGGGCCTCGGGGGCCTCACGCGGACGTTCGAAATCCTCTGGTTCGGGCGCAGGCTGTGCACCCGGGAAGACTACCTCGAATCCCGGCGCCTTGCCGGCGAGCTGCTCGGCTTCAAGGAGGGTGCGGCGTGAGGAAAGCGGCTCTCGCTGTGGCCGTCGTGGTGGCCGCCGGCGTTGCCGCCGCGCTGGTGGCCGTGCTGGTCTTCTCCTACGCCTTCCGGCGGGGCGAGTCCTTCGCCGAGGGGTCGAGCTACCGGGCCGCGCCTGACGGCCTGCGCGCCCTGGCGCTCCTGGCGGAGTCGCAGGGTTACGCCGTGGTGCGCCTCTTCGATCCGTGGGAACTGGCGCGGTACCGGGGCGTTCTCGTAAGCGCGGCCGCGCATCGCGAGCAGGGCGGGCTTTCGTCCGGCTGAAAGACCCCCGATTGTCCCCGGGGTGGGGACGGGGGCCAGGCGGGCCGGATACGGCCGGCGGATCTCCTGAAGTGGGTTGAGGCGGGGAATACCGCGATTCTTCTGTGCCCGTTCGGCAACGCTCATCTGGAGGGGGTGGGGATAGGGATCGAGGCGATGGATCCGCCCTCTCGGACGGCTGAGGCGGAGCCGGGCGCGCCGTTGACCTCCCGTGCCTGGATTCTCTCCTTCCGGTCTGGGCGGTGCTTCAAGGCCGATGGGTCGAAGTTGTCGGTCGAGACGCTCTACCGATCTGGCGGGCGTCCCGTGGTCCTTCTGGCCGGGTGCGGGGCGGGGCGGATCGTACTCGTGTCCGACGCTTATCCGGCCACGAACGCCGGCATACCGGAGGCGGACAACGCGCTTTTTCTCATGAACGCGCTCGATCCGGCCCGGCGCGGGGGCATGGTGATCTTCGATGAGACGTCTACGCGGGTCGGGATGGGCGGGCCGGGCGTCGTTTCCTACCTGCGCGGCGCGGGGGCGCAGCCGCTGTTGATCGAGCTGGCGATCGTGTCGCTTATGGCGCTGTGGTGGGCGGCCTCTCGCGTGGGCCCGCCCGCGGTCCGTCGTGCGCGGCCACCCCGCGGGGCGGCCGACTACGTTACCGGTATGGCGATCCTGTACGAGAAGGCCGCGATGGGCCGCCGCGTCGTGAGCGTGCTCGGGGACGTCCTGAGGGAAGCGTCGCGCGTGTCCGGCCGGACTGCCGCCGGGGTCGACGCGCGCCGGGAGGCGTTGCTTGCGCGGGCCCGCGGGCTGTCGATCCGCCGCTCGGTGGGGGAATCGGATCTCGTGAAGTTCGGCCGTGCCGTGCACGATTTTCTGCGGGAGACGCTATGGAAACGGGAAAAGTTGGGCCGATCGGCGAGGCCTTCAGGGCGCTGACGGAGCAGGCCGGCCGCGTGATCCGGGGACAGGCCGCCGTCGTCGAGCAGATGTTCGTCACTCTCCTGTGCAAGGGGCATGCCCTCCTGGAGGGCGTCCCTGGGACCGCCAAGACTCTGATGGTCCGGACCCTGGCGCGGCTGATCTCGGCGTCGTTCCGCCGCATCCAGTTCACCCCTGATCTGATGCCCTCCGACATACTGGGCACGAACGTCTTCGACATGCAGGCTCACGCCTTCCGCCTCCGCCGCGGCCCCATCTTCACCGACCTGCTCCTGGCCGACGAGATCAACCGCACTCCCGCAAAGACGCAGGCAGCGCTCCTGGAGGCGATGCAGGAGCGGCAGGTGACGATCGACGGCCAGGCCGAGCCGCTGGGCGACCTCTTCACCGTATTCGCGACTCAGAACCCGATCGAGTACGAGGGGACCTACAGGCTGCCGGAGGCGCAGCTCGACCGGTTCATGATGAAGATTGAGGTCCGCTATCCCTCGGCCGACGAGGAGGACCGAATCCTGGAGGCGTACAACGCCGGCCAGGAGTTGCACGGCATGTGCGGCGACGTGACGCCGGTTCTGGATCCGGACGGGCTCCGGCGCCTTCGCGCCGAGGTGGCGCGCACAACCGTGGAGCCCGGTCTCGTCCGGTACGTCCGAGAGATCGTCTGGGCCACGAGGTCGAGCGAGGCGATCTTGCTGGGGTGCGGGCCGAGGGCGTCGATACACCTGCTCTGCGCCGTCAAGGCCCTGGCGCAGTTGCGCGGGCGCGACTTCGCCACGCCGGACGACGCCAAGTATATGGCCTATCCGGTCCTGCGCCACCGTGTGATCCTGCGCCCCGAGGCGGAGGTGGAGGGGATGACGCCCGACGAGGCGCTCCGGCAGGTCCTGGAGATGGTGAAGGTGCCGCGGTGACGGTGACGCCGAGGTTCCTGCTCCTGAACGCGCCGGCCCTGGCTCTGGCGGTGGCGGCCTTCTGGGCGCCCTGGGCGTTCGGGCTGGCGCTGGCGTGGCACGCCGGACTTCTGCTGCTGGCGGTGGCGGACGCGGTCATCGGCTGGGATCCGCGCGCCTTCGCCGCGTCGCGCCGGATCGGGCCCAGGCTCTCGATGGGCGACGAGACGACGGCGCACGTGCGGGTCCGCAACCTCACGGCCCGTCCGCTGTCGCTCGAGGTGTTCGACCCCGTGCCCGAGTCGTTTCGCTGCGAGCGGTCGCGCGGCCGGCTGCTGCTGGGGCCGGGCGGGGAGGACGCCTTCAGCTACGCCCTCACCCCGCTGCGCCGCGGCACGGTCAGGTTCGGAGACCTCTGGGTGCGCAGGGCCTGCCCGATGGGCCTGGCGGCGCGGCGGGCGCGGATACCGGCGTCGCAGGAGGTCAGGGTCTATCCGAACCTGGAGGGCATGCGGCGGGCGGAGCTGCTGGGGCGGAAGAACCGTCTTGCGGAGGTCGGCATCCACCGGGTGCGCTTCGCGGGGCAGGGGACCGAGTTCGAGCAGCTGCGCGACTATTCGCCCGACGACGACTACCGCCGCATCAACTGGAAGGCGACGGCCAAGCGGTCGCGGCCGATCACGGCGGAGTACCAGGTGGAGCGCAGCCAGAACGTGCTGCTGTGCGTCGACGCCGGCCACATGATGGGGGCCGGCGTGGGATGGATGACGAAGCTGGACTACGCCGTGAACGCCGCGGCGCTGCTGGCGCACGCGGCGTCGTCCGGGGGCGACCGCGTGGGGTTGATCATCTTCGCGCACGAGGTGCTGGTGCACGTGGCGCCGGCGCAGGGCCCCCGGTCGTTGAGCCGCATAATAGAGGCGCTCGCCGAGATACAGCCGCAGCCCACGCGCGTGGATTACATGTCGTTGGTCCGGTTCCTGGCGGTGCGCGGCAAGAGGAGGTCGCTCCTGGCGGTCTTCACCGATCTCGTGGACGCGGCCCTGGGGAAGGAGCTTGCGGCGTGCCTGCTCCTGCTGCGTGGAAGGCACCTGCCGCTCTGCCTCACGTTCAGGGACCAGAACGTGGAGGACCTGGCCCGCATACGGCCGGAGACCGCCCAGGACGTCTACGTGCTGGCGGCTGCCCATGAGCTTACGCGCGAAAGGGCCTTCTTGCTGAGAGATCTCTCCCGTCACGGCGCTCACGTGGTGGACACGCTGCCGCGCGATCTCTCGGTGCAGGCGGTCAACAAGTATCTCGAGCTCAAGGCGAGGCAGGCGATCTGAGGCCGCGCGCCGCCGAGGGACGGCGCCGGCCGCCGAGGAGGAGCCACGCCAGGGCGGCCGCCAGCGCCAGGAACCCGAAGGCGTACTTGGGAAGAGCCCCGACGGCCTGGAATTTCGAGATGGTGGACTCAACAAACATCGCCGCCAGGAAGATCGGCACGGTCCCCAGCAGGAGCTTGAGGGCCGGTCCACCTTCCTCTCGAAGCGCCAGGGCCCGAGACCGGTCGCCGGGGACCAGCATGGCCTTCGCCAGCGTCAGACCGGCCGCCCCCGCGATGAGGATCCCCAGGATCTCGATCAGTCCGTGCGGCGCCAGCAGGCTGAAGAGCTCGAACGACCGCCCGGCGCGGACGAAGATGGAGCTGAACGATCCCAGCATTATCCCGTTGTAGAAGAGCACCGCCACGGTCCCGGCGCCGAACGTGATCCCCAGCGCGAAGGCGAATATGGCGACGCGCAGGTTGTTCGTCGTGATGTGGCTCATCATGAACACCGATTCCTCCGCCCCCTTGAGCGAGCCCTTGTTCCGCAGGTACTCGTCCGGAGAGACGGTCGAGTAGGGCGGCTCCACGATGAAATGGACCGAGGACGGGTCGGCGACGCCCGCGGCGCCCCCCGCTGCGGCCCCCGCCAGGAAGATCGCCAGGGCCGCCAGGACGTATGACGCCCGTTCCCTGAAGGCGCGCGGGAAGTCCGCCGTCAGGAACCCCCAGGCGGACTTGAGGCGCCGGCGCCTGCCCTGGTAGATCACGGCGTAGCCGCGGGCGACGAGGTCGTTCAGGTAATCCTCCGTCGCCTCGTCGCGGAAATGTGTCCGGGCCAGCAGCAGGTGGCCGCTGAGGGCGCGGTAGAGGTCGCCGAGGCGGCGCACCTCGTTGTCGCCCAGGCCGGGCAGGCCGTCCGTTTCCGCCCGCTCGAAGAGTTGCTCAGCCTCCCGCCAGGCGCCTCGGTTTTTCCGTATGAATTCGTTGAGCTCGTCCGCCATCGGCACCGCGGCCCCCGCCGATCTTCGCGCGGCCGCCGCCGGGATGTTATCATGAAACGCCGTTTCGTTGTAGGATGCGGGGCGGAAATGGAAGAACGTGATGCGTGGGGCGGCGGGTATTTCGTCCGCACGCCCGAGAACGTGACGTTCGAGTTCGAGCCGGCCGGCCTGGCGAGCCGCTTCGCCGCATGGCTCGTCGACATCGCGGTCCTTGGGATCGGGAGCATGGCGATAATGCTCGCCGTGTCGTTGTCGTTCCCGCTCTCCGGCCCGTTCTCGATGGCGGCGGCCGGCGTGGCCGTCTTTGCCTTCATATGGGGCTACCACGTCTACTTCGAGTACGCCCGCGGAGGAGCCACCGTCGGCAAGAGGCTTCTGGGGATCCAGGTGATCTCCGACGACGGCCTGCCCTTGGACTTCTGGCAGGCGATGGTCAGGAACCTGCTGAGGGCGGTGGATTTCCTCAGCCCCGTCTACTTTCTCGGGGCCTCGGCGGCCTTCCTGGACCGCTGGAACCGTAGGCTGGGCGATCTGGCGGCGGGGACCATCGTGGTGCGCAAGCGCCGGGCCGCGAGGCCGGAGGAGGTGGTCGCCCCGAGCGAGCGCTACAACACGCTGCTGGAGGATTTGGCGCTGGCCTCGCGCCTGCGGATGGGCATCCGGGGGGAGGAGCGCGGGATGCTGGTTTCCCTGTGCCTGCGCCGCCACGAGCTTGAGCTCGGGGCGCGGGTGGAACTGTTCGGCTTGGCCGCTGAAGGGTTGCGGCGCAGGTTCGACCTGGCGGCGGATCCGAGGCTGAGCGACGAGAGACTGGTGATGAACGTGGCGGCCGTGCTTTTGGGGGCGGGTCCGGGGAGCGGTTCGCGCGCGACCGGCCGCCGCCTCTAAGTCGCGGATTTGACCTGCGGAATTTTTGAAAGGACGCGATGTGAGCGACAAGCCCAGTCATGTTCCGTGCGGCGTGTGCGGTATCCTCGTGCCGACCAACATGGTCGTGAGCCTGGGAGGCAAGACGGTGTGCGTTCACTGCAAGGGCGGGGTGGCCCGCGAGATGGCGGGGGCTCAGCCGGTGGGCGCCTTGCGGTATGCGGGGTTCTGGATCCGATTTGCGGCCGTCCTGTTGGATGGGTTGATCGTCGGGCTGCCGATGTTCGTGATCATGATGGTCCTGCTCTTTGCGGCCGCCGCCTCGGGCAATGGCGGTCTGAATGGGTCCAACGTCATATCCATCGTGATTCAGGCGGCATCCCAAGTGCTTTACATGGCCTACCAAACCTTCTTCTGGGGCAGGTACGGCGCGACACCGGGCAAGATGATCTGCCGGATCAAGATCGTGCGTTCCGACGGCGCACCCATCGGCTACCTGCGGGCGTTCGGGCGCTACTGGGCCACCATCCTTTCCGGCTGCATCTGCTACATTGGGTTCATCATAGCGGCATTCGACGATGAAAAGCGCGCGTTGCACGACCGCATATGCGACACGCGGGTGGTTTACAGGTAGGAGTGTGGCGGCTTTGACGGGAGAGGTCCGGTGAGGGCCGAGCTTCGGGGTGAGCCCTGCCTTTGTCCGGGCTGCGGCGGGTGGGTCCGCCGGCGCAATACCGGGCGCCACCGGTGCGGGGGCTGCGGGCTGGAGATGGATCTCTGGGTGACCGAGGCGGCCGCCCGCCGCCAGGCCCGCTTGGATGCGCTGGACGCGCCGGTTCCGGAGCCGGCCTCCGAGTCCAAGCCCCCGTGCGTCAGCCACCCGGAAAACGCGTCGGTCGCCGCCTGCTCCCGCTGCGGCGACTTCATCTGCGAGGTCTGTCTGATCCGCGTAGAGGGTACGGAACTCTGCCCGCGCTGTTTCGAACACAGGGTGGACCACGCGGAGCTGCTGTCGCTCCAGAGGCGGTTCCGGTTGCCGTCGATGGCTTTGGGCATCGGGATCGCGTCGATTCTCTGCGGGGTGGTGGTTTCCTACTTCACGATTTTCCTTGGGTTGTTCGCGGCGGGGGTGGGCGTCAAGGCGCTCATGGACATACGCAGGAGGCCCGCACTGGGAGGGAAGGGGAGGGCGGTGGCCGGGATCGTCCTGGGCTTGATCGCCGCGATCGCGTGGACGGCGGTCTTTGTGTCCGTCTTCGCCTTTTCCGGTCGGATGTGATGAAGCGAGGGGGATATCCTTGCGTTTATGTCCGCGGCTTCTTGTCGCGGAGGAAGGTCACGCTGTACGAGGATTATCTGGGGTCTGAAATTCTCGGCATCTTTGGGATGTACGATATCGATCGCCAGATCTATTACGACGAGATTCATTACGTTTTCCGCTACCGCCGCCGTGACTGGGCCTGGTTGATCTACATGGTGCTGGCGGTCCTTCTGGCGCTTTTCGGGCTCGCGGTGGCGGTCATAGAGGAGCCGGGCGCCCTGTATATCGGCCTTGTGATCGCGGGTCCGTCGGCCCTCTGGACGATCTATTGCCTCATCCGCTTGGCGGGCAAGAGGCTGTCGGCCCGGGTGGTTTCCATCCGCGGGACGGTCGATTTCTGGGTCAACCGGCCGAACTCGGGAAACCGGCCTGGGGACGCCCCGGGTTTTCTCGAGACTCTCCTCTCCAGGCTGAAGATCGTTGAGACGGCCGATCCGCCGCCTCCTGCCGCCGACGCGCCCCAGGCGGCGCCCGCGGACCCCGCGGGTCCTGCGGTCACTCCATGAGCTTCGACAGGTCGTACGCCGCCGTGCGGTTCTCGGTCATGTGGGGGAGTATCAGGATCTTTTGCGCCGGCAGGTAGGCGTGGTCCGCCGTGCCCTGCTTGAACTGCAGGAGTGGGCGCGTCTTCCCGTCGGCCGCGACGTGGAGCACCTTGCCGGCGATCCAGTCGGTCACGACATAGCCGCCGCGCCCGTCGCTCTCCACTCCGTCGAGGTTCCCCTCCGGCTCGGGGGTTATGGGGGTCTTCTTCCTGGTGGCGAGGTCGAGCCGGTACAGCCGTCCCGGGATCTTGGTGGTGAAGTCCGCCTCGGGCTTCCCCCAGCCGCCCACCACGAGCGAGCCGTTCTCGTAGAGCAGGCCGTTGGGATATTCGAGCTCCTCGCCCTCGGCCAGCACGGAGACCTTGCCCTCCTTCAGCTGGTATATCCGGCTTGCCGTCATGTCGGACACGTATACCGTCCCGTCGGGCCCGCATGCGACGTCGTTCAGGAACTTGGCGCCCTCCACCGTCACGCGCCGGACGACGGCACCTGACGCGATGTCGATGCCTATTATCCGGTCGATGTCGGCCGTCCAAAGGGTTCCCTCGTGGCTGCGTAGCCCCTTTGGGGCGTTGAGCCCCGAGATCCAGGCGGCGGCCAGCAGCTTGCCTCCGGGCGTGAGCTTGGAGATCCGGCCGTTGCCGTCCTTGTCGGCGGCGCCGCCGGCCACCTGCGAGACGAAAAGGAATCCCGATTCGGCGTCGACGTAGGCGCTCTCCGGGTTTTCCATCCCCTCGGTCAGGACCCACGGCTTGATGGCGGGGACCTGCCGCGCCGATTCGGAGCACGAGGCCAGAAGGACAAGAACGGCCGCCGCCGCCCGGGCCATGTCTCTCCTCCTCCCACAACTGTTAACGAAATCGCGTCGCGATTTCGTTAACAGTTGCGGTCAATATATGACAGGCATTTCACGGTACTTGGGCAAGGGCCAGAGGTCGTCGTCCGTGATGAGCTCCAGCGCGTCGGCGGCCTCGCGGACCGCATTGATGGTGGGGATCACCTTGTCGCGGAAATACTTGGCGCGGGCGGCGGCGTCGCCGCGGTGTTCCTCCGCGCCGGCATGGACCCTCTCAAGCTGCGAGAGGGAGTCGGACAGGCGCGCGGCGCACGAGGTGAGTTCGTGGAGCGCCTCTTCCGCCGCGGCGGTGCTGGCGCGCCTGGAGGCCCGGCGGGTCTTCAGAACGGTTTCCGCGAGCCGCTGCTGGTACTCGAAGGCCGCCGGCAGCAGCATCCGCCGGCCGATGTTCGAGGTAACGAAGGCCTCGACGTTGATCGTCTTGGCGTAGTTTTCCAGCATGACGGTCATGCGGCTGGAGATCTCCTCCTCCGTGAGTATCCCGAATTTGGAGAGTAACTGGCCGACGTCCTTGTCCTTCAGGACAAGAATCGCATCCACGGCGTTGCGGATATTGGGCAGGCCCCGGCGCTCGGCCTCGGCGCACCATTCCCTGCTGTAGTTGTCGCCGTTCCATATGACGCCGCGGTTGGCGGCGAGGGTTTCCCGCACCACGGCATTCACGGCGTCGTGGAGGTTCATCCCCGCGGAAAGCCTCTTCTCGATCTCCGATGCCACTGAGTCGAGGGATTCCGCGACGGCTGCGTTGATGAACGCCAGGGGCCTGGCGACGGCCTGCGAGGCGCCGACCATGCGGAATTCGAACTTGTTCCCGGTGAAGGCCAACGGCGACGTGCGGTTGCGGTCCGAGGCGTCGCGCGGCAGTGGGGGGAGGACCCCGACGCCGATGTCCAGGGGCGCCACCGTACGCCTCTTGCTCTTGGCACCCTTGATGAGGTCCTCCACGACCTCCGTGAGCCTTTCGCCGAGGTAGACGCTGACGATCGCCGGCGGCGCCTCGCCGGCGCCCAGGCGGTGGTCGTTGCCGGCGTGGGCGACCCCTACTCTGAGGAGTTTCCCCCAGTGCCTGGCGGCGCGTATGACAGCAGTGAGGAACACGAGGAACTGGGCGTTCTCTTCCGGGGTATGGCCCGGATCCATAAGGTTCTCGCCCCTCTCTGTCGCCAGCGACCAGTTGACGTGCTTGCCCGATCCGTTGACGTGCGCGAAGGGCTTTTCGTGGAAGAGTATCTGAAACCCGTGCCGGTTGGCCACCTGCCTGAAGGTCTCCATTACGACCATGTTGTGGTCGGCGGCGACGTTTGCCGTCTCGTAGATCGGGGCCACCTCGAACTGGGCGGGGGCCACCTCGTTGTGGCGGGTCCGTATCGGGATGCCGACTCTGTAGCAGGCCGCCTCGGCGTCGTGCATGAACGCCAGCACCCTGGGGCGGATGGAGCCCAGGTAGTGGTCCTCCATTTCCTGCCCCTTGGGAGGGCGCGCGCCGAAGAGGGTGCGGCCGGTCGCCAGCAGGTCGGGCCTCATCAGGTAGAACAGCTTGTCGATGAGGAAGTACTCCTGCTCCGGTCCCACGGTGACATGGATGCGGTTCACGTCCGATCGGCCCAGGAGCCTCAACAGCCTCAGCGCGCTGCGGTTGATCGCCTCGAGGGATCGCAAGAGAGGAGTTTTCTCGTCGAGGGCCTGCCCCCCCCAGCCGTAATAGGCGGTGGGGATAACCAGCGTCTTGCCGTTGGTCCCGGAGACGAGGAACGCGGGGCTCGTCGGGTCCCATGCGGTGTATCCGCGCGCCTCGAAGGTGGCGCGTATCCCGCCGGAGGGGAAGCTTGAGGCGTCCGGCTCGCCCTTGATGAGGTTCTTCCCGCAGAAATCGGCGATGGCCCTCCCCTCGGGCGAGACGGAGATGAACGAGTCGTGCTTCTCCGCGGTGGAGCCGGTCATCGGCTGGAACCAGTGGCAGTAATGGGTGGCGCCGCGGGCCATGGCCCATTCCCTCATGGCCGCCGCCACGGCGTCGGCGTGCGAGGCATCCAGCTTCTCGCCGCGCTCCACCGTGCGCAAAACGGCCTCCAGCGCCTCCGGCGGGAGGGCCTTTTTCATGGTCGCCAGATTGAAGGTATCCTCGCCGAAGACATCGGTGAGCGGCCTCTGCGTGTAGTCCAGCCCGACCGCCATGGGCTGCATGGCGGCGATCGCGCGGATCGCCTCCGGACGAGTGTTGCGGCTCGACATCGGAATCCCCAGGGTTCGACGAGGCGACATGATAGCGGGTCTCGATCGGCAGGCCAAAGGGAATTCGCACGCGCGCGGGTGCCGGAGGGGGCGTCAGGCCGGGCGGGCCGGCGGCGTCACGCTGCTCCAGACTCAGCCTGGATGATGAGGATCTCGTCCCGGCACATCCGCCCGTAGAGCCAGAAGAAGAGGGCGAGACTCGCCGCGGCCGCCGCCAGGGCCATGAAAACCATGCCCCTCTTCAGGAACGTGTCGTAGAGGCCGTGGAGGACCATGCCGGGCCACAGGAAGGCCAGCGGTAGGACGAGCCATTCGTACCATCGGTCGATGGCCTGGAAGTCGGCCTGGCCTCTCCATGCCAGCAGCGCGGTCGTGGCGCTCCAGACGGCGTGAATCGCCACGCACGAGACGAACCGCACCACGCAGGCGCCGCCGGTGGAGACGCCGTTGTAGAAATCGGAGGAGTACGTGATCCCCTCGCTGACGCCGAACCCGACCCCGGCCGCCAGCCCCCACACCACCGCGCCGCGGACGTCCAGGGAGGCCGCCCCGCGGTAATGCCACAGGATCGGGATGGCCTTGCAGAGCTCCTCGCAGAGGCCGACGCCAAAAGTGAATCCCACCAGGCTCAGACGGAGGCGACAAGGGGGATCAGCGCGAGGCCCAGGAGCCAGGGGAGGAATCTGCGGGGGTCGGAGGCGGCATGCTCCACCGCGGGGTCCTCCGTCCGTGGTCCCGCGGCGGGTAACTCCTCCAGGATCCGGATTTCCGGATCGCCGGCCGGCGCCGGGGACGGCACCCTTGCCGAGCCGCCGCAATTGGGGAACTTCACCATGCGGCCCGCGAGCCGCTCGGCAGCCTTGAGCGGCCGGCCGCACGAAGCGCAGGGAAAGGCGATCGCCAAGCCCTTTTCCTCTCCCCGGCCCTGTCCGGACCGAATTATACACCGCCGGCGTTGATCACGGCCCGGCGATCTCGTAACAGAGGACGGCCGTCTGGCCCTTGGCGGCGCCGGCGACGTCGGCTGTGAATGCGATCGAGCCTCCTTCGATCCGCGATGGGACCTCTCCCAGCCGCCGACCCGAGGTCGTGAGGGCATAGACCTTCATCCCCGACGCATCCCTGAGCCGCACGCGGACGTCGGCCTTCCCGGCGCGCACAAGGTGGGGCAGCCGTCCCCAGGCCAGCAGCGTCCTGCGGGCCTTTTCTCCGTAGCGGATGTCCGTGTTCTGGCAGTCGGTAAGGTGGGTGACCAGGAGGCGACGGCTCTCAGGAATGGGTTTCCTGTCGAGCGAGCTGACCCATACGGTCGCGTCCGCCTCCTCGATGGTCGCCTCGACGCCGTTGGCTGTGGATATTTTCTGGCCCGCGGGGGCGTACCCGCCCGCGGTGCGCCGCGTGTCGAGCACGAGCATGTCCCTGGGCGCGTCGATGAGCACCGATCCCCCCTTGCTTTGGAAGACGTTCCTGTCGGGATCGGTTAGGTTCTTCTCGCCGAGGAGCGGGCGGAGGCCCTTCATGAGGGCGTCGTTCTTCAAGGAGTAGGCGTCTTGGGGAGCCGCCGGCTGAAAGGACGATAGGGATTCGGGGGAGGGGCGCGCCGTGCCGGGGCCGATCAGCGCCGACGCCCACGGCGCGTCGGGCGGAGCCCCTTTGCGCACGTGCGTGGAGACGGAGGCCACCCAGGCCGTCCAGTGCCACGGCGGGGCCAGGCGCGGTATGGGCTGGTCCATTGATGAGAGCTTTTCATCCCGGTAGGCCAGTACCAGCTGGGGAGCGTCCTTCTCCTCGATGTCCCTTCGGAGGAACAGGCAGATGCTGGCCCGTTCGGCGGCCTGGCCCAGCGGGTCGGTCGCCATGTCGAAGTAGTTCATCGGCGCCGGCTTGAAGAGGCTGTCGCGCGAATGGCTGTAGCAGAAGCGCCAGATGCCGCTCCAGTCCTGCATCGCCCCCAGCGCCCCGGTGAGTATGCCGCCGACGCCCCGGAAGCGCCCCGGCGCCGAGTAGTTGTACTCGGTGATGGTGAACGGCTTGCCGAGGAGGCGCGTGAATGAGCAGTGGCGGCCGCCGGTCCCGCCGGAGGCCACGGGGCTGGTATTGGGGCAGCGGCTGGGCAGCCGCCACGGCCTCTCGAGGAATTGTGGGTGGTCGACGTAGAAGTGGTAGTCCACGTAGTCGAAGACGGAGCGCGCCAGCTGGTCGGTGGCGTGGTTGGTCCAGCAGCTCATGTTCGTCAGGAGCGCCCTGACGCCCAGCTCCTTGCGGAGGAAGGTCGCCGCGCGCATGAAGAAGTCCTTCTCGGTGTGCGACAAGAACGCGACGGCGTCGCGGCCGCGGGCGGATCTCCCGCCCAGGCTGGGCGCCATCGCGACGGTACCCTTCGCCGGGTCCTCCGACTCCTTGAGATCGTCGCCCCAGGCCCGCGCCAGCGCGGCCCTGTCGGGATAGCGCGAGGCCAGCCAGCGGTTCCACGCAGCGTTCCATTCGGGATAGTTCTTGAGGGTGCCGTAGAAGTTGCCCAGGTTGCCCTCGTTTATCAGCGCGATCCAGGCCAGCCCGGGCTCCTGGGCGTAGCTGCGGCCGGTGTAAGGGTTGACGTGCGCCAGCAGGTTCCTCGAGAACGCCTTGAAGTTCTCGAAGGCCTTTTCGTGGACGGGGACGAGATCCTTGAACTCGTCCATTCCCACGTTCCCCCCGCCGGGCAGTCCGATCTCGGCGCGCGGGACCGGCCTGGAGACGAACAGGTCCGTCGTCGCGTAGAGCCCGCGCTTGAAGAATGCGGCCATGAGGTAGTCGAACTGGTCAAGCTTTTCCGGGTTGATGTCGTATGAGTTCTTCTGCCCCTGGCAGAGCTCACCCTCGTAGTGGTGGAGCCGCACCGCGTTGTAGCCCAGCCGCACCAGTCGGTCGGCCAGCCTGTCGGCCTGCTCGCGGTTGATGTACTGCGCCGAGAAGCAGAAGTTCACGCCGTAGAACCGGCGCGGTTTTCTCTGCGGGTCGTTCTCGAAGTAGAAGCGGCCGTCCGGGGAGGCGCGCACCCAGCCGTATTTGCCGGCCGGCGCCTCCGCGAACCCCTGCCCGGAGAGGTCGAGGGCCGAGCCGGGCTCGATGTCGAGCTCCAGGTTGAGCGGGATCCACTCGACCCCCGCGGTGATGGTTATGGGGTCGTCGAAGGATACAGCCATGCCGTCCTTGGCGCTCAGGGAAAACGCGATGCACACCGGGACGCCCCCCTTGAAGGCCTCGCCCCCGGCCGGCCGGCGGTACACGCGCACGGAGAACGAGGGGCCCCACCTGCGGTTGTCCTGGAGCAGGACCGGTGTGGGGTCGGGGAAGGAGAAATCCAGTACCTCTCCCGACGGCAGGTCGAGGCGGAGCGATCTGATCGCCTCGTTGAACAGCCCCGTGTCGCCGAACTCTGTCGGGAACGTGCCGGATTTCCCGTCGGCGGTCCACCTGCCCCCGGCGAGGGTCCGCACCTCGAATTCAGCCGTGACGTGGAGGCACTGGAGGGGGATGTCCGATGCGGGGGTGAAAACGTATTCAGCCTTGAGGGTTCCGCGGGGCTCTTCGGCGAAGCTCGCCGTGCCCTGGACGGACGGCCCGGCGGGCGCCTTGATGTTGAACCTCCTCGGCGACGGGCCTGACGCGGTCGTGCGCTGCTCGCCGACCGCCGCTGCGCCACCCCAGTTGCGATCGTAGAGTCCCGCGTGTATCTCGCAGATTTCGCGGCGGCCTCTGGCGAGTTGTATCTTGCCGTCCGTGCCGACGAGCGCATCGACGGGCGCCCGCGCGTCGGATGGGATGCGGGGCGGCTCGGACGGCACCGCGAGGGCCATCAGGAGGGCGCAGATGTGCGGCATCGCAATCTCCCTTTGAATCGTCGGTAACTATTAATACGGCGGCGGGCTGCGCGTCGAGGGAGGCCGCGCCCGCCGACCGGACCGTTTATCGCCCCCGCAGTCTGCCCTTGAGGGTCCTGCCGGTTTTCAACTGCCACGTCTACGAGCCCAGGCCGGCCGCCAGCTGGCGCGTGACCGGCGCGATACAGAACGAGGATGAGCTGCGGGAAGAGGAGCGGCGGATCGGGCGTGATCTCTCCGGGGTGGAAGCACGGGCGGACTTTCCGCTGGAGATCCTGCCGCTGCGCACCGTGCGGACCGTCGAGGAGGCGCAGGCGGCGGCAAAGATCCCCCACGACGTGCTTATCATGCACGCGGCGAGGAGGAACGTGCCGGTGCTGGAGGCTCTGGCGGCCGGCGGTCCGTGGAATCTGATGTTCGTCAGGCACCGCAGCGGGCCGCTCTATTACATGTACATCGGGTCGCACGTCCACTTCCTCCGTAAGCGGCGCGACGAGATGGGTCAGCCCGTAAGCGGCGCGACGAGATGGGTCAGCCGGGCATGGACGTCTGGGGCGTGATTGTGGACGACCACGAGGAGATCATGTGGAGGCTGAAGGCGTTCCACGCCCTCAAGAACACCATTGGGAAGCGGATAGTGGCGGTCGGCGGGGCCTGCGGCTGGGGGGCCGACGGGAAGGGCGCCCCTGACAGGGCGCGGGCGACCTGGAAGTTCGACATCCGCGAGGTCTCGTACAAGGAACTCGGCGAGAGGATCGCCAGGGCGCGCTCCGACGAGGCCGTCCTGCGCCGCTGCCGCCGGGAGGCCGCCGAATACGCGCGGCAGCCGGGGTGAGGCTGGAGACCAGCCTGGCCTTCTACGAGAAGGCCTTCGTCCTCAACGAGATCTTCCGCGACTTCATGCGCGAGCACGAAACCGACGCGATCACTATCGACCAGTGCATGTCGACCGTGATGCCGGCTACCGAGACGACGGGGTGCCTGCCGCTGACGATACTCAACGACGAGGGCTTCCTGGCGTTCTGCGAGTCCGACTTCGTGGCGATACCGGCCGGCGTCCTGCTTCACTACGTCAGCGGGAGGCCGGTGTTCCTCTGCAATCCTTCGATGCCGAACCGCGGCGAGGTCACGGTGTCGCACTGCACGGCGCCGCGGAGGATGGACGGCAGGACTCTCGAGCCCGTCCGGATACTGACGCACTACGAGTCGGACTACGGGGCCGCCACCAAGGGGGAGATCACGGAGACGCCATTCTATCCCATCTGCCGGACGCAGCTTGAGATCAGGATCAGGGGCGACTGGCAGCGCTTGCGCGAGCAGATCCGCGGCTTCCACTGGATGGTGGCGTACGGCCGGCATCTGCGCGAGGTCGGCTGCGCGGTGAAGAAGGCGGGCCTGGGCTGGCTCGGGATCTCACCGCCGGGGGCCTAGAGAAGCTCCAGGGGCGCGTCCTCCGGGGGTGAGGCGGGGCGGCCCTCGTCCGCGGCCCCGGGCGTTTCCGCGGAGCCCGCGCCGAGCTTCAACAGGCCGAGCGCCAGGCGGTCGTCAGGTTCGCTCGCGCCGGCCGCCTCGGCCAGGGCGGTCAGCTGATACGCCGGAAGCCCGGTCCAGTTTCCCACCTCGACCTCGCCGCGGGAGAGCATGTATATCCTGGCCGGCGTCACCTTGAGGATGCGGAGGGAATCGGTCGTCCCGTCCTGGCGCGGGTACTCCAGCACGACCGGATGGCGCTCGTTGAGCTTCGCGGCCAGCCTGGCCCGGAAGGATTCCATGAAGGAGGCCCGCTTGATGCGGTCATTGAGGAGCTCCGCGACGCGCCGCGGATCGACGTCCTTGAGCAGGAGCTGCTGCGAGGCGGTCATGTCCACAGGCCCGGCCCGCGCCTTGCGCCGCTCGGCGGCCTCTTGGCGGACGCCGCGCAGGTCGTCCAGGATGGAGCGGAGATCCGCTTCAAGGCGTGACGCCAGTCGGTAGCGGTCCTCCGGGCGCTTCGCCAGGCACCGCATGCACATCTCCTCTATGCGCGCCAAGTAGGGCATTATCGCGTGATTGCGGATCTGCTCGGCGTACTCCGGGTTGTCGCGCAACAGCGTCGAGGGACGCTCGGGTGTCTTACGGGCGATCAGTTGAAGCACGCCGGGGAGATCCCCGGTGATCGGAGGCCGGCCGGTCAGGAGCGCGTAGAGAAGCGCCCCGAGGCCGTAGATGTCCGTCCATACGCCTAGCCCGGATGCCTGGCCGGAAACCTGCTCGGGCGCCATGTAACCGGGGGTGCCGCGGACGCCGACGTCCTCGCTGCTGGAGGGATCGGCCGCCCGCGCAAGCCCGAAGTCCAAGACGAATGCGGCCCCGTCGGAGCGGACCATGACGTTGCTGGGTTTCAGGTCGCAGTGGATGATCGGGGGCGAGAATGTATGAGCGTAGTCGATCGCGCCTACGACATCGCACAGCATGCCGAGGTAAAAGACTGGATCCGCGTAGAGTGGCGAGGGCCATCCGCGCTCGCGGGCGGCCGCCATGTGGTCTATGAGGTTTTTGCCGTCGATGAACTCCATCGCGATATAAAACCGGCTGGCGACGTAGCCGACGTCGTGCACGGATACTATGTGGGGGTGGCGCAGCCGGGCGGCCAGGCGCGCTTCCTGGAGCAGGTCGCGGATCTGCTCGGTTTCCACGGCCGGCCCGCCCGGCGTGGCCTCCTTTCCGCCGGTCTGGCGGCTGATGAACTTGAGGGCCACGTGCCGGCCCAGCATGGTGTCCCAGGCCTTGCGCACGTACCCGGTCCCTCCCCGTCCCAAAAGGTTCAGCAGGACGTATTTCCCGAAGAGACGGGACGGGTCGCGCCGGGCTTCCTGGACCTCGGCGGGCAGTTCGTCGCCGGTGATCTTGACTATGCGATCAAGATCGGGCCTGTCCGGGGTATGGCCCGGCTGGCTCCCGGATTCCTCGGCCGTCATGCGGACGCCCTCGAATGCGGGGATGCCGCGGTCGAGCGTGGCATCGCCGGTGCATCTGTTCGCGATCTCATGCGGCGGACATCTCCTCTTGGACCGCTTCGCGTCTGAGCTCCATGACCGTGAAATCCTCTTCGGCCGCCTCCCCCTGGTGCCGGAGCACGGCTTCGAGGACCTCGACGAGGGCCAGGCCCGCTGGGCCTTCCGGCGCGCCCAGCATGGCCCTTGCGATCCCGCGCTCCCCGAGGTCCTCTCCCTTGGCGTTGGCGGCGTTGGCGACGCCGGGCGTGTGGAACAGGACGTGGTCTCCCGGCGAGAGCGTGACGCTCGCGGGCCGCAGGCTGTTGAGGAATTCGGCCCCTTTTGCGAGGCCCAGCGGGGCGCCTGAGGTCTGAAGGAGGCGTACGGCGGGCGCCGCGCGGCTCCAGCGCATGGGCCGGGGATGGCCGCCCGCCGCCAGCGTCAGTTGGCCCGCCGCGGGATCAAGGTAGGCGCATACGGCCCTGGCGAATGTCCCGCGCGGGACGGCTCCGGCCAGCAGATCGTTCAGTCGTCCGAGCGCCTGCGAGGGCGTCGAGGACTGGACGAGGATCCTCTGTGAGTTGGTCCGAGCCGTCAGCAGCGCCGCGAGGCAGGCCGCGGGGCTGCCAGCCACGTCGATCATCAGGAGACCGTAAAGCCTTCCAGGGAGCGGCAGCACGTCGTGATAATTGCCGCTCCCCGAGGAGCCGGGCTCGTGGCGCACCGCCAGCGAATAGCCGGTAATGTGGGGCAGCTCGCTGGGCACGAGCTCCCGCTGAATGTGCCGCGCGCTCTCGTCTTCTTCCGGGGCAGGAGGCGGCGGGAGCTTCGCGCCCGCCGCGGGAACGGATTCCCGTACGGTTTCCGCCAGCTTCTGGGGTTCCAGGGGCTTGTAAAGAACCGTGCCCTGTGGGTAAAGGTTCAGCTCCGAGGGCTGCCGCACGGTCAGGACGTCCTCGATCATGAACAACGGCGGCGGGGATGGGATGTCCATGACCTGCCTGAGGAATTCGAGCTGGTTCAGCCTGTAGGGGCTGATGTCGATCACCGCGGCGTCGAACGTCCGCGCGCGCAGCAGCGTGCCTAGATGCTCGTCAGGCCGCCGGCAGACGGTCACGGAAAGGCCGATCTCTTCCATGGCCTGCCTGCCGGCGGCCGCGATTTGGCGGTCCCTGATCAGCAGGAGCACCGTGGGGCGGGCGATCTTCATCTCCCCCGAGAGGGGCAGAAGATCGTGCAGTTCGGCGGACTTGCGCCGCGCCTCGTCGGCGGACGAGGCCGACTCGGCAAGCAGCCTCGCGACGACGTCCATGAGCCGGACGAACTCCTGTGGGGAGGGCGCCAGGCGCCGGAAGGCTTCCCGGAGCTTGCCGCGGTCCGTTACCCCCCGGCTGAGGTCCTCCGCCACGATGCGGCCGCGCATGGCCAGCGGCAGCCTCTCGATCATCGCGTCGGGATCCGCAGCCCTTTCCTGGGCGCCGGTGGTTTCCAGGATCGCGCGCTTGACCTCTTCCGGCATGGTCCCGACGCCCTTGAGGTATTCCTCGACGAACCGCGAGGCGGGGATGTTGGCCATGCAGCGCTCGACGATCTGGTCGAAGTTCATGGTGGCCGCACGGACGGCTTCGTTCCGCCCGGCGTCTCCAGTCAGGGACTGCATGGCGGCGCCGAGGGCCTGGAACTGGGCGGCGTCGCCTGGCTCGCCCCCTCTGCCGGCCAGCAGCGAGTTGACCAGCATCATCAGGTTGCCGACCGCCGCGCCGCCGGCGGCCAGGGCGACCGCCTCACCTTCCGGCACGCTCCCGTCGATCGCTACGAAGCGCATTTCGTTGACCCGGATGCTGCGGAAGGGTTTGAGGTGTTCGGGCTTGATGGAGTTGGCTTCCAGCAGGTCCTCCGGGCTCATCGAAAGTATCTTCACCAGGTGGCTGAACTCCTCCACTGTGACTCCCCTTTGGACCGCGAATGTGGCGATGTTCCTGGAGGAGAGCATCTCGCAGAAGCCCTGCGCGGCCGGGGCGGCGTCGTGCACCGGTTTGCCCTGGACGATGAGCGCGCCGTCCCGGGTCCCCAAGAGGACGGGGGATGTCGCCTCGAGCATCCGCGTCAGGGTGCCGAACGCCTCCGAGAGTGCCGCCTGAGCCTGTCGGTGGGTGGGAGAGTAGGCGCGCAGCGTCCGGATGGCCTTGCTCAGGTTCCTCACGAAGTCCATCGTGAGGGCGGTCATGGAGTCCACTTGTTGTTCTCCGGTACCCCTTGGATCATTATACGCGATCCGAGCGGCCGATGAGCTCCTCGGCGATTTCCTTCATGAGGCCGCCCTTGGCGCGCGAGTCGAGGATCCTGCACAGCAGGTTCGCCGTCCATATGCCGACGAGACAGCCGTTCGACTCAAGGAGCACGGTCCTGGCCCCGGCGCGGGCGGCCACGCCGGTCCGGCGCAGCCGGCGGGCGGGACGAGAGCCGCCCCCGCGGCGACCTCCAGGAAGCGGCGTCGATCGACCAGATTAAGCCTCCCACCAACGGCATTACGCACGCGGTCACATGGTTGCAGGCGACGCCCGCGCCCAGGGTCGCCGTGTGCTCCTCCGGCGGGGCGAGCCGGTTGACGTAGGTATGAGGGCCATCACGCCGGTGAAAAAGACGCTGTCGAGCACGTAGATGACGTAGAGGACGAGGGGCCGATCATTCAGTGCGTATCCCGCAGGGACGTTCTGCCGGCGCGTGACGCCGTCTGATTCACATGGGTTCTCGCGGGGAGCTGGGATTATAGGTCCCGCCGTTCCGCGGGCAACAGGAGCGCGCCGTCCCGGGAGAGATCTACCGCGGGAGGCTCTGGGTCCGGACCACAGCGGGCGAAGGCTGGGTGGGAAGGTGTTCGGCCTTGCGGGGGTCGAGGCGCTGCTCCTCCTCGCGTTGCGCACTCTGGTGTGGGGCCTTCACCGGAGCGGCAGGAGGTAGGACGCGGCAAGGGTCACGATCAGGCCGGCAAGGGAGTTGATCGTCACGACCACCGTCCAGCTCTTCAGCGTTTCCTTCTCGGTCATGCCGCTCAACTTGCTCACCACCCAGAAGCCGCTGTCGTTCATCCAGGAGAGTATCATGGCGCCGAAGCCGATCGAAAGGAAGATGTACACAGGGTGGTAGGGCAGGTCGCCCCCCGCCGCGATGATCGGCTGCATCATGCCCGCCGTGGTGAGCATCGCCACCGTCGCGGAGCCCTGGGCGACGCGGATGACGCAGGCCACGGCGTAGGAGAGGAGGATGAGATTCACCTCGCGGCCCGCCAGGGCCGCCTTGATCGCGTCCCCGACGCCGGCCAGCTGGAGCATCTTCCCGAAGGCGCCCCCGGCGGCGGTGATGAGGATGACGATCCCCGCCGTCTGGAGCGGCGGTCCCACCAGCTCCCCGATCTTCGCCAGGGTCAGCCTTTTCCGCCGCGCCAGCGTCCAGAGGCCCATGGCGAGTCCTATGATGAGGGCGATGTTGCGGTTGCCTAGGAACTCCATCCAGGGATATAACGACGGGAAGCGGGCCGCGCCGCCCATCGCCTTCAGCGTTGAGGCCGCCGAGATCAGCACGATCGGCAGCACCACCGGCAGGATCGAGGCGGCGAATGACGGCAGCTCCGACTCCGGCCGTGATGCGGTCTCCTCGGCGTCCTTCAGCGACGCGCCCGCCATCTCGCGGAGGGGTATGTCCATGCGCCGGTTGATCCAGACGGCGTATAACCATGAAGCCCCCACCGGCAGCATCCCCGCCAGGAGGCCGGCCACTATGGTAAGTCCCAGATCGACCTTGAGCGCATCGGCCATGGCCAGCGGCCCTGGGTGAGGCGCCACCATCCCGTGCGTCACTGACGCCGAGCAGCATATGGCCATCATGAACAGAAGATAGTCCTTGCCCGTTCTCAACCGGAGGGCCCTGGCGAGGGGCAGAAGCAGCATGAAGAAGATGTCGAAGAATATCGGGATGGAGAGGATGTAGCTGCTCACCAGCAGGGCCGTCCCGGCGCGCCTCTGGCCGAAGACCGCCAGGAAGCGCCGAACGACCTTGTCCGCCGCCCCGCTCTCCATCAGGCACATGCTGAGGACTGAGGCGAGGGCGATGGCGATCCCGATGCCTCCGGCGACCTCGCCGAATTTCGCCGCGGTCACCTCCGCCGCCTGCACCCAGTGGCTGGCGGCGGGCTCGCCCGGCAGGCTGCCGACGGGGGCCAGCAGCCCCACGGCGATCGCCGCCATGACGAGGGCGATGAAGGCGTGGATCCTCAAGACGGTTATCTGGATCACGATGAGCGCGACGCTGATCAGCAGCACCGCGAAGGGCCACCAGACCGGGGCGAGCTCCTTGGGCATGACCGTTCCGCTCGATCTCCGACGCGCCGAATGTACACCGGCGCGTGAATGCGGTCCAGATAAGTCTGCGGGCGCTGATCTCGAAGACGTCGGTCTCGAGCCCCGCCCCGGCGGGCCTTCAAAATAGGGTGTAAACGGGGCGGGCCGCGTTATAATTCGCCGCCAGACCCGGAGGGTTGAAGCACATGATGATAGCAAGCGCCGCGGCGGCGCTCATCGCGCTCGTTCAGGCGTCTCAGCCTGCCAAACCGGCCAACAATTCCTGCGTGGCCTGCCACGAGCCGCAGTACACGGTCCTGCAGAATAGCATACACAAGATGGTCTCCTGCGTGGCCTGTCACGGCGGCGACCTCAGGCTGAGGAAGACGCTGCCCGAGGAGGAACAGAAGGCCAGGGCCCACTCTGCCACCGCGCCCGAGCCGTTCGTGGCCAAGCCCGAGGACAAGTGCTTCCGGTGCCACAAGAACGAGACCGAGGCCTTCAACCGGGGGGCCCATGGGCTGCCGATGAAGTCGCGCTCGCTGTTCGACTGCAAGGGGTGCCACTCGGCGGATCAGGCGGCGCCGAGCGCCCATACGATCCGCAAGATATCCTTCGATCCCGGCGGCCTTCCCGGCCGGCTGCGCACGGGGGCGGAGGGCTCTTTCGCGCACCGCATAGGCGTGTTCGACGAGAAGAAGAGGCTCATCGGGGGCAGGTCGGTTGAACCCTACAGCCCGATGGCTACCTGCGGGAAATGCCACGACTACGCGGCGATCTCCGGCGGGCGACACTTCCAGGCCGGCAGACCGGGGGCGGAGGACGGCCGTCCGGGGGAGCCATGGATGCTCTGCGACGCCGCCAGCGGCACTCAGGTGCCGCTGTCGTACAGGTCGTGGGCGGGGACGTGGCGGCCGGCGGATCTGGCCATGACGGATTGGGAATTCGCCCTCCGTTTCGGCTCGCACCATCCCGGCGGCGGCCCGCTGGAGTGGACGGCCGGCGGCAAGCGCCGCGACTCCGCCGAGGAGCCGGGTCCGGACGGAAAGGGCGCCGCTTCGAGGTGGAAGTCGGGCGGCGTTCTGGGCATCGATTGCCTGGCGTGTCACCTTGCGGGGCCCTACAACCGGGAGGAGCGCGCAAGCCTCGTCCGTGCCGGGCAGTTCCGCCACGCGCCCGGCGCCGCCGCGGGCCTCTCGGCGGCCCGACCGTCGGTGAAGAAGATCACTCCGGACGGGGATGAGGTGTATGAGCCGTTGCCCCTTTCGTCGGTCAAGCCTTCCGCGCCGGGTGAGGGGATCCTCGCCGCGCTCCACGACGCCTCGCGGTTCGACGCCGAGGGCCGCGTGCTGCTCGACGTCACGCGGCATCCGCCGGCGCGCAACTGCCTGGCCTGCCATGCGGTGAATCTGGAGGCGTCCAACGGAGTTTTCGACGTCGACGTCCACATGGCGGCGGGGCTCGGTTGCACCGACTGCCACCGAAACGGCATCGACCATCAGATAGCGCGGTGCGACGGTGGAGAGATCGATCGAAAGCACGATCCTGCAAACGCCACCCTGTCGTGCAGGGGATGCCATGCCACCGGGCGGCTTGGGGCGCCGCCCATACCGCATCGTGGAATGCCTTATTTTCATCTCGAGAAGATCGCCTGCACCACGTGTCACAGCGGGCCGTGGCCGGAGGGCGAGCTGCAGCGGGTTCAGACCGCGAGGGCCCACGGCTTGGGGCTGATCGCGCAGGACGAGCCGGGCGGACGGGCGTTGCCGGCGGTCTGGGCGCCTGTCTATCGGCACGATGGAGAGGGACTGATACGCCCGCACTTCGCCGTATGGCCCTCATGGTTCGGGCGGATGAAGGATGGGAGGCCGGTGCCTCTGCCGTTGGTCAAGGTGAAGGAGGCCGTCGATGAGGTTCGCAGTGCGGCGGCCGATGCGGGAGCGGCGCCTGATGACCGGGCTGTTCTCGAGAAGTTGAGGGAGAAGGGGGTGGAGGATCCCGTAAGGGTGGCGGGCGGGCGCATGTATCGAATTGAGGGGGGCCGGCTGGAGGGTCGCGAGGCGCCGGAGTCGGGGGCCTATATGTGGCCAATCGGTCACTGGGTTCGTCCGGCGGCGCAGGCGCTGGGATCCGGTGGTTGTTCAGATTGTCACTCGGTTTCGTCGCCATTCTTCTTCGGGTCGGCCGTTCCTCCGGGGTTTGCGGGGCCTGATGCGGCCGGCAGGAAGATGCACGAGAATCTGGGGCTGTCGGCGGGCGCCATACGGCTGGGGGCGCTGGCGGTGATGATGCGCGAAGGGGGCATGAAACTCGTCGCGGTTCTGTTGGTGCTGGGGTTGCTGGCGGCGGCCTTGGGGCACATGGCTGTCGGCGCCCGCGCGGCGCGCGTGTTGGGTATCCCCGAGGTTCGCGCGTCTGGCCCGGCGCCCGATCTGGGGTTGCCGCTGCGTTGGGTGCATTTCTGCGCGTGGGCGCTGTTGCTGGTCCTGGTGGTGACGGGCGCCGGTTTCCTGGTGACGTACGGGCCGTCGCCCCTGCCGAGTTTTTTCAGCAGCCGGCACGCCGTGAGGCTGCACGTGGCGTCGGGACTGGTCTTTGCGGCGCTGGTGCCGATCCTGGCGCTCGCCTGGATCGTTCTTGGTGAGGTCCGCAAGCGCGGCCCCCAGTGGGTGAACGCGTGGGGGGGGTTCCTGTGGATGGCACGGGGGCGCGGTGGAAACGCGCTTTCGGGGTGGGACCGGCTGTGGATATGGCTCGATCTGGCGTGCGCGCTCTGCGTCGCCGGGACCGGACTGATCATGTCGATGCGGGTACCCGTCGTAGGATCCTTGGCCGGCGCAGCACTCCGGAGCCTGCCCGATCATCACCTGTTGGGACCGCTGGCTTATGCGCTTCACGGGATGGCGGGGGCGGTCTTGATCGGGAGGCTCGCGCTGCACATCTACGCGGCGCTGTTTCTCAGGAAACGGTCGTAGGACACGGTACAGAGATTCCTGAACGTCCCCGCTGAGGGCGCAGTATCTCTGTATCGGCCTTCAGTTGTTCGGGGCTGTCTTCGGACCGCTGTCTGAGGCTACCAGTCGCGCCGGCCGCGGCCGCCGCCGCGCCCGCCGAAGCCGCCGCCTCCGCCGCCGCGCTCGGCCTTGGGACGGGCCTCGTTGACGGTGATCGCGCGACCCCGGACCTCGTACAGGTTCAGCGCCTTGATCGCCGCCTGAGCCTGGCCGTTGTCCGGCATCTCGACGAAGCCGAATCCCCGGGACTTGCCGGTGGCACGGTCCCGGATGATCGCCACTGACGAAACCTCGCCGTGTGCCTCGAACGCCTGGCGAAGGTCGTCTTCGGTGGCGTCGTACGACAGGTTGCCCACGTAGATGTTGGTCATCCACGACCTCGAAAAGTAAAGAAAAAGGTACACCGCGGGGAAGAAGGCTTCGATTGTGCGGACGTGCCCGTCGGCAGCATTCAAAAACCGGACTTCCCGAGCAGTTGTAATGTAGCTCCCGGCGGCCCGCCGCGCAAGCACAATCTGTTAACGTTTACGCGTCGCTATTTCGTTAACAGTCGCCGAAGGAGATGCCCATGGCGCGGGCGGTGAGGATGGTGTCGCTGTCGAGGGGGACTTTTTTCAGGCGGCCGGAGATGCGGGAGAGTGGGAAGGCCACGATGTCGGGCGGGTCGAGTGCGACCATGTGGCCGAAGCGGCCCTGCTGTATGAAGCGCACGGCGGCGGCCCCCAGGCGGGTGGCCAGGAGGCGGTCGAATGTCGTCGGCGAGCCGCCCCGCTGGAGGTGTCCCAGGACCATGGCGCGGCACGGGCGCCCGGTTCCCTCCTCGATGCGGCGCGCCAGGGTCTCGGCGATGCCTCCCAGCCGGGGCATCTGGCCCCCGCCACCTGCGGGGGATTGCACGATTTGTGATCCGCCGGCGGGCGCGGCGCCCTCGGCGGCGACGATGATGCAAAAGTTGCGGCCGCTGCGGTAGCGCGCCTGCACGGCCCGGCAGACTGATTCGATCGTGAAGGGTATCTCGGGGATCAGGATCACGTCGGCCCCACCTGCGATCCCGGAGTTGAGCGCTATCCACCCGGCGTCTCGCCCCATGACCTCGACCACCATCACCCGCTGGTGGCTGGCGGCCGTGGAGTGCAACTTGTCGAGCGCCTCCGTGGCGGTGGTCACGGCCGTGTCGAAGCCGAAGGTGGTGACGGTGCCTACCAGGTCGTTATCGATCGTCTTGGGCACCCCTACGACCTTCAGGCCCCTTTTGTGCAGCTCGTTGGCTATCGTGAGAGATCCGTCGCCCCCGATGTATATGTGGGCGTCTATGCCCAGCCTTCGGAAGTTGCGGATGACCTGCCGGCTGAGATCCCTTTCGACCGTCTTGCCGCGCACCGTGACCGGGTACCTGAACGGGTTCCCTCGATTGGTGGTGCCCAGTATCGTGCCTCCCAGGCCCAAGATGCCGCGCACGTCCGCCCTCGAGAGTCGCCTGATGCCTTTCATGGAAAGAATCCCGTCGAGGCCGTTCTCGATGCCGTAGACCTCCCAGCCCAGCGGTTCGGCGGTGCGGACCACCGCACGGATGACGGCGTTGAGGCCCGGCGCGTCGCCGCCGCCGGTGCAGACCGAGATTCGTCCGATCTTCGGACGTGCCATTTCAACCTCCTGCGGGGCGTTCGCCCCGAAGCAAAATCAGGTCGGGGTGCCCCCCGAAGCGACGCCTTCCAAGTCCTTGCGGTATTCGATCTCGGAGATGTCGCTCAGCCGGCCGAACTTCATGCCGAGGCGGGCCGCCAGGCAGCTGCCGACCGCCTCGTCGTGCCTGTGCCCCCAGCAGCGCGGATCGCGCGAGACGAACCCCGTGGGCTTCCCGGGCTTGAGGGCCTTCACCTCTTCCGGGGCGTTGTCGCTCAGGTAGGGCCCCCTGAAGAGGCCCTTTTCGCAGGCGCTGAAGAGTCCATCCAGCCACATGCGGCAGCGCGCATCACCGAGATCCAGGCCGATGAACGTCCCGTTCATGAGCCTGAGGCCCATCGCGTCGTCCCGCGTGAGCGAGAACTCCGCAAGGCAAGCGTCGTTCGCCCAGTTGCCCACCTTCTCGTCGCCGGCGACGAGGAGATGACCTTCCCCCTCTATCCGATCGAAGAGCTGGCCGAGCGGTTTGACCGCCACGCAGGGCGCGTCAAGCCACAGCACGATACGGTGGCCGCGGCGGGCCGCCTCCCCTATGGCGTAGAGCTTGAAGGCGTACGGGCTGTCCATGTGACTCGGGCTGCCGGGGGGGTAGCCGTCCTTCCACGCCAGCAGCCCGTCTCGGTAGTTCACCGATGCCAGGCTCCTTATCAGGCGTTCCTGGAGGGGCACGTACCTGTCTGTGGCGACGTTGACTATGCAGCGGCTCATCGGTAGTCGTTCACGTGCCCGGCGAACACCTCCAGGTCCTGATAGTTGTCGTACCAGCTGGTATACATGATCCCGACGACGCCCGGTATCTTGCGGGCCGTCTCGAGCCAGTCCCGCGCGCGCTCGGGCATCTTGTCGTAATATCCGGCGATGAGCTGCCTGTGGCCGCGCGCCGCGAACCACGGCATGTTTTCCTCGCGCCGGTCGAAGTACCAGTTGGCGATGATCACGTCCCTGTCGAGCCCCTCCCATGTCCCGGTGAGATCCCCGCGCACGAGGCAGTAGTGGTCGTGCGCGTTGTGGTACGGGTCGAACACGTCGCTCCATGTGTAGATCTCGCCGCCGGGGTTGACCTCGCGCAGGATGCGGATGGCCTCTCGCGCGCTCTCCGCGACGATCCGGGCCGGCGACAGACCCCGCCTGGCGCACGACTCGTCCCAGTTGAGCACGCGAATCTCGTCGAAGGCCATGAGGTACGCCCTCGGGGTAAAGATGGTCTGGAGACGCTTTGCCTGGTCGCGCATGATCCGCCACGTCCCGGGCTCGGAGGGACAAATCATGGTCTGTCCGTGGTCGGGCATCGATATGGCATGGTAGTATGACACGCGAAGGCGGGTTCCGTCGGGCAGGCTGGTCCGTATAACCGGCGGGGCGTGCCATGTGTCGTAGCTGCGGCCCGCCGCGACGTCAACAAGACCGGGATCGACCACCGGTTCGAAGTCGATACCCTCGACGAGCCTTCGGCCTTGCTCCATCCTGACTGTGAGCGGAGCCCCGTCACGGCGTACGACGTTGTAAAGCCCGATCTCCTCGATCTTGGGATCCGCCCAAGCGAGTTCGCCGGTTTCCCCGTCCCAGCAGCCGAAATAGAGATCCACCTTGTCCGCGTCGAGGGAGTTGAAGAAGGCGTGGTGCAACGTCCAGTCCTGGGTCGGCTTGACGCCGAGATACCTGTAGTTGAGCATCCTTCCCGCGCCGAGGGCCACGACGCGCGGGGTGCCGCTGAAGTCCCGTGTCCTGACCCGGACGGAGACGTGGTACTGGCGGAAGGGGCGGACCGCCACCTTTTGACGGAGCCGCGCGTAGCGTCCCCGTGGATCTGTTACGACCATTTCCGGCGACACCGTCCGGTCCCTGAAGTTCCATCTGGTGGAGAGCGAAACCGGGGGATCGGGTTCGAGGCGGGCTACGCCGCCCCGTACGATGAAGAGCGCATCGCGTACGGGCAGGGCCTCCGCGAGATTGGGGTCCTGCGCCAGGAGATTCTCAGAATGTCCCAGCTGGAATAGGGCGGGAACGATGTCGAGCCCGTTGGCGCGCGCGGCCGCCTTGACGCGTTCGAGGTTCCGGAAGTAGGACGCGTCCATGAGGGGAAGTTTTCCGAAGCCGGCGTCCTCGATGAGGACCGCGTTGTATCCGACTCGCGCCGCGCGCCGCATCAGCCCTTCGAGCTTTTCGACGTTCTTTTCCTGGCGCAGGTCGAGCGGGAAGTAAAACCAGCGTTCACGGAGCTGCATCGGGCCGAGGTCGCGCGGCCTGTGGATCGTGTCGCCGCAGCCCGCCAGCGCGGTGATCAGCGCGAGCGCCGCCAGCCTTCTCATGGGGAAGTAATATCTAACAAAAATGCGCGCGCGGGCAAAGGTTGGTTCGGGGACCGGCGAGTATAATCAGGGAAATGGGGCGCCTCGCAGAAGCGATCCTGTTGTCCGGATGCATGGCATTCGCCTGCGGCGCGGCCAGCGCGCAGGACTGGATTTCCACCGACGCGCGGTCGCAGGCCCTGGGCAACGCGGGTGTCGCCTTCGGCGAGGGGGCGGCGGATCCGGTCGTAAATCTTTCCCCCGGGGTTCCGCTGGCCTTCACCAGCGGCGACCTGGCGGCGTTCTTCGACGGGATCGGCGTGCCGGGTCCGCTCAGCCCTGCGGGGATCACGTTCGGACTGCCGCTTTTCCCCACGGTCCTCGACCTGGGCATATCCCTGAAGGAGATCATCACGGAGACCTTCGCCCGCAGGCTGACTCTCCGCGAGATAGACGAGGACGACGATCTGGCCGACCGGGTGCGGAAGGAGTTCGAGGAGGAGCGCAAGCGTTCGAACGACTTCAACGTTGACGTGGGCGCCCTTCTCCGGCCGGCGTCGTGGCTCCGCGTGGGCGTGGCCGCCCGCAACTTGATCCCCATGAGAGTGGACGTGGCCGGCACAGGGGGCGATCTCCGGCTGCGGCCGCAGGTCCGTGCCGGCGTCGCGTTACGGCTCTTCGACCTCATCAATCTGGGGGCGGACATAGACCTGACCGAGAACAGGATGGGTTTACTCCCGGGCTACTCGTCGCGCTTCGTCGGTGGCGGCGTCGAGTTGGATATACCCGTCGTCAAACTCCGCGTGGGTTACTTCGACAATCTCGCGTCGCCTTTCACGCAGGGGACTTTGACGGCCGGCTTGGGCATCAAGATCCTCGCCTTCACCCTCGACGTGTCGGCGCAGGCGGCCCTGCGTGAGAGGGTGATCCGGCCGGAAACCCTAGATGGGGACAAGAAGGAGCTTTCACTGCCGGAACGGGCGTTGGTTGGAATTACCCTGGGATTCAACACTCCGTTCTAGAGAGGCTCTGGTGAGGCGGATGGCCCTGCTTTTGGTCCTTGGAGGATGCGGTTTGCGGACCGGCATGATCGGGACCGACCCGATGGATCCGCCGGGGCCGGCGGAGTGCATGGTCGTCGTCTACCGGCCCGCCGACCGGAATCCGCGGCGCGGCTACGCGTTCCACGACGGTATGGAGTTTTGCGGATTCCTGGAGGACGAGGGCAGGATCGAGATCTTGTGCGAGCCGGGAGAACACATCTTTTACGTCTCTGGCACGACGGGCGCCGCGGTCCTGGCGGATCTCGAGGCGGGGCGGACTTATTACCTGAGGGTCCGATCGCGGCCTGAATTTCTCCGTCTCCAAGTGGTCGCCGAACCTCTTCGAGCCAGCGACAGGGACGTTTTCGCCGCGATCGAGGAGGAGATGGCCGCATGCAGGCCGCTGAAGGCGGTGCCTGAGGAGACTGACTCGTACGAGACGTCCTCCTGGGACGAGGTTTCTGAGCCGAGGGGCTCTCTGTGAAGGTGGCCGAAGGGCGGTTCCAGGTGCGATAGCGACCTGCGCGGGACAGTTCACGGCCTGTCGTCGCAGGCCCCGCGGAAGCCCACGATCGCGCTCTCCTTGTGGGGGAGACTGGTGGGCGCGGTGACGGCGTCGCAGCCCTCCGGAGGATCCATCCATGAGCCTCCCCTGGTGATGCGGTAGCCGTCGAGCCCGGTGTGGAAGGTAGTCGTATAGCTGTCCACGGTCCACTCGGCCACGTTGCCGGCCAAGTCGCACGCGCCGTAGGGGCTCGGGAATTTCGAGAAGCTTCCGACGGGCGCCGTGCGGGCGAAACCGTCCTGGTCGCCGTCGAAATTGCAGCGGTATACGCCGCCTTCGTCGGGTGCCTCGTTCCCCCAGGGGTATTTCCGCTCGGGCAACGGGTTGGGCACTTTGGCGGATTGATCTCCGTCGAGGAAATGTCCGCCCCTGGTCGCCTTGATCATCTCGGCTTCCGTGGGCAGCCGGAGGCCGCACCATTCCAGGAAGGCGGACGCCTGGTACCAGGAGACGTGTGTCACGGGGTGCATGGCGCGTCCCGGCAGGACCCTGAAGGAGCCGTCCGGGGTCCTTTCGATCCCGCACCTCTCGGCGTTCGCCATGCGGGGATTCCATCCGCCGCCGGGGCGGCACATCTCGTTTAGGTATTCGGCGTAGAGACCCACGGTCGTTTCGTACTTGGCCAGGCAGAAGGAAGGCAGGCAGGCGGCTTCCACCGGGGATTTGGTCTGGTCGTGGCCCCCTCCGGGGACCGTCTTCATGGTGAACTTTCCCCCCGGCACGCGGACCATGGGAATGGCCCGGATGCGGAACGACTCCGCGCCGAGGGCGCCGGTCCCGAGCTGGTCCACTCCCCACCAGAGGCTTCTCTTGCGGCCGGGCGAGTCCACGAGGCCGTGGCCGTTGCCGCGCAGCCGCGAGTGCGCCAGCAGCCGCCACGTGGCGCCGCCGTCGCCGGTGTAACGTATGAAGACGTGCGCGGGGGACTGCGCCGATATCCCTTGGCCTCTCAGCTCGTACTCCAGGGCCAGGAAGGGGCCGGCCGCCTCGGTTTCCTCGCGGGTCACCTTGATGTCCACGATATCCAACCCCTGGCCGGCGGCGGGGCGGCAGAAAGCAGCCGCGGCGGCCGCGGCCCACGGCAAGACGGTTCGGATCACCGTTGCCTCACACTGGATCGGGAATGGTCCACGGTTCGCGGTATGCCGCCCGCTTCAGCCACGCGTTGGCCTGTGGGCAGCCCGGGAAGGTTTCGGTCCCCGCGTCGAATGTTAGTTTTACGTTGCCGGCCATCCAGGCGATGTTCGCCATGTGGCAGATCAGCGTGGAGAGGTGGCCCTGCTCCACGTCGGCGGCGGGCGTTCCCCTCGACCTGACGCACTGCAGGAAGTTGTCTATGTGCAGGTCGTCGGCTTGGCGCCCGAAGCACTGGTGGACCACCTTGGCGCTGTCGTCGTAGACCTGCCAGCCCCCGCCGTGGCGCCCGAAGGTCATGTAGGCCTGGGTGCCGAGGATCTCGATCTTCGTGGCGCAGAAGGGCCAGTCCGGGAACAGGTCGGCGTCGCGTATGCGGGCCGGGATCTTGTGCATGTAGGGGGTCCACAGGGCGGCCTGGAACAGGAGCGTGAAGTCTTCGTACTCGAAAGTGGCCAGCTGGGTGTCCGGGGTGTCGCGGCCGTCCTTGAGCGCCAAGATGCCTCCGGCGTGAGTGACCGTCTTGGGCGCCGGGGGATCGCCCATCAGGCACCGCATCAGATCCAGCTGGTGCACGGCGTCGCCTGCGATCGGGCCGCAGCTGTACTCCCACATGTTGAGCCATTGGCGGCCGGCGGTGTAGGGCGGCTTGGCCGCTGGCCCGCACCACATGTCGTAGTCGAAGCCATCGGGGACGGGTACCTCCGGCCCGGGTTTCCGGGGCGCGTGCCTCATCATGTTGTACACGCGCACCAGGTGGACGTCCCCCAGCTTGCCGGATTTGATGTATTCGCGTGCATCCCTGACGTACGGCGCGCTGCGGCTCTGTGTGCCCACCTGGACCACGCGCTTGTATTTCCTGGCCGCCTCGACCATCTTGCGGCCCTCCCACGCGTTGTGCGAGAGCGGTTTTTCCACGTAAACGTCCTTGCCGGCGCGGCAGGCGAGGATCGTGCCGAGGGCGTGCCAGTGGTCGGGGGTGGCGTTGATCAGGACGTTCACGGCGGGGTCGTCTAGAATTTTCCTGAAATCCTGGACGGCCTTGGGCGGGCGCTCCTGGATTTCCTGGATCGCCTCCCTGGGTCGCGAGAAGCGCCGCTTGTCCACGTCGCAGAGGTAGGCGATCTCGACGTCCTTCTGCCTGGCGAAGCGTTCGGCCAGGAAGGTCCCCCTGCCGCCCAGCCCCATGGCGCCGACGATCACTTTGTTGTTGGCGGCGTAGGACGCCGCGGCCGCGGGCGCCACCAAGGCGGCGGCCGCGGAACGCCTCACGAAATCGCGACGGCTCAACGTGGTCATGCATGTCCTCCCATATCCCGCGTGCGGTCGATGCCGGCCCGATAGCCTACGCGGCCCCGACCGGGCCTACAAGGTCCATCCCTTCCTGTAAGGCGGGTTGATGAAGGCCTTCGCCTCGGCGCAGTTGGGGAACTTCATACCGACCGGATCCCACTTGAGCTCGAGCCCAGGGAAGCGGAACGCGATATTCCCGAGGAGCGCGAGTTCCGTCAGCGGCCCGCCGTAGTCGAAGTTCGATCCAGGGACGTGGTTCCGGTTCCGGATGCCCCGGATGAAGTCTCCGTGGTGGTCCCCACCTATCCTCGGTAGCTTCCGGGGAGGCCTCCTGTACTGCTTGTCGAGCGAATCCGGGAAGAGCTTGAGGCCGCCGGCCCCGTGGGAGCCGTAGACGATGCCGCCCTTGTTCCCGAGGACCACCGCCCCTATGCCCGGCGGTTCCTTGAGCTCCTCGATCGGCGGGATCTTCTCCTCCCCGTCGTACCAGATGAGGGTCACGGGACCGCGGGCGCCCTTCTGCGCAAACTTGTAGATCACGCGGGCGCCGCGCGGGAACGTATCGAAGTGAACCCTCGGATCGTAGTCGCGGACGTGCGCCTGCACCGTCAGCGGCGCCCCCAAGTCGAGCGCCCAGAAGACGGGATCAACCACGTGGCACGTCCAGTCCCCGATCACGCCCGTCCCGAACGGGGACCAGCTGCGCCACCGGCCGGGCTGGTACATGGGGTTGTAGGGCCGGTACTGGGCGGGTCCCAGCCAGAGATCCCAGTCCAAGTGGGCCGGCACCGGGTGCTGTTCGTTGACCCTGGTGTGGTTGCCGATCTCGCAATAGACGCTCTGGCAGCGGGCGTGGATCGTGTGGACCCTGCCGATGGCGCCGTCCCATATCCATTCGCAGAACTGGCGTATCGAGTCGAAGGAATGTCCTTGGTTCCCCAGCTGGGTGACGACCTTGTACTTCCTGGCCGCCTCCATGATCGTCCGGATCTCCCCGATCGAGTGGGCCAGCGGCTTCTCACTGTAGACCGCCTTGCCCCGCTTGATGGCCGCCATGATCACCGTCGCGTGGGAGTGGTCGGGCGTCGAAACCGCCACGGCGTCGATGGAGCCGGCCATCTCGTCGAGCATCTTGCGGAAGTCCCGGTACTGCCTGGCGGCGGGGGCCTTCTTGGCGGCCTCCTCGAGATTCTTGGAATTTACGTCGCACAGTGCCACGCAGTTCTCGCCGCCTAGGCCGTCTCGGTTGGCTGCTCCCCGGCCTCCGACGCCCACGAAGGCCACGTTTACCTTCTCGCTGGGCGGCCGCGAACCCAGCCCAAGCACGTGCCGCGGCACGAAGAGCGCCGCCGCCGGACCGGTCGACCCCTTCAGGAAGCGGCGCCTCGATACCGACCCCGTCGTTTCGGTCATAAGATGCTCCTGCCTTACATTAAATCTAACGCGCCCGGCGGCGTCGCGGGGTTCAGCGTGCCTTCCTGATCGGCGGGAGCGCCACCGGGGGGGGCACGGCGCGGTCCGCCGTCACGCGGTCGAACGCCTGGATCTCCGAGAGCATCACGCCCCAACCCTGACGGCAGGCGCACGTCACGCGGATGTAGCGGGCCCTGGCGGGTTTCTCGAAGATCACGCGGTAACCGTACGCGAGTATTCCGCCCGCCGGGAGAAATGCGTACTGGGGGGCGTCGTGGAACTCCCAGGGGACGTAATGCGCCGGCGGGTCGAAGACCTGGTCGTGCCCGGCGGCCCCCGCGCGGGCGAAGTTCCCGCCTTCCAATGACGTCTCCACGGTGATCTTCTCGGGGAAGGCCAGCTTGAAGCCCGGTTCCTGCCCCGCGTGGATCCTGGCGGCGGCTACCTCCTTCGGCTCCCCCAGGTCTATCGTGACGACCGGGGAGACGCCGGGCGAGAAGATGACGTTCGTGGGCATGTACCTTTGCGAAACGTGGTCGTCGGGCGGCGCGACGGCGCCGTCGGTGAGATCGCCGCCGGCATCGTGATTCTTTTCGCTGGTGCCGCCTTCGGTGGCGTATTTCTTCCCAAAGGCGAGGTTCGTCCCCCAACGGTAGCGGATGCGCTCGGGTTCCGCGCCGGGGCCAGCGTCGATGCCGTCCGAGTAGCCGGGCCTCGCCGGTTCGGGTCCGTGGCCCTTGAGGTTAAGGCGCACCCATTTCATGGTGGGATCACGGTAGCCGGCCACGTTGATGGAGTATTCGTGTTCCGGGGCGGTCACGATCTCCGTGTGGCGGCGCTCGACGTCGCCCTCCTTGCGGTGCTCCACCCAGCAGTAGGTGACCTCGACCGGGGCGGCGCCCTTGATCCGCGGTTCGTGGTTTATCCGCATCCATGCAGTCTGCAGGCCCGGCCCGGCGTAGCTGCGGGGGGCCGAGGATGTCTGGAACTCGTAGCGCAGATACGCGGCCCGCGCCCCCGGAGGGATGTCCGTGGCGGCGGCGTTCACGGCCAGGTCGTAGGGCGGCGAACCGTCGGCCTTCTCGAAGTCCTTGCGGTAGTCCCTGTCGTCCCAGGAATGCGAGAGGGTCACCCGGTCGCGGTAGCTCTTGACGCACACGGTGCCCCCGTAGACGACCTCGGTGATGGGTGCGGGAGATTCGATCTTCCACGTGACGTGGCAAGGAACGCCCGCCTCGGCGGGGCGGATGGTCGGCTTGTAGAAATCGGGTTTCGGCTCGACGTCCACCCCTTTTTCGGCGTGCGCGGTGGCCTTGTGCCTCCCCTCCACGATGGGCGGCTGGAACTGGATCGTTTCCACCTGTGGGCCGAGGCGCAGCTGGACGCGGTTGGCGCCCCGCGTGAGCCTCGGGAGCGCGTTGCGGTTGAGCTGCGTGATCGTCTCGATTTCGAGGCCTTCGAGGCGGGCCCCCGGGCCGCGCAGTTCCACCTTCAGCAGGTACTCCGTGGCGCCGGCCACGAAGGGCATGAGATCGACCTCCCCCTCGACCGGGCCCGCGTCGGACCAGGTGATCCCGGCGTTGCGTGAGACGGCCAGCGAGACTGCGTCGCCCGGGCCACGGTGTACGGCCGGCCGCGCGGTCGCGGAGGTCACGACGTTGGCGGCGTTCACCTTGAAGGTCACCAGGCCGGGCGCGTCGGGATTCTGGGGCCTGACGCCGCGGGCGCCCCAGACGACGCCCGACTCCGAGTAGGCCAGCTCGCGGGCGCGGGGGTGGCGCAGATCGGGGGCGAAGCGCCAGACACCGTTGCCGCGGATGTTCCCGTGTCCGTGCTGCTTTTCGACGTCCTGGTTGCCGCGTACGGGCCGGTAGTGTCTCGGGTTGGAGGGGTTCTGCGGGTTGAGGTTGTCGAAATGGCGCGTGTAATGTTCGAACGGGCGGAGGTTCAGTACGTACCGGCGGCCCCATTGGGAGTGAAGATTGCCCTCCTGAAGGCTGTTGGGGGCCTTGAACGAGTCGACTCCGTTGGCCAGCGTGCGGTCGTAGGCCACCGGGCGGTCGCAGGCGGAGCGCCAGCCGTTGGGGTGGGTTGCGCATTCCGGGGCGTAGTTCTCCAGGTAGAACCGGGGGTTCTTCTCGATCTCCGTGGTGGAGGCCACTTGTCCCCGGTCGTTGAAGACGTAGATGCTCATCGAGGAGTCGAACATGTGCCAGGTGGTCCCGCCGTCCCAGGAGCATTCGCAGACGGTGTGATCCCCCAGCTGGACGTAGCGGGCCTTCCATCCCATGCGGAGCCACATGGTGTTGTTGAGGCCGGAGACGATCCCGCAGTTGCAGTAGCCGTAGCTGGGGAAGAAGGCGATCGGATCGAGTACGTAGTGGCCCTCTTCCATCGGGTTGGTGGTCTGCTTGCGGAGCCGCTGCGACCAGCGCCAGATGGCGGTGGCTTGGTCCTGGGGATCCTTGAACTGCGATGTGATGGAGCGGAGGTAGGCGTCTATGTCGGTGAAGTCCGGTGCGTTGTCGGTGACCAGAATAACGTTGTACGCCGCGCCGAAAGGCTTTTCTGATGTGGGCTGCCGGGTCGTGAGGAGTACGGTTGCGGCGAGTTCGAGTATCATCATCGTTTATACTACGTCTGCGGCCGCCTGACCGTTCGAGGGCGGGGCTCGATCTTCGTGATCAGGATCCCCGCCCGGTTGCGTGCCAGGCGGCCCGCGATCATCCCGCCCGGGCGCGCGACTAACGCGCCGGTGCAGCTCTCCGGCTTCGACGTGTTGGCCGCGCTTGTCCATAGGTGGTTGCACGCGGCGTGCCCCTGGACCGTGGCGGGGATCACTTCTTCAAGGAGGCGGCCGCCGGCGGCGTATTGCCGCGGATTCAACCCCCCGTCGTACCATGACTGGGAGATGAGCCGGACTCCGCGGCGCTTGTACTGCTTGTCGTAGCGGCCGGCTATGCGCCCGGGGAGGGCGATGACATAGAGGCTGTTGTGCGGCCTGTGGGGCGGGGTGAGCGGGTGGTTCGACCCGACTATCGCCCAGATCCCCAGGGTGCTGGCCTCCTCCTCGCGTCGGGGCCGACCGGGAACTGGCAGGTCGCGGCCATCAACGTCACGCCGGGACCTTTCAGCGAAATCTCTCGAGCGCCTCGAGGCCGGTCATGCCCGGTTTGATGCCCGCGGCGGCCGCGGCGTCCGAGACGGCCGCCACCTTCGCCTTGAGCATGTCCTCGAAGTCGTTGACCCCCGTGACGACGGCCGCCGCCTCGCCGGTCCGGTTGAACGACTCCACGTTCAGGTACCCGCACGCCAGGAGTCCCTTGCCGCCCTTCACTATCAGCAGCGGGCGCTTGAGTTCGATCCGGTGACGCTCCAGTCCCTGCCAATCCATTGGTCCCTCCGTCGAATTTCCTTCTTATAGCATGTCCGGCGTCGGGCGAAGCTGGTGATTTGCCGGATCCGGTTCAATAAGTTGTTTCTTTCCCCCGGCGGTCGGCGGGAATTTTGATTTTTCATCTCTCTCCGGCGCGCTTGATGTGTCAAATTGTCAGAGGGTGTGTCGGGTGGGGTGACTGTATGCGTCTGGACATCAAGGAGGGCGAAGCCGTCACTCTTCCGTGCCGCCGCTGCGCGTCCATCTCGATCCACCTGGTGATTCGGAAGGGGACGATGTCGACGCGCTGCGCCAAGTGCGGGGGCGCCATCCGGTTCCATATCGCGGACGGGCCGGCGGGGGGCCTCGAGCTCCAGCCGCTCGGGGGGCGGGAAGTCCCGGATCAGCGCGCCCGGGCGAACGCCTGAGGTTTCTTATCCGACCTGCGGGGCGGTACCGGGAAACGCCGGATGCCGGCGGGGGCCTTCATCGATAAGGGGGATGGGCCTCGCCCGCGGTCGCCGGCGCGATCCGGACCGCCTGTCCTCCACGCTCTCTCATCGACATCCGCAGCGTCGTGCCAGCGTTCACCGTGAACCGTTCCACCCTGACTTTGGTACGCGTGGGCGCTCCCGGGTCGTCCGAATATACGTGCGCCGTCCAGCGCCTCCCCTTGTCGAGGAATGACAGCGGCACGTCCAGCGTCCTGGCCTCCCCCGCGTTCATGCCGCCCACGAACCATTCGTCCCCGCGCCGCCGCGCCAGGACCGCGAACTCCCCGATCCTCCCGTGGATCACCTTCGTGTCGTCCCACACCGTCGGGAGGCGGTCGTAGAACTCCAGCTCCGGCTCGTCCCGGGACGACTCGGGACGGTCGTACCAGTAGAGGAACTGCCAAGGGCTGTACAGGCACACCGCCTTGGCCAGCTGGTAGGCGTGGCTGGCGTTCTCGTCCACCCGCCGGTCGTAGTAGCAGATCGTGTTGTCGGCCGCGCCGGCCAGGCAGCGGGTGAAGAGGATCGTCAGGGTGAGGCTGTTTGCCGGTCGCGTCTCGTCGCCGGCGATCCCCTCCTGCGTCATAAGGTTCGGGTAAGTGCGGCTGTATCCGGTTGGCCGGTATTCGTCGTGGATGTCCACCATCAGGCGGTTCTCGGCCGCCTTGCGGACCGCCCGGTGCAGCCAAGCCGTCCACTGCTGCGGTCCAACGTTGACGAACCCGAACTTCACCCCCTTGACGCCCCACTTCCGGTAGAGGGGGAGGATCTCGTCCAGCTGGCGCTCCAGCGCCCGCCGGTTTACGTAGAGGATTACCCCCACGCCCCGCTCGTTCCCGTAGCGGATCACCTCTGCGAGGTCGAGGGGGCCTTTCGAGCGCTTCGGATCCAGGTTGACCGCGGTGGCATCCGCCCGGTCGTCGTACTCGTTACCGTACCACCCCGCGTCGAACTCCACGTATTGGAGGTTGCGCTTAACGGCGAAGTCCACGCAGGACCTGCCCCCCGCCGTCGTCAGCGTCACCTCGCGGATGACCTTGCCGGGTCGGATCCATGACGTGTCCGCGATCGCGCAGGGGTCGTTCAGGTTGAGGAGGAGGTCGTTTCGCTCCAGCAACGCCCCAGGGCTGTCGCCCGCCATCGCGAACCGCCACGGCGTGGTCAGGGGGGTATCCGACGTGACGGCGCCGCTCAGGGCGCTTACCAAGGCGGGTTCGGGGGCCTTGAGCGGATCGAACTTCATCCTGGCGTAGTCCACGAGGCGTGCCTCCCCGATCGCCGCGTACGCGCCGTCGTCGGTCCGGACAGTGAGCGGCCGCTCGCACCCGCGCCTTACCCGGCTCAGGGTCGTCTCTTCGTAGTTGCCCTGGGCCGAATAGACCGCCCATGCGGCGAAATCGGCGGGGAAACGGAACTCGGTCAGTTCGCGCGTGATCGTGACGCGGTCCAGGCCCTCCTGACGTGGGATGGTGTAGCGGAAAGCGGCCCCTTCGTCGTAGGCGCGGAATGTCAGCTGCAGGGTTCGGCGGGGCGGTCGAGTTTCCCTCACCTCGATCGTCGCGTGGTTGTGGCGGTCCCGGACGACGCTGCGCTCCCCGTAGACCGGCTTCCACGTCTTGTCGCGGCGGCCGTGGACCTGGCGGATCAGTTCGAAGGAATCGCGAAGGGGCGCCCCTTCGATCTCCAGCCCCATGCGGGAGTCGACGAGGACGGGCTTCCCCTTGTACTGGACGCGGTAGACGAGGCACCCGCGGGCGCCGTCGAAGTCCTTCACCTCGAATGTCGCCACGACGCCGCCGTCCGGAGAGGCGACGGTGACCTGTCCTCCGGGAGTCGCGGATGGCCAGGCGATCAACGCCAGCAGGGCGGTCTGCATCGCGGCGGAACGGAGGCTATTTCTTCAGCTTCTCCTCGTAACCGCGCAGGAGACCGACGATCTGGTCGATCTTGCCGATACGCGGCGCCAGCGAGGCGTCGTCGAGGGTCTTGTAGAGTTCCTTGGCCTTTTCGAGGGTCGCGATGGCCTCTTTCGTCTTGTTGAGGAGGGCCTCGGATCCGGCGGGATCCTGCGGCGGATTTGCCATGGCGCCGGCGATCTGGCGGAAGAGGACGCTGCCCTGGACCACGAGGTCGTCCGCCTCCTTCCTCTTTCTGGTGGCGTCCTCAGCCTTGGCCTTGGTTTCCTCCTCCGCCCTTTTCCTGGCCTCCTCCTCGGCCTTCTTTCTGGCCTCGACCTCCGCCCGGGCCTTGGCCTCCTCTTCGGCCTTTCTCCTGGATTCCTCTTCCGCCTTGAGCCTGGCCTCCTCCTCGGCCCTCTTCCTGGCCTCGGCCTCCGCCCGGGCCTTGGCCTCCCCCTCGGCCTCCAGCAGCGTTTTGCGTTGCTCGTTGAGGGCCTGAAGCCTTTCCTCCAGCGACGCGATTTCGGCCTGCAGAGATTCCTTCTTTCCCTTCAACTCGGCCTCGAGCTTGTCGAGATCTTCCGATCTCCTGGTCTTCTCGTCGGAGTCCGGCTCGCCGGCGAGTTTCCCGCGATCTTCTTCCGCCTGCTTGAGCAGTTTTTCGGCCGGGATCATCTCGGCCTTCTTGGACTCTATCTCGGCGCGGACGGACATGATGGCGGCGTCGCAGTCGGCGAGGGTGGAAGAAAGCGGTTCCGATGCCGAACAGCCGGCGGCGACGAGGGCGGCCGCGATGGCGAGCCTTTTCATATTTTCCTCCTTGCAAGTGAAGCCTGACCGCCGCAGTTAGCATATACCGCAGGGTGCGCGGCGTCAATGAGCCGCCGGGCGTGGCGATTCACGGCTTGTGAGAATACCATACTTTCAAGTATGGTTTATGCAGCAATCGTGGTATATTCTCAATTTACACGTTAATAAAACTTTCAATTGATCGGCAGTGTTGTATACTCAAGAGTATGGAATCAGCCGAGTCGGCGGAAAGGCGCGTGGGAGGCCGCGCCGCCGCCTGCGTTCGCGAGATGCCGGCCGAGCTCGCCGAGAAGGCGTTCGAGCTCTTCTCGGAGCGCGGGATCCGGCGGGTCCGCCTGGAGGAGGTGGCCGGCCGGGCGGGGGTCACCAAGGGGAGTCTCTACTGGCATTTCGAGTCGAAGAAGGATCTCCTGGAGGCGGCGTGCCTCCACTACTACCGGACCTGGCAGCGAAGGATTCACGCGGAGGTGGGCCGCAGCGCCGATCCCCTCAAGCGGCTCGAGCTGGCGATCAGGTTCGGGGTGCGCAGCTGCCTCCTGGACAGGCGGAACCGCGTCTTTTCCACCGAGATCTTCGCCATGTCGCTGCACGATCCGGACATACGGCGCGGCTGGGCGCAGTTCTACGACACGGTGAGGGAATTCTACGTGGGGCTGGTGGAGGCGGCGCGCGCGGCCGGAAGGATCGACGCGCCGGATCCGCGGGGAACAGTTGACATGATGCTTCACTGCTTCGAGGGGATCAAACAGAGGGCCTCCTTCGAGCCGGAGATCCTCTCCAAGGAGGAGGCCATCTGCCGGCAGTTGACCAGGATATTGCTCGGCGGGGGGCGTACCAGGGGAGGGTTTCTTTCCAGGTATAAGGCGGGTCGGATTGATTAGGAGTGGTGGCATGGCCGGCGAAATGGGCCGCAGGGATTTCCTCCAGGCGACCGGGGCGGCGGGGGCTGCCGCGGCAGCGGCCGGGTGCCCGGGGAGGGCCGCCGCGATGAAGATCGGCTTCCACACGGACGCGTTCAACTCGAGCTACAAATCCTTCGAGGCGTGCCTCCAGTGGGCCGAGAAGAACGGCGTGCACTTCATAGAGTGCGGGGTGATCGACGGGGTGAGCTGGATCCATGGCCTCGGCTATCAGCCCCACGTGGCGCTTTACGAGGATCCGGCGCTGCTGAGGCGCAAGATGGAGAAGTACGGCGTGCGGTTCTCGCAGATAGACGCCGCGTATCCGCTCTCCGGAAAGGACGGGATGATCCGGGGCGTGCCCTACGTGATGAATGCGATACGGTGGGCGAAGCTGGCGGGGTGCGAGCGCGTGGCGACCACCGACGGCCTCCACAAGCCCGAGGGGCTCCAGGACGAGGAGTCCATGGGCCTCATGAAGCGCTGTTACGAGCAGATCCTCGAGGTGGCCGAGGCGTACCAGGTCGTCGTGACGATCGAGGTGCACGGTTACTTCACCACCGATCCCGACAGGCTCGCGGCGATGTTCGAGTTCTCGAAGAGCCCCTACCTGCGGATGAACATGGACACCGGCAACACCTTCATCGCCGGCCGCGATCCCGTAAAATTCCTCCAGCGGTTCATCCAGCGGGTGGTCCACGTGCACGTGAAGGACGTCTCGGAATCGCTGGCGGCCGCCCTGAAGGGCAAGGACACGGGCATCGCCGTCAGCCACTGCGCGCTGGGCGACGGCGTCAACGCCGACAACATCAGGACTTGCCTGAAGATGCTCCGCGACGCCGGCTACGGCGGGGTCCTGAGCATGGAGTGCGAGGGCGCCGGCGGCCCCATGATCGAGAAGTCGCTGGCGTGGCTGAGGAAGACGCTCAAGGATCTGGGCATAGAAGAGGGGTGATTCATGAGGTGCGTGTCGCTTCTCCTCCTGGCGTGCCTGGGGGCCGCTCGGCAGGAGGCCGGGACTATCCGGGTCGTGATCGTAACGGGATACGACTACGCGCACGACTGGAGGAAGACCACTCCCGCCCTCAAGGAGGTCCTGGAGGCGGACCGGCGGATCAGGGTCAACGTGCTCGAGGGGCCGGAGAAGCTCGAGTCGGCGGATCTGAAGCCGTACCAGGTAGTGCTGCTGCACTTCAGCTCCGGCCCGCTCAACAAGAAGGATTTCAAGGATCCTGGAGAGGAGGCCCGGACGAACCTGCTGGAGCACGTCAGGGGCGGCGGCGGGCTGTTCGTCCTGCACTTCGCATGCTTCGCGTTCCGGGACTGGCCGGGATTCAAAGACCTCGCCGGCCGGGTGTGGGACCGCGTCAACGGCCACGACCCGCGGGGGCCGTTCGAGGTGAGGATCGAGAAGCCCGACCACCCCGTCTGCAGGGGCATGGGGGTGACCTTCCAGGCCGACGACGAGCTCTACACATGCCTGGAGGGCGACCGTCCCGTGGAGGTGCTCGCCACCGCCCGTTCGAAAGTCACCGGGAAGGACCATCCCATGGCCTTCGTCTTCGAGTTCGGTCGGGGAAGGGTCTTCCACACGGCGCTCGGGCACGACGCGAAGGCGATACGCATGCCAGGGGTGGCCGAGCTCATCAGGCGCGGGTGCGCCTGGGCCGCCGGGCGGGAGCCCGTGGAGTCGAAGAGGTGAAGCGGGGCGGGTCCCTTCCCGCGGTCAGTCGGGCGGCCTGGTCCCCCGCGGCACGGCCCTGCGTCTCATCAGCGCGTCGAGATTGCGGCGCGCGTTTTCGAGCCCCGGATCCAGGCGCAGCGCTTCCCTGTATTGCCGCTCGGCCTCCTCGTACCTGCCGAGCCTCTGCAGCGCCGCACCGAGGTTGCTGTGCGCGCCGGCGTAGCCAGGATCGATCGTGACGGCCTCGCGGTAGCATGCCTCCGCCTCTCTCGGGCGCCCCTGGGCCATCCGGAGCGTGCCAAGGTTGTTGCGCGCTTGCGCGTGACGGGGGTCGAGCCGGGCGGCCTTCTCGAGATGGTCCTCCGCGCGTCCCAGCTCGCCCCGCTCCATGAATATCTGCCCGAGGTTGTTGTGGGCCCTGGCGTCTTCACGGTTCAACCTGATCGCCTCCTGGTAATGGCGGATCGCGTCTTCCGCGTCGCCGAGCCGGCGGCGGAGGGCGGCCATGCGGTAGTGCACCTCCGCGTCGTCGGGCGATATCTCGAGGGCCGTTCGATAGTGCCTCTCGGATTCCTCCGGCTTGCCCATCGATTCCAGGACGGCGCCGAGGTTCGCGTGGGCCCGCTGGTTCCTCGGATTGATGGAGATCGCCTTGCGGTACGCGCCGGCGGCGCGCTCGAGGTCGCCGCCGAGGAAGAATTCCTGGGCCGCCCTGACGAAGGATTCGTCGTCCACGAAGCGCTCCACGATCGCGGAGATGGCGCCGGCCGGGGCGTTGACGAACTCGGGGATGTTGGCGGCGCGGTCCGGCGACGTGAGCCTGTCGAGAAGCACCGGAGGCGTGTCCCTGCCCTCCTCGTCCACGTGGGTGAGGAAGAGTTGCGTGTACGGGCCGTTGGCCTTGGACGAGAAGACCAGCCACCTGCCGTTGGGAGACCAGGAGTGCCACGAGTTCATGCGGGGCGTATTGCACCGCATCCTGCGCGGCTCGCCGCCGCCCGCCGGCATGATGTACAGCTCGCTGTCGGGCTGGAGAAGACTGTAGCTTCGCGCCTTGCAGAAGACAATCCACTTCCCGTCGGGCGAATACCTGGGGAAGTAGTTGCTGGCGCCGTTGGCCGAGGCGCCCGGCAGGGGGACCGCCTGGCCGCCCTCCCCGCCGTTGAACGGCACGCGGTAGATGTCGTAGCGGAACTCCCGGCCTTCCGCCAGGAACTCGCGGCATTCGTCCTCGCCGAGCAGTATCTTGCCCCGGGGGACCCTCAGCTGGTATGCGGGGGCGCGCGTGAAAGCGATGTACCTGCCGTCCGGACTCCACGAAGGATTGCTGTTGACGTAGCGGGGATCGTCGGCCCCCGGTATGGAACGGAACGCGCCCGATAGCCGGTCGTAGCATGCGAGGATGCCCTTTACAGGAAAAAACAGCTGTGAGAAGTCCAGTCCGGGCTTGGGAACGAAGACGGATCTGTCCTTCACCGTGCTGGCGACGTAACGCCCGTCCGGGGATACTTGGGAGAGAAGACCGAAAGTGGGATCGCCCTCGTCCCGGCGGAAATCGCTCCACGTTATAATGGAGTCACGGTCCAGGACGATGCGCGGCGCCACATTGACGATCGCGTACGAGCCCTTGTCGTTGGCATAGTCGATGTCCATTCCGAGGATGCGGCCGTCGGCGGAGAAGGAGTGGCAGTTTCCGCAGACGGGCAGGTTGTCCAGGACGACCGGAGGCGGGCTCTTGGACGAGACGGGGCCGAACCGCCATCTGATCTTGGAAGGATCCTTGACCGCCTCGACGAACGGCAGGTTGACCTCCCGGTAGAAAAGCGGCGCGCCGACCTCGTCACGGGAAGTTGAGAACCGGACGCTCCCGGCGGCGGCGATTCTCCATGACGCATCGAGTCCCAGGACGACGGCCCTTGCTTCCGCGTTCATGGATCGTCTCTTGATGTCCTCCCATGCGTCTTCCGGCGGGGTCCACCGCGTGTGGTGCGCGTCGAAGGCGAACGGATCTCCGCCGTCGGAGAACGTGAATCCCACGACCCAGCCCGCCGCGGGCGGTACCGTCTGCGCCCATAGAAACGTGGGGGCGGGTATCTCGGGAGGAAAAAGAGTTTCGTCCAGAGGGTAGGCGACTTCGACGCGGGCGTACCTGCCCGCCGGATCGTAGGCCGCCAGGACCGCCTCGGGACCGGGCCTCGGTTCCCGCCCGCACCCCTCCGCCGGCGCCGCCGAAATGACGGCCGCCGCCAGCGCCGTGAGGATCCGCCGCGGCCTCATGGGGTCCGGTTATGATACCGCCGCCCCGCGAGCCGCATCAAGACCATGTCGCGCTTGCGCGCGGCTGGCCCGCCGGGGTTTAATGGGGTGCCTCGGAGAATTCTTATGCGATGCTTCGTGGCCGTGGAGGTCTCCACGCCGGTGCGCAAGCGCGTAGTGGAGCTCCAGCGGGCGCTCCGGCGCGCCGGTGCCGACGTCAGATGGGTCGAGGAGGGCAATCTTCACCTCACGCTCAAGTTTCTCGGGGAGATCGATGAAAGGGGCATGGAGCGCCTCAAGGGGCTCCTCTCCATCGAGGCGTCCCGGTGGCCGCGCATCCGCGTGGAATACGCCGGGGTGGGGACGTTCCCCGAGCGCGGGGCTCCGCGGGTTGTATGGGCGGGGCTGACGGGCGACGTCGGGAAGCTTGCGGGGCTGGCGGCGGCGGTGGAGCGCGCGGCGGAGGAGGTGGGGGTGCCGAGGGAGGGGCGTCCCTTCGCGGCCCATATCACCGTCGGGCGCGTGAAGTCTCCGCGGAACGCCAAGCGTCTGGCGGCGGCCGTGGAGCAGCAGAGGGGCGTCCCGCTCGGCGGGGAGGAGATCGGCGAGTTCATCCTTTTCAAATCAACGCTTACGCCCTCTGGGCCGATATACGAACCGCTGGAGCGTTTTTCGCTCTCCGGCGCCTGAGGCGGCGCGCGATTCAGGCGTGCACGAACAGGGGGTGTTCCCTAAGCCGGGTCCTCAGGTAGTTGTCCAGGCCGATGCGGCAGTCCCTTGTGGCGAAGACCTCGGCGAAACAATCCGTCTCGAAGGCCAGGGCCTTCTCCAGGGGCATCTCTGTCCCCTGGAGTATTGCCTTGCGGAGGATCTCGTCCACTTTGCGCGAGAGCCGGCCAAGATCGACATCCGGGGGCGGGGGATGGGGCCGGACGTCGGGCGGCGGGACCGGCCGCAGCGCGCGGGCGAGCTCCGCGGCGCGTTCCACGAGGTCGCCCTCCACTTCTTCAAGGATGAGCCCGCATCGGAGCGCGTCGGTAATGTAGATCGAGCCTCCCGTCCGCAGCACCCTCCAGGCGATGGCGAAGTCGATCAGGCGCGGCAGGCGCTGCGTGGCCCCGGTGCCCGGGATGATGCCCATGAGGACCTCGTGGTGGGTGAAGGGGGCCGGCATGTCTTTTCGGGCGATCCTGGCGGAGCAGGCGTATGCCAGGTCGCACCCGGCGCCGGCGGCCGGTCCGTTCAGCGCGCACACGACGGGCTTGCCGGCGCCGGCGATCCGGGAGAGGGCCGCGGAGCCTTCGGATGAGAGGCGTCGGGCGTCCAGCGGCGTCCTGAGTCCGGCCAGGGTGGCCGGGTCGATCCCGCAGCAGAAGGCGCGGTTGCCGAATCCAGTCAGCACCGCAGCGCGGATCTGCGGGTCGTCCCGCACGGCGGCGAAGGCGCGGTCCAGTTGGCGGTAGGTGTCCTGCGTCAGCGCGTTCGTCTTGGTTGGGCGTTTCAGCGTGATGACCGCCACGTCGCCGATGTCTGTCCGGCGTATGTGCGACAGTGACCAAGGGCCGAACCGCTTCGGGATCTTGAATCCCGGGTTTTCTCTGGCGTACGCCTCGATCAGTTCTCGCGTCTTCCACGGCCCCAGTTCGTTCATCAGCTCGAACGGAGGTTTCATAGCCAGGCCGGTTTCAATCGCGATCTCGAGGTCGCCGGGGTCTGCTTGGCCGCTTTCGACCGCCTCGCAGGCCAGGCCGAGGTAGGCCCCCATCAGCGCGGCGGATATCCTCTTGAACATTGCGTCGGAGTAGCTGACGGTGTCCCCGGCGTCGGCGGTTTCCCAGCGTTCGCCTGAGGCCGCCTTCCGGTCGAGCATTGGGGTGGAGCGGAACCACGGCATGATCTTGCGGCCGCTTTCCATGAGCCCCGTCCGGCGCAGGCCGGTGGCGCGCGCGAGGTTCACCGTGGTGAACGGTCCCGCCGACATCCCCAGGGTCCGGCAGGCTATGGCGTCCACGGCGGGCGTCGGCACCCCCTTTTCGGCCTCAAGGAGGGCCGCCAGGAAGAGTCCCTCGAAGATGGGGTTCACGGCATATCCGTAGCGGCCGCCGGCGCGGATGGGCACCTTACCCAGCTTTTCGTAGAGGCGGAGGCACCAGTCGGTCACGCGGGTCTGGGGGCCCGGGACGACCTCGACGAGGGGGTTGGTGTCGGCGGGGAAGAAGTGGTGCAGGACGACGGTCCGTTCGGGGCGGCGGACCTTCTGGAATATCCGTTCGGGTTCCAGGTGGGACGAGTTCGACGCCAGGACGGCCTGCGGGTTCACCAGGCGTTCCATTTCGTGGAAGAGGTCGGCCTTGGCGCGGGGATCTTCGGTGACGGCCTCGATCACCAGGTCGCACTCGATGAGGCACGATATGTCGAGGGTGAATTTTATGTTGTTGGCCGCGGAGCGGGCGCCGTCGGACGAGATCAGGCCCCGATCGACGGCCTTCAGGAGCCGGCGCGCAACCTGCGCGCGTCCCTCGTCCAGGGCGGCGCGGGAGACATCGGTCACGAAGACCGGCACTCCGAGGGGTCCCAGTTCGCGCGACAGGAATAGCGCGATGCCGGGTCCGATCCGGCCGGAGCCGACGACCCCCGCCCGGCGCAGCGTTCTACCGGCGAACGAGAATGGCATCTCTCAGCCGCCCCGCCGCGGGGGCCCCTGGGCGGCGCCCCATACTACAGGGCGGGTGGGCGCCGGGTCCAATAAAAGATGAACGCCGGGGGTGTCAGGCCCACTCTGATTTGCCGAGGCTCATCAGGAACTCGGCGTTGGTCTTGGTCTTTCGTATGCGGTCGATGAGGGTTTCCATCGCCTCGATGAGCTTCATGTCGGCGAGGACCTTGCGGAGCATCCAGATGCGGGCGAGCTCGTCCTTGTGGAGCAGCAGCTCCTCGCGGCGGGTGCCCGAGCGTGTGAGGTCGAACGACGGGAATATGCGCCTGTCGGCCAACTCGCGCACCAGGTGAAGCTCGCTGTTGCCGGTGCCCTTGAATTCCTCGAAGATGACCTCGTCCATGCGGCTGCCGGTGTCGATGAGGCAGCTGCCGATTATGGTGAGGGATCCCCCTTCCTCGATCTTGCGGGCGGCGCCGAAGAAGCGCTTCGGGCCCTGGAAGGCGGTGGAGTCGATGCCGCCCGAGAGGATGCGGCCGGAGTGTGGCGCCTCCGTGTTGTATGCGCGGGTCATGCGCGTGATCGAGTCGAGCAGCACCAGGACGTCCTTCTTGTATTCCACGAGCCGTTTGGCCTTTTCGAGGACCATCTCGGTGACCTGGATGTGGCGGGCGGGAGGCTCGTCGAAGCAGGAGGCGATGACCTCGGCGTCGGCCTTGAGGTTCCGGCGGAAGTCGGTCACCTCCTCCGGCCGCTCGTCGATCAGGAGGACTATGAGGTATATCTCGGGGTGGTTCTTGAGGGCGGCGTTGGCGATCTTCTGCAGGAGCACCGTCTTGCCCGTGCGCGGGGCCGCCACTATCAGGCCGCGCTGGCCCTTGCCGATGGGCGCGATCATGTCCATCACGCGCATGGAGATCTCGCCCGGGTCGGTCTCCAGGCGTATTCGCTCGTTGGGGTGCAGGGGCGTGAGGTTCTCGAAGACGATGCGCCCCTGGAGCGATTCGGGGTTTTCGTGGTTGATCGCCTCCACCTTCAGCAGGGCGAAATACTTCTCGCCGTCCTTCGGCGGGCGGATTTGTCCGCTGATTATGTTGCCGGTGCGCATGCCGAAGCGGCGGATCTGCGAGGGGGATATGTAAATGTCGTCCGGGCACGGCAGGTAGTTGTACTTGGGGGAGCGCAAAAACCCGAATCCCTCCGGGAGGACCTCCAGCACGCCCTCACCGAAGAGCAGGCCGTTCTGCTTGGCCTTCTCCTGGATTATCTTGTATATGAGATCTTGCTTCTTCATGCCCATGACGTCCTTGATGCCCTCCTGCCTGGCGTATTTCAGGAGGTCCGCCATGGTGCATTCCTGGAGCTTCGACAGGTATATTTCTTCCCGCTTGACGCGCTCGTAGTTGTCGCCTGGGGGCTGTGGCTTGGGCGGGGCGTCGGCGGCCGCGGGCTGGGGCGGCGGTGGCGCATCGGCCGGGCCGGCCTGGGGCGGCGTGGTGGGGGATGCGTTGGGCGCGCGGCCCTCTTCCTCCGAGTCCTTCGTCTTGCGCGGCGGCATGCGGTTCTCCTGCTATTCAATTACGACGGCGTCGACGATCCAACAGCCCGTTCAACTCCACGTAAATCTTCCTGGCCTGTTCCTTCGTGCGAGAAATCGGTCCCGTGTTATCGATGACGTAATCGGCCCGCCTTTTCTTCGACGCCGTGCTCCACTGCAGCCGTTCCCTGCGGGCGGCCTCGCCGGGCGTAATCCCCCTCTTGGTGGCCCTGAGGCGCCGGAGGCGCCTGGGGGCGTCCAAAAACACGATCGCGTCGCACATCCGGTCCGCCCCGGTTTCGAACAGCAGCGGGGCGTCCAGGACCACCATTCCCCTGGAGCGGGCGATGCCGCGCATTATCTCGCGCAATATGAGGGGGTGGAGCATTCTGTTGAGCCTTCCTGCGGATGCCCGCGACCTGAAGGCCTCGCCCGCCAGTCGGGCGCGGTCTATCCGGGTACCCCGCATGATCCCATTCCCCCATGCCTGGAGGAGGCGTGCCCTGACGGCCGGTCTCTCCATCACCCGATGTCCGATCGCGTCCGCGTCGAGCAGGCGGGCGCCCCAGTTTCTAAAGAGCGCGGCCACGGTGCTCTTGCCGCTTCCGACGCCGCCGACAAGACCTACCACGAGGCGGTTCACCGCTAGTTCGGGGTTCTTCGCAACGGCACGACTATGAGAAAGTGTCCGCTTTACACAGGGGAACGGCGAATCCGCATGAAGTCTAGCGCCCTTCCCTTCCCCTGTCAAATAAAATCGCGCATCCTGAAGGGTTCGCCCGGCCGGGGACGTCTTGATTGAGAGGAAGTCCCAGTAATTGCTTGACTGGCCGGGAGGCGGGTCTACAATAGGGGCTGCCCATCACGTCGGAGAACCTAATATGGTGCGCCCACGGCGACGCGACAGCGGCATCTCGATGATCCTTGTGGTGGTCCTGGTGCTGATAGCGGTCATCCTGGTGGCCGCCGCAATGATCCTCTGGGCCGATTACAACGCAAAGGAGAGGCTCAGGGCCGGCCTCCTGCAGGAGCGCCAGCGCCTGTTTGACCGCGAGGTCGAGATCAAGGCGGAGATCATCAAGGTTCAGGAACCCGTCGGCCTTCCCAAGAAGGAAGGTGACGATCTGCCGGTGGCGGAGGCGGGCTCGAAGCTCGCCGAGGTGCGCGGCAGGTATTTCAGCCCGGAGCGTTACGCCCTCCTGCCCCTGCCGGAGGGCCAGCCCGCCAAGCCCGACCAGGCGGAGAAGTGGAAGAAGGACCTGCCCGAGACGGGGCTGTACGGCACCCTCAAGGAGTGCGTGGAGCTGGCGGCGATGTGGACCGACCATTACAAGAACCGCGCCGAGCAGCTCGACGTGGAACTGGGCATGGCCCGAAGCCAGCGCGAGAGCCGCGAGGCGGTCAAGCCCGAGCTGCCGAAGCGCAAGCAGGAGCGCATAGAGGCGCTCCGCAAGGAGATAGCCGCCATCAACGCGGTGACGGCCAAGGAGAACGAGGAGTTCAACGCCCGCAAGTCCAAGCTCGCCGAGGAGCGCCAGAAGGCCGAGCAGGAGATCGCAGCCGAGGCCGAAAAGTACGCCGCCGACGAGACCAAGGTGCTCAACGAGATCCGCGAGCTGCGCCGGCAGCTGGAGGAGCTCAAGACCAAGGAGGTGATAAAACACGACATCATCTCCGTCCACGGCAAGATCCTCAATCCGGACATCCCCAACAAGGTGGCGTACATCGACATCGGGTCGCGCGAACGCGTCGTGCCGGGGCTCAGGTTCCTCGTGGGCAGGCGCGGGATGCACAACAAGTTCGAGTTCAAGGGCAAGGTCGAGGCGAAGAAGGTCTGGATGACCACCAGCGAGGTCGCGATACTGGAGGTCTACGACAGCCGGGAGCATCCCATTGTGGAGGGCGATCAGATCGTCAACCCGCTCTTTTCCAAGGAGCGGCCGTTGGTGATTGCCTTCGTGGGGGAGGAGCGGCCGACCAAGCTGCGCTACAGCGTGGATGAGGCCTCGCGCCGCATCCGCGAGATCGGCAGCATCGTCCGCAAGGAGATAACCCTGGGTCTGGACTACGTCATCTTTACCGAGGCGGGGCCACAGAAGCAGCGCGAAAGCTACCCGGCGTACCAGAAAGCCGTCTTCCTCGAGATACCCGTCGCGGAGGCGTCGGACGTCTTCCGTTTCCTCACCGGTCTGAAGGATTAGGAGAGAACCGTGGCTGAATTCGTCACAAGGAAGGAAAACACGCGGCGCCTGATGGTGATCATCGCCTGCTTGGTGGTCGACGCGATCGCCCTGACGGTGGGCATCTACGCGCTCAAGAAGGCCAACGACATCGAGAAGAAGCCGGAGGACCCCAACAACATCACGAACCTGCGGGCCGAGGTGGCCAGGCAGCGCGCCGCCAACAGGCAGCTTGAGAACACCCTTTTGAGCTTCGCGCCGGGAATCGGCTGGCGCATAGAGGCCAGGGGCACCGCCGACCGTTTCGTGACGCAGCCCCTCGGATACGAGGGCATGAAGGCCTACCTGAGCTGGTGGGCGGGGGAGCTCGATCGGCGGTACGGGGTAAAGAAGTACAAGCCGTGGGGGGATCCCGGGACCGGCGAGACGCTGACGCTCACGCGGTTGCTGGACGAGCTCCTGGAGAAGGAAAACGAGTACAAGACCAGGATCGCCGACCTGGACAAGCAGATCAAGGATGAGCGGGAGAAGGAGGCGGCCAGCAGGAAGGACGCCGACGCCGAGGCCAAGCAGCTGGAGGAGGTGCTCACCGGCGGCGCCGCCCCGGGCGCCGAGGCCCAGGGCCTCATAGGAGAGCTCAAGCGCCTCCAGAAGGAACTCGACGCGCTGGAAAAGGCCCACAGGACCGAGATGGAGACGCTCGAGAAGGAAACCGTCGCCAAGCAGAACGAGGCCACCGCCCTCAAGAACGAGAACGTGCGCAAGCGGGCGGCCCACGACGCCACCAAGGCCGACCTCCGCCGGCGCATCTACACGATCCAGCACGTCCGCGAGGAGGCGCGCGAGAGGCGCGATCCCGACGGGGAGATACTCGCGGTGGACGATGAGCGCCAGGTGTGTTACATAAACCTGCTGCACAAGGACCGGCTCTGGAAGGGCACGCGCTTCACCGTATACTCCCTCGAGAAGGGCGGGGAGAAGCTGGACAAGGGCGTGGTGGAGGTGGTGGAGGTGCGCCCCGAGGTCGCCAGCCTCTGCGCCATAATCTCCACCAAGTACCCTGACTGGCCGCTGAAGGCGGGGGACAAGATATACAACGAGTTCTACGAGGCAGGCCGGACGCGCTACATCGCCATAGCCGGCCGTTTCACCGGCAAGCTCTCCAACGGGGAGGCGGCCGCGATGATCCGCAAGTTCGGCGACGTGTACCAGGAGAAGGTGGACGACAGGACCAACTACGTCGTGGTCGCCGAGGGGTACGAGGAGAGCCCCAACTACAAGCTCGCCCTGGAGTTCGGCGTCAAGATACTCCGGGAGAAGATCCTGTACGATTACCTCGGCGTGAAGTAGCGGCGGAAAGCCTTGCGGAAGGCCCCGGCGCCGCCCCGCGCGGGCGCCGGGGTTTTTCGTTACGCGCCGTTATGGTATATTGTGCGCCATGGCCGATACCGACCTGAAGAAGGAAGAGGAAAAGAAGGAGAAGAGAAGAAGGCCTCGCGGCGCGGAGGACGAGGTCCGCATGACCTTCGGGGAGCACCTGGAGGAGCTCCGCTCGCGTCTGCTGAAGTCGATCATCGCGCTGATGGCGGCCGTCGTGGTCTCCATGATCTTCTACGAGAAACTGGTGTGGTTCATCACTCAGCCTCACGTGCGGGCGATGAGGCTGCTGGGGCGGGAGGCCCAGCTGATGCCGGGCAGCTACGGCGGCCCGATCGTGGCCGTGATGAAGCTCTCGTTCATAATCTCCCTCTTCGTCACCTCCCCGGTGATCGGTTACCAGCTGTGGGCCTTCGTCAGCGCCGGGCTCTACAAGCACGAACGCAGATACGTCATCGTCTTCGCCCCGATCTCGTTCGGCCTCTTCTGCGCAGGCTGCATCTTCGGATATTTTGTCCTGGTGCCGTACGCTCTCTACGGACTGGCCAGAACGATGGATCTGCCGATCATCTCTAACCAGTACCTCTTCCAGGACTACCTCAACCTGGTGATGATCCTGACGATCGTGCTGGGCCTGGTCTTCCAGATGCCGCTTCTGATGGTCTTCTTCTCCAAGGTCGGGCTCATCGAGCCGCGGACGTACAACAAGTGGCGCCGCCTCGCCATCATACTCAACGTGATCTTCGCGGCGCTCATCACGCCGGCGGACGTCATCACCATGCTGATCGTGGCGGCCCCGATGCTGCTGCTCTACGAGGTGGGCGTGGTCTGCGCGTACCTCTTCGCGCGCCCGCGCGCCAGGCCTGCGGGGACATAAGGATTGCCGATGGCGGACAGACCCGTCGCGGCGAAGATCGGCCTGGTGGGCCCGCCGGGCTCTGGCAAGACTACGCTTTTCTGCGCCCTCACCGGCGCGGAGTACGCCCGCGCGGCGGCCTCCGCCGGGCGGGCGGTTTCCGGGACCGTCCGCGTCATGGATCCGCGCCTGGCGCGCTTCCACGAGGCGGAGGGGATCCACAAGAGGCTCGTGGCGCCGGCGGTCGAGATCGTGGACGCCCCGTCCATCGCGCTGGAGGGGCCCGAACGCGCCGGCAACGCCGGCCGGCTGGCGACGGTCCGCGAGTGCGACGGCCTCCTGGCGGTGCTGCGCGCCTACGAGGGAGAGGATCCCCTGAGGCAGCTGGAGGGCGTCCGCGGCGAGCTGTTGATGGCGGACATCGACGTGATGCAGAAACGGATAGAGAGGCTCCAGGCCGACACGAGGAAGGCCCTCCCCAACCGCGAGGAGCTTGAGCGGGAGCTGGAGGTGTTCCGGCCGCTGTGCGAGGCCGTGGCGGCCGGCGACGCGGAGGCCTTCGGCCGGCTGTCGCCCGAGGACCAGAGGCGCCTGCGCGGATTCCAGTTCTACTCGAGGAAGCCCCTGGAGGCGCTGGCGAACGTCTCGGAAAAGGACCTCGACGGGCCCTGCGCCCTTCCGTCCGCGTCGCTCCGCCTGGAGATGGAGCTGGCGGCCATGGAGCCGGCCGAGCGGGAGCCGTTCATGAAGGAATACGGCCTCGACGGACTGCTACTGGATTCGCTTCCCCTGAGGCTCTACGCCGCACTCGGCTTCATCACGTTCCTGACGACCAATGAGAAGGAGGTGGCCGGCTGGGCGCTGCGGCGGGGTGCCACCGCCCACGAGGCCGCAGGCCGCATACACACCGACCTGCAGAAGGGTTTCATCGGTTGCGACGTCGTTTCCTTCCAGGAGTGGTCGCGGTGGAAGAACCTGCACGAGGCCCACGCGCGGGGCCGCCGCCGGACGGAGGGCAGGGACTACGTCGTCGAGGATTTCGACGTGCTCACCGTCAGATTCAACGTGTGATTTGACAAGCCCCGCGGTGGGCCGTAGACTTCGCTCATGCAGAAAGTGGCGCTGGCGTATTCCGGCAGTCTGGACGCCGCGATCTGCGTTCACTATCTGCGCCACGTGCGCGGGATGCGGGTCGTGACCTTCTCGGCCAACCTTGGTCAGCCGGAGTACCTTGAGCCCCTGGCAGAACAGGCGGTCGAGCTCGGCGCGTCGGCCGCGCACCTGGCAGACCTGCGCGACAGGTTCGCCAGGGAGTACATATTCCCCTGCGTCCGCGCCAACGCCGTCTATGAGCAGGGATATTTCCTCTTCGGCGCCCTCTCTAGGCCGCTCATTGTCGAGGAACTCGTCAAGATAGCGGAGGAGGAGGGTTGCGAGTACGTCGCCCACGGCGCCCGGGGCTCGGGGGACGACGCGCGCCGCATCGAGAACTGCATGGCGTCCATCGCGCCGAACCTGGGGATACTGACCCCGCTCATCGAGCTCGGACTGCGCGATCCCTCGGAGGACGCCGACTACGCCAGGCGGAACGGGATCAGGTTCGAGGGCATGGGCAGGTCGTCCTACGACGTGGAACAGAACCTGTGGGGCAACAACATACACCTGCGCGGCGCGCGCGACACATGGGAGGAAGCCCCGCCCGACGCGTACATCCTGACCACGCCGCCCTCGGAGGCCCCCGCGAGGGCCGCCGTGGTCGAGATAGACTTCCTGCGCGGCGATCCCGTGGCCGTCGACGGCGAGGAATTGTCCCCCGTGCACCTCATCGACCGGCTCAACAAGATCGGCGGGCGCCACGCCGTCGGGCGGTTCGACGTCGTGGAAAACCGCATCAACGGCGCGAAATCGCGCGAGATATACGAATCACCCGCGGCCGCCATCCTGATGGCGGCGCACCGCGCGATCGAGTCGATCTCGCTTGACAGGGATCTGGCGCATTTCAAGGAGGCGCTTTCCCTGAAGTACGCCGATCTGGTCTACGAGGGCAGGTGGTTCACGCCCGCCCGCGAAGGGCTCGACGCCTTCTTCTCTAAGATCAACGAGAAGGTCACAGGGAGGGTTCGGCTCAACCTCTGCCGCGGGGCGCTGGGCGTCGCGGGGCGGAGGTCGAGTGACCCGCCCGCCGGCGAACGCGGGGAGAAGCCCGCCGCTCCGCCGGAGTCCGTCAAGTCCGGCCGATGAAGGTCGAGGTCATATCCACGGGGACGGAGCTCCTGCGGGGGCGCACGGTGGACGCCAACCTGGCCTGGCTCGGGCGGCGGCTCGAGGAGGCCGGTTGCGAAATGGACGGCCACCAGACGGTGGGCGACCGCCTAGATGCGCTCGTCGAGGCCATCAAGCTCGCCGCCGCGAGATCCGACGTCGTCCTGCTGACCGGCGGGCTGGGGCCCACCGAGGACGACTTAACGCGACTCGCGGCGGCGGAGGCCTTCCGGCGGCCCCTGATGTTCAGACCGGATCTCTGGCGGAGGATCCGTGCCGGCTTCCGGAGGCGGAGGAGCAGGATGGCCGCGGTCAACCGCCGCCAGGCGTTCGTCCCGTGCGGATCCTGGGTCCTGCCGAATCCGCGGGGATCCGCGGCCGGCTTCGCCCTCCGGCAGTACGGGGTCTTTTTCGCCGCCATGCCCGGCCCCCCCGGCGAGATGCAGCCGATGTTCCTCCGGCACGTCCTACCCAGGATCCGTCGGCCCAGGCGCTTCGAGATATGGGAAGGCGGGGCCTTCGGACTCTCCGAGGCGGCCGTGGACGAGCTGGTGTCGCGCATCGTGGGAGGGAAAGCATCCTACGGCCTGACGGTGCGCGGCGGCATGGTCCGCATCGCCGTCAGGACGGAAGGACCGCGCCGGCGTGAGCTCGCCGCGTCGATTTCCCGCCGCATCCGCGAGGCCCTTCGGGATTGCTTCCTGGAGGGCGACCTGCCGGAGGTTGTCGCCGGCATGCTGATCCGCTCCGGTACCACCATCGCCGTGGCCGAGTCCTGCACCGGCGGCCTGATCTCGCACATGCTGACACGCGTTCCGGGCGTCTCGGCGGTCCTGCTGGAGGCGGTGGTGGCCTATTCGAACGAGGCGAAGGTCAGGCGGCTGGGCGTGCCCGCGGAGGCGATCAGATTGCATGGGGCCGTCAGCGAGGAGGTCGCCAGGGCGATGGCCCTCGGGGTCGCCCGGTCGGCCGGCGCCGACATCGGCGCGGCGGTGACCGGTATCGCTGGCCCTTCGGGAGGCTCCCGGGAAAAGCCGGTCGGGCTCTGCTTCATGGCGGTTGGAGACCGCGTCGAGCGGCGCGTCTTCTCGGGCGACAGGGAAACCGTCAAGGAGCGCGCGGCGAACCATGCGCTCAACATGGTGCGCCTCGTGCTCAGGGAGAAGGGGAGTGCGCAGGAAAAGATGGGTCGTCGCCCCCGCCGATAGGGAGGCCGCCGCGCGCGTGGCGGCCTCCCTCAACATCGCCCCGCTGACGGGGACGTTGCTGGCCAACCGGGGGATCCGCGACGCCGAGGAGGCCCGGCGCTTCCTCAAGCCGGATCTGATGGCCTTGGCGGATCCGCTGCGGTTCGCTCAGATGGGCCGTGCGGTCGACCGCCTCGAGGCGGCCGTCAGGCGCCGGGAGAAAGTCGCCCTCTTCGGCGATTACGACGTCGACGGCGCCGCCGGCACCGCGATATTGGTGAAGCTCCTGCGGCTGCTTGAATGTCCGGCGGTATACCGCGTCCCCCACCGCCTGACGGACGGATACGGCCTCAACGCCTCCGCCGTGCGTGAACTCGCCGCGGAGGGCGCCAAGGTGCTGGTGACGGTGGACTGCGGAACCGGCGACGGCCAGGAGATAGATCTGGCGGGGTCACTGGGGATGGACGTGATCGTCGTCGACCACCACGAGCCCCCAGCCGGCGCCGGCGAAGGCGCCGCGCCGCTGGCGACCATCAACCCGAAGGTCGAGGAGGCTGGCCGCGCCTTCAGGGACCTTTGCGCCTCCGGGGTTTCGTTCAAGCTCGCCTGGGCCCTGGCGGACCGGACGGCGGCGAGGCGACGCCCCGGATTCGAGGGGTTCATCCTCGACGCGATGGGACTGGCGGCCCTGGGCACCATCGCGGACGTCTGCCCCTTGCTGGGCGAAAACCGCGTCATCGTGCATTACGGACTCGACGCCCTGAGGGCCTGCCGCGGGACGGGGCTGCGCGCCCTCGTGGGACTGGCCTCCAGGCCGGGAAAGGCCATCGAGACCTTTGACGTGGGGTTCAAGCTGGCCCCGCGCCTGAACGCGCTGGGGCGCGTGGGATCCGCCGTCGAATGCGTCGATCTGCTGGTGACGGACGACCAAGGCATGGCGGAGCGGATCCTCAAGCTGCTGGAAAAGTCGAACCGCAGCCGGAAGGACATCGAGGGGGAGATGTTTGCGAAGGCCTGCGAGCGGGTCGAGCGGGAAGGGGCGGAGGGCGCGATAGTCCTGGCCGACGAGAGGTGGCATCCCGGCGTCGCCGGGATCGTCGCGGCGAGGCTTGTGGAGCGTTACTGTCTGCCCAGCTTCGTCATGACGATAGAGAACGGTCTGGCCAGGGGATCCGCACGGTCGATCGAGGGATTCGCCCTGCACGAGGCCCTGGCGTCGTGCGGCGACCTGCTGATATCGTACGGCGGCCACGCCATGGCGGCGGGGCTGGCGATGCGGGCGGAACTGCTGCCGGAGTTCCAGGAGCGCATGAGGTTGCGCGTGGCCATGACCGTTCCGGCCGACATGCTGGGGCCGCGGCTGGATATCGACGCCGAGGCGTCATTGGCCGAGATAACGAGGTCGTTCGTGCGGGAGATGGAGCGGCTGGCGCCGCACGGGCGGGGGAATCCCGAGCCGGTGCTGGCCGCCGAGGGGGTGAGGGTGGCCGGAGAGCCAAAGCTGCTCGGCAAGAGGGCCGAGCACCTTTCGTTCTACGCGACGCAGGGAGGTGTTACGGCACGCGCGGTCGGTTTCGGGATGGGGGAGGCGCTGGAGCCGCTGATTAAAGCGCGGACCTTGTCGTTGGCCTTCACGCCCAGGCTCGACCGGTGGCGGGGCGAGGAGACCGTGGAGCTGCACCTGAAGGACGTCAAGATCGAGCCCTGACCGGGCGCCGCGCGCCGGCGACGCTATTGGAGCCCCGAAAGGTCCAGGTCGCCGGCGATCCTGGCGCCCACTTTGCGGCCGAAATTTCTGATCGTCAGCACGGCCTCATCGCGCCCGATCTTCCCGCCAGTGATCGCGAACCGGACGTCGCCGGAAAGCAGGTTGGCGCGGTAGAACCTGATCCATTCGGCCTCGGCGGACTTGAAGACCCTTCGGATCGCCTCTTCGCGGGCGGCGTCCATCCTGTACTTGCGTGCCGAGGCCGCATTGCGCGTCCAGTATCCGAACGCCGGCGCCCCGGCGTGGACGGCGTCGCGGCCCTCGCGTTCCATCAGCTCGGGGGGCGCATCCGGCGCCCAAAGCAGGCATATGAACCGGCGGTCTCCCAGCATCGAGATGGGCAGCCGCGCGGCGCGCGGGGAGTCGGTGTAGACCATGCCTCCCAGGAAGTCGAAGGACGAAACCAGATGGGCCGAGGGCGGGCTGGTCCCGACCCATCCGCCGGCCGTACGGCCGTGGGCATGGGCTATCTTGGAGACTTCAGCGGCGATCTGCCCCGTGGCCTTCCTGCGGCATTCTATGTAGCGCTCCCTGATCGGGCCGCCTGAGGCGAGGGCGGGGTCGGAGTGCTCGGTCCCAGTTTCCAGGCAGTGCCGACGGAACTGCTCCCTGCAGTGGTGACAGAAGCATTCGTTCTGGTCGAGCTCGAAGTTGTCGTCGAGGATGATGCCGTCGATGTCGTAGTCGGCGAAGAGCCGGCGGATGGTCTCCATGTTGTGCTCCCTGCCCATTGGGCAGTTGAAGCACGCCTGGGTGCGGCCGTAGGCGTCCTTGACCGGACGTCCCTGGCGGTCGACGCGGGTTGCCTCCGGATGCCTCTGGGCGACCGCGTTGCTGAAATATATCCCTCCGATGAGCCTTATGCCTCGCTTGTGGCATTCGCCGATGAGATCCACCAGGAAGTTGCCCTTGTAGTTCCTGACCAACCTCTCGTGGGGCTTGTCCTCCGGCATGCCCTTGTACCAGGCCGTGCCGTCGCTGCCCCGCAGCAGCGGCTGGACGATGGTGCAGCCGATCGATCCCAGGTATTCCGCCAGTTCCGCCGGAGAATCGGCCGCGGATGGCAGCGTGTCCCAGGGCAGGTGTATCACGGTTTCCACGTTCCGGCCCCGCGCCAAAGGCTTGTAACGCACGACGATGGAGGCGCTCTCTCCTTCGCCTACGGCGCCGGCGTCCAGATCAATTCTCTTGAGGGAGCCGACAGTCCTGGGCTCGGCCTTGATCTCCCTGCCGGAGAAGGCGGCGCGCAAGACCTCGGCGCGCGCCGGCAGACCGATTGATACCATGCCCGACCGGCGTCCGGGGGAATTCAGTCTTTTCTCCAGAAGCCACCTGAGCAGGTTGTCGGTCATTGCAGGACCGATCGACCAGTCGGCGAACAATTTTTCGCGCTCCGGGCCGAAGCCCAGGACGGCGGTCCTTCCTGCGCCGTGTTGGGCGATGACGCCCAGCGGGATGCCGTCCTGAGACCTGGCCACCGTGATGCCCCCATCCGAGGGTTCCAGCGCCACGACCTCCCAGCGTTCCTGAGTCGCGTGTCCCCAGTGCCTGGCGAACGGAAGCCTGCGCTCGCCGATCCCGGCCGACAAGGGCGTGTTTCCCGGGAGCGTCATCTCGCCGAGCCTCACGCTGCGGGCGCCGCGGATCCCGCAGATCCGCATGACCGGCGGCGATCCCATGGGGCCTCCCCAGCTGCCGTAGAGAGCCCCGCCAGCGGACACGAAGTTCCCGAGACCCTCCGCCTGCCGGTTCGTGAAGGACCTGCGGATGTTCGACGCGATCAAGTCGTACCGCGAGAGCTCGTCCGGGTTCTCCAGCAGGTCGGAGGCGGCGTAGTGGACCTCGAAGCCCCTTTCCTCCAGGGCGCCGAAGATCGCCGAGTCCCAGCCCCAGTCGTTCTCGGGCCGAAGCACGAGGGCCCTGAGACCTTCGAAATGGCGTTCGTCCCGGCCCGCCGTCCCGGGGGCGGCGGCGCCGGAGGAGGCGCAGAGCCACGCCGCCGCCAGCCCCGTGAGCGCCTTTTGCCGCGACACCGTCCGCCCTTTGTTGATATAACGGGCCGGAGCGGCGGCGCGCTTCAGGCCGCGAGGAAGGCTTGCCAGGAGGCGCACCATCTTCTATAATTCGTGCCTCCATTCCGGGGAAGCGGATATCCTGGGATCCTGAAGAGAGAGTTTATGGCCAAGTACGATTACCGCGGCGTCATACACTGCCATTCCACCTACTCCGACGGCACGGGGGACATGGAGGAGATCGGCAGGGCGGCCAACGAGGTGGGCCTCGATTTCCTGATGATGACCGACCATGATCAGACGAAACCGTCGGATGAAGGTCACGACCGCTACAACGGCAGCGTCCTGGTGATATGCGGGACGGAGATCACGCCGTCCGCCAACCATTACATCGCCTTCGGCGAGGGGAGGCTCAAGGACGTCGAAAAGCTCAGACTGATGAAGCCTCAGGAGTACATAGACGCCCTGAACGCGCAGGGTTGGTTCGGCTTCATCTCCCATCCGGACCAGGCCGGCTCCAAGAGGCTGGACATCCCGGGGTACCGGTGGCAGGCGTGGGATGCGGACGGCTACGCCGGGATGGGGATCTGGGATCTAATGACCGACTGGCTGGGCCAGGTGGACAGGGACGAGGCCACCATCAAGTCGTACACCGACTTCGAGGATTGGCTCTCCGGGCCGCGCATCGAGACGCTGAAGCGGTGGGACGAGCTCAACCTGAAGCGCAAGGTCGTGGGCATCGGGGAGATCGACAACCACAGGTATCGGAAGGAATTCGACGGCCGGGTCGTGGAGATATTCCCGTACGAGGCGGCATTCCGCACCGTCACGAATCACGTGCTGCTGGACCGGCCTCTGGACCGGGATTACGGCAAGGCCAGGAGGCAGATACTGGAGGCCGTGCGCCACGGAAACCTCTATATCTCGTTCGACTACTGGGACGATCCCACCGAATTCGCATTCGAGATCGACAACGGCGACAAGGTGGCCGGCATGGGCGACGAGATCGAACTCGGCCCGGAGAAGACGGAGCTGGTGGCCACCTTCTCCGAGGAGGGGCTCCTCAACGTCTACCGGAACGGGGAATCGGTGCTGGAGGAGGAAGGGGACGAGATCCTCATGGAGATCTCGGAGCCGGGGGTCTACCGGGTGGAGGCGATGCGGAACGACATCGTCTGGGTCCTGTCGAACCCCATTTTCGTCCAGGCGCCGAAGGCCTAGCTAGCGCACGCCCTCGTAGCGGAGGCGCAGCACCCACTCTCTCCATGTTTTTTCGATCACTTCCAGCTTGTCTCCGCAAATCTTCTCCAGGGTGGCCGCGCCGGTGGGATCGTCATCCGATGCGGCCTTGAACGCCTTGTAGAAGTCCGCGAGCCTGCCCGTCTCCTGGAGGTATAGGCACAGGTAGCGCGCCGTCGCGTAGTTGACGCCGCGCTCGTCGCCGTAGAACCGCTCGGATGAGGCGTTCAGCAGCCCGCGGAAAGGGACGCCCTTGTCCTCGCGAAGGGCCTTCTGGAGCCCCCGCAGCCGCCAGTTGACAAGCCCCACCATCCTGCCGGCGCGCTCGCCGGACTGCTCGTAGAGGGAGGCGAAGCCCTCGTTGAACCAGCTGGGGACGGCCGGGAAGTCCTCGGCCAGCAGGGGGTGGACGAGCTCGTGCGCCAGCGTCCCAAGTCCGGTGGCGGCGTTCACCACCAGCTTGCGTTCGCGGGCCAAGTAGAAGCCGAACGGGGTCGAAGGGGGTTTTTGGTACGCGGTCTTGCAGTATTCCTCGTAAGTGCTCTTGTCCCTGAAGAGGAAGATGCGGATCGGCTTGTCAGGCCTGCGGCTGAAGAAGTCGCGGTAGAGGTGGCGGCAGACCCACGACACGGTTTGCTTGCAGCGCTCGAAGGTCCGGGGGGTGTCGTTTGATGCCACGAAGAAGACGTTCTCCACGAGCTCCACCAGGGTCTGTGGGCCGAGCTCCTTGCGTATCTCCTCGATGACCCGGCGGACCTCCTCTTCCGAGCCGGGGGCGTCCTGCATGTACCGGGGGATGTCGAGGCCCGGGCCGCAGCCGGAGAGGATCAGGGCCAGCGCAACGGTCCTTCTCACGCGGTGCGGATCCTACCCGATCGCCCGCGTCCGGTGAAGCGATTCAGGCCAGGTGGACCAGAAGGATCTGGATGTCGGCCGGGGTGACCCCGGCGATCCGGGAGGCCTGCCCGACGGAGCAGGGGCGGACGCGCTCGAGCTTCTCGCGCGCCTCGAAGCGCAGGTGCCGGATTCGGCCGTAATCGAAGCGGTCCGGGATCGGCTTGTCCTCGAGGCGGCGGAACTTCTCCACCTCCTGGATCTGCCTGCGTATGTATCCCTCGTACTTCACCTCTATTTCCACCTGCCGGGCGACGTCGCGCGGCAGACCCGGCAGGACGTCGTCGATCGAGATCTCCGGGCGCCGCAGCAGCGCCTCCTTCCCGTTGCGCCTGAGCTCCCGCAGCGCCTCGGAGATGGCGCGCTCCCTGGCGTCGAACTCCCCGCGGTCGCGCAGGAGGCCCAGGGCGAAGGCGTAGGGCATCAGGCGGCGGTCGGCGTTGTCGGCGCGCAGCAGCAGTCTGAATTCGGCCCTCGACGTGAACATGCGGTAGGGCTCGCGGTGCTCCAGGCGGATGAGGTCGTCGATCAACACGCCGATGTACGCCTCGTCGCGGCGTAGGGTGAATGGGGGGCCGTCCTGCAGGCGGAGGGCGGCGTTGATGCCGGCGACGATCCCTTGGCCGCCGGCCTCCTCATAGCCGCTGGTGCCGTTGATCTGTCCGGCCATGTAGAGGCCTTCTATCCTGCGCGTCTCCAGCGTGGGGCGGAGCTGGTGCGGTAGAGAGTAGTCGTACTCCACGGCGTAGCCGTACCGGAGGAACTCGGCCTTCTCGAGCCCGGGGATGGTCCGGATGAAGGCCTCCTGCACGTCGGGGGGCGTCGAGGTCGAGGCGCCGTTGACGTAGATCGATTCGCCGCCGAGGGTTTCAGGCTCCAGGAATATCTGGTGGCGCGGCTTGTCCTTGAACCGGACGACCTTGTCCTCGATCGATGGGCAGTAGCGCGGTCCCGCGGAGCGGATCTGCCCCGTGTAGAGGGGCGCCCGGTGGAGGTTGGCGCGGATTATCTCGTGCGTCCTTTCGTTGGTGAACGTGATCCAGCAGACGGTCTGTGGCTGGGGCAGCGCCTTCGTGAAGTGCGAGAACGGCACAGGATCCGGGTCGCCGGGCTGGACGGTGGTTCGGCCGAAATCAATCGATCCCCTGCGCAGGCGCGGGGGGGTGCCGGTCTTGAGCCTGCCGATCTCGAATCCGAGGGCGCGGAGGTTGTCGCTGAGGCGCTCGGCGGATGGTTCGAAGATTCTGCCTCCGGAGCGCTTCAGTTCCCCGCAGTGCTGGACCGCCTTGAGGAAGGTCCCCGGCGCCAGGATGACGGCGCGCGCCGTGTAATCGGCCAGTCGGCCGCGGACACCTCGAATGCGGCCGCCCTCGACGATCAGGTCCTCCACCGTGTCTTCGGCGACCGAGATGCGGGGGTCCGAGGAGAGCAGGTCGGACATGTAGCGCTCGTACTGCGCCTTGTCGCATTGGGCTCGCGGGGAGCGGACGGCGGGGCCCTTGCCGGTGTTGAGCATGCGGAAGTGTATGCCGGCGGCGTCGGTGGCGCGGGCCATCACGCCGCCGAGGGCGTCGATCTCGCGAATGATCTGTCCCTTGGCGAGGCCCCCCATGGCGGGATTGCACGACATCCGGCCGGCGGCCCGCGGGTCGAGGGTGATCACCAGTGTTTCGTGGCCCATGCGGGCGCAGGCGAGGGCGGCCTCGATGCCCGCGTGGCCGGCCCCCACCACGATCACTTCCGCCATGGCGCGCGTCCTTCCGGCGGGAGCCCCTCAGGCCGCGCCCGGCTGCGCCGGATAGCGCGCCGCCGCGCCGGCCCATCCGCTCGACATGAGCTCGGCGACGACCGGTTCGATCTCATCGATGGGCACGCGTATCTGACTCATGGAGTCGCGCTCGCGGACGGTGACCTTGTTGTCCGGCGGGGACTCCTCGTCCCCCACGGTCTGGACGTCCACCGTCACGCAGAATGGGGTGCCCACTTCATCCTGGCGCCGGTAGAGCTTGCCGATGGCGGCGGTGTCGTCGTAGACGGCTGGCCAGCGCTCGCGGAGACGCGCGGCCAGGGAACGGGCGACGGCCACGATCTTGTCGTTCTTCTTCAGCAGCGGCAGGACCGCGACCGCCACCGGGGCCAGTTCGGGATGCAGCCGCAGGACGACGCGCTTCTCCCCGCGCACCTCCTCCTCGTGGTAGGCGTCCACGAGGAACGCGAGCGCCGAACGGTCCGCCCCCGCCGAGGGCTCTATGACGTACGGGACGACCTTCTGCCTTGCCTCCTCGTCGAAATACTCAAGGGCCTTGCCGCTGAACTTGGAGTGCTGCTTGAGGTCGTAGTCCGTGCGGTTGGCGATCCCCTCGAGCTCGCTCCATCCCATGGGGAAGAGGTACTCGATGTCCACGCATCGCTTGGCGTAGTGGGCCAGCTCGTCTTTGGCGTGCTCGCGCAGGCGCAGGTTCTCCCGCCTGATCCCGTAGCGGATGTACCATGCGAACCGCTCGTCGATCCACTTCTGGTGCCATTCCTCGTCGGTGCCGGGCTTGACGAAGTACTCGATCTCCATCTGTTCGAACTCGCGCGTCCGGAAGGTGAAGTTTCCCGGCGTGATCTCGTTGCGGAAGGCCTTCCCGATCTGCGCGATGCCGAACGGGAGCTTCTTCCTGGAGGACTGCAGGACGTTGTCGAAGTTGACGAAGATGCCCTGGGCCGTCTCCGGCCGGAGATAGGTGACGGTGCCGGTGGCCTCCACCGGGCCGAGGACCGTCTTGAGCATCAGGTTTGCCGGCCGCGGCTCGGACATGCGCGGGCTGCCGCAGGCCGGGCAGGCCGGGACGGTCCCGTCGAGGAGGCCCTCCAGGCCGTCGCCGGCAGGTCCGGCGGGATCCTTCACCCAGGGCATGGCGGGGGCGAGCTTTTTGCCGTCGCTCTGGGCCCAGTTTCTGAGCGCCTTCTGCCTGTCCTTCTGCGCGGCGGGGCCGGATAGCATCTTGCGGAGCGCCTGCGCCCATTTGCAGCTGACCTGGGCCTCCTTCAGGTGGTCGGCCCGGTAGTGGCGGCCGCAGTCGCCGCAGCCGGTGAAGGGATCCGCGAAATGGTCCGCGTGGCCGCTTGCCTTCCAGACGGTGGGATGCATCGTAATGGCCGCGTCGAGCCCAACCATGTCGTCCCTGCGGCGAACCACGTCCCTCCACCAGAGGCGCTTGACGTTGTTCTTGAATTCGACGCCGAGCGGGCCGTAGTCCCAGGCGGAGCCCAGCCCTCCGTAGATCTCGCTCGACTGGAAGACGAAGCCTCGCCGCTTGCAGAGGGAGACGATCGTTTCGAGATCCACCATAGGGCGGACAGGGTAGCAAAGGGGTGCGGCGCAGGCAATAGGCCTCTGGTCTATCTCCTGAGGCGCTCCAGGGCCTTGGCGGCCTCGGCGTGCCCGGGGTCGGCGGAGATCGCCTGGCGGTACTCGCGCTCGGCGTCGCGCCGGCGGTCCAGGCGTTCGTAGGCCAGTCCCAGGTTGTAGTGGGCCGGGGCGCTCTCCGGATCGATCGCCGTGGCCTTTTCAAGTATCTCCCGCGCGGGGTCGTTCAGGTCCTTGGACAGGTAAGCCACGCCCAGATTGGTCAGCGCCGGTTCGAACTGCGGGTCGAGGGCGACGGCCTTCCTGAGGACCTCGACGGCGCCGTCCGACTTGGACTGCTTGAGCAGGCAGACCCCCAGGTTGTACGGATGGGCCGGATCGTCCGGGTCGAGCGCGGCCGCCTTGCGGAAGGCCGCCTCGGCGTCAGTGTAGCGGTTCTCCTTCATGTAGATCGCCCCTAGGGTCGAGTGAAGGTCTGGGTATTCGGGGACCAGCAGCGCCGCCTCCTCGAAATCGGGAAGGGCCTCGCGCCACTTGCCGGCGCGGTATGCCGCCTCCGCCCGGCTGTAATGCTTCACGAACCGCCGCCTCTCCTCGCCCCCGGCGGCCGGCGGGGAGAAGAAACGGATGGAGCGCATCGACGCGTCGACCTCGGCGTGGTACTTGTCGAACCACGCCTGAGTGCAGTTGAAACCCAGGACGTAGAGCCGTTCCTCGGGCGCCGCGAAGGTCCACAGCGACTGGTGGAAGACCGGGATGTCGCCCTCGCTGAAGGTGACGGAAAACTGGTAGGCGGTGCGGCCCCCGATGGTAAATGTCTCTTCGAAAGGGAACACGACCTTCCTGAAGGTCTTGCGGAACGTCTCCTTGTAGCGCGTCACGGTCTCGGCCAGGTCCCTCTTGCCGAACTCAACGTAGAGATCCATGCGCGGCTGGAAGGCCTGCTCCCGGGGGCCCCAGAAGCTGGCGTTGGCCTTCCCCTGCTCCCGGCCGTACTGCCATCCGCGGGGGAGCCGTATCTTGAAGGCGAGGAAGGGGTTGGAATAGGAGTTCCCCAGCCGGACGGCCGGCCTGCGGGCGGG
>FWPU01001159.1_pt1 | contig 81260 bp, 63 predicted proteins | sample 2228361 | NCBI WGS metagenome assembly FWPU01 (sample SAMEA103939777, study PRJEB20133) | metagenome | reverse complement strand
CACTGCTTGAATGCGGCCGTGGTGCATCGATTCTGTTCCCGCAGGCTCAGCCGGGGCCGCCATTCAAGAGAGTGGCACACCGCTCACGCGCAGCGTCAAGCAGTGCGATCCCGCCAAGCACGCAGCCACCCCTCCCGTGTGCCACTGCTTGACGCGCAGCGTCAAGCAGTGCGAACTGCCAAGGGCGTTTCGCCTTGCAGCAGCACTGCTTGAATGCGGCCGTGGTGCATCGATTCCGTTCCCGCAGGCTCAGCCGGGGCCGCCATTCAAGAGAGTGGCACACCGCTCACGCACCGCGTCAAGCTTGGGCACGCTGCCTTTGCAGGCTGATCCGAGACGCTCGCATCGGGCTGCGGTGTTGATCCATCGCGTCAGGCTGGGAAGCGCGACCTACGAGTCTGTGCTGTGCGCTTAGCCGCAGGTGCAGGACGCGGCCCGGACGACGTGCAAATCCGTAGCCAACAATGCGTCGAGCTGCTGCTGTAGCGGCAGAAAGAGTTGCACCTCGTCGCCGACAACGCGCACGGGAAACACCTTCACGGTATGCTGCTGGCCCGAAAGGCATTCTCCGGTTTCCAGCGAGAAGGTGCGCTTGTGCAGAGGGCAGGCAATCTTAGGCTCGCCCTCGTGCGTCCCGAGGATGCCTCGGGAGAGGACAAACGCATTCCGATGCGGGCACATGTTCTGGCAGGCGTACCAGCGGTCCAGCGTCTGGAAGCGAAACACAGCGATTTGGACCTTGCCGTGCTTCACTGCGGCCCCGCCGTCGGGTGGGAAGTCTTGCACGCGGCCCACAGGGACCCAGTGAGAGGCTGGGCCGTCCTCGCGCGTCCCAGGCGTGCGGTCATGCCCCGGGTGCGGCTTGACCCGGTTCGCCACAGCTTCCCCGCTGCTGACGGTCTGCGAGCTGCTCGACACGCGCGTATCGGCGTGCTGCGCTTGTGGCTCCGCCCCATTCAGGGGCGGCTGGGCACCAATTCCGGACGTCTCCAGCCGATACACCTGCGGCTCGCCGCGCGGCCAATCGGCCGGCCGGCACTGGCCCCGTTCATGCACGAGTTCGATGCCCAGCTCCGTTTCATCGGTATTCACAAACTGCCGGAACAGGCGGCGGAGCTGCGGATCGCGCACAACGGCCGACCACTCGCACTGGTACGAATCGACCAGGGTCTGCATCTGCCGCTCTAGGTCCGCGGCCAGGCCCAGTTTGTCTTCAACTACCACCTGCCGCAGGTAGTCGATACCCCCTTCCATATTGTCCAGCCAGACGCTGGTGCGCGTGAGCTTGTCTGCCGTGTGGATGTAGTACATGAGGAAGCGGTCGATGTATCGGATGGCCGTTTCCTCGTCCAGGTCCGTGGCGAGCAGATCGGCATGCCGGGGCCGCGCCCCGCCGTTGCCGCAGACGTACAGGTTGTAGCCGCGCTCGGTAGCGATCAGCCCGAAGTCCTTGCTCTGTGCCTCGGCACATTCTCGCACGCAGCCCGACACTGCGGCCTTGAGCTTGTGCGGAGCGCGCAGCCCTCGGTACCGCCGCTCGATGCGAATGGCGAACGCCACCGAGTCCTGCACCCCGTAGCGGCACCAGGTGCTGCCCACACAGCTCTTGACCGTGCGCATCGCCTTGCCGTAGGCGTGGCCGCTCTCGAACCCTGCTGCAATGAGTTCCTCCCAAATGTCCGGAAGCTGATGCAACTGGGCGCCGAACAGGTCTACCCGTTGGCCGCCGGTGATCTTGGTGTACAAGCCGTATTTTTTGGCCACGCGTCCCAGGACGATAAGCTGATCGGGCGTGATCTCTCCGCCCGGTACGCGCGGCACAACAGAATAAAGGCCGCCGCGCTGCATGTTGGCAAGGAAGCGGTCGTTCGTGTCTTGCAACCCCAGGTGCGGTTCGGCGAGCACGAGTTCGTTGTGCAGACTGGCGAGGATCGAAGCCACGGCCGGCTTGCACACCTCGCAGCCGGCCCCGCGGCCGTGGCTGGCCAACAGCTCTTGAAATGTCTTGTAGCCCTTGATCTTGACGATCTGGAACAGCTCCTGCCGTGTAAAGGCGAAGTGCTCGCACAGCCTGGGGGCGGCCGCCTTGCCCAAGCGGGCCAGCTCTTGCTGGACCAACTGGGCAAGTTCCGGCAGACATCCGCCGCAGCCGGTGCCGGCCCGCGTACACTCTTTGATTTGGGCGACTGTGATCATCCCCGCGCTGCTGATGGCGTGGCAGATGGCGCCGCGCGTGACCTGATGGCAAGAGCAGACGAGTTCGTGCTCAGAGCGCATGGCGCGCGTGGCGGCGGGTGCCGAGCTTGGAGGCACAACGAGCGCAGCCGGAGGAGACGGGAGCGGCTGCTGCGAGCGCACCAGACCCAGCAGTCTGCCATAGTCGGAGGCATCTCCCACCAGCATGCCGCCCAGCAGGCGCGTCCCATCGCGCGAGAATAGCAGCTTGCGATATACGCCGCCAAATGGATCGTGATGCACAAGCGGTACAGCCCGCTTCGGAGCTGCCTCGTACTCCCCGAAGCTCGCCACGTCCACCCCCAGCAGCTTGAGGCGCGTCGAAAGATCCGTCCCGGCAAAATGACGGTCGCCACCCGTCAGATTCTCCGCCACAACCTCGGCCATCTCATAGCCCGGCGAAACGAGGCCATAGACCATGCCGCGATGCCATGCCACCTCGCCAATGGCGAAAATGCAGGGGTCGGAGGTGCGCAGCCGGTCATCGACCACCACGCCGCCGCGCTCATGGACGGCCAGGCCGCACTCGCGGGCCAGCTCGTCGCGCGGCCGGATCCCAGCCGAGATGATCAGCATGTCGATGGGCAGCGTGTCGCCGTCGGCAAATACCAGCCCCTCGACGCTGCCAGACCCTAACACCTCGCGCGTCACTTTGTTCAGATGCACGTGGACGCCGAGCGCCTCGATGCGTGCTGCCAGCACTCGCGCGCCTGTGTCGTCGAGCTGCCGGGGCATGAGCCGGGGTGAAAATTCGACCACGTGGGTCTCCAGCCCCAAATCGAGGGCGGCCTTGGCAGCCTCCAGGCCCAGCAGTCCCCCGCCTAGCACGGCACAGCGGCGTGCGCGAGAGGCATAGGCCAAAATGCGCTCCAGATCCTCCAGCGTACGGTACAAGAACACCCCACGCTGCTGCACGCCCGGCACCTGGGGCACGAAGGGATACGAGCCCGTGGCCAATACTACGTAGTCGTAGGCAACCTGCTTGCCCCGCTCCGATCGTACGATGCGCGCACCGCGGTCGATGGCCGTGGCACGGTCGCCCACGTGCAGCTCGATCCCCTGCTCTGCGTACCACTCTCGGCGCGCGAGCATCAATCGCTCTGCATCGCGATGAGCGAAAAAAGAGGTCAGCCCCACGCGGTCGTAGGCAGCCCGCGCCTCCTCGCAAAACACCACGAGCCGGTAACGGCCCGCGCCGTCAAGTGCGATCAGCCGCTCGCAGAAGCGGTGTCCCACCATGCCGTGGCCGATCACCACGACTCTCTCATGAGGACCCGGCCTGGCGATCATCTTGCCTCCCTTTGTACATCGAGCGAGCAACCCGCACGCCCGTGCATAACACATTCAACTGGCATCGCGATCATGGCTTTCATAGGGACGGATGCGCACGGCGCAGTTCTTGTACGAAGGCTGCCGAGAATAGGGATCAAAGTGCGCGAGTGTCAGACGATTGGTCTCCGGGTAGTGCATGGGGACGAAAATACACCCCTGCGGCACGGCGTGGGTAATGAACGCCTGGGCTACCAGCCGCCCCCTTTGAGACTCGACAACCACGCGTTCGCTTGGCCCGATGCCCGCACGGCGCGCGTCTGCGGGATTGATCTCCACATACACGCCCTTGGGTGCCAGAGTGGCCAATACGGCAGACTTGGCCGTGCGTGTCTGCGTGTGCCACTGCGCAGCCGTCCCCCGCCCGGTAAGCAGCAGCAGCGGATAGCGTTCGGTGGGAAGCTCCGGCATTTCGGTCGGCGCTGCGAATATAAACCTCGCCCGGCCGTCGGAGTGGTAAAAGCGCCCATCGGCAAACAGCCTGCGCTCGCAGCGGGTATCTGGCGGCGGCTCGGGATAGGGCCACTGCACCCCCCCCTGCTCGGCCAACATGCGGTAGCCGCGAATGCCCGAGATGTCGCACGGCTGACCCCGCGAAAGCTCCTGTAGGATCTCAAAGGCCGCCTCGGGATGTGTCCAGCGGCTAAAGAGTTCTCCACAACCCCAGGCTTGGGCGATGAGGCGAAAGATGTCAAAATCCGCAAGCGCCTCGCCCGGCGGCCGGGCCACCCGCTGGATCAATCCCACGCGCCTCTCCGAGTTGATAAATGTCCCCTGCTTCTCGCCCCAGGCAGCGGCCGGCAGCAGCAGATGCGCTCGCCGTGCCGTCTCCGTGGTGTGGTACATGTCTTGCACCACCAGGAACTCCAACCGGCCTAACACGTCGTGTAGCATGTGCTGGTTGATCCAAGAATGTGCAGGATTGGTGGCGATCACCCACAGGGCGCGGATCTTGCCGGCCAAGATGCCCTCGACGATTTGGTCGTAAGCCCAACTCGGCTGCGAAGGGATGAGCGCCGGGTCGATACGGAGAACATCGGCCACGGCTTGCCGGTGGGATGCATTCTCGAACGCCCGCCCGCCCAGCAAGTTGGTGGTGTTGCTGAACATGCGAGAGCCCATGGCATTACACTGGCCCGTAATCGAGTTGGCTCCTGTCCCAGGACGGCCGATATTGCCCGTCATCAGAGACAAGTTGATGATGGCCTGGGCCGTGCGCACGCCCTCGTAGCTTTGGTTGACGCCCATCGTCCACCAGAAAGAGACGCGCTCTCCCTGGTGGATGGCGCGCGCCGCTTGCTCGATCAACGCAGGCTTCAGCCCCGTCGCCGCGGCGACGCGGTGCAGCGTGTAACTCTGCACGTGAGCGGCGAACTCCTCGAAACCGACCGTATGGCGTGCGATATAGCCGTGGTCGGTCCACCCGCGTTCTATGAGTAGCCGTGCTATCCCGTACAGCAGCCACAGATCGCTCTTGGGCCGCAGCGGCAGGTGCAGGGAGGCTGCCATGGCCGTTTCTGTCTTGCGCGGGTCGACGACGATGATCTGCGGCTGGTGCCGGTTGTTGAGCACTCGCTGCCAGAGGATGGGGTGGGCGATGCACAAGTTTGAGCCCACCAGGAAGATGACGTCCGAGTCTTCCAGGTCGCCGTAGGTATAGGGCGGCGCATCGAAGCCGAAAGACTCCTTATAGGCGGTCACAGCCGTGGCCATGCACTGCCGGGTGTTGCCGTCTCCGTGCAAGATGCCCATGCCGAACTTGGCCAGGCTTCCCAGCAGGGCCATCTCTTCCGTGGCAATCTGGCCCGTACTCAAGAAGGCGACGCAGTGCGGTCCGTACCGGGCTTGCAAGCGTTTGATGGTGCCGCAGAACACCTCCAGCGCCATGGGCCAGGGGATAGGCCGGCGCCGACCAGCATGGTCGCGCAGCAAGGGAACCGTGGCCCGGTCCTCCGCGCGCAGCACCGCCAGGGCCTCCCACCCCTTGGGACAAGCGGTGCCCCGATTGACCACGTACCCGGGGTCAGGCGAAATGCCCACGGCCTGGCCGCCGCGCAGATGCGCCAGCATGCCGCAGCCGGTCGAGCAGAAGCCGCAGACCAGCCTAGCCGTCTCGGTGGGCTGCCGGCCGGCTGGTATGTGTCCCAAGCCTGCGCCGGCTGGAGCCAGTGCGAGCCGGCGGGCAAGCGGCCCATCGGTTTGGTGCCACAGGGCCTGCCAGGTACGGGTCAGCATGTTTCGGGCGCGCGCTGGCATAGTCTGTCTCATGCTGCTGGAGCGCCGGGCATCCGAGGTGCGACAACGGCGCGAAAGAACAACACGCGCTCTAGCAGCTCGCCACCCATGCAAGCGGCAAACATCAGTAGTACCGCGAGCGTCGTGGCCAGACCGCTCGGCGGATGAGCCGATCGGTGCCCCAGTGCCAGCAGGAGCGGTAGCGCAACAGCACCGAGCGTTCCCAGCACGAATCGCTGCATCGAGAGCGGTCCGAGGGTGCCTACCAGCAGCAGTGCTGTGCGCCGCATCGGGTTGAACGTGCGCGATCTCAAGCAGGTAAAGACGAGCGCCTCTCCCAGCAGTTTTGCCATACCAGCCGCCCCCAAGAGAACGCACAGCCGTGTACCGGCCGCATCCATGACCTGTACCGGGGGAAGCCCCTCCGCCCATGCGGCGGCCAACCTGATCGTCAGCATCAGCGGTATTCCTAGTAGCACACACGTAAGCGCGAATCGCGGGCCCGTGAAGACGAGCCGCCAATAAGGCCTGCGGGTGCTGGCGTAGATCATGGCCGAAGAAAATACGCCCGCCATGCCCGCGGCACAAACCGACGCGCCCAACCACCTCTGAAAGCCCGGCGATGCCCAGGAAGGTTCCAACAAGCACACCCCGGTCCAGAGGCCCGCCAGCAGCGCGTAGGCACCGAAGGCCAGCACCTCCCGGCTGAGCCACGAACGGCGCCAGCCCAACACGGCGCGGTAGGCCAGGTGCGGCCGTCCCAGGTGCAACACCGAGGCGCCCAGTCCCAACAACCCTAGTCCAAACGCAGCGGCAATTTGGACAAGTCCAGCGCCGTATGTGGCCCCCCCTGCCATCCATGCTCTCGCAAGCTGCTCGATGACAAACGCTCCTACAGACGCCTGGGTAAGAATCAACATCCACACCAGCGGCCAATGTGCATGCTGGGGCGAGGCTTGGTAGTAATCTGCCGGGAGCATATTAGCCGGGAGCGGCCGGCGCGTCTTGTAAATGGTCGTGGGCAGTGTCTGAGCAGGCTCGGGCGCGCCGGGTAGAAACAGGTTTGCTTGGGCGTGTTCGACGACCTCGTCTCGCTGCACCAGGGCGATGCGGATCGCTCGGTTGGGACATGCTTGGACACAGGCGGGCGGCTCGCCCGCCGCCAACCGCTGGCGGCACATGTCGCATTTGCGCACGATGCCCAGGCCGGCGTGATACCGTGGAACGTCGTAGGGGCACATCAAGATGCAGTACCGGCACCCGAAGCACTGGTCGTCGAGATGGCGGACGATTCCTGTTGCCGGGTCTTTCTCGTAGGCCTGCACGGGACAGCCATTCAAGCATGCAGGCTCCAGGCAGTGATGGCAGGCTGTGGTCACATGCTGGATCACGGGCAACTGCGTGTTGCCGCCGTGAAGCAGCCCGACGGTTCGCCAGGATTCGCCGCCGTCCAGCCCATTGAGCTGATGACACGCCGCCACACACGCCTTGCAGCCAGTGCAAGCGTCGAGCTGGACCTCGAAGGCATACTGCTCGCCCGGGGCAGGAGCCGTCAGGGGAAGCAGAGCATGATACCGAGCCTGTTCGTCCTGCCCCTGCGCTGCATACGGCAGAAGGTCGGCATGCCGGCTTGCATGCCAGTGCGTGAATTGCTCCACGGCCGTCTGCTCGCGCTGGGCAAGCAGTTGTGTCAACAACGGCCCCACGTCCGCGGATGGTGTATCGGCGGCAATCATCAGGCATTGAGGTCGAGTGCGTGTTCCACCGCGGCGTGCCGCGGTACCGGTGCACCGGCCCTCCGCCTGCGATGCCGGTGTATACGTCGATGTGCCAGCGAATGCAAGAAGCGTGCCATTGGGACGCGGCGATTCGCTGCTTGCCTGAACCCCTGGATATTTAACGAGTTGCAACTTTGGCAGCACAAACCAAGCCCGCATGCATGCCACGCCGCCGCGCAGGCCTGCCTAACAAACGGGCACCCAACAGCCACAGGGCAGGCAGAAGATCGCGCGGCGAGCGCGTTCTGTTCGCTTGCAACGCCTTGAATGTGCAGGGCTTTCCGCGATCGGCAAGCGGATAGTTCGCCTCCGGCATTCGCACGTGGTACGCAAATTGCTCCGGTACCGTGCCCAAGCCCAACATCGACCGAAATCTAATTGTGAAGACCATAATGGACACATCTAAAGCCACGCGGATGCAGCTCCTGCGTTTGGACACTCCGGCCATGAGGGCCTTTCACCTCACCTGGGCGGCATTCTTCGTTTGCTTTTTTGCTTGGTTCGCTATCGCGCCCCTAATGACTGTGGTGCGGGACGATCTGGGACTTTCTCGAGACCAGGTGCGGTGGAGCGTTGTGGCGTCTGTGGCGGCCACCGTGCTGGCGCGCCTGGTGGTGGGCAGACTGTGCGACCGGTTCGGCCCGCGCCGCACGTACACCTGGCTGTTGGCGCTGGGTGCCGTGCCTGTCGCTGGCATCGGCCTGGCCTGGAACTTTGAGACATTTTTGTGCTGCCGCCTGCTGATCGGCGTCATTGGAGCGTCGTTTGTGGTCACTCAGTACCACACCTCAGCCATGTTTGCCGCCAACTGCGTGGGCACGGCCAATGCTACCGCAGCGGGTTGGGGCAACCTTGGGGGCGGCGTGACGCAGATCGTCATGCCGGTAGTGCTGGTGTTGCTTGCCGGGACGCTCGGCCTGGGCGAGGCCCTGGCTTGGCGTCTGGCCATGGCCGGGCCGGCCCTGCTGATGCTCCTTATGGCCGGTCTCTATTGGCGGTATGCGCCTGAACCAGACGTACCTGCACAGGCGGTTGCTGCTGCGGCTTCAGACCAGACCAGTGGAACCACCGCTAGCAGGGCGACCTTCTGGAGTACAGCGCGAGATTCCCGTGTGTGGCTGCTCGCCTGGGCCTATGCGGCCTGCTTTGGCGTGGAACTCACCATGGACAACGTGGCCCACATGTACTTTGTCGATCACTTCGGGCTGTCTGTAAGCAGTGCCGGCCTGGCCGCCGGCGCATTCGGGCTCATGAACCTGTTCGCCCGCGCACTGGGCGGCCTGCTTGCAGACGGCTGCGGCCGACGCTGGGGATTCCGGGGCCGCACCTCCTGGATGTTCACTTCCCTGCTATGCGAAGGCTTGGCCCTGGTGCTGTTCTCGCAGCTTGGCCAGCTCGAGCTAGCGATACCCGCCATGCTGCTGGCCGGCCTGTTTGTGAAAATGTCCAATGGGGCAGTGTATGCCGTGGTACCATTTATCAATCCGCGCACCACGGGCACGGTGGCCGGGATTGTAGGGGCTGGCGGCAACGTGGGCGCGGTTTTGGCCGGCATGTTGTTCGGAGGCAGCGCAGGCGCCTGGCCTACGGCTTTTCTGCTGCTGGGGTTTGCCGTGTCGGTAAGCGCCTTTGCCACGCTCTGGATCCAGCCCAGCACCAAGCCGGAATGCGAAGCAGATCCGGCCGCCGTGCTCGCTTGAGCGGTGGCCGCGGGCGACAGCCATTTGGGACCGCACACGCAGTTGTGTTGCGGCTTTCGCGCGGCAAGGCGCGTCGCTGTGACTGGGAATGTAGGGCAAGGCTTGGTCACCAGCGCGAGAGGACCAAGGCTGCGGCCGTAGTCCGAGCGGCCAGCTCGGCCGCGCAATAGGGGGCCGAGGATGGGCGCGCGGATCAGACTAAACGATCGCCTCGCACTGACCGGTGGCCTGTACTCTTTCTCGGTCGCGCGGCATACTGCGCGTTATGGCGGTACCTACAAGACTTGCTCTCGATGCGGCGGGCGCTCTGGTGATCGAGTGGGGCGACGGCCAGACCCGCCGTTACACGGTGCAGGAACTGCGCGACCATTGTCCTTGCGCAAGCTGCCGGGAGCGGCGCGCCGCCGGTCCGCCGCTCTTGCCAGTGCTTTCGGCGGCGGAGGCCAGGCCCCTGCGCATTCTGGGCATGGATCCGGTGGGGCATTACGCCTACTCGATTCAATTCAGCGACGGGCATAACACGGGTATTTACACGCTGGAGCTGCTACGTTCGCTAGGCGAGCCGCTGCGCAACGAAGAGCCGGCAGCGTGAGCCGGGCAGGCGGCCGCGGCCGAGTGGCGGGGCGGATCCCGCCGATGGGGCGAATCGGATTCGTCTGGCAGATTCGTCAGATCGGTCTGATCGACCAAATCGGTCGGGTTCGTCTCACTAGCCCGCTGGGCGTATTGGCGGCTTGGGCGCGCCGGCCTTAGTAGGCGCCTGCGAGGGTTTTGCCAAGAAGGTCACATATTAGTCGCACGGCACGTGCTGCCTCGTGCGCAGGCATTGCCGTGCCCAGCGGCAGGTGGGAGTGCGGTTGCCCCAGCACCTGCTCGGGCACGAGCGGTAAGTGTACAAAAAGGGGCATGGTCTCCAGGCCCAGGCGCGCGGCCAGGTAATGACTCCAGTAATAGACGGCGTTGCACAGGTAGGTGCCGGCGTGATAGGAGACTTGGGCGGCGATGCCCGCGCCACGCAGGCCGCTCGCCAGCCTATCGACAGGCAGGGCCGTACGGTAGGCAACAGGTCCGTCTGCCTCGAGTACGTCGTAATGTTCCGGCGGAGCGTCCGGAGGGCCGCCTACATTGAGTGCCACGGCTTCAAGCTGAAGACCACGTGCGTACGGAGACTGTCCCAGATGAATCGCCAAGCTATACCTCGCGGCCAGGTCCTCGGCTAGCATCCGGCGAGCTGCGGCGAAATCGACGGGATAGACCCGGAATTCCGCCGCAGTCTCCCAGGCCTGAGACTTCAATGCCTCCAGACAAAGCTGGCTGGAGTTAGTGTCGAATGGTCCGTAAGGTTCGAAGGCCGTGATCAGAATGCCCATCGTCTCTCGCTGGATGCGGCCCCCAATAAGCTAAACGGCCGTACGGCTGGCGGGCTGGCCGCGGAGGCGTAGCGCCTGTTCGATGGCCTGCGACTCGGCCGGACCAAGCTCCCATCCGGCCGCGCCGGCATTCTCCTCTACCTGGGCCGCGCGCTTGGCGCCGCAAAGTACAGACGTAATGCCCGCCCGGCTAAGCGTCCAACGCAAGACAAGCTGAGAGACGGTGCGGCCCAAGCGGGCGGCGATCGAACGCAGCTCGTCAAGCAGATCCTGGTTGCGCTGCCATTCGGCTCCCTGGAACATAGGGTACTTCGCCCGCCCGTCTCCCGGCGCGAATGTGTGATCGCGCGGCAGTTTGCCTGCTAGCAGACCCTTGAGCAGCGGCCAATAGGGGAGCACGGCGACGCCACGCTCGCGGCACCAGGGGAGCACGTCGGCCTCGATTTCTCGCTGAAGCATGTTATAGCAGGGCTGTACGGCAGCCAGAGGGCATGCGGCCGCAAACTCTTCAAGCTGTGGCACGCTGCAATTCGAAGCCCCCGCTGCCCGCACCTTGCCCTCTTGCATGAGTTCGCGAATCGCACCGGCCGATTCGCCAACCGGCACCTGCGGATCCGGCGCGTGCAAATAGAAGAGGTCTACATAATCTGTGTTCAGACGCCGCAGGCTGATCTCGCAATGCGCCTTGAGGGTTGCCGGCCGGCCGTCTTTGCATTGTTTGCCGTCTGGCCCCCAATGAATACCGGCCTTGGTGGCAATGATAACCTCATGCCTCCGGCCGCACAGCGCGCGAGCGATCAGCCGTTCGCTTTCACCGTCGCGTCCGTAGCAATAAGCGGTGTCGAAGCTGTTGATGCCGCAGTCCAGCGCTGCCCGAAGCGTGGCCAGGCTGTCGGCTTCGTTCACGTCCAGGCTGGTCATGCCGGCAATGGGCCAGCAGCCGAGGGATAGCACAGAAACCTGTCGGCCTGTGTGTGCCAGCGGGCGATATTCCATCTTCATGTGCGGCTCAGCCCGCCAGCGGTTCGAGCAGCCTGTGCTGCGGAACCGGCCGGCCCGGGCGAAAGCTCTGCGTGCTGTGGAACTCTGCGCGGCAGGCACGTGCGGCGCAGCTTGCACCGATTGCCTCGCGTACGAGCTTCTCCAGCAGTTCCGGAGCGGTAGCAACTCGGGCATTGACGACAAGCTGGGCGCGCGGCACGTGGGCGCGCGAGGGGAGCGAGAGTTCGGGCCGGGCCGCGTTGGCCACGAGGTTCGCCACGCCGAAGGCCCCTTCGCACAGGCCGATCGCCTTGAGGTGTGCCGTTTCGGCATCATGTTCCGAGAGGGCAGCGTGCAGCCGATGCAGCACGTCCAATAGCAAATGGTCCAACTCGAACTCGGCCTGGCCCGTGACCCACAGGCTGCTGTTCAACCAGCCCAGCTCTGCCTCGCCCTCGGCATACACGTCGTAATCGACATCCATCACGCGGCGGCCAAAACGGCCCTGCTGCTCAACGAGTTCCAGCAGGGCATCGAAGCCCTGCCCCGTGCGTGCCGACACGCGTACAACGGGCGTGCCGGGGTATTGTTCGGCCAACAACGCGAGGAGGGCGTCGACCTCCTGGGCAGGCAACTCGTCGATGCGGTTGATTGCCACAAAGTCGGCCTCTTCAAGCTGCTTGCGAAAGATGTACGCCGCCTTGGGGGAGAAACCTGCCCGCTGTTCGCCTCGGAGTATGCGGCCGCCGTGGCTGGGCTTGAGCAGTACCCCGTAGGGTGCTATGTCGAAGCGGCCGCCATACAACTTCTGCAAGGGCCGCACGACCGTGGCCACCAGGTCGGTGCAGCTTCCCACCGGCTCGGCGAGCACGACCTCGGGGCGTAACGCGGCATCAAGCCGATCAACGACGTTCACCAGTTCCCGGAAATGACAGCAGAAACACGCCCCGGCCACTTCTCCCACCTCAAAGCCTTGGGCGCGCAGTGTGTGGCTATCCACCAGGTCTGCCGCCTGATCGTTGGTGACCAGCGCCACCCGGCGGCCCTGCGACTGATAATGCCGTGCCAGCCGGGCAATGGTGGTGGTCTTGCCGGCACCCAAAAAGCCGCCAACCATCACGAAGCGAATGTGGGCCATCTTGCAGGTTTCCTTGTCAGGCTAATGGCCGCGACTGATATCGGCCGGCTGCTGTTTGCACGGCTTGCGCTCGGCGTCTACCGCCGCGGCCGCAGGTTGTTGGGGCACAGGGATGCCCGACGTTACGCCGTCGTGCGCCTGCTCGTCGAGCAACGTACTGTAATCCGCAAAAGGATTGGTTATGGGGCGATCGGAGCGGTAGTCGTGGACCGTCATCCAAGCGAACTCGCGCGCCTGCGGATTCGCCGGGTCCGGCTCGGGAAGCGGCTGGCCATCAGCCTCGATATACGCAGTACGCACGACCGGCACGCGCCGACCAGCGGGCGGGGCCAACTCGTAGTCGCTGCCCCGGGTGAGGCACAACCACGTATGGTCTCGAAAGCCGCTCGTCAGGCGCTCCAGGGCGGCGGCCAACAGGCGGTCGCGCGCCGCCGGCTCCAGTTTCTCGTCCCGCCGCAAACGGTCCAACAGGCGCTGAGTTTCCGAGACGTCGAAGCTGACCCAACCGTAGGGAGGCAGATACGCCTCCAGCTTGCAATGCGAGGGAGAGTTCTTGGGAATAAGGTGCAGGCCGTACGCAATCCGAGTGGGATAGCCGAGTGCCCTCCCCGCTGCCGCGCAGAAGCCATGGTAGTCGCTGCAATGGCCGGCCCGGTTCTGCATCGCGTGCCGTGAGCTGGCCGCCAGCGAGGCACGCGCGTGATCGTACTCGAAGTTCTCGCCCGCCCAGCGCATCACGCGCAGCAAATCGGCCAGCGGATTCGCAGGCTCTGGCACAATCTGTTGCACAAGCGCGCGAAGGTCGTCGTCCAACACCACCGCCTGCGTCTCGCTACGGCGATAAAGGTCGAACGCCTCCGGCCAATAGTCAACGTGCTGGACCGCTAGCGGATCCAGGTGCCAGTCGAGCTGCCACACCTTGGCCTCGAAGCGATGGCGAATGATCTGCGCCCCCTGCGGCCTCTCGAACTCGAAGTACGCAAACCGGTTGCCGAACATAGGCTCGGCACCAAGCTGGGGTTCTACTTCAAGTGGAAAGGTGCTGAACTCGCCCTCTGTCACCTGTTGGCCCGCGTCCGATGGAGCCAGCGGCAGCCATACCCGCAGAACCTCCGTGCCATAGGGCGGCGTCACGACCACCGAAAAGTCGATCTGCCAGGTCACCGGCTTCGATCGCTCCGCCTGGTAATCCAAGCGCGGATCTAGCACCGGCGGGCCCGCGCCCCGCACAGGCGGCGCTTGCACCAGTATGAAGAGCAGCAAATAGCACGCACGGCGAAACACAACGGGCATTCGGCATCTCCCAGAGCTGCCCGCAACACTGGCGGGCATGGCACGGTGCCATCGTAGACGGCTGCCGCGCGCATTTCAACGGGCAAGAGAGCCTGCCTTGCGCTTAAGACTGACGTGCTCCACCCTGGCCCCGGGCTGCCATAAATGTGCATCGGGAGATGCCGCTTCGCCACCGCTACATGCCGACGTTCACCACCACGCGCCGATAGCGGGCCAGCGGCGGGGTGCCGCGGTCGCGGAGTACGAGCACCACGTGGATGGTCTTGCCCGCAGCATCTTCCGGCACGTGCAACACAGTTCGCGTTGCCGCCGTATCTCTCAGCATCGCCGCGCCGGCGTACGTGCCCGCCTCCCGGTACACGAACCATTCGTAGTCGAGCACGTCGCCATCTGGATCGGCCGAGCCTGTAGCGTCCAATGCCAGATCGCTGCCTGGCGCGGCCGCAAATTGCAGGATGCCCCTGCCACGATCTCCATCGACTACAGGCACAGGCGGGTGGTTCGCCGCCTCGGGCGGCCGAACGCACCACTCGAGCCGCGCGCGAAAGTCGTTCTGCAAGTCGGCCGCCCAGCGGCGCAGCGAGTTGTCTCGGTGCGCGGTGCCATCCAGGGCATCACGCTGGTTCGCCCAATAGTAGGGCCGGTCCGGGTACTCTTCGCGAGGTCCATAACGGCCTGCCCAGCTTCCCCACGTGGGTCGTTCAGGATCGTTCATGCCCGTGGGCACCAGGTACAAGAAGGTCATCGTGTCGCCCTCTTTCTGAGGGTGCGTGGTATCGGTGGGATAGAGTTCCCCCAGGGGACCATGTCCCGTGAGCACGTGGCGCTGCACGTCGAACCCGCCGGCCGTGGCGGTGATGCCTGAGAACCGGTGGTACCACCGCACACCGTCCACGCTTGGGCGGAACGTATCGACCCACAGCGGAAAGGGCGGATCGATACGCGCTGTATGTTGTTCGAACTGGTCGTCAGAACTGAGCCGCAACCTGGCCTTGAAGGCTGCATACCCCTCGGGTCCGCGTTCGGCCAGCACTCGGTCCAGGGCGCGCTTCAAGCAGCTCGTGGCCGCTCCGTGGTCTGTACCCCAGTTCAGAAACCACACGGGCCGAGGATCCGGGGCGTCGACGGCGGCGATCACGAGCCGCACGCCCTCCTCAGTATCGTCGTAGCCCGGCACGGTGCGATCGAGCAAAGTCTGGGGCTGCGGATAGCGCGGGTCGTGCCGCGCCAGGTTGGGATAGCACGCTTGGTACGCGCGGAGCAGGCGGCGTACGATACCCAGGCCCGTGCGCTCTGGATTGAGGTTCTCTCCATCACGCGCCTGTGGGCGAACGGCGATGATGCCCTCCACGTCCCACTCGTTGCAATAAAGCAAGAACCGCACCAGCGACTGCTCGTCATCCGGGTCTCCGCCGGCGTCTGTTTCGACGATCAGCCGCAGACGCGGTGGCGCGGTCCCCTGCGCTTCGTGCTCGCCGGGGCAGCTCTGATGTGCCTCCAGAGCGCCCTGCGAACACGAGATCGGCTCATGCGCGCGCACGGCGGCGGCCAGGGACCCACAGGCCAGAATAGATGCAAGGGCCAGGGCGCGTAACATTGGCGCCTCGTGGGTGCAGCTCCTGGAAGTCGATCGCATCGATAGACCTCGATACCAAGAGGTATGCGCCCCCGCTGCCAACCTTACCCGGGGGGGACGGGAACGTTCGGACCGGCAGCCGCTCGTGAACGGTGGCCCCTAAGCACATGAATATACAGCGATGTGGCGTGCCGGGTCCATATTCTGAATGTCCAAAGGGATGAGGAACGCCGCCCTTCTAGCGGGACGGATTGGCTGCCCACGGTCTCGACACGTAAGTCAACGCTGCAAGCGCCGCCGCCACCCGCATCTGCATGCACACGCAACGAGCGATCGAGCTTGCGTGCGGCAGGAACGCGGAATTGCGTTCAGCCAGCACCAAAAACCTACGAACCGCCGATGGGCAAGTAACTCGTCCGGCTTGCCGCTAGCAGCAACTCTGCGAGAGACGGTACAATAGGAGGCCCACCCACATAATACTCTCCTGCCATGATCTATCGTGCGATGAGACACGGTCCCCGTGGCACACCGCCGCGTCCGACCGGCGGCTGCTCGCTTGCTGCACCTCTCTACCTCCAGTCGCCTGCTGCACAGCTTGGCAGCAGGCTACGCGAAGCAGCTTGCGGCGGCAACTCAGCCGTGGTAGCTCTCAGCCCAACTTTGTCTGCTACGCAAGCGTCCCCGTGCTCCTCTGCTGCACCAGAGAGCCACAGCACACTTGCTGTGCGTGGCAGCTTGCCGCCGCTATTGGTGCCTGGAGAATGCGCAGGCTATCTGCCGGGCAGCGCGTCAGGTTTCGCGTGCGCACGAGGCCTGGCCCGTAGCCGAGCACGCCTCAAACTTGGCGGCAGTGCTGCGCAGCCACGGCCGGTTTGGCATTTGCTTGTGTGCCTTTCTTTCGCCCTGCTTGGCGCCCTTGCCCATACGCCTGCTGAGGCTGACCTGCCGCCTCCCTCTGAGCACACGGTCGATTTCTCCACGGACGTGCAGCCGCTTCTGGCCAAGTATTGTCACTCTTGCCACGGTGCGGACCGGGCCGAGGGCAGCCTGCGGTTGGATCGCAAGGCAGACGCCCTGGCCGGCGGCAGCCGCGGCCCGGCGATTGTGCCCGGGCAAAGCGCCCAGAGCCGTATTGTGCTTTATGCCGCCGGAGAGAACGACGAAGACCTGCGCATGCCTCCAGAGGGAGAGCGGCTCACGGCCGAAGAAATCGGCATCCTGCGTGCCTGGATCGACCAGGGCGCCGCCTGGGCAGAGGAGCAAGGGTCCCCACCAGACGCCCCGCGGCACTGGTCGCTGGCACCCATTGCAGATCCCCCGCTGCCCACCGTGGCCAACGAGTCCTGGTGCCGTAACCCAATCGATCGCTTTATTCTCGCCAGGCTGGAGCAAGAAGGCATCTCACCCTCTCCCGAGGCAGACCGACCCACGCTTATCAGACGGCTGTACCTAGACTTGCTGGGCCTGCCGCCCGAGCCTGACGCCGTGGATGCCTTCGTGGCCGACTCGCGGCCCGACGCCTACGAGCAATTGGTCGAGCGGCTGCTGGCCTCTCCCCACTACGGCGAGCGTTGGGCCAGACACTGGCTGGACCAGGCCCGCTACGCCGACAGCGACGGATACGAGAAAGACACAGGCCGCCCGCACGCCTGGCGGTACCGCCACTGGGTGATCGATGCACTCAATCGCGACATGCCCTTCGACCAATTCACCCTTTGGCAGCTTGCAGGCGACCTGCTGCCCGAGGCCGGCAACGATGGCCTTGTAGCCGTGGGCTTCTATCGCAACACACTCACCAATAAAGAAGGCGGCGTCGACCAGGAAGAATACCGCGTGAAAGCCACGGTCGATCGCGTCAATACACTCGGCTCGGTTTGGCTGGGCCTCACGCTGGGTTGCGCGCAGTGCCACAGCCATAAGTACGATCCCATCACGCAGCGCGAGTACTACGAGCTGTTCGCGTTCTTCAACAGCCTGCAAGAGGTCGACGTACCCGCGCCCTTCGCCGAGCAGGTGGCAGCCTACCAGGAGGCGCTGCGCGCTTACGAGGCCGGGCGCGCCCCACTGGCCGAGGCGCTTGACCGGTACGACCGCGAGGAGCTGCCGTCCCGGCTAGAGGTCTGGGAACGCAACCTCGATCTTGACCGCTTTCCCGCCTGGACGGTGTTGCACCCCACGGAGGCCTGTGCCATCTCCGGGGCAACGCTGGCCGCGCAGGAAGATGGTTCTCTGTTTGCGGACGGCAGCGTCCCGGTGACCGATACATACGAACTCACGCTGCCCGCCGCAGGCACGATCTCCGGCTTGAAGCTCGAATGCCTGCCGGACGACAGGCTGCCTGGCAAGGGTCCAGGCAGAGCGCCGAATGGGAACTTTGTTCTCAGCGAGCTTACGCTCGTGCACCACAAAGCGTCTGGCGAGGCGGCGCCTGTAGGCATTGGCCGAGTTGTGGCCACGTTTTCTCAGGAGGGATTTGCGGCGGCGGGTGCAGCAGACGGCCAGGCGGAGACCGGCTGGGCCGTTGCCCCTGGCATGGGCCAGGAACAGGCAGCCATCTTCGAGCTGGCCCAGCCGCTGGTGCTGGCCGAGGGAGAGCGGCTCGTGCTCACGCTTACGCAGAACCACGGCGGGGGCCACGTGCTGGGCCGCTTCCGCCTGGCGGCCACGGACGCGACGGCACCGCTCGAGTTCTCCGAGATGCCGGCGGCAGTGCTCGCAGCATTGCGCACGCCGGCGGCCGAACGCAGCGAGGAACAACGCACGGCCATCTTGCAGTATTACCGCGGTATCGACCCGGGCCGAGCACCGCTGGCGAAGGCGCTGGCCGAATATGAGAAACAGGCCCCCGTGGATCCCGCCACGCAGACGCTCGCCCAGAGCGTACGCGAGCTTGCCGCCCCGCGCACGACGCACGTGATGCTTCGCGGAGATTTCCTCGCGCCTGGGGCCGAGGTGCAGCCAGCCACCCCCGCCGTGCTCCCCCCTCTTGTTTCCCGGAGTCCGCGCCCCGACCGGCTGGATCTGGCTCGCTGGCTCGTAAGCCCAGACCATCCGCTCACGGCACGGGTCACGGTAAATCGCGTGTGGCAAGTCTACTTCGGCCGCGGATTGGTGAATACCGAAGACGATTTCGGCACCCAAGGAGAACGGCCAACGCATCCCGAACTGCTCGACTGGCTGGCACGCTGGTGGATCCGCGACGGTTGGAGCCTCAAGAACCTGCACCGGCTGATCGTCACCTCCGCCACGTACCGGCAAAGCTCTGCCTGGCGGGCCGACCTCGTCGAGCGCGACCCCTTGAACACCCTCCTGGCACGCCAGGCGCGGCTGCGCGTCGAGGCAGAAGTCGTGCGAGACCTCGCCCTTGCTGCCAGCGGCCTGTTGCACCCCGCCATCGGCGGCCCCAGCGTTCGGCCGCCGCAGCCCGAAGGCATCTCGGACCTCACCTACGCCAATAGCGCCCGCTGGGTAGAAAGCTCCGGACCAGATCGCTACCGCCGCGGCCTCTATATCTGGTTCCAGCGCACCAGCCCCTACCCGATGTTGATGACCTTCGATAGCCCTGACGCCAACGTCTCCTGCACCCGCCGCGAACGCTCCAACACGCCGCTTCAAGCACTTACCCTGCTCAACGACGTGGTGTTCGTCGAATGCGCCCAAGCACTGGCGCGCCGCGTGCTCACCAACCCCGGGCTGAGCGACGAGGCTGACCGGCTTCGGCATGCCTTCCGCCTCTGCCTGGGCCGTGCACCCGATGCGGAGGAGCTGGCTGTGCTCGAACACCTGCTGCAACGCGAGTTGGAACTGTGCCGCACCAATGCAGAGGCAGCCGCAGCGTTGGCCGGAGCGGAGCTGCCCCCCGCCACCGATACGGCTCACATGGCCGCCTGGGTCGCCGTGGCACGGGCGCTGTTGAACCTAGACGAGTTCGTAACCCGCGAGTAGGGAGCTGGACCATGCATACCGGCGAAATAGCATCTCCCGCCCTGTGGCATGCACGTGCCAGGCGCGAGTTTCTGGCCACGTTCGCCTGTGGCGTGGGCGGGCTGGCCACCACCTGGCTTCTGGCGCAAGACGGCATACTGGCTGCCGAGACGGCCTCGACAGAGGCCAACCCGCTCGCCCCGCGTCGGCCGCACTACGAGCCCCGGGCACGTGCGTGCATCTTCATTTTCTTAGAAGGGGCGCCCAGCCAAATCGACCTCTTCGATCCCAAGCCCAAGCTCAACGAGCTGCACGGCCAGCCCCTGCCGGAGTCTCTGACTCGCAATGTGCGTTTCGCCTTCATTCAAAAAGAGACGGCAGTACTGATGGGCTCGCCCCGTACATTCCGGCCGTGTGGCCAGTGCGGCATGGAACTCTCGGATTTGTTGCCACACCTGGCTACCGTGGCAGATGACATAGCGCTGGTGCGCTCGATGCACACAGACGCGTTCAACCACCACCCGGGCCAGCTCATCATGAATACGGGCGTGCCCATGTTCGGGCGGCCTAGCATCGGCGCATGGCTCACCTATGGATTAGGGAGCGAGTCGGACAGCCTGCCCGGCTACGTGGTTCTAACGGCCGGCCGAGGGACCAGCGGCGGCGCCACCCTCTGGACGAGCGGCTTTTTGCCAACGACGTACCAGGGTGTGCTCTTCCGCAACCAGGGCGAGCCTGTGCTCAACCTGAATAACCCTCCGGGCCTCTCTGCCGAGATGCAGCGGGCAAGCCTCGACGCCATCCAACAGCTTAACGCACGGCGGCAGAGGCTGCTGGGCGATCCGCAGATCGAGGCACGCATGGCCTCGTACGAGCTGGCCTTCCGCATGCAGAGCGCCGCGCCCGAACTCATCGACTTGAGCGACGAAACCGAGGCCACGCTCACGGCCTACGGCGTGGACCGGCCGGATGATCCCGACCATGGGTATCGCGGCGGCGGGCAGGGCGTGTTCCGCACCTTTGCCACCAATTGCCTGTTGGCGCGGCGGCTCGTAGAGCGGGGCGTGCGATTCGTAAATCTGTATCACGCCTCTTGGGACCATCACAGCAATCTGAATCCAGAGCTGGCCTTCAACTGCCGGCTGGCAGACCAGCCCGTGGCAGCCCTGGTCAAAGATCTCAAAGCACGCGGCCTGCTGGAGAGCACGCTCGTAGTGTTCGCCAGCGAGTTCGGCCGCACGCCGCTGGGAGAAAATCGGGGAGGACGCGAGTCAAACACCGGGCGAGACCATCATCCGTATGCCTTCAGCATCTGGCTGGCTGGAGGCGGCGTGCGCGGCGGGCAGGTGATCGGCAAGACAGACGAGATTGGCTGGGGCGTGGTCGAGGATCCGGTGCACGTCAACGACCTGCACGCCACGCTGTTGCATCTGTTCGGCCTGGACCATTTGCGGCTGACCTACCGCTTTCAGGGACGGGATTTCCGCCTGACCGACGTGGGCGGCAAGATTGTCCAAAAGCTGCTGGCGTGAGCGCCGCCGGCGAACCAGAAGGGTGTCGCTACCTTGTCTCCCCCCTGCATATAAGGGGGGGCGAGAGGCACGAGGTGTGTTTGGGCACGTTCTCCCACACGTGTGCACGCTCTTGAATGCGGCCGGAGGTGGGGCGGTAAAAAACCGACCGAGCGTCGTCGGCCGCATTCAAGCAGTGCGTTGGGCATGCGAAAACTTGCTCGGCCGATCGCACTGCTTGACCCTGCGGGTCCAAGCAGTGGCACACGGGAGAGACGTTTTTGGCAGAACCCACTGCTTGACGCGGTGCGTCAAGCGTGTGCCACTGCTTGAATGCGGCCGGGGAGGAGCTTCTTGAAACCGAATCAACCCACGTTCGGCCGCATTCAAGCAGTGCCCGACGCGGTTCGGAGCACAGCACTGCTTGACCCTGCGGGTCAAGCAGTGGCACACGGGTGGAAACGTACTTGGCGGGACGCGCGCCGCGCCTGAATGCAGGTGCTGCTGCGAATCTGCTGTCCTGCAGAGGGGGAAGGTTGCAGCCCGCGCACCTCCTGCATGCCGCAACACGCTGGGCAAATGCAACACAAAGCTCCCCTGCCAACGGGCGCAGCCATACGCCTCTCTGTCTCGGCCGTCAATTGGCTTGCATACCCTGCGGCGTGGTTTCGCCGCCCACGCTCGTGGCCAAGATGGGAGACCCTTCGGGTTGGACGCGTGCCCGGGACAACACCCTCCAGATGGCGTAAGAAAGTCCTATGGCTAGGGCCGCGGCTACAGCCAAGAGGCCAAAGGCGAGCACCGGTCGCCGTGTAGTAACCTGCTTGACCGCTTTGTTGCCAATCGCCGGTTCGCGATCGTAAAGCTTGGCGAACTCGGCTTCCGGATCAGCGTTGCTGCGGATCCACTCGAGTTCGCGCTGCCGCAATTCGGCGTACCACAGACTGGCCTCGGCGAGTTCTTTTTTGAACTCCTCCTCGACCGTGGCGAGAGATACGGGCGTGGTGCTGCGGGGCTCGACCTGGATGCTTAGAACACCATTTGCCAGCGCGCGGTATGCCGTTCTAGCAGATCCTTGCGGCACCTTGTAGGAGGCCATCAGGTACGCACGTGCGGCAAGGAGCCTGGCATCAAGTTCAGGCTCAACGTTTTCGGGGGTGAGCAATGAGGCGAGCGCTTCGAGCAATACCGGCGAATCGTGCTGGCCGAAGCGCATCATGCCCAGCACGCCCTTCACCGCCTCGGCCAACTCTGCCTTGGTCGGCGACCGGCCAGACGACCTGGGCCAAATGAAATCTGCAAACGTTTGTTCGACCTGGACCTCATCCACAGCATCCTCTTCGTCCCCCTGCTCCGGGTCCGATCCATCGGCCTGTGCCTGTTCAGCCTCGTGCGGCGCATCCGACTCTGCGTCCGTGGCGGGAAGGTCTGGCTGCGCACCTGGCTGCGGCGTGGCTACGCACAGCGGCAGGGTCAATTCGCCTCCCTTGCGGCGCGCGAGAACATATTGGACCAGCAGTTTCTGGTATTTCTCCCGGCCAAAGTGCGCGGAAGGATTAATAGCCAATGCGCGATCGATGTACACCAGCCCCTTCTCCAGCTCTCCCGCATGGATGTAGAACGTACCGAGGTTGGCGGCGGTCTCATAACGGCCGGGATTGTACTGCTCGTTCTTGAAGGCTGTCTCGATGGCTAGGCGATGCTGGCCCGTCTTCTCGTACGCCACGGCCAGGTCGTCCAGGAGTTGCGGATTCGTGGGCTCCGCCTCCAGCCGGCGCAAACGGTCCTCGATCCGCCAATGGTAGAACTCCTGGGAATGCCGAAGAAACTTGCCTGTGATCAGCTCAAGGGCCGTGGGAAAGCGGGCCCGCTCCATGTAGATCGTATCTGTGTCCCACAAGCAGGCCGCGGCGATAGAAGCTGCCACGATCCAAAGCGAGGTGCCGATCACAAGCCGCCAACGCGTCGATGCACCCATCTTTCGCACTCCTAACGAAGTAGATTGCCGCACTGCTGCTCCCAGCAGTATAGCAAATCGCGGTTGGAAATGCTGTATGTTACGGTCCTAAGAGCGCCGGGCGGTTCCATCTTATGGTATGGTGCACCGAGCAAAGCTCCCCGACAGGTCCTGCGGAGGCGTACAGGAGGCAGCATCTTAGTACAGGATGTGATCGCCTTCTACGTGCTGTCCGCACATGCGGCATTACGCGTCCGCCCCCGCATCGGCCCGGCCGCGTACGTGGATTCCCTGCTGCGCGGCCCACAGGCCGAGGTCGCGCCTCTGGATGGCCGCTGCCATGAGGTCCGGGAACCGATCGGGCGTGCAGGCGAAGGCGGGTATGCCCAGGGCCGCCAGGCGCGCAGCATTGCCGTGGTCGAAACAGGGCGCCCCCTCGTCGCTGAGTGCCAGCAGGCAGACGACGGTCACGCCCGCCGAGACAAGAGCTTGAGCACGCCGCACCATCTCCCGCTCGTCTCCGCCTTCGAACAGGTCTGTAACTAGCACCAGCACGGTCCGCGCGGGTTGCAGTACGAGCGATTGGCAATAGGCGAGTGCGCGGTTGATGTCCGTACCGCCGCCAAGCTGTGTGGAGAACAGAAGGTCGATAGGGTCGTGAAGCTGATCGGTGAGATCGACGACAGACGTATCGAAGACGACCATGCAGGTGCGCACGGCGCGGATGCTGGCCATTACTGCCCCGAAGATCGCGGAGTAGACCACGGATGGGGCCATGGATCCGCTCTGATCGATGCAAAGGATCACATCTCGCAGGGCGCCGCTGCGTCTGCCCCAGCCGGTGAACTTCTCTGCCACCACGGTCTTTCGGTCCGGCAGGTAGTTGCGCAGATTGCGGCGAATAGTTCTGTGCCAGTCGATCTCCGCGGGGCGAGGGCGGTTGGTGCGGCTGGCGCGGTTCAGGCTGCCGCGTATGGCTTGAACCAGCGGGTTGCGGAGCCGCTGTTCGAGTTCTGCAACCACCTTGCCCACCACCTGCCGCGCCGTGTCGCGCGTGCGTGCCGGGATCACGCCTTTCAGAGACAACAGGGTGGCCACCAGGTGCACGTCTGGCTCGACAGATTCGAGCATTTCTGGCTCGAGCAGCAGGCGTTGGAGACCCAGCCGCTCGAGGGCGTCCCGCTGCATGACCTGCACGGTGGATTTGGGAAAGTATTTGCGAATATCTCCCAGCCAGCGGTGTACTACGGGCGAGCTGGCCTCCAGACCGCCGGTGCGTTCGGCGTTATAGAGGGCGGCCAAGGCCCGATCTATGCCCAGGTCTTCGCCAACGAGCGGGCCGCAACACTCCTCGGCCTCTGTTCCCAGCACCAATCTCCAGCGCCGCAGGCGTTCGGCTTCGTCCAGAGACATTTCACCCTCTCAGCTTACAAGCTCGCACCGGGCGCAGGCAGAAACGATGTCGGACGCGTACCGAGACCGTCCAGGCATTGTCCCAACTGGGCTGCCTCGCAAGCTGCGATACATGATCTGGGTTGCTCCACATACTTTGGCCTGCCTTGCTTCCTGTGCGGCTTTGTACGTTCGTCACTCGGGGCCTTTCGCTTCTTCGATGCCCAGCACATGTGCGAGGATCGGCAGTACACGCCGCGCACGCTCGAAATCGAGCGGCTGACTGGCAGCGGCGCGTGGAGCAGGCACGCCGCGCTCACGTGCTGCCGCGTGCCCGAGTTTCTGCACCTTCTCGGCCATGGCTCGCCGCTCGGGGGGATGAAAGCCGGCAAACGCGCGGCGGACCATGGGCAGCAACTCGACAAACACCTCGTTCGAGAGGTCTTGCAGCCAGGCGTCGAGCGCATGCCAGAGCGGCTCGTGGTGCAGCACGACCAAGCCGCTGCCGCGCAAAAGTCCCTCGACCCAGGAAGCTGCCTGCCTGGCCGGCACCGCGGTCGCTAGTGCCAGGCGAGCTTGACGGTGGAGCACGTCTGCGTCGATCGCTTTCTGCTCCAACAGCAGCCGGCAGCACCACCCACGCACGAGGGCGTGGATGGTATCGTCCGTTTGCAGCCGCTGAAGAAGCTGCTGCCAGGCCTTGGTGTCGTCCGGCCGATCCAGCAGGGTCAGACTCTCCTGCACGCGGCCGATCGAGTTGGCCATGTCCGCCGCCGCCTCGTCGTCCAGCGATGAGCAGGCGCCCGCGAGCCCCACCAGTACCCTCTCGAACAGTGCTGCGAAGATGGGCAGCACCAGGTGGCTGGGCGTCCCCCGCACGTCGCCGTAGCGGGCCACGCGCGCGAGCGCCGGCAGGGCGTCCATGAGCTGCCGCACGTCGGCCGCAACCGCGGCGTGCGCGTGCAGCCTGCTGATGACGTGGGCAACCAGCCCCGGCAGCCCAGCCAGCATGGCTGCATCGAGCAGCTCGGTAAGCTCGGCCAGGTCTTGTGCCTTGTCTGCTGCGCTCGCAGCTCGGGCGGCTGCGGCCTCGGCCACCGTCTGGCCCCAGACGCTGGCTTCGATGAGCGCGACCGCAAACTCGACCTGCCATTGCAGCCGCCACAGCTCGTGAAACGTGCCCGCCTTGCCGCTCACGGTCTCGCGTTTGCCCCAACCGATCTCCAGAAGCAGCAGGCGATGCAGCAATTGGCTGCGTGCCCGATCTGTCTCATTGCGCAGGTCAAGATCCAGCACCTTCTGCTCCGTCGTGGGGCGGAGCCGCAGGCGGCGCTGCTGCTCTTCCAGGTCTCGCTGGAGCGGTACTGCGGGGGCGTCCGCTGGCACTGTGCCCAGGCGATGGCCCACTTCGAGCTGCTCTTGGATGAGCCGCAAGCGAGCGTCCACCGCGCCGCAGAGCACAGCAAGAATGGCCTCGTTGAACTCGAGCAGTCCTGCCATCGGCAACCCCCGCAAGGCTGCTAGCGCCTCGGCTAGCCGCACCGTTTCGATGACGCTGGCCGCAGAGGCCTCTAGATCCTGCTGACGCAACAGGCGGGCTGCCCTTGTCGCCCACCGCAGCCCGGCACGCTCTTGCGCCTCCCAAAGATGGTGGTACCACCCTGGCGATGCCACCCCCGCGCCATAGCCGCTGCGCATAGACAGGCGCGAGTAGCTCCACGGCACCCACGTGGCCGCCACCTTAACCTTGGGCAGCCCCTTGAGAATCGCCACATCTTGACGTGCCGGTCCCGGCTCGCGCAGCACCGGTGCATGCCACGCCCCGCACACCACGCCTATCCGTTGATAGCCCTCCCGCTCCGCCTCGCGTATCGCCTGCCGCATGCTGGCCTCTCGCAACGCTTCGATCCACCGGCCGTTCCGCTTCTGACGGCTCGCAGTTTGCTCGGCCCCACTCGCCCCCCCTGCACCGATGTGCTGCTCGCGCAACGCGGCCATCGCCTCCATGATCCCTTGAAACAGCCCCGCCGGATCCTGCCTCTGCTCGATCTGATGCTCCCACCACAGCTCGCGATCGTTATAGCCAGCAGCCAACGCCAAGGCCCCCAATGGATCGTCCGATACGTCATCGTGCCAGGCGCCCGACGCCACGGTAGTAGCCTCAACCTGCTCGTCTGGCGATGTTCCCCTCTCTTCGGCCTCGACCCAGGCACGCTCGACCGCCAGCCGATGCGTCAGCGGAAGGTCGATAAAGCGTGCAGGCACACCGTGCTCGTGCGCGTAGCGGAGCGCCTGCCACTCTGGCGAGAAGACCGCAAAGGGATAGAACACGGCGTGCTGCATGGCTTGCAGCGGATAGACGAGCAACGCTACCGGAGGTTTGAGTTCCTCATGCCCAAGCCAGGTAAGCTCTTCCGTGCCCTCGGGAGGTCCCTCCACCAGCAGCACGTCGGGCCGCAGCTCTTCCAGAGCCTGGCGGAGGCTGCGCGCACATCCCGGCCCATGATGGCGAATGCCAAAGACGTGCAAGCTCATGGTGCGCTACACCACCTCGCGGCAGGCGCGGTAGAGGTCTTTCCAGCCGTCGCGGTCCTTGACCACCGTTTGCAAATACTCCAGCCACACGACCCGGTCCTGCACGGGATCTTTGATGATGGCGCCCGTGATCCCCGCCGCCAGGTCGCCCGCCCGCAGCACCCCATCTCCGTAATATCCCGCCACGGCCAGGCCGTTGTTCACCACAGAAATGGCCTCGGCCGTCGAGAGCGTGCCGCTGGGACTCTTTACCTTGGTCTTGCCGTCGAGCGTGACCCCCTCGCGCAGCTCGCGAAAGATGGTGACCACGCGGCGGATTTCCTCCAGAGCCGGTTTTTCTGCGGGCAGGGCCAAGGCGCGGCCGAGCTGCTCCACGCGCCGCTCGACGATTTGAACCTCTTCTTCCAGCGTCTCGGGTGTGGGCAGCACCACGGTATTGAAGCGTCGCATGAGTGCGCTGGACAACTCGTTCACGCCCTTATCTCGGTTATTGGCCGTAGCAATCACATTGAAGCCGCGGCGTGCCTGCACTTCGGTGTCCAGCTCGGGGATGGGCAGGGTCTTCTCCGAAAGGATGGTGATCAGCGTGTCCTGCACGTCGCTAGAGATGCGCGTGAGTTCCTCGACGCGAGCGAGCTTGCCGGTCTGCATGGCACGCATCATGGGGCTAGGGACGAGTGCAGCGAGCGACGGTCCCTCGGCGAGCAGGCGTGCATAATTCCAGCCATAGCGCAGGGCCGTTTCGTCGGTCCCGGCTGTGCCCTGAATGAGCATGGTCGAGTCTCCGCAAATGGCGGCGGCCAGGTGCTCGCTCACCCACGATTTGGCCGTGCCTGGAAGCCCAGAGAGCAACAGCGCCCGGTCCGTAGCCAGCGTAGCGATCGAGATCTCGATCAGCCGCGCGTTCCCCACGTACTTGGGCGTGATCTCGCGGCCATTGGGGAGCTTCCCGCCCAAGATGTACATGCGCACGGCCCAAGGAGAGAGCTTCCAATTAGGCGGGCGGGGGCGGTCGTCTGCTGCGGCCAACTCTGCCAGCTCTTCGGCAAACTCCTGCTCGGCGTGTTTACGCTGAACCTCGCTCAGCACCCCGTCGCCGACGGGTGCCAGAGGCGGCTTGGGCGTGCCTGGGGCGCCTGCCGATGCAACGTTACTCTTCGCTCTTGCCATGTTCTCTGTGCTCCGGGGAATACGCCGCGAGCGTGCGCGCCACTTCGCGGCGCAGCTCAATCACGTCGCGGAACCTGATAAATTCGGGGTGTCGAGCCAGTAGTTCGCTGTCGTTGACATGCGCGGCCCAGAGGGCGACAGCGTCCAGGCACACGTGGTTCATGCGCACTGCGACCACGTCCAGTGCTTCGAGCCAGTAAAATAAGTTCGCCAGCACCATTGGTCTCGCGCCGTCTAAGCGCGCTTTCAACTCGTCGAAGAAGATACGAGTAACGTCGCTCGACCAGGGCGCGGGCACCTGCTTCAGCACTTCGCAGAATAATCCACCCGTGGAATCGCAAGCCGCCAGCCCCTTGAGACGTTCGACCGCATCCGGCAGCTTGCTGCTGGCGGCAATGGACACGAAGACCCTGTGGCCAGTAATGCCCCAGAACGACGTGTTTTCGAGTTCTCCACTTGCCAGCCAGGCATCGAAGAGCGGGCCGAACCAGTCCGTCGCTTCGCCGGAGACGGCCGCCTCGGACCACGCCGCTAGCAGAACCAATGTACTGCTGCCTGCCGCGGCGGCGGCCAATTCCGTGGGCGTACAGCGGAAGTGCTCCACCCATCGTGCAAGTGGCACGCGCCGCACAATCTGCCAGAACCAGAACTCGCGATTGCTCGTGCCCGGGGGCGCCTGTTCGATGAGTCCCTGTTTCGTCCAGTCTCGAGCGAATGCGGCCGGTAGTGAGATCTCCAGCGCCTGCGCCGGCGGCGTCGCAGAATGCGTCCGCGCGGCGCGGCCACCCCTGCGGCCCGTGTCGCTGGCCGCCGTGGGGGGCGCGAAGCGCAGCAGCTCCTTTGCCAACTGCCAGAGCCATTGAGAATAACGCGAGTCTATGAGCCGAGAAAGCAGATCGGCCGCCAGTGCGCGGACTTCCTTGCTGCGGTCTGTAAGTACCTGTTCCAGGAACGCCTCGTCCTCGGCGCCAAGGCCCGTGGCCAGGCAGGGCAGCAGTTCCCGGCGCGCGTCTGCCTTCTCCTGGGACCAGGCTTCGATCAACCATTCCCGCGCCCGCCGCGGATCCACCCCGCGCGCCTCTTGCAGCGCTCGGCATCGCTCAGCGAGCTTTCCCTCGTTCCACACCCGCTCGAGGTCTTGAATCGCCGGCGCCCTTTTCGCATCGGCGGCCCAGCGCCACTCTTCGCGAAATTGAGCCAACCACCGGCCACGCTCGCCCAGCACGGGACGCAGCAACGACCGTTCCACAGGATCCGTGATGCTCAACGCCTGCGGCAACAGCCTCGGCGGGAGGCACCACCGGCGGTCTGCTATTGCCCGTAATGCCTCGATAAGTACCTCCTGCGGCGAAGGACGCTTGAAAAGGCGCGCCAGCAGCTCGCCGACCTCGTCTGGACAAGCGGCCAGCGCCTCGCGCGGAGCCGACGGTGGGGGCTGGACAGCCGCCTTTTCGGCATACCCTGCCAGGGCGAAGACCCAGCGTGCGCCTGCCTCCAAGAGCAGGCGGCGCTCAGGCGAACCCGCCGCAGCCTGGCTGGCCCAGGCTGCAAGTTCGTCTGTCGCCTCTGGGTCCCGCAGCTTCTGCCGCGAAGTGCCCAGCATTGCCACATGCAAAAGTTCATCCATGGCTGGCTGCAAGCACCCTCTGTTTTTGATTCACACTTCACGTCAACTTGTGCCAGCCTTCCCCCCACGCAGGCCCTGGCTAACGCCTTTCATCAGTCTGGCAGTGGCCGTCTATCAATTGGTACCGGCCTTCGTTCCACACGCCCAACAGAGACAGGCACTCTCCGTTCCACTCGCCGACCAGCGTCACGGCGTGTCCGCCAGAAGCGGCTAGAGCCTGCCACGCCGCGCTTCCCGCCACGGGCAGCGTGCTGCCCTCTGCATCGCGTATCAACCAGCAGCCCTGCTCTCGAGGCGCGAGCGAGACGCCGCATAACACGGCCAGGAAACGGTCTAGCCAAGGGTTGCGAGCCAGACCCTCGGCCACGCGGCGGAGGAAAGCGGCGATGCTCGCATCGCCAGGCAGATCCCGAATAGGCCCGCGCAGCACGTGATCGCCTGCAAACGCGGCCCGCTGCGGCACGGCCCCTGGCCAGAATACCAGCTTGCCCGCCACCACCGCCGTAGCAGTAAGCGGCGGCGGAAACGGCTGCGTTCCCACGGCGTATTGCCAGAAAAGCGCCGCGCGGCCGCTCTGCTGCCCCAGCAGCCACGTGCGCCGAGAGGCCAGGCGGCCATCGTCTTCGTCGAACCACCCCAGCACGCACCAGCAGTCTTCGATCAACTCTGCACCTTGCGACACAAGCTGGTCTTGCTGGAATGTCCATCCCAGGAGCTGGCGCACGTCTTGCCGCAAAGATGGATCGAGCTGGTCCAGGCGGCGGAAAGCATGAGAAAGCAATGCCACGCGGCCAAGCTCGCCCAGCACCCGGCGCGGCCACTCTTGCGACGCCCCTGGCAGCTCGCCTAACCGCCGAATACGTGCAGCCAGGGCCGGCGCCTGGGCATCGACCAGCCGCCGGGCCGCATCTTCCCAAAACGAGGGCGGCCGAGTCTCCAGCCCCGCTAGCCCTGAACGTACCAGGTCTGCCAGCCAGGCATCGAGAATCTCCAGCCCGTCTGCGATGCGGCGTTCGCGCTGTGCAGCACGCTTGGCCTGCGCAGCAGGGTCCGCCGCTTGAGCGGGGCGGTCCTGACGCTCCTGTTTCTTCTCTGCCCGCGCCGCGCGCTTGGCCAGCCACTCCGTTATCCACTGCGGCGGCTCTGCCGCAGGCACGACTTCCGGCGTGCCGGCCGCCAGCAATAGCAGCCCCAGTACGTGTTTGCAGGGCAGCTTGCGGCTCGGACAGGTGCACCCGTACGCAAAGCTGCCCAGGTCGACGCGCACCTGATACAAAGCGCTCCCCTGGCACTCTCCCCACAGCGCGGCGTTGGTGCGGCCAAGACTCTTCCAATGACGCGCCACAGCCAGCTTTTTCCCCGCCGCCTCGGCCGATGGATCTGGTGCAAGCGCCAGCACCTGCTGGGGGGTCAACTCCATAGATGGCCGTTCTGAGATCGAGCCGCGCGAAACCTGCCGATCACCGGCCTTATTATGCAAACGTGCATGCAGGCGCCAAGCGAAATGGACCGGGGCCACCATGGGCCGCCACGAGCCGCCGGCTTTATGCCGGCGGGGCCAACATCGGCACCCCTTGTGTTCGAGCCCTGCGAGGTGAAACCACCCCGCGGTGGGAGAACCTATGCGACGGCCGGCTTTGTTGCAGGCTATTCGCCGGCCGGCCCCTCTCCAGCACCCTCCGCATCCGGGGCTGGCTCTTGCGGCTGCTCCTGCGCAGCATCCGGCGCGTGGTCCTGTACAGCATCAACCCCATGGGAGCCTTCGCCATCGTGCTTGTGGGGCGCCTCGCCGTGATCATGGCCAGTGCGTTTCTGCTCCATGCTCTTGGACTGCGCTTCCATCATCTTCTTCATTTCTTCGAAAGACATGCCCTCCGGAGGCCCCATCCCCATGCGACGCATCATCTCTTCTGGCGAACGCCGGCCGCCGGGCGGCGTCAGCTCAGGGATCGACACGTACTCGTCGGCACCCGGAATGTCTCGCCAATCCACGAGAATCTCGCCTAGTTCCTCGGGTTGCAGCTTGGGGCCGCAGCCGGCCAGCCCCAACGAAAGCAGTACCAAGGGCCACACGGCTTGCATCAACAAGCCCGCGGCGCTGCCCGGCCGAACTGCCTCGCCGGACGGCCTGCCGCGCACGCACGCTGCCCGCGTGGCATTCTGCTCGTGGGCCGAACGACCGTGCCGCTCGTCCGCTTGTAAAATCAGCCAATTCATGGTTTGAAGGCTTGTATACTGAACTCGTTGGGCCGCACGCTTGCGCCCAAGATGCCATGCAGGGCACTCTTCGGCAACCGAGCAGGCCTGGTACCAAAGCATCGCGCGCTACTTTCGATTCTACATACGCGCCCGTCGTCCGCGAAGAGCCGCCCCGGCAATTGCTGCCGGCCGGTGCCCGAAGTGACTGCAATTTGTGATTTGACAGCGCCCCGGCCCGGGCTTACGCGATGGCCCTGCGTCGCAGCGCTACTTGCGGTTTGAGTCGTAGCACACGGCGGGCAGACCAGACGGTGCTGTTCCGCCGGGTTCGGCAACATGCACGTATTGCCGCTGGTGCTTCCTCGCCACAGGGCCAACCGTTTACCTTGGACTCTTGTGGGGCAATCGCAGGTCCGCAAGTCGCTGAATGCAAACACCACACGAACTGACAGCATGGCTCAAGGAGGAGGCACAGCGGCTGGGATTCACGGCCTGTGGTGCGGCACCGGCCGTGACGCCGCAGGGCGTGCATCGCCTGGCGGCCTGGCTAGAGGCCGGCTACGCGGGAGAGATGGCGTACATCGAACGCAGGCAGGCGGCGTACGCCCACCCCCGCCACGTGCTGGCCGGCACGCGCAGCCTGCTGGTGCTGGCGACCAACTATCGCACGGCAGAGCCGGCACCGTCGCAGCCGGGCCAGGGACGGATCTCCCGATATGCCTGGGGAAGCGACTACCACGATCTCATCCACGCCCGCCTGCACAAGCTGGTAGATGGCCTGAGAAACGTTCGGCCAGGGGCGCTGGCACGCGGCGTCGTGGATACGGCACCGCTCCTCGAGCGCGAGTTTGCACAACTCGCCGGCTTGGGCTGGATCGGCAAGCACACCCTGTTGCTCAGCCGCCAAGCAGGAAGCTGGTTCTTTCTCTCCGCCCTGCTGACCGACCAGGAGTTGGAATACGACGCGCCCCACGACGCCGACCATTGCGGCACCTGCCGCGCATGTCTCGATGCCTGTCCCACGCAGGCCTTTGTGGCACCGTATGTGCTCGATGCCCGGCGCTGCATCAGTTACCTCACCATCGAGCTGCGCGGGCAGATTCCAGTCGAGCTGCGGCCAGCGCTGGGAGATTGGGTGTTCGGCTGCGACGTGTGCCAGGAGGTCTGCCCCTGGAACAAACGGTCCCCTGTTGCCGAAGAACCTGCCCTGGCCCCGCGCCCAGGCAACAACCCGTTGTCTCTGGAGGAGGTGTTGCTGCTAGACGAGGCAGGCTTTCGCGAACGCTATCGCCACACGCCGCTGTGGCGCGCCCGTCGCCGGGGCCTGTTGCGCAATGCGGCCATCGTGCTGGGCAATACCCGCCCTCCTCAGGCACTCGCGTGGCTCGCGCGTGCCCTCTGCGATCACGACCCCATCGTGCGCGGCGCGGCCGCCTGGGCGCTGGGCCAATTGCGCGAGCGACGGGCGCGTGGCGTGCTGGCCCAGCGGCTAGCCTCGGAGGACGATGCCATCGTGCGCGACGAAATCGCCGCGGCGCTAGAGGTTTGCCAATCGGGCGAGACCTCGGACCAACCGCCATGATCGGGCAGCCGAACCATGTGCCCTGTGTCCCACGAGCGGGCAGCTACGCGAGCGGCGTGGTATGCCTGGGATGTTCTTCTCATGCCGTTACCCCATCTCCTCTTGACCAGCGGGTTTTCTCGGGGGGACGCCGAGCGAGAACCGGGCGTGCACCGGCCATCCGCTCGGCGCTATGCCTGGCGGCTCCAGAACTCCGCATGCTGAGTTTTGCCGCTCTCACCACGCCAGGGGGATGTGCGCGGGCAAATTGCCCTGTATCATTTGGAGACTGTCGTTCGAACACGGCACAGCGGCATATGGAGAACCAAGGTTGAAAGACTTCGAGTACGCCGCCGCCGCCAGCGTCGATGAGGCGGTAAGCCTGCTGGCCGCACATGGGCCAAGGGCCAAGATCCTCGCCGGGGGCACCGACATCCTGGTGCAGCTTCGCGAGGGCCTGCGGGAGGCGGACCTGGTGCTGGACGTCAAGCGCATCCCCGAATTGACGGCGCTGGAGTTCGACCCAGCCGGCGGCCTGGTGTTGGGTGCGGCCACGCCCTGCTACCGCATCTACGAGAATGCACAGATCAAGCGCGCCTATCCGGCCCTGGCCGATGCGGCACGGATCATCGGCGGCTGGCAGATCCAAACGCGGGCCAGCGTGGGCGGCAATCTGTGCAACTCTTCGCCGGCGGCCGATACCATCCCCGCCCTGATTGCGCATGCCGCGGTGTGCGAGATTGCCGGGCCTGGCGGCCGCCGCAATGTGCGGGCCGCAGAGTTCTGTACGGCCCCGGGCAAGAACGTGCTCGGCCGCGGTGAGCTGCTGGTGGCCCTGAGATTTCCGCCGCCCGAGCCGCATGCTGGGGCGCGATACCTGCGTTTCATCCCCCGTAACGAAATGGATATTGCCGTGGCGGGCGCGGGCGCCTGGGTGCGTCTCGATCCCAGCGGCAGTCGGATCGAGGCCGCACGCATTGGGCTGGCCGCGGTTGCTCCCACGCCGCTAGAAGCCGCAGACGCCGCCCTCTGGCTGGCGGGCAAAGCTGCCACGCCCGAGAATTTTGTCGAGGCGGGCCGTCTGGCCCAGGCGATTGCACGGCCTATTACAGACATGCGCGGTACGGCAGAGTACCGCCGGCACCTGGTGGCGGTGCTCACGCGCAGGGCACTGGCAGATGCGGTTGCGCGGGCGCGGGCGTCGGGGGCATAAGACCTGGTAGTTGGACGTACAGCCCGGAACGTGCACGCAGAGCAACGAACACAAGGCAGAGTCGCCTGCGAGGGTGTTCAAGAGCCTGCTGGAGAAGCACAAGATTTTTGATGAGACGCTTGAAGAAGGGCCTGAGATGACCAAGCTAGATACTGCCCGGCCTGTGGCCAAGAAGCACCATCTGACCGCCGTGGTGAACGGCGAGCCGGTGGAGTTTCTGTGCGAGGCACGGCAAAGCCTGTTGGAAGTGCTGCGAGACGTGCTGCACCTCACCGGGGCCAAAGAGGGCTGCAACAACGGCAACTGCGGCGCCTGCACGGTGCTGCTCGACGGCCTGCCGGTGAATAGCTGCCTGGTGCTGGCCGTCGAAGCCGAGGGATGCCAGATCACCACGGTCGAGGGGCTGGCAGATGCCGCGCACCTGCACCCGCTGCAACAGTGTTTTTTGGAAGACGCGGCCCTGCAATGCGGGGTCTGCACGCCGGGCTTCCTGGTGGCCGCCAAGGCCCTGTTAGACAAGAACCCCGATCCCACCGAGCAAGAGATACGTTTCGAACTGGCGAACAACCTGTGCCGCTGCACCGGGTACGATAAGATTGTGCGCGCCGTGCAGCATGCCGCCGCCAGATTACGGGAGGCACGAACCTGATGGCAGCTCCAAGGCAATCGACAGCAGAGGCTGGGGCCCCCAGGTACAAGGTGCTGGGGACCCGGCCCATTCGGCACGATGGTACAGACAAGGTCACGGGCAGGGCGATCTACGCGGCCGATTTGCAGCTTGCGGGCATGGCCTACGGCCGCATCGTACGCAGTCCGCACGCGCATGCACGCATCAGGTCGATCGACTTCTCCGCCGCGCTGGCCGTGCCTGGCGTACTGGCGGTGGCCAGCGCCGCCGACATGCCGGACTTGAAGAACAAGTTTGCAGACCTGGGCGAGGGCCGCGTGAACCTGGCACACCTGGGCGCCAATTGCCTGGCCCACGGCAAGGTGCTCTACCGCGGCCAAGCGGTGGCTGCGGTCGCCGCGGTCAGCCCGCATGTGGCCGAAGAGGCGGCAAAGCTCGTCCGCGTGGAGTACGAGCCGCTGCCGGCGGTCACTTGGGTGCTGGACGCCATGAAGCCTGACGCGCCGCTGTTGCATGACGATGTGTTCACCGAGTCGATGGGCAGGCTCTCAGACAAGCCCAGCAACATCTCGCGGCACATCCACTTCGAGCAGGGAGACGTGGAGCGCGGCTTTGCACAGGCAGACGTGGTGATCGAGCACGAGTATCGCACGGCCAGCGTGCATCAGGGGTACATCGAGCCGCACGCCTGCACGGCATTGTGGAATCAGGACGGCCACGTCACCATCTGGACGGCGACGCAGGGCTCGTTCAGTTGCCGGCAGCAGGTGGCCGAGCTGTTGGAGCTGCCCGTCTCGCGCGTGACGGTGGTGCCCTGCGAGATCGGCGGCGGCTTTGGAGGAAAGATCCCGATTTATCTGGAGCCTGTGGCGGTGTTGCTCAGCCGCAAGTGCGGCCGCCCCGTGAAGCTGACCATGACCCGCACCGAGGTCTTCGAGGGCACTGGCCCCACGCCCGGCTCGTTCGTACGCGTGAAGCTGGGGGCCACGCGCGATGGCAAGCTGGTGGCCGGCGAGGCCTGGCTGGCCTACGACGCGGGGGCTTTCCCCGGCGGCATGATCGGGCCCGGCTGCATGTGCGTCTTCAGTTGCTACGAGATTCCCAACGCCCGCGTCGATGGGTACGACGTCTGCTTGAACAAGCCCAAGACGGCCGCGTACCGGGCGCCGGGTGCCACGCAAGCCGCCTTTGCCTGTGAGAGCGTGATCGACGAACTCGCCGAGCGGCTGAACATCGACCCCATCGAACTGCGGCTCAAGAACGCCGCCAGAGAGGGGACGCGCCGCGTCGACGGCCCGGTCTATCCGCGGATCGGGCTGGTCGAGGTGCTCGAGGCGGCACGCGCCAGCGAACATTGGAAGTCGCCGCTTGCCGGCCCCTGGCGCGGCCGCGGCATTGCCGCTGGCTACTGGTTCAATATCGGCCTCAAGAGCAGCGCCTCGGCCAGCGTGAATGCCGACGGCACCGTCACGCTGGTCGAAGGCTCTACAGACATCGGGGGAACACGTACCAGCGTGGCCATGCAGCTCGCCGAGACGCTGGGCATCGCGGCCGAGGACGTGCTGCCTCAGGTGGCAGACACAGATAGCGTCGGCTACACAGACGTGACCGGCGGCAGCCGAGTAACCTTCGCTACCGGGCTGGCGGCCTACCACGTCGGGCTGGACATTCGCCGCCAGATGATCGAGCGGGCCGCCCTCTTGTGGGACTGCGACCCCACAGACGTAAGGTTCGAAGCCGGCGTCTTCAGCTCCAACGGACGTTCGATTACGTTCAAGGAACTGGCCGCTAAGTTGCACGCCACGGGCGGACCCGTCGTCGGCCGTGCCGCCGTCGATCCCGAAGGCCCCACGCATGGCTTCGGAGCGCACATCGTGGACGTAGAAGTCGATCCAGACACCGGCAAGGTGGCCATCCTGCGCTACACCGCCGTGCAAGATGCCGGCAAGGCCGTGCATCCCAGCTACGTCGAAGGCCAGATGCAGGGAGGCACGGTCCAAGGCATCGGCTGGGCGCTCAACGAAGAGTATTGGTTCGACGATCGCGGACAGATGCGCAACGCGAGTTTCTTAGACTACCGCATGCCCACCGCGCTCGACGTGCCCATGATCGACACGATCATCGTCGAGGTACCCAACCCCGACCACCCCTACGGAGTGCGTGGCGTGGGCGAGACGCCCATCGTGCCACCGCCCGCTGCGCTCGCCAACGCCATCTACCGCGCCACGGGCGTGCGGCTGCGCGAGCTGCCCATGTCTCCGCCCCGCGTGTGGGCGGCGCTCGCGGCGGCAGGCAAGAGTTCGTAAATGGCCACGGTCTATATCCCTGCGGCCTTGCGGGAGCTAACGGGCGGGGTCGATCGCGTCGAGCTGGAGGCCGCTTCGGTGCGGCAGATTGTGGCGGCGCTCGAGGCACGCTGGCCGGAACTCGAGGGGCGGTTGCGCCAGGGAGACGAGCTGGCGGGCGGGCTGGCTGTTTCTATCGATGGCGCGATCAGCTCTCGTGGCCTGCTCGCCAGGGTGGGACCTGACAGCGAGGTGCACTTTATACCCGCGATTGGCGGAGGCTAGATACGGGCTGCCGCTGGTCGGTCGGGCCAGCCCGGCTGGGCCCCCAAACTCGCTGCACCATTGCCTCCTATGCGTCTGCCGCTGCTTGCCACTATTGCGGCAAAGAGTGGGTCCCTTCCACCGAGGGCGCACTGCCAGGTTGCTTGCTAGCTGTGGTATTCTGTATTGATACGCATGGCCATGGACCCAACAGCTTCCAACTCGCAGCCCAACGATCTGCCCGTCGGCGTGTTCGTCTACGGTACGCTCAAGCGCGGCCAGGTGCGAGAGTCTGCCTGGCCGCGCCGGCCCTTGCAGATCTGTGCGGCCGTCACCCTCGGCGTCTTGGTCGATCTGGGACGCTATCCGGCACTGCTGCCCGGAGATGGGCTGGTGGCCGGCGAGCTGTGGTGCTTCAACCCAAGCGACCTCGCTGCGACGCTCGAGGTGCTGGACGCGATCGAAGGACATTCAGGCAGCCCAGACGATCTGTACGTGCGTCGCGAGGTCGAATGCCGTACAGCCGATGGAACGTCACACCGTGCATATGCGTACTTCTATAACCGGCCGCGCCGGCTGGCTGCCGCGCGTCCCATCTCCCCAGGGCCGGACGGTGCCGCTCGCTGGCCGGCGCCGCCATGCCCCCCATCGCAAGGGGGAGGATGAAAAGCGCCGGGCCGCTTCACGATCCCATCGCGCTAAAGAAAAGATGCCATAACGACCCGCAAGCAAGCGGGGACGCTTGCTCTACGTAGCATAAGCGTCCTCGCTTGTGCAGACCTGCCGGTGGCACAGGCATTCTTGCCTGTGCAGATCTGCTGGAGGTGTTTGGCCTTCCCGAGCAAGCGAGCACGCTTGCTCTACGTAGCATAAGCGTCCTCGCTTGTGCAGAACTGCCGGACGAGTTTGGCCTTGCCGAGCAAGCGAGGACGCTTGCTCTACGTAGCATAAGCGTCCTCGCTTGTGCACAACTGCCGCGCGTGTTTGCCCTGCCTGAGCAAGCGGGGACGCTTGCTCTACGGGCTTTTCCCAATGGAAGCGCGGGCCGCTGGCTAGCCGAACCTCAGGTGGTGTACCCACGCGGGCGGCAGGTTCCCCAGCACGAGGTCGCGGCGGATCTCGTGCTGTTCGAACGTGCGCGAGAGTATGCTGCCGATGGCACGCAGCCGGGCTCGATCTGCACCCCCGGCAACCATGGCACGCAGCTTGCGGATTGCCACGTATTCGAAGAAAGAAAGCGTGCCGCCCGGCCGCAGCAAGGCTGCCATGCATTCCAGCAGCCGCTCCACGAGGCACGGCGTAAAGTTATTCAGCGGCAGTCCAGAGATCACCAGGTCGTGGCTGCGATCTTGCGGCAGGTCCTGCACCGCCGCATGCAGCACCTCTGTTTGCCCGGCCACGCGCCGCAGCACAGGATCGCGCGCAAACCGCTCGCGCAGGTGCTCCACAAACCGAGCATTCAATTCGACCAGCAGAAGCTGGTCCTGCGGACCAAGGCGCCGGGCAATCGCCCGGGTCACGGCACCGGTGCCCGGCCCCACCTCTACGATCCGCAACGGCCGCTCGCCCGGCACCACAAAGCGGGCCAGCGCCGCCGCCAGCCACCTGCTGCTCGGTGCAATCGAGCCCGTGGTCTGAAAGTGCCGCACATACTCGCGCAAGAAGACCCTGTGCTCGTACAGCATGCTCCAACCTCGGCAAAAGAGTTTAGCATGGCTGTGTGGCGCATTGCCAGCCGCTCTGCAACGCCCGCGTGCCGCCGCAGGCCTGCCTGTGCCACGCGCACCGCTGCAATCCGGGGTCCGATCTCGCGCAATCGCCAAATTGCCCCCAAGGTGGCGCGCGCTGCGTGCCCCACGGGGGTGCCCTCCGGGCACGCAGCGAATTGGCCAGGCAGCGCTTATTCTGGCCCCCGGTTGCGGCAAGTGCCCCTCGATTGCCCCTTGCCTGTGGCGGCGGTACATTCGGGACGAATCAGCAACGCAGTTCCGCATAGCGAGGTTTGCCATGCGCCCCTACAGCAAGATCAGTCCCGAATGGTGGGATTACACCACACTGGACCGCGAAATCCTCGACGACGCCGCCCGGCTTACGCCCGAAGACCTGTTGGCCCTGTCTCGCCCAGGCTTCGCGGTCAAGTTCTACGACACGGTGGAAGACTTCTACCTGGCCGAGGCCCTGGAGTACATCACAAGCTGGCGGCAGGCCACGCCAGATCGGCCTGCCGGCATCTGCGGCCCCATCGGCCCCACCGAGCAGCTCCCGCTTGTGGCACGCCTGGTGAACGAACTCGAGCTAAACCTACGCCATGCACACTTCTGGGGCATGGACGAATGGGTCCTCGACGGCCGCGAGGTCCCCGAGACCTTTCCCCTGAGCTTCGCACGCACCGATATGGAGCTGTGCTTCAACCGCATCCGCCCAGACCTGCGCATGCCGCGCGAGAACATCCACTTCCCCAAGGCCGACGTGCGAGAATACGTCGAAAGCTGGAAAGCCGCCCGCTGCCTCGTCATGCAGGGCGGCCAGGGGGAAGTCAAGCACTGGGCCTTTAACGACCCGCCGCGGCGCGAAGGCGCCTACCGCGACCATCCGCCCACGCCCGAAGAATACCGCCGCCTGGGCACGCGCGTGGTGGACCTGCATCCCATGACCATCATTCAGAATGCGCGCACCTCGGGCGGCGGCGTGGTGACCAATGTACCCACGCAGGCCGTCACCGTCGGCCCGGTCGAGACCTGGCAGGCAGAGAAGGTGAGCATCTGGCACGCTGGCTGCCACGACAATCCCTTCGGCATGCGGCTGACCACGCTGATGATCTCCAAGCGCCTGCCAGACAGTTCTGTGCCCATGTCTCTCTTGGCCGATCATCCCAACGTGCAGTTCAATTTTCTGCGCAGCGGCATCGGCACCTGCGAGGTGGAGATGCACTGATGTCTGGGCGTGCAGCACCGCTTGTGCCCAATTGAGCGATTCGCCTGATCTGCTGGGAGGCTTGTGGCATGCCGCGTACCGTGTTTGCCGTCGTGGCGCATCCGGACGACATCGAGTTTGTGATGTCCGGCACGCTGTTGCGGCTACAGCAGGCCGGGTACGAGGTGCACTATCTGACCGTGGCCAATGGCTGTTGCGGTTCGACGGTGACGGACGGTCCGACCACGGCGGCCATCCGCCGGGCGGAGGCACAAGAGGTGTGCCGCATGGCGGGCTGGGTCTACCACGAGAGTCTTACAGACGACCTGGCCATCTTCTACGACCGCCCCACGCTGGCGCGGCTGGCCGCACTGGTGCGCGAGGTCGCGCCCGAAATCCTGCTCACGCATGCCCCGGCAGATTACATGGAAGACCATACCAACACCTGCCGGCTGGCCGTCACCGCAGCCTTCGCCCGCGGCATGCCCAACTTTCCCACCGATCCGCCGCGACCGGCCATCGACCAACAGGTAGCCCTGTACCATGCACAGCCCCACGGAAACTGCGACCCCTTGGGAAACGCCGTGCGGCCCAGCCTGTTCGTCGACGTCACCGACCTCATGCCGCGCAAGTGCGAGCTGCTGGCCGCACATCGCAGCCAGAAAGAGTGGCTCGACTACAGCCAGGGGCTCGACTCGTACATCGAGACCATGCGCGAGCTGCTTAGGCACGTGGGCAGCATGTCTGGCCGCTTCGCTTATGCCGAGGGCTGGCGGCGGCACCTGCACCTGGGCTTTTGCAGTGCCGGCTTCGACCCGCTGCGGGCCGCTATGGGCGAGCATGCCAGCCTTGGGTGCTAGCGCGCACGTGCGCCGGGTGGCAGCGGGCCGCTCGGGCCGGGGTGGAAGATCTGTCTGATCCGACCGATCGGACGGATCGGACCGATCCAATGGATCCCTGCCTGCCCAGCGCTACCGCCCGGCCGGCCACGTGCGCCACCGCCTGCACGGCCAGCGTCACTGCCGCCTGCACGGCCGGCTTGCGAACGGGCACCGGCTGGTAGACAATCGAAGGCCGGGTTCACGCGGTGCGGGAGTTTCGAGCGATGCTGGGATACTTGGTGGTTACGGCAGGGCCGGATCTGGGCCGCAAATTTCCCTTGGTAGAAGGCCAGACGCTGTTGATCGGCCGCGGAGAACAGTCGAGCACGCAGTTTCGAGATCCGCAGGTCTCGCGTTCGCACTGCATATTGGAGGCAGATCGCGCCGGGTTCCGGCTGCTCGACCAGGGCTCAGCCGGCGGTACGTTTGTGAACGGTGTGCGGGTGACAGAGCATGCCTTGAAGCCGGGAGACGTGGTGCGCATCGGCAGCACAGAGCTGCGGCTGGAGCTAGAGGCTGCTGCCGACGCCAGCACGCTGGTGGGCGAGGTGCCGCCGGCGGTGAAGGCGCCGGTGCAGCCGGCACCGCTCAAGCAGCTTGTGGGCCAGGCGATTGGTCCGTTTGCGATTAAGAAGCTGTTGGCCACGGGCCAGAGCGGCGTGGTGTTTCTGGCAGACGACATGCCTGAGGGCCGCCAGGTGGCCCTCAAGGTGCTCTGGCCGGACGCGGCGCAGCGCGAGGACGAGATCCAACGCTTCGTGCGTGCAATGAAAACCATGCTTCCTATCCGGCACGAGAACATTGTGCGGATCTACTCGGCCGGCAAAACGGGGCATTACGTTTGGGTGGCGATGGAGTATGTCGAGGGAGAGAGCCTTACGCAGGTGATCCGCCGCATCGGGACCAAGGGCATGCTCGATTGGCGCTACGCCTTCCGCGTGGCGGTGCACATCGGCCGTGCGTTGGAAGAGGCCTACCGCCACCAGGTGATCCACCGGAACATCACGCCGGCCAATATCCTGATCCGAGAGAGCGACCAAGTGGCCAAGCTTGCAGACCTGATGTTGGCCAAGGCCCTGGAGGGTTCCCTAGCTCGGCCCGTGACGCGCCCCGGCCAGTTGGTGGGAGACATCGTGTACATGCCTCCAGAACGTACGCGCATCGATGCCCAGGTCGACTGCCGGGCAGACATCTACAGCCTCGGCGCAACGCTTTACGCCCTGCTCACGGGCCGGCCGCCCTTCGAGGGGGAGAGCCTGCCGCAGGTGATCGCCAAGATTCGTAACGAGCAGCCGGTTAAGCCTAAGACCTACCAGCTCTCCGTTTCAGACATGTTCCAAGACGTGGTCATGCAGATGCTGGCCAAGCGGCCGGACGACCGCTATGAGAACCCCAGCCTGCTGCTCAAGGACCTCAACCGCGTCGCCATGTTCCACAATGTGCAGGTTTAGCGGCCTCGCGTGCGTGTGGTGACGCGCAGAGGAGGAAGCATCCGCGGATGACGCAGATGACGCAGATAGTAAAGGGCGGCGGGGCGAGCGGGAGAAGAGGGGGAGGAGGGGAGGCCGGTGAGGAGTGGCCAGTATTAGCATTGTTGTGAGGTTTCCTCTGCGAGGGGTTGCATGCGGGAGAATGCGTCGGGAGCCAAAGTTTCCGGCTTTTTCATAGGAACTTGCCATTGAAACCCAAACGCGCATCCGCATCATCCAGTTCATCTGCGTCATCTGCGTCATCTGCGGATCGCCCTTCCCCTCTGCGTCATCTGCGTCATCTGCGGATCGCCCTTCCCCCTCTGCGTCATCTGCGTCATCTGCGGATCACATCCCCCCCTCTGCGTCATCCGCGGCATCTGCGGATCGCCCTTCCCCCTCTGCGCCATCTGCGGATCACGTCCCCCCCTCTGCGTCATCTGCGTCATCTGCGGATCGCCCTTCCCCCTCTGCGCCATCTGCGTCATCTGCGGATACTACTCCCCCATCTGCGGACCCGCAAACGTATGCCATCATTGGTGCCGCGATGGAGGTGCACGGCCACTTGGGCTGTGGTTTTCTAGAGCCGGTGTATCAAGAGGCCTTGGAGATCGAATTGGCCGAGCGAGGGATCCCTTCGGAACGGCAGGTAGAAATCGATATTTGCTACAAGGGGCACACGCTTAGTAGCAAGTACCGGCCCGACTTCATTTGCTTTGGTGACGTGGTTGTGGAGCTGAAGGCATTAGCGGCGATCACGGACAACGAACGGGCCCAGGTGATCAACTACCTGAAAGCCAGCGGGCTCGCTCGCGGTCTACTGATCAACTTCGGTGCTCAGCGGCTCCAATTCGAGCGGTTCATCTTTACACATTCGAAAAAACCCTCTGCGTCATCTGCGTCATCTGCGGATTGGGCTTCCCCTTCTGCGTCATCTGCGTCATCTGCGGATGGCCCTTCCCCTTCTGCGTCATCTGCGGATCGGGCTTCCCCCTCTGCGTCATCTGCGGATCACATCCCGCCCTCCGCTTCATCTGCGGATTGAGCTGGGCACCGAGCAGGGGGCATTGCGCGTCGCGGCGCGGCCTGATCGAAGCCGCGACGCGACGATCCCCTATTCATGTGTCTTGCGGAGTCTACGCGTTCGTGGCCTGGCGTGCGCGGCGGGCTGCTTCGAGCCGGGCCTGAAGCTCTTCCACCTCGCGGTAGTAGTCTCGGCGGGCAAGCAGGCCGGCTGCCTCCTCATCCACGATGCAGATCACGTCTCGGTGGAGCTGCAACGCCGAGGCCGTCACCTGCGCCGTGATCGGCCCCTCGACCGCGTCGCGTATGGCGCGCGCCTTGTTGCTGCCGCAGGCCAACAGCAGGCACTGCCGAGATTCGAGAATCGTTCCTACGCCCATCGTGATGGCCAGCCGCGGCACCGCCTCCTCGCTGCCAAAAAAGCGCGCGTTGTCTCGCACCGTCTCGGCCGTCAGCGTCTTCAGGCGCGTGCGGCTTCCCAGAGACGACCCAGGCTCGTTAAACGCAATGTGCCCGTCGCTGCCGATACCAAGCACCTGCAAGTCGATGCCCCCGTGGTCGTGGATCAGCTTCTCGTACTGCTGGCAATGCGCGTCGAAGTCCAGTGCACGCCCGTCCGGCACATGCGTGTTGCGCAGGTCGATGTTGATGTGCCGGAAAAAGTGCTCATCCATGAAATGCCTGTAGCTCTGCGGGTGTGCCGGCTCGAGGCCCACGTACTCGTCCAGGTTGAAGGTCACCACGCGAGAGAAGTCGAGGCCCTCTTCGCGGTGCATACGTGCCAGCTCTGCGTACATGCCCAGCGGGGTGCTGCCCGTGGCCAGGCCGAGCACGCAGTTGGGCTTGCGCCGCACCAGGTCGGCCACAATTCGCGCGGCCCGCGCAGCCACCTTCACAGCAGCAGACTCTACAATCACTCGCATATTTGCACTCTTTCTCAGATGCCACAAGTTTGGTTGTATCGCGCGAGCCACATCAAGCCAAGCGGCAAGGCCGGCCCTCACGGCCCAGCTTTGCTCGTACGCGCAGGCAGCACGCCCCTTGCAGCCTAATAGCGCTACCACCGCCTGGCCGCTCGCCGGCCCCCCCTCCGCTTGGCATATTCGCATACAGCCACGAACGAGCTACACTTGGAGAACAGAACTGCGCAACGGAGCAATCCATGACCACTTCCCAAGCTGCCCTCGAAGCACCGCGCGTCGGCGAGGCGCCCGAGGAGGCTGCCGCCCGCCCGCGCACGCTTCCGCCCTATGCCGTGGTGGTATTGAACGACAACGACCACACCTTCCCCTACGTAATCGAAGCGTTTCAAAAGGTCTTCGGCTACAGCAAAGAGCGCGCGTACCAACTCACCTTGCAAATACACCGCCAGGGGCGCGGCATCGTCTGGTCGGGACCCAAGGAGGTCGCAGAGCTGAAGGTCGAGCAGTTGCGAAGCGTGGGCCCTGATTTTTACGCCTCGCGCGAGGTGCGGTACCCGCTGCGGGCATACATCGAGCCGCTTCCGGGCTAGCTCCGCCACAGTGACGACAGGCTCGCAGCGACACAGCCGCTGGCGGCGAGCAGAAACTAGCAGCCGAGTTTCCCCCCTTATCAACGGGAAAGGGTAAGCGGACGCACCAGAGCCGCACGCACCAGAGCCGCACTCGCTAGAGCCGCACTCGCCAGAGTGCGGGTTGGCATGCCCGCTCGACCGCTGGCCGGCAGCTTGTGCTGCCACGACCAGGCAAGCTTGCGCGGTTGTAGCGATGCTGCCACGGGCGGTGTAGTGTTTTTGGGCAAAAATCGTCGCACTTCTCTTGCAGGCCGGCGCAGGGCGGTTAGCATCGAGGTTTGAGGTAGAGAGGGAGTGAAATCCACGTTGGCAGCAAGCGTGGCGTGTGATCATGGCCCAGCATCAACCAACGCAGCCCGATGATGTGGAGACGTTGTTGCGCAACGCTCGCTTGCGCGACGAGCTGGAACCTTTCATGGACGAATCGGTAACCCGCCTGAACGAGCGGCTACCCACGGCTGTAGAGAATGCCTACCTCGCGTCTATGCTCGCTTGGGAGAAGGCACCGGTGCTGCCGATCTCGCAGTGGTTCGAGCCGGAGCTGCGGCTGCCGCCTCCCGACTCGCTGGACGATGCGCAGCTCCACGATCTGCTGTGGGAGACGATTCAGAAGTTATTTGACAAGCGCATTGCCCTGCACCATACCGACCATCTATCGGATCGGCAGTTGTACTGCATCATTTGCCGAGACATCCTGCCGTCGCAAGAGAAGAAGCTGGAGGGTGAGGATTTCTTTCTGCATTGGGAGTGTGCTGATCCGGAGCGGGACCGCGAGACGTGGCTGAAGTATTACGCCACGCAAGAAGAGCGGCAGACGCTAGAAGACGAGGGGCAGTGGGTGCCGCCGCTGGAAGCGCCGCCCTATCCGCGGCAATTGCCTGGCCAGCCGATTTAGAGCGACGGCGTGTGGTCTCGAGCCGCGCCATGCCATTTCAAGCGTGCCTTGAGCAATGGGAGGCGTGCGCCGGCAGCCTGTGTTGGGGGCCATGGGCTTGGGCCGCCACTGCAGGGGAGCTGTTGCCGCCGGAGCAGCTTCTTGCGGCGGTAGCGAATCTGCCAGTAGTTCCGAGTTTTCTCGGGCGGACAATCCTGGCGGGGCGACCCTGCCGCGTCAGCAGACGGGCGTCTGCCGCCGCCGTGCAAGCTATGATTTTAAGGACGTTCTTGGCGCCACCGCCGGGATTGTATGCAGATGATCAGGCTTACGCAATTCGCCGGTCAGGAGTTCTTGCTGAATGCCGAGCTGATTCGCTCGGTCGAAGCGCGCCCTGATACGTATATCACGCTGGTAAACGGCGAGCGGGTGATCGTCCGCGAATCTCCCGACGTGGTCCTCCAGCGCGTCTTGGAATACCAACGGAGCAAGTACCTGTTGCCTCAAGCCGCTGCACACCGGGAAAGCTGGTGAGTGCAGGTTCGGTGGGCCGCATGTTGTGCGTTGCCAGGCACGTGGGTCCGCAGTGGGCGCCAGCAAGACTTCGGTAGCGTGAGAACGAGAGAAACATGGCAGCCAGTGCACCGCCGACCAAAGCGCCAGAGGCCGCTGCCCAGACCGGCCGCGGCGGCGTGCTAGCAAAGATTATTGTGTTGGGCTTCATAGCCGCTGTGATCGGGGCTGAGTGCCTATTCGCTTACATGTACCTCTCGCTCGCCTCTGCCAAGGCCGAGGCGGCCGCACAGGGCGATGTAAGCCTGGCCGGCCTTGACACGCCGGCCACCGATGCGGCACTTGCACAACCTGGAGAAGCAGACTCGGCCGGGCAAGACACAGAACCTGCCAAACAAGGCAAAAAGCCGCAGCATGCTGGCGCGCTGGAAAAAGAGGTCGACCTGGGCGAGTTCAATGTTACCGTGCTGCAAGCAGCCTCCAACACAACATTGTTGGTCGACTTTCACCTATTTGGCACCGTGCGCGTCGAAGACGAGGCCGAGTTTCAGCAGCGCTACGAGCGCAGCAAGCAGCGTATTCGTGAGCAGATCCTGGTAACGGTGCGGGCAGCAGAGATGGCAGACCTGGCAGACCCAGGTTTGGGCTTGATCCGCAGGCAGATTTTAGAGAAAAGTAACCGCCTGTTGGGTAAGCCGCTGTTGCTGGGCGTGATCTTTAGCGATTTCGTGCTCATCGAGCAGTAGCTCGGCCAGCAAGCGTTCGGCGATCGCGCCGAGGCTAAGGGCTGTGGCAGACAGCCGTTGGTCGCGGCGAGCCAGCCCTGCCCACGGCCAATGCTAGTTTGGCCACGAAGGCCGCTGCGTCGGCCAGGAATGGATTCCGCATGGCAGACGATCCGCAGCACGTTGAACAAGACGAGATCGAGCAGCTCCTGGCCCAGATGCAGGCCAGCAAGGGCACGGCTCCATCTCCCACGCCTGAGACGGCAGAGCCGCAATCGTCGAACGTTAGCCAAGCCGAAATTGAGGCTCTGCTAAAGCAACCTGCTGCGGCGGGTGCAGGTGCACCGGGTGTTCCGTCAGGCGGCACGGGCACGGCCAGCACGTCCCAGGGCCCCTCTGCACAGGCATCCGGTAGCTCGCGTACGCTGGTGCAAACCGAGGTTGACGCCCTGTTAAGCCAGTCTCGCGCAGCCGGGCCGGGCCAAGCGTCCGGCGGTTCCGCAGCCACATCGACCCTGGGCACGGCTCCACAGGCAGGGCCGATGGGCGCCCTAGGCCAGCATGCGCCGGCTGTCGGAGGACAGGACGAACCAGCGCCCGCCGGTGCCACAATTGCCGAATCAGACCTGGAGCGGCTCCTGGCGCACGCCCAGCAGGCCCTCGCCTCGCTCGATCAGCCTGCCTCCGCTCCGCCGGGACTTGCCCCCTTTACGCTCAAGGACTTCTCCAGCAGCCCCCCGGCCGCGGATGCCGCCACGCTCGACCTGTTACAGGATGTCGAACTGGATCTGCGCATCGAATTCGGCCGCACACAGTTGGCCCTCGAAGACGTGCTGCGGCTTCGCAAAGGCTCGGTGGTCGCACTCGACAAACTCGCCGGCGACCCGGTCGATATCTTCGTCAACGACCGGCTCATCGCCCGCGGAGAGGTTCTGGTGCTCAACGACAACTTCTGCATTCGCGTGGCGGAACTCGTGGCCGGTATGCCCACCGGCTGACTCGTTACACCCGGAGTCCTCCGCATCGTGCGGCGTACCTTGCTCAGTCCCAGTCTCGCAATCCTCTTGAGCACCGCGCTCTCGCCGGCGCGAATGCTCGGCCACGATCAGCCATCAGCCGCTGTCGGCCCGCCCCATGCACCCACGCAGAGCGATGGCGGCCCCACCGCTCGACTCGAACGCCATGCCCACGATGCCTCAGATGCGGCTGATGCGGGCACAACGGCCGGCCCTGATTCGAAGCGTGTTATCCCCCTTTCACCACGCCGAGGGCAGAACCGCAAGCGGCCTGCCGCCGGACGTGGCCGAACGAATCTGCACCTAGAACTGCGGCCCGTGGCCACGGCCGCGGCCAGCCTGGGCATGGTGCTAGGCCTGTTTTTCATTGCCGCCTGGGCCATGCGCCGCAGCCTACCTGGGGCAAACAGTCCACTGCCTCTCGAAGTCTTCGAGGTGCTCGGCCGCGCTCCCCTGGCCGGCAAGCAGCAGGTGTATTTGGCACGCCTGGGCCATAAGCTGCTGCTCATCTGCCTCACACCTACTGGCCCATGCACTCTGGGAGAAATCGACCAGCCAGAAGAGGTAGACCGCATCGCCGGCCTGTGTGCGCAACACCGGCCGAATAGCAGCACGGCCTCCTTCAGGCAGGCGCTGGCAGAGGCGAGCGCGCCAGATCCGTCGGGCCGCCGCATGGCAAGCGGAGGGGGCCGTCATGCCTAGCCCCAACTTGCCTGGCACGGCACAGGCTGGCCAGGCCTCTCACCATCGCCCTGGTCCGGCGTTGGCACCAGCTCGGCCCACGCCGTCAACCAGGCGCCGCCAGAGCGCGCTCTGCTGGCTTTCTCTTGTGCTGGCGGCTGCGTTGGCATTCCCCTCGGGTGCAGATGCGCAAGACGCGGCCAATCGGCCAGCACGCATCGAGGCGAACGCCGGTCTGCTGGGCGGACCGGCGGCCTGGACCAGCCCCGGCGGCCTGAGCGGTACGTTGCAAGTGGTGCTGCTGTTGACCGTGCTCACGCTCGCCCCCGCCGTGGTGCTCATGACCACCAGCTTCGTGCGGATTGTGGTGGTGCTCGGCCTGTTGCGCCAGGCCCTGGGCACGCAGCAGCTCCCGCCCAGCCAGGTGATCACCTCGTTGGCGCTGTTCCTCACGCTGCTGGTGATGGCCCCCGTGTGGAAACAGGTTTACGCAGACGCGGTGCTGCCCTACACCCAGCACAAGCTGAGCCTGGAACAGGCGTGGGAGGCGGGTGTGCAGCCCATCCGCCGCTTTATGAGCCTGCAAATCGAGCGGACCAACAATGCTGAGACCGTCTGGCTGTTCCTCGACTACATGCCAGACGCCCCGCAGCCCAGTACGTATGACGAGGTTCCGCTGGCCGCGCTCGTGCCAGCGTTCATGCTCAGCGAGCTGAAGACGGCCTTTGTGATCGGCTTTCAGATCTACCTGCCGTTTCTGATCTTAGACATGGTGATCTCTACCGTGCTGATCTCGATGGGCATGTTGATGCTGCCGCCGGTGCTGGTATCGCTGCCGCTCAAGCTGCTGCTGTTTGTGCTTGTCGATGGGTGGCACCTGGTGGTGGGCATGTTGCTGGAGAGCTTTCAGCCGTTCACATGACGCCCCAAGACGCCGTCGATCTTGCACAGCAGGCCGTTCTGCTAGTGCTTCTGGTATGTACGCCCGTGCTGGCGGCAGGGCTGCTGATTGGCCTATTAGTGGGCCTGCTTCAGGCGGTGACGCAGATCCAGGAGCAGACCGTGGCCTTTGTTCCCAAGCTCGTGGCCATGATGGTTGTGCTGGTGCTCACGCTGCCGTGGGTGCTGGTGCGGCTCATCGAGTACACGCAAGACGTGATTCGCGGCATACCGGAGCTGCTGTGAATCTTCTGGGGTCGGAGCTGCACGTGGCGCTTGGGCGGCATTGTGAATTGGGGGGAGCGTTCGTGCCCCTGTTTGCGCAGCTTGAGTGGCCGGGTGGGGGGTGGGAGGCCGGCCTTTTGTGGGTATACCTGCTGGTGCTGGTGCGCATCAGCGGGGTGGTGATCGTGGCGCCTATATTGGGCGGTCCTGAGGTGCCTGCACAGGTGCGGGTGTTGCTGGCTGTGATTTTGACGCTGCTGGTGGCTCCGTTGCAATCGCCGGCGGCGGTGCGCGTGCCCGAGACGGTGGTGGGGCTGCTGCTGGTTGCGGGAGGGGAGCTGGTTGTTGGCCTGGCGTTAGGTGTTGGGGTGATAGCGCTATTGTCGGGCTTGCAGCTTGCGGGGCAGATGGTGGGCCAGGCGAGCGGCCTCTCTTTGGCAGAAGTGTTCAACCCCACGTTTGAGACGAGCGTGCCAATTTTTTCTCAGCTTTGGTACATGGTGGGGGTGGCGGTGTTTGTGTTGGTGGGCGGGCATCGGCTGGTGGTGGCGGGCCTTTTGGAGACACTGGCTGCAATTCCGGTTGGGAGCGCGAGCCTGGCGTTGGCCTGGGACGAACTGGCCGTCAGGTTGCTGAGCGAGAGTCTCTCTCTGGGCATTCGCGCGGCCGCCCCGTGTGTGGCGGCAGTGACGCTATCGACGCTGGTGTTGGGGCTGGTGAGCCGCACATTGCCGCAGCTCAACCTGCTGGTAATGGGCTTCGGGCTGAATGCGTTAGCCACGCTGTTGGTGCTGGCGGCATCGCTTGCTGGGACGGTTTGGCTGCTGGAGGCGGAGCTGGAGCCGACGGTAGAGACGGTCTTGCAAGTGCTCGCGGTGCGCTAGCCATGAGTGCGTGAGGGGAGAGGCGTGGCGGCGCCGGATAGCGACAAGACTCAGGAGCCGACCCCGCACCGCCGCCAGGAGGCGCGCGATCAGGGTGAGGTGGCGCGAAGCGCCGATCTAGCGAGCGCCGTGGTGCTGGTGGCGGCCGTATGCCTGCTACTTTGGCTGGGAGGTTCTCTGTGCGCCTACCTGGTGGGGCGTACGCGGCAGCAGCTTCAGACGCCTTTGCTTGCCAGTGACGTGGCCCTGATCGTTGCACAGACTCGGGAGTTGGCCCTCGAGTTGGGGCAAGTCTTCGGCCCTCTCTTGGCAGCGCTGTTGGTGCTGGCGGTCTCCGCCAATCTATTCCAGACGGGCTGGCTGTTTGTGCCCAATCGGCTTGCGCCGGATCTCAACCGCATCAACCCGGTTACGGGGCTGCAACGCCTCTTCACGCTTGCCGCGACCGTGCAGATGCTGATGGGCCTGTTGAAAGTGGCCGTCGTCGCCGCCGTAGCCTACGCCGCGCTGGCCTCCAAGTGGCCGCTGATACTGGGCCTATCTGCGGCGGAGCCCGCCCAGCTTGCGCCGGTGCTGGCCGACCTGTTGTTGTGGACCACGCTCAAGATCTCCGTGGCCCTGCTGCTCTTGGCCGTGGCCGACTACGCCTTTCAGCGCTGGAAGTACGAGCAAGACCTGCGGATGACGCCGCAAGAAGTGCGCGAAGAACTGAAGAACTTGCAGGGAGATCCGCACGTGATCGCCCGCCGCAAGGCCGTGCAACGGCAGCTTGCGGCCCATCGGCTGAAGTCTGCGGTGCCCAAGGCCAAGGTGGTGGTGACCAACCCGACCGAGCTGGCCGTGGCACTCGACTACGATCCGGAGACGATGGCAGCGCCCATCGTGGTGGCCAAGGGCGCCGGCCTGCTTGCGCAGCAGATCCGCCGCCTGGCCCTGGAACATGGCATCCCGCTGGTGGAGCGCAAGCCGCTGGCGCAGGCCCTCTACCGAGACGTGGAGGTCGGCCGCCCCATCCCCAGCCAGCTTTACACCGCCGTCGCAGAGGTGCTGGCCTACGTGTACCAGCTCAAAGGCGGCGGTCCGAAGCTGCCATCCTGATCGCACCGCTGCGGCGCAGGCAGGGTACGGAGCGTAAGCGCGGCGGATAAACGCTGCGGCATGTGCCCGGCGGCCGACACGTTTTCCCCACGCGCTTGCAGTCGCGGCGCGTGCCTGCCGCGGGCCAAAGGCTGCCGGCGCCACACTTTGGGCGCATTGCTTCTGGTGCGCTTGCCTTTCGCGGTTAGTGTGCAGGGGAAGCGGCATCACAAAGGCTAAAATGCGCCGCTTTCATGCGTGGTATGTGCCCGGAACACGATTCATGGACAGCGATACGTACACGCCCCCGGCCGCCGAGCAACCCAGTCTTGCAGATGAGGCCTCTGCACCGTTCGAGGGCCGCTGGCATCGGCTGGAGAGTACCACCAATTGGGAACGCGGCCGCATCATCTTCGAGTGGCGCCAGGCCCTGCTGGCCGCAGGCGCTCAACCATACCAGTACTCAGACGAGGCATGGAGCAAGCGCGTGGGCGGAGTCACGCCGCAGCACGTTGGCCGTCTGCGCCGGGTACATGAACGGTTCGCCGGCCAGCGCGACGACTTTCCCGGCCTGTACTGGAGCCACTTTCAGGCAGCGCTCGACTGGGACGATGCCGAGATGTGGCTGGAAGGCGCCGTGCAGAACGGCTGGACTATTGCTGAGATGCGCGAGCAGCGCCAGCAGACGCTCGCGGCCACCGGCGCCGCCACGGCGCACGACCAGTACCTCGCTGCCGACGCAGAGGCACACAGTGCCGCGGCCGAGCATTCAGGTTCGCCCGAACGCCTTGCACACCTCCCGCACGAAGAGGTCGAGCTGCCCTCTCCGCCCGCGTGGGGCGTCGCCGAGGTATACGAGCCCAACGCCTGGCAAGAGAATGCCCCCGAGCAATTAGGCGAACTGCCGGAGTTGCCCGCCGACCTGGCCGAAGCCTTTGAACTGTTCAAGCTGGCCATCTTGCGGCACAAGATGGCCGGTTGGACCGAGGTCTCAGCAGCAGACGTGTGTGCCAGCCTCGAATGGCTTCGCCGCCTCGCACTGCACGCCACATAGCAGAGCCTGATGGCTGCTACTGGTAAGGCTGCATCAGCCAAAATGGCTGACGCACATCGTGGCGCTACACTACCTGGCAGACGCGGTTACAACGCCGCGAGCAGCTCTTTCCAACGCTTCCAAGCCTCTTCTCGCGCGCTGCGGTCGGCTGCTGGCGCATTCTCGCTCTCGCCGCTGCGCATGAAGCCGTGGCCGGCGCCCTCGTACACGACGGGCTCAAACTTCAGGCCCGCTTTCTTCATGGCTTCTTCTACGCGCGGCACCTGCCCGGTGATGCGGAAGTCGTTACCGCCGTAGAAGCCATACACGGGAACCTTGACCTGGCTCAGCACATCGGGCGCAGGCGCCGGGCCGTAGAACACGAAGGCCGCCTGGATCTTGTCGCTGTGCGCCGCGTAGCGAAAGCACTGGCCACCTCCCCAGCAAAAGCCGCACACGGCCACCGCGTCCGTGGTGGCGTCGAGGTTGCGCGTATATTCGACAACCGCATCGAGGTCGGCAATCACCTGCTCGGGGGGCAGCTTGTAGATCCCGTCGCGCGCGGCGTCGCGAGACTCGTAGCTTTCGGTACCGCCTCCCCCGGGTCCGGTCTGGCTGAGCAGGTCGGGGGCCACTGCCACGTAGCCGGCCTCGGCAAGCTGGTCTGCAAGGCCCCGTTCCCAATCAGTCAGGCCGCGGTTCTCGTGGATGATCACTACGCCGGGGACGGGCTTATCGACCTCCGGGTAAACGACAAACACGCGCACCGAACGGCCCGCAGGCGTGGATACGTCGTTGTACTCGTGGTGGCGGCGAGACTGCTCCAAACGACTCTTTGCCGGGTCGGCCTGTGCCCACAAGACGCGGGGACAAACGAGCAGCCAAACAGCAGCCAGGGCCAGCGCGGACGCACGTAGCCAGAAAGCACCAACACGGTAAGGCAATGGGTCGTACATGGCATGCTCCTTCTAAAGTGGAGGCGGATGGCACAACTCGCACGCCGCGCATTCTGCGCTTTGGAGCAGCGTTGATCAACCAGCGGGTGGCTAGGGCCGGGCCTCTACGAGCGGGGAGTTCCCCCCGCCTGCTACCAGCGGCGGGGTTTCACCCCGCCGGGCCGCATGGCGTGATCGGCCCCCAAAAGGCCCGCCGGCGTAAAGCCAGCGGCTCGTGCGTGCATCGTGCGAGCATTAGAGCTACATGACCATGCGCGGCGGCAGCCTAAGCCACGGGCAGCCGGTCGGTAATGTAGCGAAGAATGTCGCGAATCGAGATCAGCCCGACGAGCCGCCCATCGGCGGTGACGGGCAGATGGCGGTAGCCGCCCACATCCATCTTGTGCAGGGCGAAGGCAATGCTCGCGTCCGATTCGACCGTCTCGGGCGAAGGCGTCATGAACTCGCTGATCGGCCGATCCGAGAGCGTGGCATAGGCCGTATTCAGGCGCAACAGAGCGTCGCGCTCGCTGAAGATGCCCACGGGTTCGTTGCCTTCCACCACCACGACGCAGCCGAGGCGGCGGTCTGCGAGCGTGCGCAGCACGCTGACCACCGGGGCATGGACCGGCACGGTGACGGGCTTGGAGGGCTGGAGCATGTAGACTTTGTCGCGCACCAGGAACCGCTCCAGCTCTGTGGAGGGTTGGGGGTCGGTCAGATCATCCAGCGGCTGCTGGCACTGTTGGCAGAGGTCGGCGCCGTCGATTTCTTCGGCACCGCAATAGGGACAGATGACCATGTTTCCCCCCTCGAAATGCTGGGGCGGCCGGGCGTAACGAATCAGGATACGACCCAGGTGTCTCCGGCGTGGAACAGTTTATCCAGGTCGCCTTCGCCTTTGCTGCGAGCTTCGGCGATTTGGGCGTTCATCAGTTCGTCGTAGATGGGGCGGTCCACGGCGCGAAAGACGCCAATGGGCTCGGGGAATTCCGGGTAGGTCATCCGGCTCAGCAGGTAAGCCAACGTCGGTTCCGGGGCCTTCTCATCGTGAAACAGCAGGTCGTCTTCGGTAATGCCCTTGCCCAGCTCCACCACCTCCGGGGTCATACCGTTGAGCCGGATGCCCTTTGTGCGATTCTTGCCGAAGACCAGCGGCTTGCCGTGCTCTAGCTCGAGCGTGGCATCGGCCTTGGTCTCGCGGTTGGTGGCATAGTCGAAGGCGCCGTCGTTGAACACGTTGCAGTTCTGGTACACCTCGACGAACGACGTGCCCCGGTGTTCCGCCGCGCGCTGCAAGACCATGGTGAGGTGCTTGATGTTCGTATCGATCGAGCGGGCGACGAATGTCGCTTCGCAGCCGATGGCGATGCACAGGGGATGCAGCGGATTATCGATCACGCCCATGGGCGTGCTCTTGGTGACCTTGCCCAGCGGCGAGGTCGGAGAGTATTGCCCCTTGGTGAGCCCATAGATGCGGTTGTTGAAGAGGACGATGTTGATGTCCAGGTTACGGCGGATGCAGTGCATCAGGTGGTTGCCGCCGATGCTCAGGCCGTCGCCGTCGCCGGTAATCACCCATACCATCAGGTCGGGCCGCGTGGTCTTCAGGCCGGTGGCGATGGCGGGTGCACGGCCGTGAATCGAGTGGAAGCCGTAAGTATTCAGGTAGTAGGGGAAGCGGCTGGAGCAGCCGATGCCGGAGATGAAGACCAGCTTCTCGCGCGGGATTCCCAGCGTGGCAAGCACCTTCTTCATCTGGGCGAGGATCGAGTAGTCGCCGCAGCCGGGGCACCAGCGCACATCCTGATCGCTGGCGTAGTCGTTGGGTGTAAGCACGGGCAGCCGAGCGGGGGGGGCAGGCGCCGCGCCGATAATGGTCGCGTCGGCATCCGCCGCCTCGGGCGTCGGCGTGCCTCGGGTACGGGGCGAAGCTGCAAGGGAACCTTGGCTGTCAGGCATGGAGCATCTCTTGGATTTTGCTGGTGATCTCGGCCACGGTAAACGGCTTGCCCTTGACCTTGTTGAGGCCTTGGGCCGGTACCAGGAACCGCCCGCGAAGCACCAGGCAGAGTTGGCCGAGATTCAGTTCGGGCACGAGGATTTTCTCGTAACGAGAGAGAATCTCGCCCAGATTGCGTGGGAAGGGGTTGAGATATCGTAGATGGCAGTGGGCCACCGAGCCGCCGAGGGCCTGCACGTTGCGTACGGCCGTTGCGCACGAGCCATACGTGCCGCCCCAGCTTACCACCAGCAGCTTGCCCTGCTGGGGTCCCTGTACTTGTTGCAGGGGAATGTCTTGGGCGATGCCCGCCACCTTGGCGGCGCGGGTCTGTACCATGTGCTGGTGGTTTTCGGGGTCGTAACTGACGTTGCCCGTCACGTCTTGCTTTTCCAGTCCGCCGATGCGGTGCATCAGGCCTGGCGTGCCAGGCAACGCCCAGGGACGTGCCAGCCGCTCATCACGCCGGTACGGCATGAACGGACCGCCATTCTCCAACGGCCCCGGATGATGCACCTCGATAGGCGGCAGACTCTTGGCATCCGGGATCCGCCACGGTTCGGAACCGTTGGCGATATAGCCGTCCGAGAGCACGATCACGGGCGTCATGTAGCGCACGGCGATCCGCCATGCTTCTTGCACAACGTCGAAGCAGTCAGCAGGGCTGCTGGCCGCCAGGACGGGGATCGGGCACTCGCCATTGCGGCCGAACAAGGCCTGCCAGAGGTCTGCCTGTTCGGTCTTGGTAGGCAAGCCTGTGCTGGGGCCGCCGCGCTGTACGTTGATAATCAACAGCGGCAGTTCCGTCATCACTGCCAGCCCCATGGCCTCTTGCTTGAGTGCAATGCCGGGGCCGCTAGAAGTGGTTACGCCCATCGCCCCGCCGAAGGCGGCGCCAATGGCGGCCGTAATAGCCGCGATCTCGTCCTCAGCCTGGAACGTACGCACACCGAAGTTCTTGTGCCGTGCCAGCTCGTGCAAAATGTCGCTAGCGGGCGTGATCGGGTAGCTCCCCAGGAACAGCTCCTTGCCGCTGCGGCGGGCCGCTGTGATCAGCCCAATGGCAATGGCCTCGTTGCCCATGATGTTGCGGTAGGTGCCCGGCGGCAGCTTGGCCGGCGCCACGCGATAATGGGCATCGAACGCCTCGGTGGTCTCTCCATAGTGGTAGCCTGCCAATAGGGCACGGCGATTGGCCTCGGCGACTGCCGGCGCCCGCTTGCCGAAGCGAGACTCGATGAACCGCAGCGTGGGCTCGAGCGGCCTATCGTACAGCCAGAAGACCAGCCCCATGGCGAAGAAGTTGCGGCAGCGGTCGCTTTCTTTGGTGCTCAGACCGCATTCTTCGACCGCCAGCCGGTTGAGCTTGGTCATCTCCACGGCAAACACGCGGTACTGCTTGAGGCTGCCGTCTTCCAACGGGTTGCTCGTGTAGCCGGCCTGCTTGAGGCCCTTGGCATCGAACTCGTCTTTGTTGACGATCAGGATTCCGCCGGGCATGAGGTCGGGCAGATTGGTGGCCAGCGCCGCCGGATTCATAGCCACCAGGGCCTCGACCTGGTCGCCAGGCGTGAAGATCTCGCGGCTGGCGAAATGGAGCTGGAAGCCGCTCACGCCCGCCAGCGTGCCGCGGGGTGCGCGGATCTCTGCGGGGAAGTCAGGGAAGGTGGCAATGTCGTTGCCGACCAGGGCCGAGGTATTGGCCATCTGGTTGCCGGCCAACTGCATGCCATCGCCCGAGTCGCCGGCGAAGCGCACCGTGGCGCTTTCTAACTCAATCAAACGCTTTTCAACCGCGGCGGTGGTAGCCATGGACTTCTGCTGTTCTCGAACTCACCAGGAGCACATTGGAATTATACGGGCGGGCGAGGGAGAGGAGGCTGAACGTCTTTTAAGGTCCCTCGCGCTCATGCGTGATGGGGTGTGCGACGGGGGGCTGGTTGTAGACGACGCGAGGGAAGTGCTCACACAGGTAGCGGATCAGGCCCTTGACGCTCACTAGGCCTGTGGGACGGTGTTCATGATCGACGATCGGCAGCCGCCGATAGCCGCCGGCCGTCATCTTTTGCACGACCTGGGCCACGGTGGCGGTGCGGTCGACCGTAATGGGCTGCGGCACCATGACTTGCTCCAGCGGCACGTCGAGCGGGGCTGCTGCCGCCATCGCCCGAAGGGCGTCGCGCTCGGTGAAGATGCCGGCCAGACGCCCCTCGCGGCAGACGAGCAAGCAGCTTGCATGCTCGGCCTTCATCAGCTCCAGCGCCTGCCGCACAGTGGTGTGGGGATGCACCACCAGCGGGGGGGTAGGGTAGGCGTGCTCCACGGTTTCGGAGGTCAAGTTGTCGCGAATATCCATGGCAGGCTCCCGGCATTGGTACACAGCAAGCACGGCGTGCACCTAGGGCAACGGCCCCAACTCCGCATCGTGGCAGCTCTAAGGGTGCACGCCACTGTGCTCTGCAAAACCGGCACCTCCCTCACGTTCCTATCACACGCTTGCTCCCGAAAATCTACCACGAGCAAGATCAAAAATGAACCGCAGTTAGCCCATTTTTTCTTGTGCCGCGTTCGGCCCCTGCTCGCTTTCGTCCGGGGGGGTGGGGCCGTAGAAGCGGGTCAGGTCGATGCCGCCGCGCTGCTCTTCTTCGAGCAGCTTGACGCGAGTTTCCAGCTTTTCGAGCCGCTTGACCAGGGTGGGGAGGATCTGCTTGACCTCGTCGGGGGGCTGGCGGCGCGGTACGGGCGGGTAGCCCAGGTGCCGTTGCAGGGCCGCGAAGAGGTAGAGCGGGTCCTTATGCCGATTGGCCAGGGCGATCTTGCCTTCTTTCTCCCCAAACAGCACGGGCGGCGGGGGCTGGTCGTCCTTTAGGCCCTGGCGGGCGCGCTGATTCACATACTGCTGGCTGCGGAGGTAGATCAGATCGGCAAAATCGACCAGCCCGATTTGTCTGCGTACCGTGAGGATCCACTCGCGCCAGGCCTCGTCGAACATCGGATCTTGGGCCATGGCCGTAAGGCCCTTGTCGTAGCCCAGGCGGTTGCGGCACAGCGTTTCGAACTCGTAGACGAACAGGCCCTGGGGCGTGGCCCCGCGCGCCCGGTACTCTGCCTCGCGCTCCAGAATCGCCAGGGCAAGCTGAAAGTCGAACCTACCCCCTTCTCGCTCCGCCTCGGCAACCACGAACGTCTGAAAGGGAGTGAAGTAATGCTGCAACCGCTCCATCGCCGGGGCCATCACGCCGCGGTGTTGCAGCTCGCTGCGCAAGAAGTCCACGGCCAACGGCAGCCGCGTACTGGCCAGCAGCTCCTCTTTGATGGTGCGCAGCAGATCCTGCGTGGCTACGTTCTGGCCCGATCTTTCGGCGAGGGCCCGAAAGAAATAGGCCTGTTCAACGTACTCTTCGCGCTCTAGCATCCTGTTGTTCCGCCGCGTTGCGGGCAGCGGCCGGCCGTGTACGCATCGCCGCCGCTCTCACCCCGCCGCTGGCGGCATATAATCAAGGGTAATCGGCCGCACTGCGGCACTTGGTACGATTGTAGCCCCAATTCCCGCTGCCCAGAATGCCCCCACAGTTCTCCACCATCGAGGCCGCCGTGGCTGCCATCGCCCGGGGCGAAGTGGTGATCGTTGTAGACGCCGAGGATCGCGAAAACGAGGGCGACTTCATCGCCGCGGCCGAGCGCGTGACGCCCGAGATCATCAACTTCATGCTCACGCACGGGCGGGGCCAGGTGTGCATGCCCGTGCTGCCAGACGTCTGCGAGCGGCTCAAGCTCCCCCCCATGGTCGAGCTGAACACCGCCCCGCTGGGCACGGCCTTCACCGTGCCGGTCGACCACCGTAGCTGCAAGACCGGCATCACGGCACAGGAGCGTGCGCGCACCATTCAAGCCATCATCGATCCCAAGAGCCAGCCGGCAGACTTTGTACGCCCCGGCCATCTCTTCCCCCTCATGGCCAAAGAAGGGGGCGTGCTTCGCCGCGCCGGCCATACAGAGGCCGCCATCGACTTGGCACGCCTCGCCAACCTCGTCCCTGCCGGCGTGCTCTGCGAGATTCTCGATGCCGACGGCAACCGTGCCACGCGCGACGACCTCTTCGACCTCGCCCGCCGCTTCCACCTCGAGATCATCTCCATCGAAGAGTTGATCCGCTACCGCCGCCAGCGCGAGAAGCTGGTCTACCGCCTGGCAGAGGCGTCCCTCCCCACACGCTACGGCATGGGCCGCGTCATCGCCTACGGCGTGAAGTACGAGACGCAGCAGCCCCTGGTGCTGGTGATCGGAGACCTCTCCCAGACCATCGCCCCCCTGGTGCGCCTCCACTCTTCTTGCTTTACCGGCGATTTGCTGGCCTCGCTGCGCTGCGATTGCGGCGACCAGCTCCACCTGGCGTTGGAAATGATCGCTCGCGAAGGCTGCGGCGTGCTCGTCTACCTGCCGCAAGAAGGCCGCGGCATCGGCCTGGTGGAGAAGATCCGCGCCTACAACTTGCAAGACCAGGGCCTCGATACCGTAGAGGCCAACCTCGCACTCGGCTATCGCGTCGATATGCGAGATTACGGCATCGGCATCCAATTGCTAAAAGACCTGGGTCTGAGCAAGGTCCGCTTGCTTACCAACAACCCCAAGAAAACCGACGCCTTCATCTACGGCGGCTTCGACCTGCACGTGGTCGATCAGGTGCCCATCACCGCGCCGCCCAACGAGCACAACGTCCGCTACCTGGAAACCAAGCGCGAGAAGCTGGGCCATCAGCTTCCGCTCGGCTAAAGCTAAAAGCCTGCTGCATGCCCCGCACGCATTCAACTGCCTGGCTGGTCTTATGGCTCTGGTCGTGGGCCGCGCTGGCGGCGGCTGCGGAAAACCAACCCAAGCGGATCGTGTTCCTGGCCGGTACCAAAAGCCACGGCCCGGGCCACCATGAGTACGCACGCGGCCTACTGCTGCTCAAGCAGGCCCTGGAGCGGTCGGCACTGGCCGAGCGCGTCGAATGCGAGATCTACTACCACGGCTGGCCGGACGACGAGCGAGCGCTCGACCATGCCGATTGCTTGGTGCTGTTCAGCGATGGTTCGGACCGCGACCGCGGGGCGCATCCCCTGCTGCGGGCAGAGCGGCTGGCGAAGTTGGACGAACTGGCAGCGCGGGGCGTCGGTATGGTAGCCCTGCACTACACGCTGTTTGTGCCCCGAGACGTGGCGGGCGAGCGGTTTCTCGAGTGGCTGGGGGGCTACTTCGACTATGAGAGCGGTCCGGCCGAGAACGGTTGGTACTCGGCCATCGGTACTCATACCACGACTTGCTCGCCGAACGTGCAGCACCCCGTGTGCCGGGGACTCGAGCCCTTCGAGCTGCGGGAAGAGTACTACTACCGCATGCGCTTTCGGGCCGCGGACGACCGGCTTGTGCCGTTGCTCACCACGCCCATTCCTGGGGAGGCGGAGCCACAGACGGTGGCCTGGGCCGTGGAGCGCGCGGGCGGGGGCCGTGGCTTCGCCTTCACTGGCGGCCACTTTCACGACAATTGGGGCGTGGAGGGCTTTCGCAAACTGGTGCTCAACGCCATTGTCTGGGCAGCCGGGCTGGAGGTGCCTGCCGCAGGGGTCGAGAGCAGCCTGCCGCCGGGCGCTTTGTCGATCGAGGGGCCGCCGCCGGAAGAGCTGGACGCAGGCCCCATCCGCACGCTGATCCTCACAGGCCACAACCACCCGGCGCACGACTGGCGCGCCACTACGGCTGCGTTGCAGGATGTCTTATCTGCCGATCCGCGACAGCGCATCAGCGTGCTGATCGAGCCGCAAACGCTTACGGCCGAAGGCCTGGGCGAGTTCGATCTTGTTGTACAGAACTACGTGAACTGGGAGCAGCCCGAACTTCCGGCCGAGGCCCAGCAAGCGCTGCTGAACTACGTCTCCAGCGGCGGCGGCCTGGCAGTGATCCACTTTGCTAACGGCGCCTTTCGCAACTGGCCCGCGTATCGGGAGCTGGCGCGCCGCGTGTGGGTCGACGGCAAGAGCGGGCACGATGCCTACGGCCCTTTTCGCGTGCAGATCACGGCGCGCGACCATCCCATCACGCGCAGCCTGGCGGCCTTCGAAACCACGGACGAACTTTACTTCGCCCAGCAGGGAGAGCTGCCCATCGAACCTCTGGCCGTGGCCCGCTCGAACGTAACCGGCAAGGACGAGCCCATGGCCTTCGCCTATCGATACGGCGCAGGGCACGTCTTTCAAACCACGCTGGGGCACGACGCAGCGGCCATCCGCAACGCGGGCACGGCCGAACTGATTCGCCGCGGCTGCGCCTGGGCAGCCAACCGCTCGCGGCTGGCACTTGCCCGGCAAGCCGACGACGACCTGGGCCGCCGCACCGCGCCCGGCCGCTTCGGCCAGGCGCTCGACGCGCAAGCGGGCCATGCCACGGCCGCCAGCCGGCCCGAGTACCAGGATCCTCCGCTAACCGTCGAGTGCTGGGTCCGCACAGTGAGCAAGGCCGGCTTCAACGTATTCGTCGCCAGCAGTCCCAAGGAGTCGAACACGCACTGGGAGCTGTATACGTACGCTGGCTCGGGCCGCTTTGCCGTTTATCTTCCCGGGTACTCCCCGGCAGAGGTCGTCTCGAACGAAGAGATTGCCGACGGCCGCTGGCATTACCTGGCCATGGTGTGGGAGCAGTCCCGCGTGCGGCTGTTCGTCGATGGCAAACAGGTACACGAGGCCGCGCTGCGGCCGGCGCACACGAGCCGCCAGCCGGGCCCACTCTGGCTGGGAGGCTATGCACCGCAGAGCATCGGGTGTGCAGGGCTGGTAGACGAAGTACGCATCTCGAACGTGGCCCGGTCCATTGAAGGCGTGCCGCAGGCCCCTTTTGTGCGCGATGAGCACACAGTGGGCCTTTGGCACTTGGACGAGCTGGGACCTGCGGGCTTTGCCGATGCAGCCGCGGGCAATCATGCAACGCCTGCGGTGGGTTTGCGCGAGGGTTCGGGCTACGAGCCGGCGGATCCTGAGCTGCGTGCCGTGGTGATCGACCGCTCGGAGAGCGAGTCTTTCTTGAGCCTGCGTTGCGACGGCGAGGGGCGGCTGTTCGTAGGCGGGCGAGAGGCGCTGTTCGTTTACGAACCCGATCCACAGGGTGCATATCTGCCGCGGCAGGAGCTGTACCGCTTTCCGCCCCACTCTTGGGTGAGCGATATCGAAATCCGCGGCGACGACCTGTACGTGATGACCGAGGCGGCGATCTACCTTCTGCCTGGGGCGCGCGTCAAGCGCAACGGCATCGAGGCGCATCGGCTCGTGTGGGGGTGGCCAGTCGATCTGCACGTCACACTGCACGGCATGGCCTGGGGGCCGGAGGGAGACCTGTACTTTGCCGCCGGAGATCCGCTGTTGAACTATGGCGACTTCAATCGCCCCGACCACTGGGGCCATTGGACCGTTTTCAGCCAGCCGCCAGGTACGCGAACGCCTTACACGGGCCAGGGAGGCGTGTTCCGCTGCCGTGCTGACGGCAGCCGCTTCGAGGTGCTGGCGCGCGGCCTGCGGGGGCCCGATGGACTGGCCTTCGACCGAGATTGGAACCTGTTCACGAACGACAACGACCACGAATCGCTCGCCGCCAGTTTTTCTCCCGCACGCCTGCTGCACGTACCGCCGCACGTCGATCTCGGCTGGCCGCGCGGATGGATGCCGCAGAATACGCCCGACCGCGCCGATCTTGTCGACGTGGTCTTTGACAGCATGACCCGCGGCGTGCCCGTCGGACAGGCGTACTACGATGAGCCCTATTTTTTACCGGCACGCTACCGCCACAACCTGCTCGTCGCCCGCTGGGATGCACGCAGCCTGACCCGTTACCCTTTGCAGCCGCACGGCACCAGCTTCAAGGCAGTCGAAGAACCGGTGCTCATTGGGCGGGGCAACGCACGCCCCGTTGGCGTGTGCGTGGGCCGCGGGGGCCGCATCTTCGTGGCCATCGCCTACATGGCCCAGAACGAAGGCTCGCCCACGTACCCTAGCGACCTGGTGATGCTCACCCGGGCAGACGACTTTGAGAATTTTCCCTTCCAGCGGCACCGCGTGACAGAGGCCAGCGAACGCTCGCTGTGGGACGATCTGCAAAACCCATCGTGGTCTCGCCGGCAGCGCGCGCACTTGGAGCTGCTCCGCCGCGGGGGAGAACTCTGGCAGCAAGCAGCGTGGGTCATCTTGGCCGAGCCGCCCTCGGAAACCGCCATCTCCCACGCCCTGTGGCTGGCCGCCGTGCCGCCCACGCCCAGGGGACGCGGCCTGCTCATCAGCCAGGCCGTGCTGCCTGAAAAGCTGGAGTTCTGGCGCAAGCAAGATCCAGAAGTTGCTTACTGGCTGCCCCTCTACCCGCGCCCGCCACAGGGGCGGCAACGCTGGCAGGCGCTGCGCGTGCTGGCACGCCACCCCGAACTGGAGGCCCCGCGCGAGCTGTTCGTCGAGGCCCTCAACGATCCCGACCCGCGCGTGCAGCTTGTAGCCGTGCAGGCGCTCATCGAGCGGCCAGGCCCCGTGCCGGAGGCCCTTCTAGCCGGGCCGGCGGTTTCGACAGACACCTTCCTTCGCCAGGCAGCGGCGCTGCTGCTTGCGCGGCAGGCCAATTTGGAAGAACTGCGGGCCTGGCGGCGAGCCAACGATCCTCGGTTGCGACTGGCGGCCGCGCTGGCCGCCGGCTTTCGCCTGACCATGCCGCGGGCCACGGAGCCGCTGCCGCAAGGGCTCTCGCTGGCCTATCACAGCCAGAATGCCATGTTTACCGTTCCCTACGTGGGCGAGACGGTCGACCTGAAGACCCTTGGCCCGGTGGGCAGCTACAGCATGGCCGAGCGATGGCAGACACTGCCACATACAGAAGAGCTGGAGGCTCTGTTCGCCATGCTAGCCGGCCTGCTCTCAGACCCCAACGAACAGATTCGCTTGCAGGCGGCGCACTTCTTGAGTCTGCTGCGAGACAGCCGCAGCGAACATCTCGTGCAGCAGGCCCGCCTCGATGTAGAGCGCAGCCGCCTTCGAGGCGCACCGCTGGCCGCCGTCGATGCCGCCTGGGTGATAGGCCCATTCGACGACGCCGGCAAAGGACTGCACGCGCCACATACGCCCGATGGTGCGCCCGTCGACTTGGCCGCAGGAGTGCCCGCCCACGCGGCTGCGCCGCCCGGACCCGCCGGCGCTGCCGGCTTGCGGCGCTGGACTCGGCTTGCAGCTTTGCCCGAACTCGACCTTCGGCCGTGGACTGCACCCGATGGCACCGCCTCGTGCTACATCTACCTCCGCTGCCAGAGCCGAGAACCCCAGCAGGCACTCCTGAGCCTTGAACCCGACCAGCCCGCCAGAGCCTGGATCAATGGCCGCGAGCTGGTACACGCTATGCCCCTGGTCCTACATCTTGAACCGGGCACGAATGAGCTGCTACTGCGTTTGGCGCCCAAAGAGCAGGCAGCCCAGGTGGTGGTGCTGGTTCGCGCGCCGGCCGAGCTGGTCTGGGACCTGCCCGAGCGGCCGGCCGAACAGAGCCTGAGCGAGCGGCTGCGCCTGGCCGCGGCCGGCTCGGCCAGCGAGGATGTGCCCATCGAGTTTCTCGATCGAGACTGGTCGGCCGAGGCCCGCCAGGGCAACGCCGCCGCAGGGCGCCGCCTGTTCGGAAGAGACGGCCTGGGATGCGTCAAATGTCACGCCATCAGCCCGAATCAGGCCTCATCGGGCGGACCCAGCCTGGCCAGCGCCGGGCGCCGCTTTACCGTAGACCAATTGGTCGAATCCATCCTGCTCCCCAGCCGTCAGGTGGCGCCCCTATTTCGCTCTACCACGATCGAGACCGCCGACGGACAGCTTCTCACCGGCCTTGTGGTCTCGGAGGACGCAGACGCCCTCGAACTGCTGCTGCCAGACGCCACACGCCGCAAGGTGGCACTGGCAGATATCGAGCGGCGCGAACTCTCCAGCATCTCACCCATGCCACCTGGCTTGGTGAAGAAGCCCGCGGAACTTCGCGACTTGCTGGCCTATCTGTTGAGCGAGAACCCCGTGCCCCCTTGATCGAACGCTCCGTGCCGCGCGTGAAGCATTTCAGCGGAAGCCAAGGCACGCACACCCGCACTCTGGCGAGTGCGGCTTGTTTGCCGAAATTCTGGCCTTGCAGAGAAAATGGTAGTTTTCTACCATCCCCGCCGCTGGCAGGGCAGGAACCCGGCTGGAGCCGGGCCGTCAGACAGGCAAGGAGGCTAGCGAGCAGCCGGATGGGAACCGGCCGCGTTCGATAGCGTGGGGCCGGCAGGGCAGGTGTTGGCCGTGCGGCATCGGCGCGATGAAGGTGGTTCCGCTCGGTTCGGGCAGTCGCTCTTGGCACCTCGCCGCGGCAGGCCCCGCACCGTGCCGACCGATGCCGTGAGCGGCCCTCCTCGGCGCAGCGTTTCAGCCGCGCCGCGGGGGGCTGCCGGCGTCGGTATCAAGAACCGCTGCCAAGAGTGCTGACAGGCCCTGTGCTGGCCGCGCCCGGCGCTTGCAAGCTAGACGCGCACCGCGAAGACGCGGCCACAGCGGCCGCAACGCAGGGCCCGGTTATCGCCTGGAGGAAGCTGCAACGGGGTCGTGCAATGGGGGCAGGCTACCACCTGCCGAGCCGCCGCTCCCGGTGCGCTGCTGCCCGGTTTGGTGCCGGTCTGGAGCGTCGGCTGGCCACCGGGCTGGGGCGTGGGGTTGCCGCTGGGGGGCCGTGGCCCTTCTACCTTGAAGTGGTGATGGCACACCAGGCACTCGACCGTCTTTCCGCGCGCATCGTCTTCCAGCAGGTTGTACTTGCGGCATTGCTCGTGCGGGCATTGGACGATGAAGGGCATTACTGGATTTGCAAGTTCTGCACAAAGGCTGCTTCGCGGCGGATATCTTCGTCGGTCATGCCGTGCTCGCGCCGGATCTCGGTCTGGGCGAGGCGGCCGGAGGTCATATCGAGCGCCATCACGCTGATGCGGCCGTTCTCGCCGTAGCTCAGCCGCACCTGCACGGGAGATTTGGCCGGCAAGCCAGGGGGCAGATCCGTAACCAGGCACTCGCCAATGAGGATATTGTCCTCAGCGCAAGGGGCCTCTCCCTCCAACACCTTGACGCGTATGCTTGTGGCGCCGGCACGGTGGAGACGGAAGACCCGGCTTTGCGCGAACGGCAATTGCGTGTTCTTGTGGATCAGAATGGCGTTCACCATGCGGTCGCCCTTGATGGCCTCAATGCCCAAGCTGTAGGCGTTGACGTTCAGCACCTGCACGTCGCCCAGGTTTTTCCGGGCCTCGTCTTCCAGCTCGAGCAGGCCTTCGCTCTCGCGGGCCACGAGAATGCCGGCATGTAGCGCGGCGCCCCGCGCCACGACCTGGTCGGCGTCCAGACTGTCGTCGGGGATTTTGCCGGTAGCACGGCGGAGCATTTCCTTGACCATGGGCATGCGCGTCGAACCGCCCACCAAGAGCACGCGATCCACATCTTGCCAACCGAGCTTGGCCTGCTGCACGACGAGTTCCGTCACCATCTGCGTTTGGGCCAACAGGTCTCGCGAGAGTTCCTCAAACTGTGTGCGGGTCAGTTCTAACTTGAGCGAGCGGCCAGCATGAAAGCACTCGATGGGCACCTTGGGCAGCTTGCTAAGCAGCCGTTTTTTCTTCTCGGCCTCGGCATGGATGGCGGCGCGGCGCTGCGGATCGTCAAGCGGATTGATGCCGTGATGCCGCTGGAACTCACGCCCCACGTACTCAACAATCTTGTCGTCCCAATCCTTGCCGCCGAGCTTGACGGCGCCGTCTGTGGCGAGGGTTTCAAACCGCCGAGACTGGAGGCGAACGACGGTCACGTCGAACGTGCCGCCCCCCAGGTCGTACACCAGCGCCGTGAGGGTGCCGCCGGGAAGGTCTAGCACACCGCGTGCCTCAGACTGTTGCTGATCGAGCAAGGCGTACGCCAAGGCAGCGGCTGTCGGCTCGTTGATGATGTCGATCACCTCGAGGCCCGCAATGCGGCCGGCGTCCTGCGTGGCCTTGCGGCGGGTGTCGTCGAAAAACGCGGGTACAGTGATCACCGCCCGTTGGATGGGACCGATCCGCTTTTCTGCATCCTGCTTCAGCTTCCGCAGCACGATGGCCGAAAGGGTCTCCGGCCGCATCCGCCGCCCGCACACCGCGCGGCTGTAGTACGGTTTGCCCATGTCCCGCTTCACGAACATGGCCACTTTATCCGCCTCGGTCTCCGCCGCCTCGCACGCTGCTCGCCCCACCACCGCCGCGTTTGAGGCGATATCCAGATACACTGCGCTGGGGGTGAGCGGCTCCCCCTCTGCGTTGGTAATCGTGGTCGCCGTACCATCGGCATTGAACTGGGCAATCACCGAAAAGGTCGTGCCTAGGTCGATTCCCACGAGGTTCTCTATCGCCTTGCCAACCACCTGCAAGCTCCCTGATCTACCCCGGCGGTTCTGCCGGATGCTGCGGCCGTATGTGCGGCAGCCGCGAATCTTTATCATACATGTTTTCCCGACTGTTCGTAGCCGGGAGGATGCAAAGCCTCACGGTCGCGCCCGCCGGCCAGCTTGTGCGCGACCAGAGCAGCAGGCGAGGAGAGTGCAATGCGACCTGCCAGCCGCATCCATGGGGACGGCACCAGGCCACTTGCAGCACTGGGCCGCCGGTGCGCTCGCCTCCAGCCGCGTCCGGCTGGCTGCACGGCTCGGCCTCGATCAGGTCCAACCGTTGGGGCCGCACAAGCAAGTTCTGCCCGCAATCGAGCACGCCTTCTGCCGCAGCAGGGTGCACAGCATCCGGCCAGAGTTGCTTGGGCAATTCTACGACCGGTCCGGTCAAACGAGCCGCCTCGGCGGAGACAGGCCTCCAATACACGGCTTCTACGGGCCCTTCCTGGATGAGCGTACCCCTTTCCAACACGGCGACACGCGAGCCGATCTCCATGGCTTCCTGGCCATGGTGCGTTACGTACACGCAGGTCGCCTGCCGCCGCTGAACCACACTGCGCACGAGTTCGGCCAGTTCAGCGCGCAAGGGGCCGTCGACCTGGGCCAAAGGCTCATCGAGCAAGAGGATCTGCGGATCGCCGGCCAGGGCCCGAGCGAGCGCCAGCCGCTGAGCCTCCCCGCCGCTCAGGGCTGCGGGCAACCTGTCCCACAACGTTTCGGGCAGGTTGACCTCGCGAAGCAAGTTTTCGACTTGTGCCATGCGCGCCGCACGCGTGCCCTGCGTGATGCAAGCCAGGTGCTCCCGGGCGGTCAGGTGCGGCCAAAGCCCAAGTGATTGAAAGACCATGCCCACGCGCGGCCTAGGTTGGCGAGCCGAAGCGACGATGGGCGCATCGGCCGACCCCTCCGAGACCGTACCTGACGCCGGCCCTGCCTGCTCGAAGCAGATTTCGCCCCGGCAGGGAGGCTCGAGGCCGGCCAGCAACCGCAGCAGCGTGGTTTTTCCTGCGCCCGAGCGTCCCACGAGGGCCACGCACGTGCCTGGCGGGACGTGCCAGCAAACATCGCGCAACACATCGAAAACCCCGTAGCGATGGCCTACATTCCGGCAGGTGATGGCAAGGGGCATGACGGGAAACTGCTACTCAACCGGTGTGAAGGCCCGCCCGGTTGCCAGGCAGAAAACTGCCAGCGGCACGATCGCCAGGACCAGCAAAAACAGAGCCAGGCTGGCGGCTACGTGCGCAGGGCCGAAATGCAAGAACGTGAACAGCCGCAGGGCTAATGTACCTGACCCCGGCACGGCCAGGGCTTGGGTGATTTCGACCTCGCCGACCGCCAACATATACGTGACAACGGCGCCGCTGAAGGTGGGACCTGCCAACAAGGGGCCTGTTATCCACCGCAACCTCTGCCAGGGACTAAACCCTGCAAGCTGTGCGGCCTGCCGCCACTCGGGCGCGAACCTGCCGCGCGCCGCCCCCAGAATGCGTACGGCAAACGGCCAGCCGCGCAGGGCCAGTGCCAACACGAGCGGTGCAGCCGAGGCCGTCACCATGCCACGATCGATGGGCCATAGGCGATTGAAAAACCTCGCATAGGCCACGCCTAGCACCAGCGGCGGCACGGCCAACAGGGCGGTCGCGGCGGCTGGTGCCAGGCGGCGGTCCCCATGCGTGACCGCTAGGGCTAGCCCGCACGCCACTGCCGCAGCAAGAACGGCTAGCCAAAGCGTCGTTTGCGTCTCAGGCACGGCGTCTCGCACCGCGGCCAGAAAGTGCCCTGTAGAGCGACATTCGACCACCAGAGCACCGATCGGAAGGCCCAACACAACCGCGGCATAAAGTGTTACCGCTGCCAGTGCATAGGGACGCGCACGGCCCAGCAAGAGCGATGGCCCGGCCGCAAGTTGCTCTGATGTCGCATACTTCCGCCGCCGCTCTGACCAGGCGAGCCAGGCAGCGGCCGCCAGCGCCGGCGCCATGAGCAGCATGGAAAGACCAGCCGCGCCTCGAGGGTCCAGGTAGTTCGTCTGCCGCATATACACCTCGATCGTGTACAAGCGGCACTGTAATACGTGTGGGATCGCAAAGTTCCCCAGGCTCAATGCCAGGCACAACAGCCAGGCTGCGCAGAGTTCCGGGCGGATCGCACCGCTGTACCAGGCGATGCGCCTAGAGCGGCTCGGTATCAAACGAGCGGCCGAAACGGCCCCGCCCGAGAGCCGCCGCACCCCATCCAGCCCCAAGAGCATGGGCACCGGCACAAAAACTTGAGCCAACACCAGGGCACACGCCACGTACTGCCCCTGGGTCATCACCTCCGGCCACATCGGCCAGGCTGCGCCCAGCCAACGGTCGGCAAGGCCGCCTTGTCCATAACAGTAAACCTGCGCCATGGCCCACACAGTTCCGGGACATACGAACGGTACTACCAACACGCTTGCCCAAACCTGCCGGCCAGGAAGGTCGGTTGCACCCAACAACCAGGCCAGGCAACCTCCCACGCACACCGCCAGGCTCGCCGCAGCAGCGGCTACCGCCAGGCTCGCCAACAGGGAGCCCCACGGCATCCCAACACTCGTGCCTGCCACACGCCGGCCGGAGACTTCGATAAGTGCATCTCCGCTCCCCGGCAGCCAGGCAACCAGCAGCGGCCCCGCCAACACAACCACCACCGCCAAGGGCAGCCAACGGCCAGGCCTCACGGCAAGCGCCCGCTGGTCCATCGGCTGCTCGGCTCCAAGGCTTGCAACAGGTGCTCGTGCGATACCTTCATGACCTTCAGCCGCCGTCTGTGGGAATCAGGCCTTAACTTGCGGCCCCCGCCACGGATGGGCATGTAATGGCCGGCACCCGAGACCAGCTCATGCTCCACCTCTGGGCTCGTAAGATAATCGACGAGCCGCTGCCCCTCTGTAGGGTGTGGGGCACCCGCAATCAACATCACCGTGGCGGGAATGACAAGCGTGCCCATGCCTTCTGCATCTGGATACACGTATGCGACCGGCTCGCCCGCTGCCTGTCCCGCAAGCACGTCGTCCGTGTCTGTGAGTCCAGCCACCACGGAGCCTGCGCCGCCATCGGCGCGGGCTACCAGGTTCTTCACCATGGCGTTGCCGTCGACCACCCGCACTTGGTTGTCGATCCAGCTCGTGAGCAGGTCTTGGGCCGATTCTTCTCCCAGAACGGCGAAGAGGGCCGCCACATGTGTGCGTGTAGTGCCGAATTGGGGGTTCGCGATGGCGAATCTGCCGCGCCAACGGCGATCGGCCAGATCGGCCAGCGCGCGGGGAGCCTGATCGGCCGGGACATGGCGGGTATTGTAGACGATCACACGCGCGCGCAGGGCGACCCCGGTCCACAACCCACTCCGATCGCGGTAGTGCGGCGGAATCGTCTCGGCAGCGCGCGGCCGGTAAGGCTGACACAAGCCGCGCTGGGCCAGTAGCAACGTCTGCACGAGTTCGTTGTTCCAGAACACGTCGCAATGGGGATGTTCTGCCTCGGCCAACAGGCGGCTGACCAGACCGGTGGTCTTGGCCGCCTCGGCATCGTAGAGAGCGCGCACGCGGATGCCCGTCTCGCGCTCGAATCTCTGGAGAATTGGTTCCGCGGCTTGCCGATCGACGGATACATAAACAACCACCTCAGGCCCGGTGCGCGCACCGCAACCGACGGCCGCCATCATGGCCAAGAGCCATATCCAGAAGGACCGCCACAGGTTCACGGCGCGGTCCCCGTTTGCGGCTGCTCGTCGGAAGCCCGCTCGAGCACCTGCTCGGCAACGGCGAACGCCTCGCGATCCGGCAGCCAGGGGAAAAGCTTGTACAGCAAACGCACGCGTGCACGGCTAGCCTCTGGCGCCAGAACGAACTGGCGACGCCAGGTCTGCCCGCTGCGGATCCGTTCTGCGCTCGACTCGCCACGAAACGGCGTCACACCCTTGATCTGCGCCTGCTCTCCCGCCACCAGCTCGCCCGCTGCGTCGTACTGCATCACCTCCACCAACAGCACGCGATGGTGGCGTTCTCCCGGGTAGTTGTGTCCCGTGCGATGATTGGTTACTGCAACCCATAGCGAGTCTCGCTCTAGCCGTGCGCGCATGCGTACGCCCGAGCGAAGCAAGGCCGTATCGCGGCTGCCGGTGCAGGCATGAGTAATCTTTCCCGATGCGGTGCGCATGTGGCAGCCCTGGCAGGTCTTGCCCTCTGCTGCGTACCGCGTGCTTTGCCAGTCGCGATAGATTGCCGCGTGGCAGACCCCGCAAGCCTGACTGTCCGCTAGCAACGGCTCACGACGAGGCCGGCAAGGCGCCTCGGGCAGATCACGGCTGGCGGCCACCCGTGCATCTGCCAGGGCGTGGCATGAGGTGCAGTCCACGCCGCTTTCGCGTCCCACCGAGCGAAGCACGGGGTCAGACATGATGCCGGCAGCCAAGAGAGGCTCGGGCGCATGGCACGACTCGCACTTGCGGTCGAAACCAAAATGCCGAAATGACGCCTGCACGACCTCGGATCTCCACGCTTCAGCATGGCGCGAGCCCGACCACTCCTTCCAGACTTGTGCGTGACAGCGGAGGCAATCCTGATTGGCGAGGCGGGTCGGCTGGGCGGCGCGCGGGTTCTCTCCGTGACGGCCGGCGAGCAACAGACCCACGAAGATGGCCGCCGCCGCGCAGCCCAATACCAACCGGAGGATAACGATTCGGCGCGTCATGTCGAACCCGCATACGAATCTAACACGCCGCCCACGCCCACCGCCAGCAGCAGGCCATCACGAGAGCGAGTGAAGTGTCGAGGGCGCCGTTCGGGCCGTGCCTCTGGGGAGCGAGGCAATAAGCGTGGGATGCGCGGGCGTCCGCAGTGTCCAGGCGGCCGTTCAGGCTGTGCGCTCGTTATGGATCATGGGGCTTGACGAACTCCGCGCGATAAACCGTCCCGCCGTGCAGCCTGGTACGGCGTTCGAAGTGCGTGCGGTAATCGAGGTCGTGCTGCGGCTGTGTTTCGGCCACGTCGAACGGACCGGCCAAGTGAGTTGTCTGCTTGAGCAGGTCGATACTGGCGCGGAAGTACTCTTCCACGTCGGTCCAGAAGTGAAAACGGCCGCCGGGGATGAGCGTGCGGGCCACGTCTCGCAAGAGCGCCTCGTTCATTACCCTCCGCTTGTGATGCCGCTTCTTCCACCAGGGATCAGGGAAGTAGATATGCACAGCAGCCACACCGGCGTCCGGCAGCACGTCGCGAAACAAGGCCTGTCCTTCTCCATGCACCACCTTGGCATTCGGTAAGGCCGCCCGCGCCAGCCGCGCCGCAGCGAATTGCGCGTACTTGAACGCCACATCGATCCCCAGGTAAAGCCGGTCCGGATGGCTTTGCGCCGCGTTTACCAGAAACAGTCCCTTGCCACTGCCCAGTTCGACCTCTAGCGGCCCCTGTTTGCCGAAAACCGCCGCCGTATCCCAGGGACGAGGCAACACCTCCGCACGCAGCAGCCAGGCGCTCAGATCGAGCGCGGGATCGACCTTTCGCAGCGCGCGGCGCCCCACAGCCTACCTGCGATGTGCATGGAGGTTCTCAGGCAAGGGAACCCCTTTGATCTGCCCTTCGACCACCATGGTCTGATTCACAAAGCCCTGAAAGCGGCTAATGATAATCGCCCCCCGCCGCACCTTGACCAATTGGGCAACGATCACCAGGCGATCGCCGGGCAGCACCGGATCTCTGAAGCGCACGTCGTCGAGCCCGCCAAAGCCCAGCACCTTGGCCCCAAGAAAATCGTACCGGATGGCAAAGTACGTGCAGAGCTGGGCCGCAGCCTCGCACATGAGTACGCCCGGCATGAGCGGCATGCCCGGCATGTGGCCCCGCACCCAGAACTCGTCCTGACGCACGTCCTTGTAGCCCACGCAAATCTTCCGCTCATGATCCTCATACACGATGGCGGTAAGCTGCTCCATCTCGTACCGGTGCGGATTGTACCGGCGGATCTCATCCAGGTCGGCAATCACATGGTTGAGATCGTATTCGTCGAAACCGAGGATCAGATCTCTGGCAGGCACACGCATCTCCTTAGCAGACCGCGGGCGCATGGCCCGCATGCCGGCGGTTGGTCGTGTGGGCCGTGGGGACCCCGCTACGTACGCACCCGGGCGCGTACCATGCGGCGGTGCTTGCTGTTGGCGGGGCGTCGGCCGTGATTGGCCTTCTTGAGCTGTCGGTGGGGCTTGGCCATGGGGTTCTCAGAAGTCTCTCTGAACACGTAAGTGGGGTTCAATCGCCAAGAACGTGTAGAGTATCATACCCTCAGCCCGCTGCAAAGCTCTCACCTCGCACCCCCCGTCTCGTTAGACCCCACGGAACCACACGAGGCCCCGTATGATGCACCACGTGCGGCTGCACTTCCCGCGCCCACTACAGGAAAATGGCCGCCCAAACGGCCTGCCCGACGGGATAGGTTCGATCCCTTTCTCCCAAGCGGCTGGCGCCTGCACCGAAAGCACCTGTAGCGACTCGCGGAAGCAATGCCCTGCATCCATGCATGCACAGCGGGGCACCTCGGCCAGACCCACTCCGCGCTGGAACAGCCGCCGAACTTGGGTCCAACACTTGGGTCCGCTCCTAGCGGCCATTCTCGCAGCGGCCTCGACCGCAGCGGTCGGAGAGACGCATGCTCGGCCGCAAGAGGAAGCATCGCCCAGCGAGATCGACTACACACAGTACGAAACGCCCAATCTGCCCGCGCCAGACTGGGTTCGGCTAATCGACCAGGGTACCAGCGACCCGCGGCTGGCCGGCCTGTACGCGCCCGCGGGCGTGCGCGTGCAGATCGTGGCCGAGGAACCGGCCGTGGTCAACCCAGTGGGCATTCGTTTTGACGATGCGGGCAACCTGTACGTGCTCGAATGGCGCGTGGCGCCCGATGCTCAGCACACCAGTTATGAGGTGCATTTCCAAGACGGCAGCGTGGGGCGCGTGAACCGCATGCGAAAGGGCGTGCCCGATCAGCTTAAGCGGCTGTGCGATGCCGACGGAGATGGCCATTACGAGAGTGCCGAGGTGGTGCTGGACGATCTGGAGATCCCCTCGAGCCTGTTGTGGCACGAGGGATGGCTGTACCTGACGTCGATCGGCCATGTGGTTCGGCGCCGGCCGGTTCAAGCCGGCGGTGCTTGGGCAGAAGAAGAACTGGTCCGCGGTCTGTGCGGTTTTCATCATCATCAGGCGTCTGGCATGACGCTGTCGCACGATGGGTGGCTTTACATCACGGCCGGAGACGACGACAACCGGGGCGAGGGGAGCGACGGCTCACGGGCCATCGTACTACGTACGGGGGCGATCTTCCGCTGCCGGCCGGACGGTTCGCAGTTGCACGAGTTTGCGCGTGGTTTCCGCAATCCGTACCGCGACGTGGCCTTCGACCAAGTATTCAACATGTTTCACGTGGACAACGACCAGGAAGACGGCTCCAAGTTCACAGGCTGCCGGCTGATGCACGTGGCAGAAGGGGGAGATTATGGCTGGAGGCTGTACCAGGGCGCCGTATGCTGTCGGACCGATACGGAGCGTGCGGCGGTGTTTGGAGAGCTGCCTGGGAAGCTGCCTTCACTTGCCAAAACGGGCCGTGGTTCGCCGGCAGGGCTCTTGATCTACCAGGGAACGGCTTTCCCCGAGTTTTTTCGTGGGCTGCTGATCTACCCGGACGTCTACCGCAAGCTGGTGCGTGCATATGCCGTCGAGCGGTGGGAGAGCACGTTTCGAGTGGTGAGCCAGTTCGAGTTGATGCGTTCGGACGACGGGATGTTTCGGCCGTGCCACGCCATCATGGGACCTGATGGGGCCATCTACATTGCCGACTGGCGCACGGATAGCGGCGGCGCGGGCCGCCTGTGGGGCAACGGCGAGCATGGCCGAATCTATCGGCTTACGTGGTCGGGAATCGAGGGCGTACCGGGCATCGCACCGGGCCGGCTTGACGCGTGGGCCCAGCTTGTGTCTCGCCCGGACGACGAGCTGATAGCCTTACTCGATGCGCCAGACGCCGAGCTGCGCCTCCGCGCCCAAAGAGAATTGCTGCGGCGCGGACCGAAGCTCCGCCCCCGGCTGGCCGATGTAGCACGAGACACAACACGCACCGTACCTGCCCGCGCCGTTGCCCTTGGAGCGTTATGCTGGCAATTCGACCGCCTGGCGCTCGGCACCTGCACAGCACTGCTGGACGATGGCGACGCGGACCTGCGCCGCCTGGCCGCCACGGCCCTGTCTCATAACACCCCGCGCGAACGCGCGGCCCATGTGGTTGTGGCCGGTGGTATGCACCGTTTGTGGGCACTTGCGGCTGCCGACCCGGACCCGGCCGTACGGCGTGCCGCCTCCCTGGCCGCCGGGACGCTGGCAGCACACCTGCCTCCTGGCCATACCGCACGAGGCGAGACGGCTCGGCTACTCATGCGGCTATTCATACAGGAGGACGGCCGCGACGTGTATCTGCGAGACGGCATCCTCCGTGCTCTGGAACGCCTCGAGGACACGGGGCTGAACCTGCTCGTGAAGCGGGTCATCGGCCGCGACGGCACCGAACGAGAAAGGGCCCTGGCGGCCCTGGAGGCTCTGCGCACGAAGGCCGGGGCTCGGGCACTCGATGCGGTCATGCAGCATGCAGACCGGCTTACGCAGCAAGAATTGTCGCGCGTGTTGGCGGCCTACCGGCATATCTTGGTCGAGCCGCCCGTTGACGTGCGGGCAGTTGCCGATTGGCTGCTTGCACACCCAGATGCCGAGCCTGAACTGCAAATCGTCGCACTCGAAACGCTTGCGCTGTGCGGCAGCCATGCGCCCCAGTCCACGCTCCCTGTGGTTCTGAGACTGCTGGAACATCCTCGGTCGGCCATTCGGCTGCCGGCGATCCACCTGATCGGCCGGCACCACCTCTCGTCAGCCGCTCCATCGCTGGCGGCCATACTGCGCGACCAGAACCGCTCGCTGGACGAACGGCGCCTGGCGCTCGACACCCTAAGCCAACTGCGCGAACAGGTCTTTGCCTTTGGCGTGCGCAGCGGTCCGGGATTGGAGCTGGTGCTCGACGAGCTGATCGATCTCAGCCGGCAAGAGGCCGGCAGGCCGCTGCGCGCCGAACTCATGCGCGTCGTGGCCACGGTCGACTTTCGGCGGGCGCTGCCGCTGGCAGAGCAAATCCTTGCCTCTGGCTCGTACGAAGAGCAACGCTCGGCAGTTGGCGTGCTGGGGGCCGATGCGGCCCAGGCCCAGCGCATCGCAAGCTTATTCATCGAAGGGCGGCTCGACTGCAGCCTGCTGCCAGACGTGGCCGCGGCCCTCCAGCGGCACGCCGCTCAGGACGCCGACGGCCAGATCGCCTCGCTGTTGCGTGATGTGCTGCGAGGCGGTTTGCTGGTCTCGCTCGAACCGCGCGAGGTGGCACGTGTAGAAGAGATGGTGCGCCTCACAGGCGACCCGCTGCGCGGCCGCGGCCTGTACCTCGATGCACGCAAGGGACAATGCGCCCAGTGCCACACGCTCGAAGGCGTGGGCGGCAAGGTAGGCCCCGACCTTTCGAAGGTCTGGGAAACACACAGCGTCGCCAAGCTGATGGAGTCGATCATCGATCCCTCCAAAGAGATCAAAGAGGGCTTCCAGACCTTTACCGCCGTCACCACCTCCGGCCAGGTGTACAGCGGCCTGCGGGTTGCCGCCGACGATCGCCAGGTAACGCTTCGCGATGCCGAAGGAAGAGACATTCTGCTGCCGGCCCAAGAAATCGAAGAACTCGCCCCTAGCCCCAAGAGCTTGATGCCCGAGGGAGTCATCGCCCAGCTCTCCCTGCAAGAGTTTGTCGACCTGGTCGCCTTTCTCAAGAATCGCCCCGCCCAAGAGTCGTTGCCAGGCCTGCTGACCACGGTATGGGTGGCCGGCCCTTATGCGAACACGCTAGATGCCGCCGATGCGCCCGAACGCCATGCCGACCCGTACCGCGCAATAGATGCCACCCGCCCAGTCGACTGGACGCGCCTGGGGCCGCGCGCCGATGGCCTGTTTGATCTGGCACGTGTACTGCCCGTCGAAGACCGCGCAGCCTACGTGCTCGCATTTGTCCACTCCCCGGGCGACCAGCAGGTGGAGCTGGCGGTCTGGTTCGACGACGAACTCAAACTGTTAGTCAACGGCGAGGTGGTGCACCAAAGCAGAGCGGTACACAGCGAAGAGCGCGTGCACGTCCGCCTGCGTGCAGGCTGGAACACGCTGCTGGCCCGCGTGGTAAACCACAAGGGAGAGTTCCTGTTTCGCCTCTCTGCCGATGCCGCACAGCAGGCAGGCTTGCGATTCGCCAGCGACCCGCCGCAGTAAGCCGGGGCAGCTTGCAGCGATTCGGCGCGATCGGGCCCCGGCTGCGGACTTTGGGCAAGGTGCCGCCTCTTCCCAGTCGACTTGGTAGCCTTTGCCGCTTAAGCGGCAAGTAAGCACGTCTTGCTGGGCACGCGTTGCGGGTGAAGCGAAGGGTGGCTAACGGGACTCGAACCCGCGACACCCAGATCCACAGTCTGGTGCTCTAACCAACTGAGCTATAGCCACCGCACGGGGAACAGCCAAGTCTACTGCCCAGAGCAAGGACGGTCAACGCTGGGGCGGAGGGCATGCGTCGGCTGAACCGGCCGCTTTTGGGGTGCTGGTCAGTGGCGGGCGGTGGTCTACAATGGCATCGGCAGTCCGCCATTGGGCTGTGCTCCACGTGCCCCCGGAAACCGAGCATGCGCGAACCCCACTACCGCCACTCTCGCTACGGGCGCCGGCTTCCGGTTGGCGTGCTGGCAAGCGGAGGCCTTGACAGCTCGATCTTGCTAGCCTGGCTGTTGGAACGGGGATGGCAGGTACACCCTTTTTACGTCCGTACAGACGTGGTCTGGGCTGCTGCCGAACAGCGGGCCCTGGAGGCGTTCCTGGCTGCGGTTCGCCATAAGTCGCTTCACCCGCTGGTGGTGCTGGACATGCCCGTGGCAGACCTGTACGGGCAGCACTGGAGCATTACCGGCAAGGAACCGCCTGATGCGGCCTCGCCGGATGAGGCTGTGTACTTGCCTGGGCGCAATCCGCTGCTGCTGGTCAAGCCAGCGCTGTGGTGTCTGATGCACGGCGTGGAGCGTTTGGCGGTAGCCACCCTGGCGGCGAACCCCTTTGCCGATGCCACGGCGCGCTTCTGCCGCCAGTTTGCCGCTACGCTGTGCGCTGCGGTCGGAGGGCGGCTTAAGTTGGTCCGGCCCTTTGCCCGGCTCGATAAGCGCCAGGTAATGCTACTGGGAAGCGGCTTGCCGCTCGAACTCACCTGCTCGTGCCTCGTGCCAAGCGCAGAAGGTCTACACTGCGGCCAATGCAACAAGTGTGCCGAGCGGCAGGCCGCGTTCCGCCTAGCGGGCATACCGGACCCCACCGCATATGCCGTGTCGTTGTCGAGCCCTTGAGCCGGGGACGCGCCACCCGCGTAACGATACGGCACTATTCGTTCGCGGCTGCACCGCCGCCGTGCCCGGCTGTCGACTGGTCTCTCTGGGCAAAGAATCGCTCGCAACCCAGGTTGATTCTCAGAAGTTCCTGTTCTCAAAGCTGCCGCCATGTATCGCGTTACTCGCCACATCGACTTCTGCTACGGCCACCGCCTGCTGAACTACGATGGCAAGTGCAAATACCTGCACGGCCACAACGGGCGCGCGATCATTACCATCGAGGCCGCAGAGCTGGACGAACGCGGCATGGTGCTCGATTTTGGTGAAATCAAGCGCGTGGTCAGCGGTTGGATCGACGCAGAGCTGGACCACCGCATGATCCTTCACCGTGACGACCCCCTTGTCCCGGTTTTGCGGGCCCATGGCGAACCTCTTTACCTGCTCGACCGCAATCCCACGGCAGAGAATATTGCCCGGCTGATCTACGAGTTTGCCGCCTCCCGGGGTTTTCCCGTCGTCGAGGTCCGGCTATGGGAAACACCCAACTGCTTTGCTACCTATGCCCCGCGGTAAGCAACGAACATGCCGGCCCCAGAGGAGGCACGTAGCGTAGAGCAAGCGTCCCCGCTTGCTCAAGCAGGCCAAACACGTCCGGCACTTCTGCACAAGCGAGGACGCTTATGCTACGT
>FWPU01001158.1_pt1 | contig 81284 bp, 64 predicted proteins | sample 2228361 | NCBI WGS metagenome assembly FWPU01 (sample SAMEA103939777, study PRJEB20133) | metagenome | reverse complement strand
GGGCGGGCGGGGCGTCGAAGCCCGTCAGGTTGATGCCCAAAGGGACCACGCGCAGCCGCTCGGGTGACAGCCGCAGGCGCTCGGCCATGCGATCGGCAAAGTAGCGGCTGGGCGCAACAAACAGGTCGGCATCGTGTGTGATTTCGGCAAGCACCTTCCAGGCCTCGGCGCGCTGCCGGGCCGGTAGGGCGTCCAGGAAGTTGTCCTCGCCCGCCAGCAGACACACCACCGGAGCGCCCGCGCCCTGACGGAGCCGGCGGGCCAGGCCCATGAGCAGCAGGTTGGACAGGACGATGACATCGGGTTTGGGCTGGGTTTTGAGCCAGGTCACCAGCTCGTCGAGCTCACGGGCCTGGTTGCCGTGCTCACCGTGGAGCATCGAAAGGGTGAGGTCGGCGACCTCTTCGGGCCGGGTCTTGGCGGCGAAACGTCCCACCAGTCGCAGCAGCCAGGGCCGGGCCAGCAGGCGGTGCAGCCAGGGTGGCGTGGCGCGGAGCAGGGCGCCGCGCTGGGCCAGATACACGTTGATGCCGCTGAAAAAAATCGGCGCCGGCTCGACGGGCAGGGGCTCGTCCAGTTTCAACGGCAAGTACATGGGCACCAACAGCGGATGGTGCCCTAGGCGCCGCCACTCGGACACCAGGGCGCTGTCGCGAATGCAGTTGCCGCAATAGGAACCGCCCGTGCCGGGAGTGATTTGAACGATGTTCACAGCCGTTGCCTCGACGTGTGCCTTGTCCCGGGGGCGTTTTTCAGAACCGCGCGGGACAAGGCAGCGTTGCCCACTTGTGCCACGTGGCGAACGGTTGCGCAAGTGCCGCGGCGGCTTTTGCCTCTTGTGCCACGGACCATCGCGCTGAGTCTGGGGCGCGCAGGCGACCCGCGGCAGTGAAAGGGAGACCCGGCTCGGACCGGCCATCGCGCCCAGCAACTGGTACCCCCACCAGGAATCGAACCTGGATCAACGGTTTAGGAAACCGCCGCTCTGTCCATTTGAGCTATGGGGGCGCGAGGTCGGGCATGCCTCAAACCACCGCCATGATGGCCTGTCGGGACCACGTGCCAAGCGTGAAGCGCAAACCCGTCGGTCGGTCTCCGCCAGTCGGCTGCTCGCCCGGTAGTGCGACACTTCGGCGCCGCGCGCGAGGATGGTTAATCGGGGAAGCAGGAGCATGAGGGGTAAAGGGGAATTAGCGATTGGGGAAGCAGGTGGTCGCCGCGGAAGAACACGACTTGGTCTGCCATTTCGTCGCGTCCAGATCACCCTTCACCCATCACCATCCAACCTTTCACCATTTAACTGTTCGACCTCCGCCGGAGCCTTCTCACCAGCCCGCGTCCCCGATGTCCCCGGCCCGGTAGCCGAATCAGGACACCGGGGAGGCCGTGCCCTCTCGGGACGGCCCGGTTCCTTGGGCGCTCGATCCGCTGGCCGGGCTTTTTCCTTCTGGCGCTCAGACGGTTGTCGCGGTTGACTGGAGCGCTGACCATGAAAGCCCTCGTGTCCCTCCTCCTGTTGCTGACGGTGGGCATGGTGTCCGGGTTCAGCGAGGCGTCCGTGCGCCCGGTGGAATTGCGTTGCGAATATTTGCGCAATCCGCGCGGCATTGACGTGCCGCGTCCGCGCCTGAGCTGGCAGTTGGAAGCCTTGGAACCCGCCGCGCGGGGCCAGCGCCAGAGCGCGTACCAGGTCCTGGTGGCCTCGAGCCCCCGCGCGCTGGCCGCCGACCGCGGGGATTTGTGGGACAGCGGGCGGGTGGACTCGGATCAGTCCGTCCACGTGGAGTACGTTGGCGCGCCCCTGACCTCGCGGCAGGCTTGTTACTGGAAAGTGCGCGTGTGGGATGAGCAGGGTCGCCGCAGCGCTTGGAGCGCCCCCGCGTTCTGGAGCATGGGCCTGCTGAAGCCGGGGGACTGGACGGGGCAATGGATCGGGCGCGACGAAACCCTTGCCGATGCGGTCGTCCTGTCCGGCGCCTCCTGGATTTGGTTTCCGGAGGGCAACCCGGCAGTGGCGGCGCCGGTGGAAACCCGGTATTTCCGGCGACGCTTCACCTTGCCGGAGCGGGCGCGGGTGGAATCGGCGCGACTGTTGGTGGCGGCGGACAACGCGTTTGAACTGTTCGTCAACGGCGTCCGCACGGGCGCCGGCCACAACTTCAAGGTGGCCGCCGAATTCAACCTGGCCGATCGCCTGCGGCCGGGCGACAACGTGCTCGCCCTCGCGGTGCGCAACGTCGGCGAGACCGAGAACCCAGCCGGGCTGCTGGCGCGGCTGGAACTGACCGTGAACCCGGGCGGTTCCGCGGTGCTGGTCACGGATGAGGAGTGGCGCGTGTCGCGGCTGGCCGTCGCGGGCTGGGAGCGCCCGGACTTCAACGCCGGCGGGTGGGCGCCGGCGCGGGTGCTCGGCCCGGCGGGCATGGCGCCGTGGGGCGAGGTGACCGGACCGGAGGACCGCCGGTTGCCAGCACGGCAGTTGCGTCGCGAGTTCTCCCTGTCCAAGCCGGTCCGGCGGGCCACGGTTTATTACTCGGGACTGGGGCTTTCGGAGCTGTACCTCAACGGGCGGCGGATCGGCGATGAGGCGCTTTCCCCGGGGCTGACCCAATACACCCGGCGGGTGTTTTACCTGACCCACGACGTCACCGACGCCGTGCGGCGCGGGCGGAATTGCGTGGCGGTGTGGCTGGGCAACGGGCGGTACTTCGCCCCGCGATTGCGCACGCCCACCGAGACCCGCACCTACGGGTTTCCCAAGCTGCTGCTGCAACTGGAGGTCGAGCATCCCGACGGCACGATGACCCGGGTGGTGAGCGACGCATCCTGGCGCCTGACCACAGAGGGCCCGTTGCGCGCCAACAACGAGTACGACGGCGAGGAATACGACGCGCGTCGCGAACGGCGCGGCTGGACCCGCCCCGGCTTCGATGATTCGGACTGGGAACCGGCGCGGGTGGTGGCGCCGCCCGGCGGGCGGTTGGTGGCGCCCATGACGCCGCCCATTCGCGTGGTCGAAACGCGGACGCCGGCGGCCTGGCGCGAGGTCGAGCCGGGCGTGTGGATTTGCGATTTCGGCCAGAATTTGGTCGGCTGGTGCCGACTGAAAGTGCGGGGGCGGGCCGGCACGGTGGTCTCCCTGCGTCACGCGGAGACACTGCGCCCGGACGGCCGCTTGTACCTGGACAACCTGCGGGGGGCGCGGGTCACGGACACCTACATCCTGGCCGGGCGCGGGCTCGAGGTGTACGAGCCGCGGTTCACTTATCACGGCTTCCGCTACGTGGAGCTGCGCGGATACCCGGGGTGGCCGGGCCGGGACACCCTCACGGCGTGCGTGGTGCATGACGATCTGGAGCCGGCGGGCGAGTGGTCCAGTTCGCATCCCCTGTTAAACCGGCTGTACCAAAACATCTACTGGGGCGTGCGCGGCAATTACCGCAGTCTGCCCACTGATTGCCCCCAACGGGACGAGCGGCAGGGCTGGCTGGGCGACCGCTCCGAGGAATCCCGGGGCGAGACCTACCTGTTCCTGGTCGCGCCGCTCTACGCCAAATGGATTCAGGACTTCGCCGACGCCCAGAACGACAACGGCAGTGTCCCGGACGTCTGCCCTCCCTATTGGCCCATTTACTCGGACAACGTCACCTGGCCCGCCAGCACGGTGCTCATCCCGGGACATCTCCACACCCAGTACGGCGACCGGCGCATCCTCGAACGCCACTACCCGAGCATGCAGCGGTGGATCGAGCACATGAGCCGTTATCTCGAGAACGACCTCATGCCCCGGGATACTTACGGTGACTGGTGCGTGCCGCCGGAAGACCCGAAGCTGATTCACTCGCAGGACCCGGCCCGCAAGACCGACGGCGCCCTCCTGGCCACGGCCTACTTTGCCCACTGCCTGCGCCAACTGGCCGGATACGCCGACCTCTTGGGCCGCCCCGATGACGCCCGGCGCTATCGGGACCTGGCCGCGCGGCTGCGGGCGGCTCTGCACGCCCGATTTTTCGACCCCGCCAAGGGCTACTACGACAACGGCTCGCAGACCTCGTGCGTGCTGCCGCTGGCCATGAATCTCGCTCCGGAAGGACAGCAGGCGCGGCTCTTTGAGCATCTGGTCCGCAAGATCGTGGACGAAACCCGCAGTCACATCGGCACCGGCCTGATCGGCGGCCAGTGGCTCATGCGCACTCTCAGCGCGTGGGGACGCATGGACCTGGCCTGGACCCTGGCCACCAACCGCACCTACCCGAGCTGGGGGTACATGATCGAAAAAGGCGCCACCACGATCTGGGAATTGTGGAACGGCGACACCGCCGACCCGGCCATGAACTCTGGCAACCACGTCATGCTGGTGGGCGACCTGCTGATCTGGATGTTTGAAAACCTGGCCGGTATCCGCGCCGACTCCGCCCGGCCGGGTTTCAAGCACATCGTCATGGAACCCACGCCGGTGGGCGACCTCACCCATGTCCGGGCCGCGCATCGTTCCCCATACGGGCTGGTCGTCAGCCACTGGCGGGTCGAGCCGGAGCGCAGCGGGGGCGCTTTCTCGGTCTTCCACTGGGACGTCACCGTGCCGCCGAACACCACGGCCACGCTGCGCGTGCCGCTCGGGCCGCGGGGGATCGTCACCGAGGGCCAAATGCCCGCCTCCGCGGCGCCCGGCCTGCGCGCGCTGGGCACGGATGGCCGCTGGGCGAAGTTTGAGGCCTCGCCGGGGCGTTACTCGTTGGTCAGTCGGTAAGGCGACTCAGGGCTGGCGCCGGCGCACTTCGTCCTTTTTGCGCTCGAGTTCTTCCTGGAGTCGGCGGCGCTCGGCCACCAGCTCCTGCCGGGCTTTCTCGGCGGTGGCGTAATCGCCCGCGGCCTCGGCTTGCTCGATCTCGGCTTTTGCGGCCAGCTCGCGTTCGGCAATTCGGGCCTTGTAGTGAGATTCCAGCTCGGCAATTTCAGCCTTTTGTGCGTCGGTGAGGGTGACGACCGGCGACTGGCGGGCCAGCCGCTCCATGGCCAGTTCATAGGCGGTTTTCATGGGATTCGGGAGACATCAGTCGTCCGTCGCGGCGGCGGGCGGTTTGCGTTTCCAGGGACGCTCGGGGAATTGCTCCGGCGGCGGGGGCGGGGGCGGCGGCGTGCGGGCCATTTCCAGGTCGGCGGCGGCGCCGGTTTTGGGCTCGGGCGGCGCCAGGTTGCCCCGCCAGGAGGCGATGCGGGCCTGCAGGCCGTGATGCTCGGCGCGCGCCTTGTCCCCGGCCTGGAGGTAAAACAACGACAGGTTGGTGTGCACCAGCGGGTCTTGCGGGCGCAACTGCTCCGCCCGGTGGCCCTCGGCCAGCGCCCGGGTCACGTCGCCCAGCCGGCTGTACGCCATGCCCAGCGCCAGCCGGGCGTCGAAGTGGTCCGGCTCGGCCGCCAGCAACGCCTCGAGCCGGGCCGCGGCGCGGGCGTAGTCGCCGCGACTGAAGTCGTACATCGCGTCGTCGTACTGTTCCTGGGCGGACACCATTGCGTTGACAGGGGAGGGTATCGCGGGAAGGCTGCCGCGCAAGGCCGCGCGCGAACGCGCGGCCTCCGTGTCTGGACATGGAACCATTCGCTTGCGCGCCGGCGCCGCGCCTGATTGCCACCGACTTCGACGGCACCCTCTTTGCCGAGTTCGAGCGACCGCCCGTTCCCGACGCCCTGCAAGAGATATTGGCGGCGTTGCAGGCCCGCGGCGCCCGCTGGGTGATCAACACCGGTCGGGACCTGAGCAGCCTGATGGAGGCGCTGGGCCGCGCCGGCCTGCGGGTGTTGCCCGATTATCTGGTGCTGGTGGAGCGCGAGTTGTACCGCCACGACGGCATCCGCTACGTACCGATCGAGGACTGGAATCAGCGCTGCGCGGCGGTGCACGCGGAGCTGTTTGACCGGGTGCGTCCGGCGGTGCCCCGGCTCACGGCCTGGGTGCGCGAGCGGTTCGAGGCCACGGTTTATGAAGACCCGTGGTCGCCGTTCTGCCTGATTGCCCGCCACCCGGAGGAGGCGGAGGTCATCTGCGGGCAACTCGAGGCGTTTTGCCGGGAAGTGCCCGGCCTGACGATGGTGCGCAACGATGTCTATGCCCGGTTCAGTCACGCGGAATTCAGCAAAGGAACGGCGCTGGCGGAATTGACCCGGCGCCTGGGGCTGACCGCCATGGAGGTGTTTGCCGCCGGGGATCACCTGAACGACCTGCCCATGTTGCGCCGCGCGGTGGCCCGCTGGCTGGTGTGCCCGGCCAACGCCGTGCCGGCGGTGCGCGAACAGGTCCGGCGCGAGGGCGGGGAAGTGAGCCCTCACCCGCATGGCCACGCCCTGGCCGCCGCGCTGAGCCGTTGGGTGACGTAACGCAATCCCAGCGCTTGCGCGGCACAATTGCGTTACCCGGGCCGCTTCTCCCCTCGCGCCAGCGCTCGAGTTGCGTCGGCTGGCCGGCGGCTTCCGATTCCGACTAACAGTGAATCATGGAATGGTGAAAAGTTAAAATCGTGAAAGGACAGGGAGCGGACGAGAACCCGCCATCTGGCCTTCCCTCACCAGACACGATTCACCCGATCACCATGAACCTCGCGTCTCGCGCTCTGGTTGCTTCCGGTCGAACGTTGCGGGCAGAAAAAGGCGCGCCGTCTGGACGCGTCTGGCAATGGAAATCTCGATGAATGTGCTGTTATCGCACCCGGGCGGAGCTTCGCGAGGCCAGCCAGTTGATGTCTCGGAAGTCGCGGTTCGCCGGCACATTCGGCGGCAGGACGCGCCGGCCTGGAGGTCCCTTCGCCTCCACACCGGCCAGATTCTGCCATTTCTTGATTTCCGAGTGACCATCCGCAAAAGCAAAGCCACAGCCTCCGGCATGGAAGGTGGATGGGAAATCCACCCAGCGCGTGTTTGGCACGGCAGAGGTGCCGAACCCTCCGTCATTCAGGCTTGCCGGCTCCTCATCCACGAAGACAAAAGTCATCGTCGGGCCCGGGTTGACGAAATCGGTGGTCTTGCCGAAGGTCGCAAATGGGTTGTTGCGGCGGTGGGAGTGATTCCCGTCCAACCAAGGGCCGTTGGTCGCCAGTCGGGGTGGGCCGCTGTGACCCCCGCCACTGTCAAAGGCGGAACAAATGGTGCCCACCGCCTGGCTCATGGCGAAAGAACGAGCGGCGGGAACCTTTTTGCCCCGGAGGTTGGGGTCCGAGCCGGTGTAGTTGCCAATGCGTTTGTCGGCCGGACATTTGAAAATGTCGATCGCATTGCCAACGTACTCCGCGATCAAGCACGTCCTGGGATCGCGCAAGACATCCGGGTTGAATTCATGGGCGCCGCCCTGACCGGCCTGGCCGCCCAGCCAGTTATGACCGGCTACCGTATTACCGTCATCCGGGTTGGGAGGCATGAAATCCTGGTTGTCCAGGGCGTACATCATCAACGCTTTGATCATTTGGTTGCCGTTGTTCATGCACAGGATGCCCTGGGCCTTGGATTTGGAGCGGGCCAGGGCGGGCAGGAGCAAGCCGGCCAGGATGGCAATAATGGCAATGACCACCAGCAGTTCAATGAGCGTGAAACCGCCGGAGCGGTCGGAGGTGCGAGCTCGATTCAAGTTCATGGCGCGTCAAAACAGTGTTGCTGTGAGCCAAACGAAAGTAGCGCAGCGCGCGTTACACGTCACGCACAAACCGTAAGCGGGTTTCCCGGCCCGGACAACTGTGCGTTCCCGGGCACACCCTGGCAGGCACCCGCGCTCCGGACCGCCCGGTTGGCTTAACCCCGGCAGAATTGCTCGAAGGCGCCCCCCAGCAGGGCCGCCACGTCGCGCCGGACTTCCGCCTCGGTGGGTTCCCAGCCGGCCACGGCCAGGTCGCCGTACTTTTCGGCCAGCACGCGCACGAGCACCCGCCGGGTGTGGTCGAACTTGTAAATGATCTGTTCGAGCACCCGGGCGTCCGAGTGCTGGGCGGTGAAACCCAGGCCCAGCAGTTCGAGCCGCATCCGGGTGATTTCCTCGACGAGTGAGGGCACGTTGGTAAACCACCAGCAGCCAAAGACGTGCAGGTTGCGGAACTTGCGGGCCACCACGCACAGCTCGTGCTGGTTTTCGCGGGACAGCACGGTGACGGCGAAGCGGTTGTCCGGGAAGGCGTCGCACAGGTTGACCAACGCGCCCAGGTCGCTGCGGCCCACCCCGTCGCCGGCCAGTTGGAGGCGGGGGTTGACCCCGCGGCGCACCCCCAGCATGAGGGCCAGCGGCTGGCCGACGTCCCGACAGTGGGGCAGCACGGCGTGCTCCAACAAATGCGCGGTGTCGCTGTGGGCCGGGAAGGCAAAGTCCGGCGGCAGGGACACCATGCAATAGCGGGCGTCCATGCGGCGGGTCCAGTCGGCCAGGAACCGGCGCACCTCGCCGCAGGTCTGGGCGGAGAGGCCTTCGCCCACGTTGTAACCCCAGGCGACCAGGCGCAGCACGGCGGCGGGCCAGTCCAGCAGCAGCGGATCAATGCGCAGGGCGCTGACGAAGCGTTCGTCCCGGATGAACTCCTGTTGCCAGAGGGGGCGTTCCGCGTCGTCAAAAGGCGAGTTGGTCATGTAGATGCGGCTGACGTGGGCCAGCTCGAGGGTGCGGTGCAGATGCGCCTCGAGGGGCCACTCCCGGAACCAGGCCCGAAGGGCCGGCAGGTCGCGCAGGCGGGCGTCGAGGCCGAACCGATGCAGGATGGTCAACACCCCGCGGCAGGCTTCCGAGACGGGGGAATGCGCGACAAAAAGCTCGCGCCAGACAAGCTCCGCCTGTTCGGCGCGGGAGAGGGCGAAGAATTTTTCGGGCGGGACGTCCAGGTAGCGGAACGCCTCCGCGGTCAGGTAGTGGTACACCAGCAGTTCGTCAATGCCCCAGAGCAACAGGTTGCCCAGACCCGGGTCGTACAGGTGGGTGTGGATGTCCACCACGGGCGTGGAGTTCACCACGCGCTCGATCAGGCCCTGGATGGCCGTTCGGCGGAAGTCGGAGCCGGCGAGGTTGGGCATGGCCGCAGGGTAGGACAGCCTCCCGCGCTCGCCAAGCGTTTCCCAAGTGGGGAGAGGGGCGCACCGGTGGCGAATTGACTGGATCCCGGTAGGGCGCGCTCACCGCGCGCGCCGGTGCCCTTTCTGCGTCTTCCGCGTGCGCTGCGGGTCTCGTCCGCCGGGCTGGAAGCCCGGCTCTACGCCAGGCTGGAAGCCTGCCGCAACGGGAGTGACAGCCTCCAAGCGGCCAGGAAGGAATCCAACGGCCGGAACACGCGGAGCGTTTGGAATGCGGCAGCTTGCTGCCGCTGTCAGAAAGCGCCGGCCAGCCGGCGCACTCCAAGCGCTGGCGCGAGGATCGAGCGACCGCCAATGCGGCGGGCTGGGACAGCCCGCCCTACCTTTCTTCTGCGTCTTCCGCGTGCTCTGCGGGTCTCGTCCGCCGGGCTGGAAGCCTGCCGCTACGGTCGCAGCCCCCTGCCGGCATCGCGCAAGTATGTCGCCGTCGCACCGGAACGGCACTACACCCCCAGTTCGCGCTTCACTGTGGCGAAGGCGTCCAGGGCAAATTCCAGCTCTTCGCGAGTGTGGGCGGCTGAAATCTGAGTGCGAATGCGCGCCCGCCCTTGCGGCACCACGGGGTAGCTGAATCCGATGACGTACACCCCGTGTTCCAGCATGGCCTCGGCAAAGCGGGTGGCCAGAGCCGCGTCGCCCAGCATGATGGGCACGATGGGATGCGAACCCGGAAGGATCTGGAACCCCAGATGCGCGAGCCCTTCGCGGAAGAAACGGGTGTTGGCCTCCAGCCGGTCGCGCAGTTCGGTGGACTCGCGCAACAGCTCCAGCACCTTGAGCGAGGCGCCGGCGATGCCCGGGCAGAGCGTGTTGCTGAACAGGTACGGGCGCGAGCGCTGGCGCAGCAGTTCGATGATTGCCCGGCGTCCGCTGGTGTAGCCGCCGCTGGCGCCGCCCAGCGCCTTGCCCAACGTGCCGGTGAGGATGTCCACCCGCCCCAACACCCCGCAGTGCTCGGGCGTGCCGCGACCGGTCCGACCCATGAAGCCGACTGCGTGCGAGTCGTCCACCATCACCAGCGCGCCGTACCGTTCAGCCAGGTCGCAAATGGCCGGCAGGTTGGCGACGAGGCCGTCCATGGAGAACACGCCGTCGGTGGCGATGAGCCGGAAGCGCGCGTCAGCGGCCTCGCGCAGTTTGGCCTCGAGGTCGGCCATGTCGTTGTTCCGGTAGCGGTAGCGCCGGGCCTTGCAGAGGCGGATGCCGTCAATGATCGAGGCGTGGTTCAGTTCGTCGCTGAGGACCGCGTCCTCGGGGCCGAGCAGGGCTTCGAACAGGCCCCCATTGGCGTCGAAGCACGAGGAGTACAGGATCGTGTCCTCGGTACCAAGGAACTCGCTGAGGGCGGCTTCCAGTTGCTTGTGGACGCTTTGGGTGCCGCAGATGAAGCGCACGCTCGCCAGGCCGTAGCCCCAGCGTTCGAGCGCGGCCCGGGCAGCCTCGCGCACCGCCGGGTGCTGGACCAGGCCTAGGTAGTTGTTCGCGCAGAGGTTCAGCACCGGACGGCCGTCCGCCACGCGGATGGCAGTGCCCTGCGGCGTGGTGATGACGCGCTCCTGCTTGTAAGTGCCGGCGGCGCGGATGCCGTCCAGTTGCGCAACCAGATGCTGGCGAAAGGTGTCCAGGTACATGGCTGTTGTGTAAGGGAAGGGGCTTAATCCCGCCAGTCCAGCACCACCTTGCCGGATTGTCCGCTGAGCATGGTCTCGAACCCGCGCTCGAACTCGGTGTAGTGAAAGCGATGGGTGATGACCGGTTTGATGTCCAGCCCGCTCTGCAGCATCACCGTCATCTTGTACCAGGTCTCGTACATCTCGCGGCCGTAAATGCCCTTGATCGTGAGCATGTTGAACACCACCCGGTTCCAATCAATCGCCATGTCTGCCGGCGGGATGCCCAGCAGGGCGATTTTGCCGCCGTGGCACATGTTCGCGATCAGGTCGCCTAACGCCGCCGGGCTGCCGGACATCTCCAGCCCCACGTCGAATCCCTCCTTCATGCCCAGCCGGCGCTGTACCTCGGCCAGCGAACCGTGGCGCGCGTTAAGAGTCACCGTGGCGCCCATGCGTCGGGCCAGCTCCAACCGGTACTCGTTGAGGTCGGTGACCACCACGTAGCGCGCGCCGGCGTGTTTGACCACGGCCGCCGCCATGATCCCAATGGGGCCCGCTCCGGTGATCAACACGTCCTCTCCCAGCACGGGAAAGGACAGGGCGGTGTGCACCGCGTTGCCAAAGGGATCGAAAATCGCCGCCACCTCGGGGTCCACCCCCGGCTGATGATGCCAGACGTTGCTCATGGGCACGGCGATGAACTCGGCAAACGCGCCCGGGCGATTGACGCCAATGCCCTGAGTGTCCTTGCACAGGTGCCGTCGCCCCGCCAGGCAGTTGCGACAGCGTCCGCACACCACGTGGCCCTCGGCGCTCACCACGTCGCCCGGGAAAAAGTCCTTCACGTTGGCGCCCACCGCGACCACCTCGCCCACAAACTCGTGGCCCACCACCATCGGCACCGGGATGGTCCGGCGGGCCCAGTCGTCCCATTGATAAATGTGCACGTCGGTGCCACAGATGCCGGTTTTGTGGACGCGGATGAGCACGTCGTTGATGCCGATTTCGGGTTCGGGCACGTCTTCGAGCCAGAGACCCGGGCGGGCCTCGCGTTTGACCAGGGCTTTCATGGGGGCAAGGGCTGGCGGGGACGCTCGGATCGCGGGCGCCGATCGCACAGAGGCTTGTCAAGCGCGTGCCGGCGGCCCATCGTGTTTGGAATAGCGAACGTCACGGACGGCATCTTGGAAGACGCTTTCCGGTATGCAAGAACAAAATCCGGTATATCGAAACGATCCCGCCCGGCTGTCCGGCCTCCCGACCGGGACCGCCGCGGATTCCCTCGAGGGCATTCCCCGGCGACTGGGCGAGCGGGTCCGGCAGTTGCGGACCCAGCGGGGGTGGTCGCTTGATGCGCTGGCCCGCGCCAGCGGGGTGAGCCGCTCGATGCTCAGCGAGATCGAGCGCGACCAGGCCAATCCCACCCTCGCGGTCACGCTGCGCATCGCCCGCGCCTTCGGCCTGTCCCTGGGCGAGCTGCTGGACAGCCCCGGGGTGACCTCGGCTATCACGGTGGTGCGGGCCGACGACCGGACGTACCTCTACCGGTCCGATCCCGACGTTCAGATTCGCACCCTCTCGCCGCTGCATCTGGAAAAGGACGTGGAGCTGTACCAAGTGCGGCTGCAGGCCGGCGGCGCCCTCCGCAGCGCGCCCCACTACGCCGGCACCCGGGAGTTTCTCACCGTCCAAAAAGGGCAGGTCAGGATCGAATCCGCGGGCGATTCCGAGTCGCTGGGCGCAGGAGACTCGGCGACCTATCGGGCGGACGTGCCCCACGCCATCATCAACGCCGGTCGCGGCGAGGCGGTGGTGTTTCTGGTGGTCATTTACCAGTAGGCGGCCCGCGCGGGACGCAGGGGACCGGAAACGCCGGGCGGCGCATCCTCGCCGGATTGCCCGCTCAAGCAGCGCGACGGGGCCTCCAAGCGGGCGGAACGTCAGCGCGTCAAGTGTGTCTCGAGCGCCGCAAACGCCGCCACCGGTTCCGGACGACCGTCCCAGGCGGACCAGAAGCGATGGAGCGGCGAACTTTCGGCGTGCTGTTTGCGTTTCACGTCGCCCTCGCTGGTGGCGCCCTCGGGCTGCCAGTCCGGGCCGAGCGCGGCCCGGGCCTGGTCCAGGAAGCGACGCGCAGCCGCTGCGTCGCCGCGTTTCCAGGCTAGGTAACCGCGCAGAAAAAAGCCGCCGACGGCCTTGGGGTTGGTGCGGGTGGCGGCGGCCAGGCGTTCCTCGGCCAGGTTGAAGTCGCCGCGCAGCAGCGCCACCTCGCCCAGCACCAGCAGCGCGCCGGTTTCCTCCGGGTTGAGGGCATGCGCCTGATGGAGGGCCCGCTCGGCGGCGGCCAGATCCGCCTCGGTCCGGGCGAACACGGCGCGGATGACGCCCCACTGTTGCCAGGCGCGGTGGCTGTGCGGGTTGAGCCGCTGCAGCTCGGCCAGGGCAGCCAGCGCGCCGTCCACGTCACCCTCGGCGGCCAGGCATTGGCCCAGGTAGTAGCGGGCGTCCTCGTGTTGCGGATTCAGGGCGATGGCCTCCCGAAAGAGGCGGATGGCCTTGGCGTGGTCCCGCTCGACCTTCATCGTGTCCATCGCCGCCCGGTGGGTGGCCCAGAATTGGAGCAGGCGCTGGCGCGCGTCTGCGGGCGCATTCGGCGCGGCCGGATTGCCCGCCGCTCCGGCGGCAGCAGCCGGCGCCCGCGGAGCAGCCTGCGCGACTGCCGGCTGCGGACCCAGCCGGCGGGGGCGGGGATCGTCTTCGAGGATTTCGTAAAAGGTGTCGGCGTCCAGGTGCTCGAACACGTTGGTCTGGCCGGCGTGCCAGCGCACCTCAAGCCGGTCCACGCGGGTGGCCGCGCCCAGGCCCCAGTGCAGGGTGTGGCTGCTTTGCGACAGGTAACTGACACTGTTCACAGACCGGCGCAGGGGCACGCCGTTCACCCAGGCAATGGCGGTGGAGCCTTCCCCAAAGCCATTGGCCATGCCGGCGGCATTCTTGGAGCGCAGGCGCAGCTTGAGCCAGTGGCCGGCGGCCATTTCATTGCGGAACAGGCGGACGCCCTCGTAAAGGTCGGCCACGGCAAAGTCCATGGCGCCGTCGTTGTCGAAGTCGGCGCAGGCCAGCCCGCGACTGACGTGTTTCTCGGTCAGGCCGGGGTGCAACGGCGCCAGGTTGTGGAAAAACTCGCCGCGCTGGTTCCAGAACAGGAACGGTTCCTGGGGTTGGAGTTTTTTGGGCCGGGGCCCGTCGGCTTCCAGGGTGTTGCCGTTGGCGATGAGCAAATCGAGCCAGCCGTCGTGGTCCAGGTCCACAAATTCGCAGCCCCAACCCACGTAGGGCAGGGCGATTTGTCCCAGACCCCGCTGGTCGGCCACGTCGAGGAACATGATCGGACTGCGACGCCGCGGCGCGGAGGGCGGGGATGCCGCAGTTCCGGTTTCCGGTGATGGCGCCGGCGCCGGGGCGGCTGCTGCCGAAGCCGGCCCGCCGGAAGTGGCTGCGGCTGGCGCCCGGCCCCCACGCGGGTTGATCAGGAGGTTTTCGAACAAGGCGTTTTCCTGGGCCACCCAGTGGGTGATGACCAGGTCGTCGTCGCCGTCGCGGTCGAAGTCGCCCGCGGCCAGGCCCATGGCGCTGCGGTAATCGGCGATGAGCGCGGGGTGACTGAGGTCCTCGAAGCGGCCGCCCGTGTTGCGGAACCAGACGTTGTCGGAGACGTCGTTGGCCACGTAGAGGTCCAGCCAGCCGTCCTGATCGAGGTCGTGCCAGAGCGCGCCCAAACTGCGGCCCTCGGGGTTTTGCACGCCGAGCTCGGCGGCCACGTCGCGGAAGGTGCCGTCGGGTTGTTGGTGAAACAGGGCGTTGCGGCCCGGTTGGTAGGACGACGGATTGAGAGAGTAGGGCACGGCCGTGCCCAGTTGGTCGGAAATCTTGTCGCGGTCCGCATCGTTGGCCGTGTATTGCACGTAGTGGGTCACATACAGGTCCAGGCGCCGGTCATTGTCGAAATCGCCCCAGGCGACGCCCGCCCAGAAACCCGGAAGGTTCGGCAGACGCGCATCGGGGCTGAAGCGCCCGGAGCCGCCTTCGTTGCGCAAGAGCCGGAACGCGTTGTAGCCGCTGATCACCAGGTCCAGGTGGCCGTCGCCGTCGTAATCGGCCCACGCTGCCCCCATGCCGCGGATGCGGAGTTCGGGAAACCCTTCCACCCGACGGAAGGCGCCGTTGCCCACGTTTTCGTAAAGCGCGCAAGGCAGCAACTGGTCGTCGTGCAGATTCAACGCGCCGCCGGCCGAGACCAGGAACAGGTCCTCATCGCCGTCGTTGTCAAAGTCCCCCCAGGCCAGCCCCGGCCCCATGTCTTCGGGCAATTGCGAGGTGCGGTCGCCGGCAAAGTTGCGAAAAGCGGCCAGGCCGGCGGCGGCGGTCACGTCGGCAAAGCGCGGTCGGGGCGCGTCCGGGGGCAGACCGCGAGCCAGGTCGCTGGTGATGTCCGGGGGCCGCTCGTCGGGGCGATACGCCACCGGACGTGAACGCCACCAGGTCCAGAGCCCGACGCCGGTGCCCAGCACTGCCAGCGCGGCCAACGCCAGCAGCGTGCGACGCAGCCGGCGACGGCGGGGACTGAGAACGTTCCGATGAGCCGGTGCGCCGCGCATGGAGGAGTCAGCGGCCAAGCGTCCGTCCGTCCCGAAGCGGTTCGCCGGGGCCTGAGGTTTCGGCCGGAAGAACCCGGGCGGTCTGCGTCGCGACCTGCGGGCGCACTTTCACCCGGGTTTCGGCCCGAACCAGCTCGGTGACCGGAGCGGTATAGGTGTTGGTGGCGCCGAGGAGGTAGTTGAGGAGGAACTGGTCCACCTTGCGGTATTGGAGCGCCACGGTGATGCGGTATTCCCCGGCCTGAGCCGGGGCGGGCACGGCCGGCGCCGGCACTTCGAGCTTGTCCGGGTCGGTGAGCGGCGGCGACTGGCCGGGTTGGTCGGATGCGCTCAGCGCGCCGGTGCACGGGATGGAGAAGTTGACCGTGTCCGAGTAGCCTGGGAACAGCGCCCGGCGGAAGCGCACGCCAACCATTTCCCAGAGGTTGTGCCGGTCAATGAGGTTGCCGTGCTGGTCCACCGGCTCGGCCTTGAACAGGAAGGTGCCCGGCTGCAGGAAGTGTTTGTCGTCGCGCTTGCCCGAGGTCCACACCCCCCGGCCCTGGTCGTCGGTGACGGTGACGTCCAGCCAGCTCTGGATGATGTCCAGCGGGCCGGTGGGGAAGTCGTGGCCGACCTTGTTGGAAGCCAGGACCACGCGCAAGGGGATGTTTTCCCCGGGCGCCACGCTTTCGGGCGCGCTGACCGCCAGCTTGACGATGGGGCCGTGGGCCCATTTGTCGGCGATCTCCGGAATGGGCAGTTGGCCGCGCAGCCATTGCTCGGTCAGGGCCAACTGGGTTTGCCAGCCCTCGAGCTGGTCGCGCTGGGCGTGAGGGATGATGGTGTTGGCGGCGATGAAGCGGTGACTGCGGTGTTTGCCGTCGCGGGGGTGGCGGTTGTAGTCCAGCGCGTCCCCGGCGGCCGGGTCCCGGGACTCGACCAGGGGCATGTGGCACTCGCGGCACTCGACCGTCCGGTGCGGGTCACCCTTCTTGTTCCAGTGGCTGGCGGCCCAGTTGTCGTATTGGTTTTGGAGCTGGACCCAGCCGACGCGATTGACCTCGGCGTCAATGAACTGCTTGTGACAGGCGGCGCAATACTCGGGCTTTTTGAAGCTGCGCTTGGACAGCCTGGCGTGCTCGGCCGGGTAGGCGCGGATGAGGAAATCGCGCGCTAGCCGGGCCAAGCCATTGGTGGCCCACTGCCACAAATACTCGCGCGGCTGGGTGATGGTGTAGTTTGCGTTGCCCTTGATGTCGGTCTCGCGGATCGCGTGGCAGGCCAGGCAGGACACGCCCTCCTGGTAGCCATACAGGCCGGTCAGGTCTTCGACGAAGATGTTTTTGGTGCCGCTGAACAGCGAGATGGGATCGTGGCAGCCGCCGCAGTAACGCGTGGATTCGGGGCCGTTCTGCTCGGCCATCACCTTTTGGATGCCCTGGAAGACAAAGTCCATGGCCGCGTAACGGTGCGCGCTAGGCAGCCATTCCTGGACGATCTGCTCGTGGCAGCCGGCGGTGCCGCAGGCGCGCGACCCGGCCAACGACCGGGCGTCAAACGCCCCGCCGGTGTCGGTCCGAGCCAGACTGGGCGCAAAGGGCCGGTTCGTGCCGTAGAGGAAGCTGTAGTCGTCGGGGAACCGATTCACGTAGCGGGCGCCGGAATAAACCGCCGCCAGGACCACGCAGACCAGGCAACCCGCCCCCGCCAGCGCGGAGGCTTCGATCCAGCAACGGCGCAACCCGGGGACCGGTCCCAACCGAAGCTGCTTGCGGACGGCGGCCGCCAGGTGCGGTGCCAGCCCCACCAGCAGGACCAGGGTTGAAATCAGGTGGACCTGCCGCCAGAACGGACCGGTTTTGATGCCGAACAGCGCTTGCGCTGTAACCACCACGCCCGAGCTGGACACCACCGCCAGCCCCGCCAGCGCCACCCAGCCCAGCACGGTAATGTGCGAGGCCGCATACCGGCCGTACTCCAGGCAATGCCGGGCGCAATAGAGCGCCACGGGCAGCAGGGTGGCCGCTCCCACGGCGGTGTGCAGCAGCACGCTCCATTGCACGGTCGCGTGGAACGGCGCCAGGGTGATGGCCAGTCCCGTGAGGATTTCAAACAGCAGCGCCGTCAGGGTCAGTCGCACCAACCAGCCGCGCCAACCGGTCAGCGGCCGGGGCGCGGACGGGAACGAAACGGGGCGCGGCGTCCCGGACGAATTCGCATTCGGCAAATCAGGTCCGTGACTGTTCATGGGGTCTGGTCAGAATACCGGCGCGCAGGAAGCTCACTGTGGCCGGCCCGGTCGGTGCGACGTGTTCCATCCAACGCCTGCCGGGCGCCAGGAGGACAGGGGCGGCAATCTCGCCTCGCCATCGCCTCCCGAACGTTTGCCGGCCAGTCCGAATGTCCATCTTCGGCATCCGTGTGGAACACTGGACAGCTTGAAGAAGTCCGGGAGCGGACAAATTGACCCAGGTCAAAGAAAACTCCCGGCTCCTGTCGGCGCCGGACTGCCCCGTTAGGGCCGCCGAAACGCTGGCGCGTTCCGCTGAAACGCCTCCAGCACCGCGGCCAGAATCCGATTCTGAAGCGTGTCTCCGGCGCGGTACTCTTCTGGGGTGCGTCCCCAGTAAAACTGCAGCCAGCCTGCGGCCACGGCGCGCGAGGCTTCGAGGAAGCGCGCGTGCTCTTCGAGCGAGCACCGCAGCGGAAACGTTTCCTCAAGGAGCACCGGTTTACCCACCGCAAAGCCGCGCAACGTTTCCAACGCCTCTTCCACCCCGCCCGCTTCCGGATAAAGATGCACGCTCACAAAATCCAGCTCCGGCGCGATCCGCTCCGGCGCAAAACCCGAACGCAACCGGTCCGGGCGCTCAAGACTCCAGTCCACCAGCCCCACTGTAATCAAGTGGCGCGTGTCCTCCTGGCGAATCGCGCTCACCAGATGTCGCACCCAGGCGCGGGCGATCTCGCTCCGCTCCCGGCCCCGCCGCTCCCGCGCGATGAATTGCACGAAGTGTTTGCCGGCAAACGGCGGGCCGAGCCAGTCACCGTCCGGGCGATCCTCGACCGGCACCCCCGGCTCGTTCATCAGGTTGTAACAAAACACCGCCGCACTGCGCCGGCACTGCCGGGCCACTGCGCGCCAGAAGACGGCCTGCGCCGCCCAGCGCTCGGCCTCCTCCAGCCCGTCGTACCAAGCGGGCACGTCGGCCTTGTGGTAACAGCCCAAGCCGGTCACGTCCAAGTACAGCCCGGTCCGCTCGGCCAGGCGCACCAACCGCCCCAGGCGCGCCAGAGCGCGGCGGTTGGGCTGCGCGGCGCTTTCCATGAACCGGCCGAACTGCAGGTGCACGCGAACCACGTTCGCGCCCAGAGCCTTCATCTCGCGAAAATCCTCCTCCACGCGCGGCCATTCCCGCTCCCAATAATCTTCGAGCAGCCGGCCCGCGTCGTCGCGGTCGTAGTTGAAGCCCCACGGCACAAACGGCTGGCCCGAGGGCCGCAGCACAAAACCCCGCCCGTCCCTGGCGACGCCCACCCAGGGCAGCGTCCCGGCCCAGACCGCGCCCGCCAGCGCCCCAAACAGCCCCACCGTGATTGGCCACCATCGTCGAGCCCGGACAACGCGTCCGAAGCCGCGTTGGCTCTCGCGTGCTACCCCACGTGAGCCATTCGGCGAGACGCGGTCTGGCGCCAACGGGGGATTCATCGCTCCGAGGACACGATTCGGCCGTCGCTGCCTCCGGCGCAGCAGGCCGGCCGGGACGAATTTTCGACAGTTACCCACGCCCCAAAAGAACCGGGACGGGGCATAGAATTCAACCCGTCGCCACCCAAACTTCCTCCCCGGTGACCCCGCAAACAGGGTCCGGGCTTGGAGCGAAACTACCCACCGCAAGGGCAAATCGGGGGCCTCCGAGGCGGCTGTGGAGTTGACCTCTTGTTACGCCCGTGTCGGTTTTCGCCGTGACGGTCCATGACATCCAGCAACGGCTCGCCGGCGGCTTTGTGCCGTTTAAACTGCGCACCTCCGACGGGTGGAAGTTTGTGGTGCCCCACCGTGAGTTCATCTTCCTGACGTCCAAGCGAGTGGTGGTGGCCACCCCGGATGGCTATGTGAACGTGCTCGATCCGCTGCACCTCGTTTCCATCGAGGAAGCCCGGTCGCTGCCGGCGGCGTGAAGCGCGCTCAAAACGGCTCGCCGGGATGCGCCGCCAGCCATTCCGTCAAGCCCGGCAACCGGAAGGTAAGCAGCGCCTGCGCCCGCGTGCAGCAGAGCGAGGTGTCCGGCGGCCGCGACGGTCCCGGGTAATCCCGCAGCGAGCCGGCTTCGATTTGCGGACGCAACTCCGGCCAGCGGTCGGCGATCCGCCGGCCGATCTCCCAGCGCGAGAGCCGCTCCGCGCCCGCCACGTGGTACAGGCCGGTTACGTTTCCGAGCGCCAGTTCCCAGGCGGCGCGAGCGGTGACCGAGGCATGGATGGGGGAGCGGTATTCATCGGTGAAGAGCCGGACCGAACGGCCCGCCTGCCAGGCGCGACGCAGTTGCTCGTTGAACGCGCGGTCGCCGGTGAGCGACGTGCCGCCGTTGAGCGAGGTGCGGATCACCAGCGCCTGGGGATGCGCCAGCGCGACCTGTTCCGCCTCGGCCTTGGTCGCGCCGTAAACGCTCAACGGATTCGGCGCGGCGTCTTCGGTGTAATTGCCCTGCCGGCCGTCAAAGACCAGGTCGGTGGAGAACAGCACCAAGCGGGCGTCGGCGGCCAGGTCGGCCAGCGCGGCGGTGGCGTCAACGTTGATGCGGCGAGCCAGCGCCGGGCGGGCCTCGCACTCCGGCGTGCGGCTCAGGGCGGCGCAATGAATAACCAGAGCCGGGCGGTCGGCCTGAAACCGCCGCCGCAACGCTGCGAAATCCGTCAGGTCCAGGTCCGCGCGGGTCAGGCCGATCACGCGCCAGCCGGGGGTGCAGCGCGGGGCCAGTTGCAGCAGATAGTTCCCGATCAGTCCGGCGGCGCCGGTGATCCAGGCCAGGGGCAAGGCTGGTTCGGCCATGCGCGGCGCGGATCAGTCCCGCCAGCGGCGCAAAAGGTCGCCGTAGGCGTCCACCCGCCGGTCGCGCAGGAACGGCCAGTGGGTGCGGAGGGTGTCCACCTCGCCGAGGTCCACCGGCACCAGCAGGGTTTCCTCCTGGTCGGCGCCGGCCCGGGCCAGGACCTGTCCCTGGGGGCCGGCCACGAAGCTCTGGCCCCAGAATTCGATCCCCTCGCCGCCGTAGGGGCGCTCATGGCCCACGCGGTTGACGGCGGCCACGAAGCAACCGTTAGCGATGGCGTGCGCGCGCTGGATGGTCTCCCACGCCTGGTGCTGCGCGGCGCCGTGCGCGGCCTTTTCGGACGGATGCCAGCCGATGGCGGTGGGGTAAAAGAGAATGTTCGCGCCGGCCAGCGCGGCGAGCCGGGCGGCCTCCGGAAACCATTGGTCCCAGCAAATCAGCACGCCCAGGGTCCCGTGCCGCGTGGACCAGGCGCGAAAGCCGAGGTCACCGGGGGTGAAATAGAACTTCTCGAAGTACAACGGGTCGTCGGGGATGTGCATCTTGCGGTAGCGGCCCAGCAGGGTGCCGTCCGCGTCAATGACGACCGCGGTGTTGTGGTAGAGGCCCGGGGCGCGACGCTCGAAGAGCGAGGCAATGACCACCACCTTGCGACGGCGGGCGAGCTTCTGGAACGCCGCGGTGCTCGGGCCGGGAATCGGCTCGGCCAGCTTGAAATTCGCGTAATCCTCGGCCTGGCAGAAGTATTGGGAACGGAACAGTTCCTGGGTGCAGAGGATGTGCGCGCCGTCGCGGGCAGCGCGGTCCGCCCGGGCCAGCGTGCGGTCGAGGTTGTCCCGCGGGTCGCTGGAGCAGGCGGTTTGGATGAGTCCCAAGGTGACCGTCGCCCGGCGCAGGGTGCGTTTCATGGGCGGCAGTGTACGGGGCGGCGGGGAGGTGAACAAGCGGGGGGACAGCGAACGGCGGAGGTAGGGGAGTCTCAAGTGGGGGAAAAAGTCGGCTGGACGGAGTCCGGCCCAACCGGAAAGACCGCAGATCAAGCCGGGGGGAGACATCCCGGGGCGCCGCCGGCAGGGAAGAATGTCTCGACCACTTGTTGCAAGCCCAGACGCTGGAACCGCAGGTGGTTGAAATTAACGACGGGCAAGTTTTGCACGCCGAGTTCGCGATACAATTCAAAGTCGCGAGTAACAATCAGCCGCCGGCGCCGGGCCAAGCGGACAACCGAACAGTCGGCGAGTCCCAGTCGCGGAAAACCCAACTCGGCCGCAGCGTCAGCCGAACGCACCGAATGCTCCCTTAGACCCGCCAACACCCGATCGCGCAGCCAGAGTCGGAAAGCCCCTTCGACCGCAATCCTTCGGCCAGATTATCCACTTCCGTAAGCATGTGCGGGGTGACCCAGAGCTGCGGGCGGGAAGCCAACAGTTCGCGGATTAAAGCGAAATCAGTCTCCGCACTTTCCCCGCTCGCCCCGGTTCGGGTGCGTTTGAACCGTTGAATCCAGCTCGGGTCGAATTCCCCCACGAGGAGCAACTACAGCAGTTGGGCATCCAGAAGCACGCCCGCCTTGCGATGGCGCGCCACCAGGCGCATTGCCTCGGTCAGGCGCATCAATCCCGGAGCTTCACCGACACCGCCTCGCCCGTCCGGGCGTGCACGTGAATGACCTTGTACTGCCTGAGTTGACCGACATGTGCCAGACGCCCGGACCGGGGTGCCAGCCGTTGATCCGGCACAGTTCGCCGAAGATTCGGATCGTTGTACCCGACGGTAATCAGCCAAAATCTTCCGTCCCTGGAGCGCTCGACCTCCTCCAACCGCACGTTTTGCAGGCGCTGTTCACCAAAGGTCTCCTGGAAAAAGCGGAGCGCGCTTTTGACCGCCGCGTGGACGTCAATCCCGGGAGGTTGTTGCAGTCGCAGGCATGAAGAGTAATTAACTTCCGCCCGCGGGGCTGACAAGCGGCTGTTCCGTCGCCGGCGTCGGCTCCACCCACTTGCCGTGTTCCCTGATCAGGTCCACCAGCCGGTCCACGGCCTCGGCCTCGGGGATGTTGAATTTCACCGGGGTTTTGCCCACGTAGAGGTTGACCTTGCCGGGCGCGCCGCCCACGTAGCCGAAATGCGCGTCGGCCATCTCGCCCGGGCCGTTCACGATGCAGCCCATGATGGCGATCTTGACGCCCTTGAGGTGCGCGGTGCGCGCCTTGATGCGGGCGGTCACGGTTTGAAGGTTGAACAGCGTGCGGCCGCAACTGGGGCAGGCCACGTAGTCGGTCTTGAAGGAGCGCACGCCGGCGGCCTGCAGGAGGTTGTAAGCCAGGCGCAGCGCCCGGCCGGGATCGGATTCGCCGCGCACCAGGATGGCGTCGCCAATGCCGTCGGCCAGCAGCGAGCCGAGGACCACGGCGGCCTGCAGCAGGGCGAGGTTGGACGGCAGCGGCGCGTCGAACCGCAGGCCGTCCTTGAGCAGAATCGGGTTGCGGCGACCCCATTGGTTCAAGCGCGCGGCCAGCAGGCGAAAGGCGGCGAAGGCGGGCAGGTCCAGACCGTCCTTCACCGTGACCGGGCGCACGTCATTGGGCACCGTGGCGGCCGACCATTCCTCGCGCGGGTCCAGTTCGAGCGCGTTGAGGTCCTCGTACACAGCCTCTGGCCGCACCTCGTCCCAGGGGCGGAGGCCGGGCGCCACCTGAGCAAACGCGGCGCGGGTCAGGACCACGCGCACGGGTGCGTCACCACCGCAGGACACACCCGGCGCCAGTTCGATCACGGCCGCGGGCCGACGCTGGAAGCTGAAGGGATCAAACGGCGCAGGTAGTTCGGGCACAGGGTGATGGTTGGCCAGCCGCGGGGCCAACCGGATCAGGTCTTCGCAGACGGGGATTTCGCGCGGCGAATCCTCGGTCAGACTCACGCGGATGGTGTCCCCGAGTCCGTCCACGAGCAGGGAGCCGATGCCGATGGCGGACTTGATGCGGCCGTCCTCGCCCTCGCCGGCCTCGGTCACGCCCAGATGTAGCGGGTAATTCCAGTCCGGCCCCAGCGCGGCGAGCTGGGCGGCCAGCAACCGGTAGCTCTCGATCATGACCTTCGGGTTGCTGGCCTTCATCGAGAACACGAAGTTGTGGAAGTCGTACTTGCGGCAGATGCGGGCGAACTCGAGCGCGCTTTCCACCATGCCCAACGGGGTGTCGCCATAGCGGTTGAGGATACGGTCGGAGAGCGAGCCGTGGTTGGTGCCGATGCGCAGGGCGCGCCCCAGTTCCTTGCAGCGGAGCACCAGGGGGGTGAAGCGTTCTTCCAGCCGCGCCAGCTCGGCGGCGTACTGCGCGTCCGTGTACTCCTTGACCACAAATTTCTTGCTGTCGGCGTAGTTGCCGGGGTTGACCCGGACCTTTTCCACCCATTTGGCGGCCTCGAGAGCCGCCTCCGGCTTGAAGTGGATGTCGGCGACGATGGGCACCAGGCAACCGCGGGCGCGCAGCTCGCGGACGATGTGTTCGAGATTGGCGGCGTCCTTGACCGTGGGGGCAGTAATGCGCACCAACTGGCAGCCCGCCTCCACCAGGGCCAACGTCTCGCGCACGCAGGCCGCCGTGTCCATCGTGTCGCAGGTGATCATGGACTGCTTCACCACGGGGTGCGCGCCGCCGATGATCACGCCGCCGCGGGCGGGGTCGCCCACCACCACCTCCCGGGTCGGGCGCCGGACGTATCGGTAAATCGAGGCGCAGTAGTTCATGGTTGGGCAGGGGCGGGGGCGGGCGCCGTCGGAGGCGGCGGGGACGGTTCGACTTGTTGGATTTGCGTTTCCCGCCCGAAGAGCATCCGGAAGAGCGGGAGGCGTTTGATGTCGAAGAACGTCACGTAGAGCATAAAGGACACCAACAGGATGGCGAAGCCGGTGGTGGTGTATTCGATCACCCGCAGGCTCAACGGTCGGCCGCGCACCCATTCGAACAGGGACATCAGGATGTGCCCGCCATCGAGCACCGGGATGGGCAGCAGGTTCAAAATGGCCAGGTTGAGGTTCAGCAGGACCAGGAAGTTCAACGCCAGCCGGTAGTCAATGGACACCTGCGCGGCCAGAAAGGCGAAGATGCCCACCGGGCCGGACAGGTCCTTGGCGCCCACGCCAGTTTCCTTCGAGTAGATGAGGGCGCCGATGGTGCCGATGGTGCGCCGCCAGACGTCGCGGAAATTTTCCCAGGGCGTGGGGCCGGGTCGCCGCACCTGGTACACCACTTTTTCGCTGCCGCCGATTTCCGCGCCGATGAAGCCCTTGCCCGTGGCCGGGTTGAGCCGGGGGGTGATGGTCAGCGTCAACTCCTGCTCGCCCCGCCGGATCACCAGCTCGGTGGCCTCGCCGGGCCGCTGCTGGATGAGCTTGATGAACTGCTCCCGCCCGGCAATGGGCACCCTGGCGAAGGACAACACCACATCGCCGGGTTGGAGCCCCACGGCTTCCGCGGCGCTGCCGGAAATGACCCCGCGCACCACCGGATGATCCTGGGGCTCGAGGTTGAGCATCTTCAGTCCGAGGACTTCGCTCAGACGCGCGGTGAGGGTGTAGGTCCGTCGTTCACCAGCGCGTTCGATGGTTACGGCGTACTCGTGGCCCCGGGAGAGCATCACGATCTCGGCCACCTCCTCCCAAGAATCCACCGGCCGGTCGTTCACCGCCACAATGCGATCGCCGGGGCGGATGCCCAGGGCGTACTCGGCGGAATCCTCGTCCACGTGTCCGATGATGGCCGGATTCACCGGCACCGGCAGCCCGGTGAAATACACGACGGCGGCGACCGCGAAGGCGAAGACCACGTTCATGAGCGGCCCGGCAAAGGCCACCAGAATCTTGCTCAGCGGCGAGGCCGGGGGCAGGGGCGGCGCCGCGGGGTCTTTTTTGCTCCCCTCCAGCGCTTCCGCGGTGATCATCTGCGGCAGGCGCACAAACCCGCCGGCCGGAATCCAGCGCACCGAGTACTCGATGCCGTCCCGCACCCAGCTCCAGATGCGGGGGCCGAAGCCGATGGCAAAGGCCTCGACCTTCATGCCGCGCCGCCGGGCGACCCAGAAGTGCCCCAACTCGTGCACGAACACCGAGGCGCCAAACATCAGCACCACGGCCCCCGTCACGTACAGCCACATCAACACGTCCTGCATGCGAGAATCAGCGCCCGTTGACGAGCGAAGCGGCAGTGTAGAGCGCCCGCCCGCCCGACGCAACCGCCGGGGCGTCCGAGGCTGCCGGAGTCACGAGAGATTCCCCGGCCGCGGCGCACTTTGGGCGGCGGAGCGCCGGGGGGATGCGGCGGGGCTTTGCACCGGGCCGCAAAGCCCGCGGCGACTGGCAGCCTCACCCGGCAGCCGCGCGAGGGGGGGGCGCCGGTTCAACCGCCCACCGCCACCATCGGGCGACAGGGCGTGTAGTTGTCGCGGAAACCGTGCGCTTCGGGTTTTTGCGCGACGGCCCGGCGCAGCAGCTCGGCCAGCTCGGCCTCGCTGGCGTGGTTCCGCAGCGCCCGGGCCAGGTCCACCTCGCCGTGGTTGCCTAGGCAGGGACGCAGCTTGCCGTCGGCGGTGAGCCGCACCCGGTTGCAGGTCTCGCAGAAGTGCCGGTTGGTGATCGCGCCGATGAAGCCCACCAGCGCGCCGGTGCGCTTGCATTGATAATATTTCGCCGGACCGTGCCCGAGCTGGCGGTCGGGTTGGGGGATCAACTCGTCCCGCTCGGCCAACCGCGCCATTACTTCCGTCACCGGCAGGAAGTTGGAATCGTTCAACACGTCCGTCCGGCTGACCGGCATCAGCTCGATGAACCGCACCGGCAGGCCGTGTTCGGCGCCGAATTGCACCAGCGGCCAGAGTTCGCCCTCGTTCATCCCGCGCAGCAGCACCGTGTTCAGTTTGATGCGCTCGAACCCGGCCGCGACCGCCGCGCGGATGCCCGCCAGCACCGTCGCCACCTCGCCGCCGGTGATGCGCCGATACACGTCCGGATCCAGCGCATCGAGGCTGATGTTCACCGTGCGCACGCCCGCGTTGCGCAACGCCTGCGCCCGCGGCGCCAACCGCGTGCCGTTGGTGGACAGGCCGATGGTTTCCACGCCGGGAATGGCGGCCAGGCCGCGCGCGAGCTCCACCACATCGGCCCGCACCAGCGGTTCGCCGCCGGTGAGACGGAATTTGCGGAACCCCAGCCGCACCGCCGCGCGCACGACTTCCACGATTTCCCCGGCCGTCAGATGATCCGGCCGTTGCGCCCAGCCGCGATAGCCCTCGGGCAGGCAATACAGGCAGCGCTCGTTGCAGCGGTCGGTGATGGAAATGCGCAGATAGTCCACCGTGCGGCCGTGAGAGTCCCGTTGTCCCGGGGGCGGGCCGTCTGCGGCCGCCCGGTTGCCATAAGCCGCCCCGCCGCACCGGGCGGCAGGAAGCTCGTCCGGGGAAACCGGGGTTACGGCCGACGCGGGAGAGGCCGGCGAGGCACTCGGGGGGGCGAGGGGCTTCATGGGAGGTCCGTGGATTCAGGGGAGGGGTGCGGGTCCGCGCCGCGCAGGTGGGCCACCGCTTCGCGAATGGCCGGGGCCAAGAGGTCCAAACATTCGCGCACCGCGGCCGGCTTCCCCGGCAGGTTCACGATCAGACACCGTCCGCGGGTGCCCGCCGTGGCGCGCGAGAGGATGGCCGTCTTTACCGTCGCGAACGAATGCATCCGCAGGGCTTCGCCGAAACCGGGCAACTCGCGCTCGAGCACGGCGCGGGTGGCCTCGGGCGTCACGTCCCGCGGGCCGATGCCGGTGCCGCCGGTGGTGACGATCAGATCGCAACCGTCGGTGTCGGCCAGCACCCGCAGCCGGGTGGCCAGGGGCTCGGCCTCGTCGGGCACCAGCACGGCGACAAACTCCGTCTCCGGGCCGAAGACCTCGCGCAGGGTGGCCTCGATGGCCGGGCCGCTGCGGTCGGCATACACGCCGGCGCTGGCGCGGTCGCTGACGGTGACGCAGGCGATTTTCATTGCTTGGTTTTCTCGACCAGATGCACGGCCTCGATGCGCATTGTCTGGTCCACGGCCTTGCACATGTCGTAGAGCGTGAGGGCCGCCACGCTGGCGCCGGTCAGAGCCTCCATCTCGACGCCGGTGGGGGCGGCGGTCTCGGCGGCGCACCGGACTTCGATCCGATCGCGCCGGAGGCGGAAGCTCACCGCCACGTGCGTCAGCAGCAACGGATGGCAGAGCGGGATCAATTCGGCCGTGCGCTTGGCGGCCTGGATGCCGGCAATCTGCGCCACCGCGAGCACGTCGCCCTTGGGCAGGGCACGGCGTTTGAGCAACCGGAGCGTGGCCGGCGCGCACACCAGCGCGGCGGCCGCTACGGCGCGACGCTGTTGAACGGGCTTGGCCCCCACGTTGACCATGCGGGCCGCGCCGTCGGCGTCGAGATGGGAAAAGGTCCGGGCGGTTTTCATCAGTCGCGTCCCGTGCGCAGAAATTCGATCCGGCTGCCGCGCGCCAGCCGGCCCGCGCCGGGCGGGACGCGCAGCAACGCATTGGCCGCGGCCAGCGACGTCAGGTCGCCCGAGCTGCGCCAGCGCAACGGCGTCAGTCGGGCTGTCCCTTCTCGCATCTCCCAGCGGGCGGGCCAGAACGTTTCGCGGGGATGGGCGTCGGCATCCAGGTCGGCGGCGAGCACGCCCGGGACAAAGTCCGTACGGGCGGATTGCCCCGACCATGCCTCGAGCGCCGCCCGCACGAACAGGTTCAGGCACACGAAGTGGGCCAGCGGATTGCCCGGCAGCCCGAAAGCCACTGTCCGGCCGCGTTGCGCCACGATGAGCGGCTTGCCCGGTCGCGTCGTCGTCCTGTGGACATGAACGGTGAATCCAAGCTGCTCGAGCCCCACGCGCGTGAAATCGTGGTCTCCCACGCTCGCCCCGCCGGAAAGGATCAACAAATCCGCCTCGTCCATTGGCCCTCGGTCCCCGGCCAGGACCTCCCCGAGGGCCGCGCGGTCTTCACCCACGCGCCATTGCACCGGCGTGATGCCCCACTGTCCGAAGAACGCCCGCACCAGCATCGAGTTCGAGTCGCGAATCTGCCCAGGCGCCGGCGCCTGCTCCGGCGGCACGATTTCGTCGCCCGTGGCCACATGCCACACCCGGGGCAGCCGGGTGACGGCCGGGGTGACCTGGCCCGCGGCCGCCAGCAGGGCCAGCGCGCCGGCGGACAGAACCGTGCCGGGCTCAACCAGCACCTGCCCGGCCCGCGCGTCTTCGCCGCGGAAGCGGATATTCCGATCGGCATCGCGCCGGAGGACCGTGACCCTGGAGCCTGCCTCCCGGGTGTCTTCCTTCCTCACCACTAACAAGCCGTTGCCGGGCAGCGCGGCCCCCGTCGCGATCTGCACCGCCTCCCCCGACGCCAGCTCGCGCGGCCGCCAGTCCCCCGCCCGCAAGCGGTCCACGATTTGAAATTCCCGCGCGGGGTCATCTGCGCGGATGGCGAACCCGTCCACCGCCGCGCGGTCAAACGGCGGTTGGTCCTCGGACGCCCGGATCGCTTCCCGCAGCACCCGTCCGACGGCCTCGGCCAGGGGGATCCGCTCGACTTCGAGCGGCGGACACAACGCGCGCACCCGCTCCAGCACGTCGGCGGCGCTGGCCGGCGGCAGGTCCGGGCCCTGCTCCGAAGCGGCTTCGGGTCGGGCGGATGCCGGCGCGTCCGTCCGCGCGGGCGGCGTCGCCAGGGGGATCGCCCGACTTTTCCAAATCGGCACGTCCTGCTTGAGCCGATCCATGAACGCGCCCAGCAGGGCAAAGGCCTCGGCTCGGTGCCGCGCAGCCAGGCCCACGTATATCGCCGCCTCCCCCGTGGGAATCACCCCCAGGCGATGAATCACCCGCGCGGCCAGGCAGGGATGAGGGCGCGCCAGCTCGGTGAGCAGGCGATGGATTTCGCGTTCGGCCATCGGCGCGTAGGCCTCGTATTCGAGCGCCGCGATGGCCGCGCCGTTCTCCTCGCCGCGCACCACACCGCGAAACTCCACCCACGCACCCGCGCCGGCGGCGGCTGGCGGCGGCGGAAGCTCCACCAGGATGGGCGCATGGGTGAGATGGACTTCACGGTGCATGTGGGCGAGGGGTCAGCCGCCCGAGACCGGCGGGATCAGGGCCACTTCGTCCGCGTTGCCGAAAATCTCGTCCGACCCGGCGTAGGCGGCGTTTTTGGCCAGACGGACCGAGCCGCGGAAACGCGCCAGGCCCGGGTGAGCCGTGAGAAGGCGCTGCCAGAGGCCGTCGGCGTCGGTTGCGGTGCAGTCCAACTGCATTTCGGCGCAGCCGGTGACGTCCCGGAGTTGGGCGAAAAACAAAATGCGCATCGGCCATCAGGTGGTTGAATCCCGAAATACACCCGGCCCGCAAACATGACGCAGGCAACCGCGGTTTGACAAACAAAACCCCGGTCCGCACGGGCCGGCCCTCGGCCGGGGCGCTCCGCTCGCGGCGGTCTCTGGCCGGTCTGGCGTCCTCCGGGGCGTTGCACGGTTGAGGCGGTTGCTCATTTCCCCGTCAGCAGCAGTTTCGCCGCCGCAATCCAAAGCACCAGCGCCAGTGCCCGGCGGAACACCGGGGGCGCCCAGCGGCGCACGCCGCAGTGGGTGCCCGCCAGCGCGCCCGCCGCACCGAGCGCCGGCGCCAGCAGCGCCACCGGCTGCCAGGCCAGCGCCTTCACGCCCAGCCCGGCCAGTCCGGCCACCGAGTTCACCAGGATGAACAGCGCGGAAATGCCGCCCGCGGTTTTGGCCGGTGTCCATCGGAGAAAAATCAGCCACGGGGTCAGGAACACGCCGCCGCCAATGCCCGTCAATCCGGCCAGCAATCCCAACACCCCGCCGGCCGCGAGGGCGAGCGGCCAGTGGGGACGCTGCACCGTCTGGCTGGCGTTGGCCATCGGCTTCCAGATCAGCAGCGCGCCGGCCACCGCCAGGGTCACACCCAGCACCACGCCATAGGCCCGGCCGGTCAGGTGCATCTGGCTGCCCAGCCAGGCCAGCGGCGCCGAGGCGAGGGCGAGCGGGAGGAAAATTCCGCCATCGAAATGTCCCGCCGCGCGAAAGCGCCAGAAGGCGATCGCAGCCACGACGCAGTTCAACCCCAGCGCCCCGGGCCGGGCGATTTCCGGCGCCAACCCCAGCAGCGCCGCCGCCGCCAGATAGCCCGTCGCCCCGCCGTGCCCGACCGAGGAATACAGGAAGGCGATCCCCGCAATCGCCGCGAACAACAGGGCGCATTGCAAGGGCGTCAGTTCCGGCACGGCGGCAGTGTAGCAGAAGGGGCAAGCCAGACATGGGCCGGCGAGGGTTCAGGTCATCGAATCATCGAACTCATGCCGGATGCGCACCACCCGCCAGCGGTCGCCCGCCACCATCAGCGTGTCCCACCAATCGGCGCCGTCGTAGCGGTAGCGCAGTTGCAGCCCGCGCACGGCGCGGGAGGCGAGCAGGTGGCGCGCCTCGGCCAGCGTGAGGCCCGGCCGGTCCGGCACGAATTCCTGCGCGGCGTATTGGGGCAGAATCTCCACCAGCGCGGCGCAGGTTTCGATGTCATCCAGCAACTGCTCGACCTGCGCGGAATCCAGCAGCGTCGTGTGCAGCGCGGGCAGCTTGGCAGGCGCAGGTTGTGTCGTATCAGACGTGAGCGGGGCGGCAGTCATACCAAGGCGGTGGTGGTGGTGGGTCGTGCTGCCGGTCGTCGCGGCAGCATCAGCACGGCGTTGGTCGGCGCGGGACAGACTTGCTGGCAGAGGCCGCACCCGGTGCAGACCTCCGGCGCCACGGTCGGCAACCCCCGCATGACGGTTATCGCCCCGGGCACGGGACAGCGTTCGACGCACACCGCGCAGAACGAGGTCAGGGCGAGGCACCGACGGCCCTGAATGACGGCAACGGTCGGGGCCGGCGCGCCCGTTTCGGCCCGCACGGCGTGTCCGGGTTCCGGGCAGGTTGCCGCGCCCGGCGGACGGACCGGTCGGAGTCGCGGCCTCGCGGGCGGCGGTTCCTCGCCCGGCGGCGCCAGCGTCCGGCGGAACGGGCGACCCAGGAGCGCAAACCAGCCGCGGCGATTGAGTCCGGGGTTCATAGGTCCGGGCTGGCAGAAAGGAACCGGTGTTGATCCAGGTCCGCGGCCGGCGCATGGCATTGCAGGCAAGAGAGCCGTTGCGGGTGCGGGGTGCGCAAACCGGCCAGGCCCTGCGGGCCGTGGCAACTGAGGCAGTCGGTACGCATCCGCGTGCTGTGCGGGATGGTGGGCGGCGCCTCCGGCCAGGCGCGCGCGCCTTTCAAGGGCGCGGAAAGCCCGACGAATTGGTTCTCCGCCAACGGCTCGAGCAGGGCGGTTTCCCGCGTGGGCAGCCGCGGCCCCACCGACGGCACATGACATTGGGTGCAACTGGCGTAGGGCGGATGACTGATCTTGGAGGCCACCCGGTCTTTGATGACCAGACCCGGGCCGTGGCAGGTGAGGCAGGCCGCGGCGGAATCCTGGGCGATGGGATGCGGCACCAGCGGCGGTGCGCCGTCATAGGCGCGGCGGCCGGCGCGTTCGCGCAACGCCCGCGCCCGTTCGGCCTCGGTCGGGTGGGTCAGTGTTGTCAGGTCCACGGGCGGTTGCACGAGCCGGGCGAGGGAGTTGTCCCACCTGGCGTTTGGGCCGTCCCGCCGCCGGTCCTGCTCGGCGTAGCTGGTGGCGACGCGCACGGTGCCGGTCGCCAACACGGCCAGGCGTGCGGGGTCCGGCACGGCCAGCGAAACAGCCGCCACCGGTCGGAGCTGCGATCCGGTGTGGCGCAAGCCCATGAAATAGCCGCTGGCCGACGCGGTGATCACGATCGCGCCGAACATCCAGGCCGCGCGGCGATAGGTGGTGGGGGGGATTGGTTTCACAGCCGGGCGGTGGCGGGGGCGCCGCTCACTTTGGCGATCGCGGCGGCGCATTTCTTGTAATCTGGCTGGAACGAAATGGGATCGGTCTCCCCGAGCGTCAGTTCGTTCACCCGCAGCCGCGGGTCGAAGAACGGGATGAACAGCGAGCCCCGGGGCGGGCGGCCGCGGCCGTTGATCCAGACCGGCAGCGCCAGTTGGCCCCGGCGCGTTTTCACCAGGATGGTTTCCCCGTTGACAACGCCGTGCGCGGCAGCGTCCTCGGGGTGCATCTCGACATACGCGTGGGGCACGGCGGCGCGGAGCTGCGGGATGCGCAGGGTCATGGTGCCGGTGTGCCAGTGCTCGAGCACACGGCCCGTGCACAGCCAGAAGGGATACTCGGCATCCGGTTCCTCGGCGGCCTTCCCCTCCGGCGCGAACCAGATCAACGCCCGGTCATCCTTGGTGACCGAATGATAGAACTGAATGCCGGCGCCCTTCCGCACATAGGGATCGTCGAATTCGACGAAGCGAAACCGGGTCTCCCGCCAGGCGCCGTCGGCCTGCCGCACCACGGGCCAGCGCAGGCCGCGGGCTTTGACGTATTCGGCATAGGGGGCGATGTCCTTGTGTTTGGCGCGGGTGAACGGGCGGTACTCCTCCAGCAACGCCTTGTCCACGTTCACGTCGTAGTAGCGCTTCCAGTCCCACACGGGCACTTCCCGGCCGGCGGCGTCCTTGAAGGTGAAGAGGAAGTGGCCGTCCTTGTCCTTCATGCCCGGATGCCCGAGCTCGAAGAGCTTGCGCGCGACGGCGATGATCTGCCAGCAGTCGTCCCGCGCGTCGCCGGGCGGCTCGACCATCTTAAACCACTGCTGGGTGCGGCGCTCGGAGTTGCCGTACATGCCGTTTTTCTCGACCCACATCGCCGAGGGCAACACTAGGTCGGCGAGCTCCGTCGTGGCGGTCGGATACACGTCCGAGACGATGAGGAATTTGTCCGCGAGCTGTTTCTTTGCCTTGAACAGCTTGTGCAGGTTGGGTAGGGACTGGCCTGGGTTGGTGACCTGCGTCCAGAGGGTGGTTATGTCGCCGCCCTGGTCCGTCGGGGTGCAGAACTTCTCGAACAGCAGCACGGTGTGATAGCCGGGCTTGGGGTTGAGGCGACCGGGGGGCACGTTCCAGAAGGCTTCGGCTTCGGCCCGGTGCTCGGGGTTCGCGACCAGCCGTCCGCCGGGCAACAGATGGCAGAGCGTGCCGACCTCGCGCACGGTGCCACAGGCGCTGGGCTGGCCGGTAAGCGACATGGGCGTGTCGCCGGGCCGCCCGAAATGGCCGCTCAGCAGGTGAAGGCCGTGGCAGAGGCGGTTGATGTCGGTGCCGCGGCTGTGCTGGTTGAAGCCCATGCACCAGGTGCTGGTGATCCGCAGGTCGCGCCGGCCAAACAAGTCGGCCAGTAGGCGGATTTTCTCCGCCGGCACGCCGGACACCTGCTCGACATATTCCGGCGTGTAGCGTTCCAGGGCCTGCCGGTATTCCGCGAAGGTCATCGGCTGGCCGAGCAGCGAGGGTTTTTCGGTGTCGCGGCGGAAGTGACAATGTTTCTCCACAAACTCGCGGTGATAGGTGCCGTTCTTGAGCAGCAGATGGGCAATGCCGTTGGCGATGGCCAGGTCGGTGTGCGGGCGGAATTCGAGGTAGTGGTCGGCGAACTCGGTGCTGCGCGTGCGGCGGGTGGCCAGGTCAATGAGGAGGACCTTTTCCCCGCGCGCGCGACGGTCAATCACGCGGCTGAACAACACCGGGTGCATCTCGGCCATGTTGTTGCCCCACAGAATGAGCACATCACAGGCGTCGAGGTCGTCGTAGCAGCCGGCCGGTTCGTCCACGCCGTAGGTCGAGAGGAAGCCGGTGACGGCGCTGGACATGCAGAGGCGCGGGTTGCCGTCAATGTGGTTGCTGCCCAGGCCGGCCTTCATGAACTTGTTAGCGGCGTAGCCCTCGGCAATGGTCCACTGGCCGCTGCCGTAGAAGGCGAAGTGCTGCGGCGCGGCCAGGATGCGCCGGGCAATGATCTCGATGGCCTCGTCCCAGGAGATGGGCTCGAGCCTGCCGTGGTGACGCAGCAGCGGCGTGGTGAGGCGGTCCTTGCCGTAGAGCGCCAGGCCGACGTGATACCCTTTCACGCACAGCAGACCGCGGTTCACGTCGGCGAGCTGATCGCCCTGAATGCTCACCACCCGGCCGTCTTTCACCCCCACCAGCACGTGACAGCCGGTGCCGCAGAAGCGGCAGGGCGCCTTGTCCCACTTCACGCCATCCGGCCCCGGCGCCGCCGGGGAACCCCCCGGCGCGGCCGCGCCGGCACGGGCGGCCGCCACCGCACTGGCGGCGGCCAGCGCGGAGAATTTCACAAACTGTCGGCGGTCCATGTTCATACAGCACCTCGGGGTTGAGCGGACTCCATGAAAGCGAAGCGGGCAGGCGGCGCGCCAGCGTCTGAAGCCGCAGCGGCCGTCTGCCGTCGGGAGGAGCGCGAGCGCGAGGGGGCGCCGGAGGGCTGGCGCGCTGCAGGAGCGGCCGGAGCCGCCGGCTCCTCCTCTTCAAAATTCACCTGCACCACGTCCACGAAGGCCACGCCCGGCAGGGCACACAGCCAGTCGTGCAGGTCGCGGCTGGCCTGCGCGGTGGGCGCCTCGGCCACTGCCGGCAGCCAGCGCTGCGCGCGCGGGGCCACGGTGAACTCGGGCCGCGCACGCAGTGCCGCCTCGACGCTTTCGGCCAGCCGGGCGTCGTCGCGGAGCGTGAGGAGCAGGCCGCTGATGATCATGTCAAGACAGGGCGGGTTCCACCGGGGACGGCGTCGCCGTCAACGGCGAGCGGCGGAAAGTGTTCAGGGTGATTTTCAGCGCCAGCGTGTAGAGCATCAGGCCGAGCGCCCAGATGCCGGCCGTGATTTTCCATTCCACGCGGCTGGGCGTGTATTCCACGATTTCGTGCAGCGTCGAGGGCACAAAGCCGGGGATCACCAGGCCCATGCCCTTTTCGATCCAGATGCCGACGAAAGCCAGGACGCAGCCCGCGATGAGTCTTTTCGGATGCTCAAACACCTTCGGGTACAGCAACACCGCCGCCGCTGCCACGGTCATGGCCACCGAGGTCCAGATCCACGGCACGAGCGCGTGGTGGCCATGCAGGCCGAAATACAGGTAGCGCGCCGAGGCGGTGTGCGCGCCGCCGGTGTAAAACTCGACGAACACCTCCGAGATGAGCATCAGCAGGTTGATGAGGATGGTGACCCGCATGATGTTCACCAGCGTGCGGACCGGCCCCGCGCCGAACGTCGCGCCCAGCACGCGCCGGATCACCAGAATCGCCAGGATGAGGAAGGCCGGCCCGGACACGAACGCCGAGGTCACAAAGCGCGGCGCCAGCAGCGCGGTGTTCCAGAACGGCCGGCTGCCCAGCCCGCAGTAAAGAAAGGCCGTGACGGTGTGAATCGAGATCGCCCACACGATGGAGACGAACACGAACGGCACATACCAGCGCGGGTCCGGCTTCCGCCCCAGGAACCGCATGTAAAGCAGGTAGCCGCAGATGTGCAGGTTCAGCAGCAGGTAGCCGTTGAGCACGATCACGTCCCACGTCAGCATGGACACCGGGAAGTTGAACCGCCCCAGCCCCGGCAGCAGATGCCAGAAGCGGTCGGGCCGGCCGAGGTCGCACACCACGAACAGCAGCGCCATGACGAGGGCCGCAATCGCCAGCAGTTCGCCGATGAGGGTCAGGTCGTGCATCTCCTCGTCGTGATACAGATAGGCGGGGATGACCATCATCACGCCGCCCGCCGCCAGGCCGACAAGGAAGGTGAAGTTCGCAATGTACAGTCCCCAGGAGACATGGTCGCTCATGTTGGTGACCTGCATGCCGTCGCGCACCTGCACCGCCCAGGCGTTCGCGCCGACGAGGAAGACCGCCGTGAGCGCGGTCATCCAGGAGTAGAACACCCAGTTGCCCTCGACGGACTCCAGCACGGCGTTCCAGAGGAAGCGCGGGTAGTGGCGCCAGTGTCCGGTGGCGGGCCGGGACGCGACGGAGACGGGAGGCAGCGCGGTCATGGTCACACGTCGAAGAAGTAAAAGAAATTGGGTTTGAGCCCGAGCTCTTCCTTGAGGACGAACACGCGCTTGTGGGCGAGCACCTGGCGGATTTCGGAATCGGGATCGAGCAGGTTGCCGAACACGCGGGCGCCGGTCGGGCAGGCTTCGAGGCACGCGGGCAGCCGGCCGTTGCGCGTGCGGTGCAGGCAGAAGGTGCATTTTTCCATCACGCCCTGCGGCCGGATGCGGTTGCCCAGGTAGGCCTGGTCGGGGTTGATCTCGTTGGCCGGAATCTGCGGCTTCGCCCAGTTGAAGCGCCGGGCGTGATAGGGGCAGGCGGCCTCGCAGTAGCGGCAGCCGATGCACCAGTTGTAATCCACCACCACGATGCCGTCCGGCTCCTTCCAGGTCGCCTCGACGGGACAGACCTCCACGCACGGCGGGTGGTCGCACTGGTGGCACTGCACCGGGAGGTAGAACTTGTCCGGCTGCGGCACCGGATGGTCGTAGTGCGCGGTGCCCTTCGCCAGGTCGAACGAGCCTTTCGTCATCTCGAACACGCGGATGTAGGACTGGTGCGACGGGCGGTCGTGGTTGTTTTCGATGTGGCAGGCCTCGGCGCATTTGCGGCAGCCGATGCAGATGCTCAGGTTGAGCGCGTAACCGAACTTCACCCCCGGCTGCGGCTTGTAATCTTTGATGCTCACCTCGGCGCCGTAGTGTTCCTTGGTTTCCCTCTCCAGCCGGGCCAGGATGATTTCGAGGTCCACCGGCGACAGCTCCTTGTAGTGGCGCTGAAGGAATTCCTCCACGGAGGTGCTGCGCGCCCATTCGGTGAGCGGCGCAATCGCCCGCGCAAACGCCGCCGCGCCCAGCAGCGCGCCCGCGCCCTTGAGGACCGCGCGCCGGGAAAGACCGTCGGCTGGGGGAGATGGAGGGGACATGTTCATGGATGGTAAACCGTGGGCGGCGGCTTCGGCACGGAGACGCGGTCCCGGGGCGGCAGCACGGGCAGGACCGGCGGAAACGCCGGCGCGTGCGGGTCGTGACAGTTGAGGCAGGTGTTGCGTTCCCGCCCGCCGCGGGTGAGGTCCCAGTAGCCGGTCATGCCGCCGTGGAGGCCGCGGTCAAAATCGCGCCGCTGCGGGCCGTGGCACTGGGAGCAGAGCGTGAGGCTGTTGGCAAACTCCAGCGGACGCCCGTCGGCCAGCCGCAGCGTGTCGTAATCGGCCGCGTTGTGGCAGCTCAGGCAGGTGAGGGCGCCGTGGTTGTAGGTCAGGCCCTGGTGGAACCGGGTGAGGTCCTCCGCGCGCTGGGTTTGCAGATTGGGTGAGGTGGTGGTGTGGCAGGCGCTGCACGACACAAAGACGGGCTGGCCCTGAAAGTTGGTCTGTCCTGTCGGCACCATGGGCGGCCCGGCGGGACGACGGATGATTACCGGATGCCGGGCGGCCGTGGGCGTCTCGAGCGCGGGCGTCGAGGCCGCGGATTGCCTCGCTGCCGCCGCCACGCGCCACGCGGAAATTCCCACACCGGCCAGCCCCAAACCGAGGACGACCGCGTATCCAACCGGGAAAAAGGCCGGACGCCGCTGCCGCGCCAGCGTTCTTCCGGAAGAAGCGCTTACGTTGCGATCGTCCTGCATCAGCATGTCCCCAGCTTATCCGCGCGCTCCGGAGGCGCGTTGACCTGGATCAAGAAATGAGGGAAAGCCCCGACCGGTAGGTCCTCGGCCGGGTCAGCATGGGAGAAGGCGCGGTCCGTGTCGGCGAGCCGCGCCGTGACCGGCGTGCCGGACGGCGGCGCGCGGCTCGAAATTCCCGCCGCCGGCGTGGCTGCGGGACCCGGATCACCGGACAGTTGGGTTCCGGGAGGTCCGAACGGCTTATGCGGCGTCGTCCAACGGTTTCCGCTCGGGAGGCGCGGTGTTCAAAACCTCGGTCCAGGCATCCCAGGCGCCAAATTCGGGGCAGCAGGCGCCGCCAAGCTGGTAACACGCCGGGCAGAGGCTGCGCCCGCCCACGAGCCGCGCGTCCGGGCGGCCGCAGAGTTCGCAGGCGAGGTCGCCGGGCGGAACGGTTTCGCCGGAGGGGGGGCAATACGGACTCATCAGACGAATCTAGCGGCGCGGGACGGGTTCTGACCGCGCGAGCTACCGGCTTCAAAGTGGACCCGGCGCCGGCCGCGAGCAAGCGCGCGGCTTGAGCGCCTCAGGTCGTCCGGTAGGCTGGCGGCGTGGCCGTTCACCACGAGATTAATCCACCGGGGGTGCGGGTCACCCTGCTGTTGGGCGGCATGGCCTGCCTGGTCACGGGCATTTGGGGCGGGCTGCTGCGGGTGCCGGTGAGCGGGATGCCGCTGCCGGTGGAACACGCCAACTGGGTCACCCATCACGGCCCGCTGATGGTGAGCGGGTTTCTGGGCACGCTCATCAGCCTGGAACGAGCGGCGGCCTTGCGGCGGGGGTGGTTGTTTCTGGCGCCGGCTTTGGCGGCGGCGGGCGGGTTGGCGGTGGCGGCGGGCGCGCTGGGCGGCGCGCCGCGTTGGCTCCTGGCGGCGGCCAGCGCGATTTACCGGGGGGATGCTCCGGCTGACGACGATGCAGCCCGGAGGGGCCCAGGGCGTGATGACGCTGGGAGCGGTCGCCTGGCTGACGGGCAATGTGCGCTGGGCGCTGGATCAGGCCGTGCCGCAGGTGGTGTTGTGGTGGCTGAGCTTTTTGCTGCAGACCATCGTCGGGGAACGGATCGAGTTGACCCGTTTCCTGAGACCGCATTCGGCGTCGCGTCCGTGGCTCGGGGCGGCGCTGGGGATACTGGGCGCGGGGTTGATCGTGAGTCCTGTGGATGCGAAGGCGGGCGGCGTTTTGACGGGCGCGGCCGTGGTCGCGCTGGCGATCTGGCTGGGGCGGTTTGATCTGGCCTGGCAGACCGTGCGCCAGCCGGGGTTGCCGCGGTTCATGGCGGTGTGCTTGCTGAGCGGGTATGTCTGGTTGCTGGCCGCCGGACTGCTAATCGGCGCGCGCTGGCCGCAAACCACCGGCATCTGGTATGACGCGGCGTTGCACGCGTTTTTTGTCGGGTTTGTCCTCGCAATGATCTTCGGCCACGCGCCGGTGATTTTTCCCGGCGTGCTCGGGTTGCCGGTGCGCTTTTTGCCGACCGCCTACCTGCCGCTGGGGGTGTTGCACGCCTCGCTACTGCTGCGGTTGGCGAGCGACGGGTTGAACTGGCCCGCGGGACGCGCCTGGGGCGCGGGCGGCAACGCGTTGGCCATTGGGTTGTTTCTGCTCAACACCGGGGCGTCAGTGGCTCTGGGCTGGTGGCAGGCGAGAACCGGTCTTCGGCCGGCGGGCCGGGACTGAGCTTCCGCGGTTCCCGGCTTCAACTTGAGGGCCCGGGAGAATAATCGCCGGGCCGGTTCCAATTGGCGAACTGGCCGGCCAGGCGGGCCGGCAGGTCCAGCCATCGCACCAAGCCGACGCGGGCACAGGTCTTGGCAAAGTCGCGCACAGCCCGGCGGCCCGCGGCCAGGGCTTCGCGCGCCAGCGGCGCGGCGGCCCGCGGATAAATGGCCACCAACGGCTCCGGACCGGTCTCCAGCCGGGGCACGACGCCCCGGTCGGGCGAGCAGGCGGTCAGGAGGCATTCGAGCACTTCGCCGGTCAGCCGGGGCAAATCCACCGCCAACACCAGGACCAGCGGGGCGCGGGCGGCATCGAGCGCGGCCGCCAGGCCGGCCAGCGGCCCGGCGTCGGACACGCGATCCGCCACCACGGGGCAGCCAAACTCTTGGTAATCGGATTCGCGTCGGGCGGAGAGGAGGACCTCGATCGGGTTCAGGGTGCGGGCCAGGGCGATTTGCCGGGCCAACAGCGGTTGTCCTTCCACGTCGAGTCGGGCCTTATCGCAGCCCCAGCGGCGGGAACGGCCCCCGGCGAGGATGACGACGGTCAGCGGAAGAGCCACGGGGCAGGAACGCACAGCGGGGTAGTCAGTGGGGGCAGTCGCAGCGCAGCCAGCCATCGGTGAGGATTTTGGCGCGCAGGCCGCCGCGTCCGCGCAGCCACTCCTCGGCCCGGGGATCGCGGAAGGCGTTGTTCATCCAGTAACAGGGGCGGCATTCCTCGGTGCCGAGGAAACGGACGCCCTGGACGACAAACTCGACACCGATCAGGGCGTTGAGGTCGGCGCCCTCGGTAATCACGTTGCGGCGGGTGGCAGCCGGGTCGCGTTGGGCAGGCGGTGTGCCCAGCGCGTCCCAGAGGGCGCACAGAACCTCCCAGGCAAAGAAGGTGATTTGCCCCTTGAAGTCCGGCCGGTAATCGAAATAACGGTCGCCGCGGATGCCGCGTCCGGCCACGCATTCAATCGCCTCCTGAGCGAGGATGGGATGTTCGCCCGGCGGACCGCCGTGATGGCCGCGGTAGTTGTGGCCGGGAGAGATGAACAGATGGCGAACGCGCATGGCGCGGAATTTGCCGGCGGCCGGCCCGAAAAACCAGCCCGCGCGGCAGGTCACAGGCAGACGCTTTTCGGGTATTCGGTTTCGGCCAGGGCCTGGTAAACCTCTGCGCAGCGCGCGCAAATCGCTCCGGTCTCCTGCCAGTCCGGGAAGTCCGCGCGCACGCGGGCCCGAGCGGCTGCCGACAGCGCGGCGGGCTCGACCCAGTCAAAGGCGGGAAAACCGCACAACGGGCAGGGCGCGCCGGGAACCGGCTCTCGACCGGCCTGGACGCCGCGCGGGTCGGCCGCCAGGGCAAGCAGCTCGGCGTGTCGCCCCCGTCGCCCGTTCCACAGGTCGGCAAACAACTCGGCCCGCTGTGCCGCGGGCAGGAAACCAAACGCCCGCTCAAACTCCTCCCGCCGGCAGGACGCGTCCGCCACGGTGGCGAGCCCGCGCCGGTGCAGGCCGCCGTCAATGCGGATGTTCCACAACAACCGGTAGCGCTCGGTCACCAGCCGCTGCAGGGCGGGCGAAATCCCGGCCTCGCCCGGGTCGGGCGTATAACCGAAGTCCGGGTCCACCAGGTCCGCCAGGTGGGCCAGCTCGTGATGCAGAAAGGGCGTGAGCGCGTTCGGATCGGTGACGCGCTCCGGGCGCAGGGCCACCACGCCGCGGCGCCGGCCGTCGGCATCGCTGTGGAGTTCGGCGCCCTCCTCGCCGCGGTGACGGGCCTTGCGGAAGGCCAGCGCGGTCAGGGCCGATGTCAGTTGGGGGAAGGGACTCACGCCGGCCTCGAGCCGGGCGGCCAGCCCCCATTCGCGAAACCAGTCGAGGTGGACGCGGGCAAAGGCGGCATTGCGCTCGTCCGGATCGAGCACGCGGTAACAGCGTTCGCGTTCGGCGAGGAAGCGGGTGCGCTGCGGCGCGGGTATGGCCGACGCGGCCTCGGCGGTCACGCGCAGAACCGCTGCTTCCACCAGGTCATCGTCGAACAACAGGTTCATGCGGAGGCGGGAGACTGGTGCGGGTCGAACCGCCCCTCACGGCGAGGCGACCGGCGCGGCGCCGGGCAGGGCCTGTGCCAGGCCGCAGCTTTCGCACAGGGCCGCGGCAGTGTCGGCGGGGCGCAGGAGCAGGTCTTCGCTGCCGGGGGGCACCCCCAGCCGGGCGCAATCAGACAGGATGAACGCCCGGGCGAACCGGGCCACCTCGGCGAGGGGTGTGCCGGCGGCGTGCCGCTCCAAGCGGCGGGTGAAGGCCGGGGTCCAGCGTCCCAGGTGTTCGCGCAGGAATTTCCGCTGCGCGTCGCGGCACAAGACGAGGCGCGCCGCCTCGAGTCGCTGTTCCAGCGCCCAGGCTTCCTTGGCTGCCAGCACGCACATGAACTCCAGTTCGAGGCCGATATGGTCGTGGCGCTCCCCGGCGTTGTCGGCCACCTCCAGTCCGAAGGCGCGATAAAAGGCCGCCAGATCGGCCAGCCGATGCGGTTGAAACAGCGGGTCGGCCTTGAGGTCGCCGTACTCGATTTCGTTGAGCGGGCAGGGGCCGCGGGCGGCATGGCCGAAAGCCGCCAGCCAGGCATCACGGAAGGCTTCGAAAGCCGCGGGGTCCAGCGCGGGCAGGGGGCCGTCACCACCGGCCAGTTCCCAGGCCGTGGCCAGTCCCTGGCGGGTGGCCGCCGAGCCCAGCCATTCCCAGGTTTCCGGCACGGGGTCTTCAAACGCTCGCGCCAGGTACTTGTAAAGAAAGGCGCGGGCCAGGGCGCCGGCGGCTTGCCCGGACGGTGTCGCGTCTGGACCGGGAAGCGGGACGGCCGGCGCGTCAGCGGGAGCGGGGAGTTCCGGGTCGGGGGCGGACTGGTAGTTGCCGAAGACCAGCGGGAGCGGGGAGTTCCGGGTCGGGGGCGGACTGGTAGTTGCCGAAGACCGAGCGGGGCGGGGTGGGGGACGGCGCGGCCCAATTCGTGCCGGCGGGCGCTGGGTATCCGCCGGGAGGGAGACGGAGTTCCCGTTTGCTGTCCGTACGAGCCGCGCTTTCAGACGGAGTTGGCATGGCGGTTGGGTCGCTGGTGCAGCGGTTCCTCGACGGTGGTTTCGATGATTTTTGACCCGTCGGCGCCGTAGCCGATAATGGTGTCGTTGTAGAGCTCGAACTTGCGGCCGTGGAGGGTGGTTTCGAAGACCTTGGGGCCGGGCTTGATTTCGTACCGGAAACACATGCGGGCGTCCTTGCCGAAGAGCTGGAGCACGGCCAGCAGTTCGCGGTCGGGGGCGAGGTATTTCTCGATGGCCTCGTCCACGCCGGGGCCGAACATTTGGCGCAGGTAGGGGCGGGGGACCCAGCGGGGCGGGATGTAGTAGCCGTTGGGTTCGGTGCCAAACTGCGGGTACAGTGGCAGGGCAACCTTGGCGACGTGGACCAGGTAGTAGAGGGGGTGGTGACGGTCTTCCTTCCAGGTGCCGTCCGGGTTCATTTGCACCAGGCCGTGGAGGCGGATGTGGCCCACACAAGCGGCCATGCAACGGGTTTGCATGGGCAGACCGCGGCCATCGGGGTCGCGGCCTTCGACGCGCGGAAAGCAGCCGATGCATTTCTCGGTCGTGCGCGTGGTGCCGCGGTAGTGGGTTTTTTTGTACGGACAGGCTTCCAGGCACTTGCGATAGCCACGGCAGCGGGACTGGTCAATGAGCACGATGCCGTCCTCGGGACGCTTGTAGATGGCATTGCGAGGACAGGCGGCCAGGCAGGCGGGGTAGGTGCAATGGTTGCACAGGCGGGCCAGGTAAAAGAACCAGGTTTTGTGCTGGGGCAGGAGTTGTCCTCCGGTGAAAGCCATCTGTCCCGGCCGTCCCGCTTCGGCGGCGGCGGGGTTGTCCTCGAAGCGGTTGGGCGCAGCCCATTCCTCGTCGGTGGGCAGGTAGCCCAGGGCGCGCTGGGCGCCTTCCGGGCTGACATGGGTTTGGGCGGCTTCGAAGATGGTTTTGCCGTTGAAGCGGCCGTAAGGGGCCCGGAGTGGCCGGGGCTCGCCGTTCCAGGTTTGGCCTCCGGGGTTGGCCTGATTGAGCAGGTCGAGGATTTTGACGTCCCAATGATGGGGATAACCGCCGTAGGGTTTGGTTTCGACATTGTTCCACCACATGGCCTCCTGGCCCTTGCCGAAGGTCCAGGTGGACTTGCAGGCCATGGTGCAGCTCTGGCAGCCGATGCAGCGGTTAAGGTTGAAGACAAAGGCGAATTGCCGGTCCGGGTAGGCCGCTTCGTAGGGGTATGCCATGTCGCGGCCCAGTTGCCAGTTGAAGACGGTGCTCATGGAGAGGGGAGAACGGACGGGTTCCGGTTCACGCGGCGGCGTTGGAGTTCGACACGGAGGCGGACGCCGGGGCGTCGGCCCACGGCACGGGCCGGCCCCACCAACCAAAGACCTCGGCGATTTTGCGGCGGACAAACGCCTCGCCGCGGTTTTGCAGGACCATGTTCACGCCGGTGTAAAAGGGGTTGCGGAACAGCGCCAACACCCGTTGGGCGTCGTAGCCCAAGCGGAGAAATTCCTCGATGAAGCACTCGGTCATGGTCTCGCTGGTGTCCTCGGCGGTGAGCAGGTCCACGCCGCACAGTTCCATCGGGTCGTCAGGGTCGGTTTCGTGTTTGGGCATGGGAAGGGTTGAGGAGGGTTACTCGTATCCCGGCGTCTGGCTGGCGGCCTGTCCGGTGGCAAAATCGCCGGCCAGGTAGGCGCGCATCAGGTCGTTTTCCGCGCCGGGCGAGAGCCCGTCGGCGCTGCCTTTCCACGGGCCCTTGCCGCCCGGGCCGCCGTCCTCGGCCTTGGTAATGCGCACCAGGCATTCCTTGGGCACGGTGTTGACGGCGTGGTTGTCCGCCTCGCCGCCGAAGATGAAGCCCATGAAGACCTTCGCCTTGTGAAAGAGGGTGTCGGTCTGGTGCATGGGCATGTGCCAGTTGCGGTTGATGGACTGCTGGGAGCCGAAGCGGAAGTTGGCGATGTAGCCGGTTTCGGTCAGCGACAGCCCGTCGGGCCGGGTTTGCTGGGCCTTGACCGTTTTTTCGGTGGCGATGAAGGTGCCGTGCTTCATCATGACGATGTGGTAGGGGTAGGCGCCGTTGTAGGTCACCCGGAGCATCAGGCGGCTGACCTTGTAGAAGGGATCGCTGGGGGTGGCGCCCAGATAGGGCCGGTCGGCGGGGTTGGCATCCACATAGACGTAGTCGCCGTCCCGGAGGCCGAGGTCGCGCGCGGCCTGGGGATTGATGTGGAGCTGATGTTCGCTGACGTTGGGCATGCGTTTGTCCGGCCGGTAGGGGTCGCCAAAGTTGGAGTTCCAGATCAGGTGCCAGTCCACGTTGGCCCAGGAGGAGTGGACGCTGTGCCGGGATTTGGGAGTCAGGCAGTAAAACCGGTAGCCGCGTTCCCAGAGGAAATTCCGGGTGCGTTTGACCTTCGGCCAGGGGAGTTTGACGTTGCGTACGGTGCGCTCATCCCAGTGCTCCGCGTCGAGGGGGATGCCATAGTCGTTGGGGCGCACCCAGGGATTGGAGCTGACGATGACGTTGGGCAGATAGGGCGTGGCCTCGGGGCCCTCCCGGTGGACGATGAAGTTCTCGCCGCACTGGATGGCCGTGGAATCGTCGGTGTAGGCGTGCAGCCGGCCGGTGTCGGTGTAGAAGGGCCAGCTTTCGTGAATCTGCTCGTGGAAGGGTATCCGCGGGTAGGTGCGGAAGTTCATGAGCGCGCCGCCGGGCGGGCCGTACTTGCCGGCGAGGATGTCCTCCAGCTTGTAGCCGGCGGTGGTGGTGCAGGAGTCCAACAGGCGCTGGAGGTACACGCGCCGTTTGCCCTCCAGCTCGAACTTGAAGTAGTCGCGGAAGCGCCGATCGCCGGTGACCTGCGCCAGGGCGTTGGCGATGCCGGCCAGGATGCTCAGGTCGTCCTTCGAGTCGTACAGCGGCTTGATGCCGCCCTTCCAGATTTGGAGGAAGGGATTCGAGCAACTGGCGGTGATCTCGAGGTCCTGGAATTCGCACCAGGTGTTGGCCGGCAGGGCCACATCCGAATATTCGACCGTGGCGGTGGCCTGGGTGTCGATGCTGACGATGAGTTCCACCCGGGGGTTGACGTTTTTGATGACGCCGTAGGCCCACTTGGCGTTGTTGATGAGGTTGACGTTGGTGAAGAGCATCGCCTTGGTGGGCGTGGGCATGTGGGTTTTGCCCGTGAACACCTTGCGCCCCTCCTTCGGGGTGTGGACGATCAACGGCAGGTCGCCATGGTTCCAGTAGGCCGGTTCCTCATCCTTGGTGTAGGCGTGGGTGGGGATGTCCCGGCCGTGCGCCTTTTCGTTGAGGTTGGGATGGAACGGGTCCTCCGCCACCCACCCTTTGAAGCCCGGCCCGGTGAGCTGGGAGCCCTGGAACACGGCGGCCTTGTAGTTGCCCGCCCACCCGTGCACGCCCGCGCCGGGTTTTCCGAGGTTGCCGGTCAGCATCGCCGGCAGATACGCCGCCCGGTTGGCCTCGGTGGCGTGGAACCAGTGGTTGATCCCCTCGCCCTGGTGAATCGCGCAGGGCTTGATCGTGGCGATGTCCCGCGCCAGTTGCTCGATCAGGTCCCGAGGTGCCCCGGTGATCTCGGCCACGGTGTCCAGGTCGTAGTCGCGCAGGTGCACTTGGTACTGAGTCCAGACGGTCTTGACCTCCACCTCGGCGCCGTCGGTCAGCTTGAGGGTGCCGGACCAGTCCAGCGCCGGGTCAATCCCGGCCTCGACCAGGCGGCGGCCCACCAGGTCGCGGTGAATGGCCTTCGGGGCGTTGGTGCGCGCGTCCCAGACCACAAAGTCGCCCAACCGGGCGTGCTGCTCGTCGGTCAGGCCCTGCACCGTCTTGCTGGGGCCGTCGGCGGGCAGCGCAGACCGGTAGTTGGGAAAGACCTCGTGCGCGCGCACCCGCCGGAGGGTGTCTGCCCGCACCAGAAGCGGGAAATCGGTAAACTGCTTGACGAACGCCGCGTCGTACCACCCCCGCTCGATCAACAGACGCGCCACGCCCAGCCACAGCGCAGCGTCGGTGGCCGGGCGGAGGGGAATCCAGTAGTCGGCCTTGGTAGCGGGGGCGCCGTACTCGGGGGCAATGACCACGATCTTGGCGCCCCGTTCCATGCATTCGATGAACCAGTGCGAGTCGGTGATCTTGTTTTCGACCAGGTTCTTCCCGTTCATAATGATGAGCTTGGAAGAACGCAGGTCGTTGAAGTCGCAATCCGAGTTCTGCAGCCCGTGCACCCACGGATGCCCCGGCGCCTGGTCGCCGTGCCAGGTGTAGTTAGACCAGTTCCGGCCGGCACGCGCCTGGTCCGGCGGCACCCCGCGCACGTGAACGTCGAGCAGGGCCAGGGAGTTGCACAACCGGTACATGCCGTACTTGCCCAGCACCCCCAGCAGGCCCATGCCGCCCCGGCACTTGATGGTGCGGGTGCCCGCGCCGCCCATTTCCTCGATCATCTCCGGCGGGTATCCCTCTTCGGCCAGCCGCCGCGCCCCCTCCGGTCCGCTGTAGCGCGCGGCAATGGCCTGGAGCGCGCGGGCGATGTAGGTGAAGGCCTCGTCCCAGCTCACCCGCACAAACCGATCGGTGCCCCGGGAGTCGAACTTGTACTTCGCGCGCAGCTCGCGGGTGAGCGCGGGAAACCCGTCGTCGGCCCAGCGCTTCCAGCCCAGCCGCACGATGGGGTGCTTGAGGCGATAGGGGCCGTAAATGACGCGGTGAAAGGTGTAGCCCTTGGCGCAGTGCCGGTTGCCCCAGTTCCAGGAGGCCCTGTTCCCGTACAGGTCGGCGTAGGTCCCCACGTCGTACTGCTCGCCCATGCGGATGATCACGCCGTTGCGCACGTGGGCGGTGACGCGGCAGTTGTGGGTGTCGTTCGGCGCGCAGACCCACGAGAAACTCGAGTCGTACGCGTACTGGTTGCGATAAATTTTCTCCCAGTCCCGGTCGGGATAATGCGCCAACGGATTGGGGATGCTCTCCTGCGCCTGGAGGAAACGCAGCGGCCCCAGGTGCAGGGCGGCCAGGCCGGCGCCGATCAGGCCGCTGCGCTGGATAAAATCACGTCGGGAAAGAGGCGTGGAGCTCATGGTTCGATACGAGGGACTGACGCGTTGCGACACAACCGGTCGGGATCAGGGTTGCAGGGAGAGTTGAAACCAATGGCTGAAAACCTTGCGGCCGTCGCGGTCACCCTGGGCGCCGTTCCAGATGGCAAAGGCCACCGGCACGGTCTCGCCGGGCGCAAACTGCACGTCCTGCCGGTCCCGCGACCGGAGCTCGCGCACAAAGACCACGTTCCAAAAGCCGCCGGCCCAGACGCCGCGTCCGCGCACATTTTGCGTGGCGGTCGGCTGGCTGGTGATGGTGCCGAAGCCGACGGCATTGGCGTCCTCCACCGGCGACTTCAGGGAGCGGGCGGCCAGGAGATTGCCCGCGGCCTCGGCGGTCCGGTAAGTGGCCTGCATCACCGGGTCGGGGTACACGTCCACGTGCAGGGCCGGGTGCACGGTCTCGACGTCCGGGCGCGCGCCATCCACGGTCTGTTGCCAGCCCGCTTTCCAGTGCCAGATGTTGACCGGGTTTTGCCCATCGCCCATGCCGATGAAGGGGAACCCTCCGGTCAGCGAAAACTGGATCGCCGCGGCGTCCTGAAAGTCCTCCACCCGCACGGGCGCGCCGTCGAAGATCTCATCCCGCCATTGGAGCAGCAGGGCGATTGCGCGGCCGTTGTGCAGGGCGCGTACCGCCACCGCCGGGATGGGATAGGGCTCGGGCCAGAGCGGGTTCAACGGCACGCGCGCGCTCTCGATCCGGTCCCAGGTCGGGTCCAGGGGCTCGGCGGGCAGCGCCCCGCGGACGCGCGGCACGGCGATTACGCCGTCCTCGGGGCGGAGGATGTCGTTGATCTCGGCGTCTTTTTGGCGAAGCGACAGGATGTAATGCACCAGCGCCCAGCGGTCCGCCGGCTTGAGCACCTCGTCCGGGTAGGCCACCATGGGCGTGCCGGCCAATCCCACCGCGATGCGGGTGTACAGGTCGGCGCCGGTTGAGCCGCCGCGGAACACCCCCGAGCTGAAATCGCGCGGACGGATCGGGATGCCGAAGTTGTCCTGGAGCGTCGGCGCCGAGGGACCGTCCCCCGCGCCGGTCTCGCCGTGGCAGGAGTTGCACTGGAGGCTGACGTACCGTTCCTTGCCGCGTACGATCGAATCGAAGGTCAATGGCGGTTCCGGCGGCACGGAGATGGGGTGAGCCGTCGCGCCGTTGGCCCGGGCCTGCTCAAAAAGATTCACCCGCCGGCCGTCCGGCCCCACTGTGGCGGTCAGGTATTTCACGTACTGGACCACCGCCCGGCGCTCGGCTGCCGGCAAATAGTTGAAGGCCGGCATCGAACTGCCGCCCAACCCCCAGGTCACCGTGCGGTAGAGGTCCTCGTCCGTGGGCAGGGAACCGGCGGGAGTGGACTGGATTTTGTAGAGCCCGGCGCTGAAGTTGCGCGGCTTGGGATACACCCAAACCGCCGCCGGTCCGTTGCCATCGCCGTTGTCCCCGTGGCAGGCAGCGCAGTGCTGCTCGTACACCCGCTTGCCCTCGGGGGGCGGCTCGACAGCGGTCACGCTCAGGCACACGCCGGCCAGGGACGTCAAACCCAACGTCACTCCGGGCCAGGGTTGCGGGCGAAGTGGAAGCATGCTCCCACTGTGTAACAGCGCCCGACCGGCAACCTTGACCTGGGTCAACTCTTCGGACACTTCTGCCGGTGCTTGCCGGCGCCGCGCTCCACCCGGGCGCCCTTCAGACGCGAAACCAACGCGCTGCCAGCACGGTGGCAGCCAGACCAAAGCCCGCCAGTGCCGCCAGTGGTCGCGCCACCGCCGTCCATCCCGCACCGAAGCTGATCAGTTGATGTAGCGCCTCCAGAGCCTGGCCGGTGGGCAGGAAGCGGGCCAAGGTTTGCAGGGACCCAGGGGTCAATTCCAGCGGCCACCAGCACCCGCCCAGAGCCGCCATCAGCAGACTCGCCACCACGCACAGCGGCACGATCCGGTCCTCCTGCCGGACGACGCTGCCCGCCAGCACCCCCAGCGCCGCCGCCACCCAGGTGTACACCAGCAACGTCACCAGCACCGCCGGCAGGTTGGCGCCCAGCGGCACGCCAAATCCCCACCGGCCCACGGCCAACAAGAACCCGGTCTGCACTCCGCCCAACAGCAGCAGCCCGTAGAGTTTGCCGCCCACCAATTCGCGCTGGCTGGCCCCCTGCAGGCACAGCCGGCGCAGCACCCCGCCGCGCCGTTCCGCCGCCAGCCCCGCGCCGCCGAAAATCATGAGATTCATCATCACGTACATCACCAGGTTCCCCGGCAGGGAAAAGGCAAAGCCCGTGGGTACCGGCTTGCGTCCGGCAAAACGCGCGTCCAGTCGCACCGGGTTGTCCCGCTGCCGAACCTCCCGCCAGGCGGCTTCGTTGGTCAGGGCGGATTCTCCGTGCGTGGTAGCCAGCTCGATGAGATGGGCATTCAGGGCGATCAACGCCCGGACCAGACGCAACTCCACCAGCGCCGCTTCTCCGGCGTCCGCCCCCTGCACCTCGAAAAACTCCACCTTCGCCGGCTCCCGGGCGAGCACGCGTGCGGTCAGGTCCGCTGGCAACCGTATTCCGCGCGGCGCTCCGGCACGGTGGGCGGCATCCACCACGGTCAGCCCTTGCACGCCGAGTTCCTCCAGCAGCAACCGGCCCAGGAAACCGGTGTCGGCGTTTTCCACCAGGACCCGCGGACGCGGGTTCGCCGGGTCGCCCGGGCCGCGGTTGGCAAAGCCCAGGAAGTACACAAACGCCAGCGGCACCACAAACAGCCAGATGTAGGCCATGCGGCTTTTGAGGAACAGCCGCAGGTCATTGTGGCCAATGTCCAGCAGGCGGTTCATGCGCGCAGACCCCGCGCCAGGCGGCGACGGAACAACTCGGCGGCCAGGCCCAACAAGGCGGCGCCCACTGCCACCAGCCGCAACAGAATGAGCGGCCAGTCCACTGGTGCGTTGCCGAATTCGAGTCCGCGGAGCCCTTCGACCAGCCACGCGCTGGGCAGGTACGGGGTGATGTGCTCCCGCATAAATGCCGGCAGCGCCTGCGCGGGAAACGCGCAGCCGCCGGCCAGACCCAGCCCCATGGCGATCAGGTTGCTCAGGGCGTCCGCGCGGCGGACGTCGGCCAGCAACGCGGCAAACACCGCCGCGTAGCCGGCGCCAAATACCGCAAAGCCCAGAACCAGCAGACTCATCTCCAGCGGGTGTCGCCAGCGAATCCCGAAGGCCAGCCCGCCGCCGCCCAGCATGAAGCCGGCGGAGAGCAACAGGACGACCCCCACAAACACCCCCTTGGCCGCCAGAAACCGCATCAGCCCTTCTTGCAAGGTGTGGTAGCGCTCGAAGGTGCGCCCGGCAAATTCCCGATGCAGGTCCTCAATGCCCACGTTCGCCTGAAACAGCAGGAACATTGTGGCCATGCCGATCAGAACAAATCCGAAGAGGTTCACGCCGGCCCCGGTCCGAGCTTCCCCGGCGCGCACGTCCTTGTTGTAGGTGATCAGCGGCGGGTCCAGGTAACGGCCGAGGGCTTCGATTTTCTCGCCCGCGCGGAGAATCAAATCCGCCACCTGCCGGTAGTCCGGGGGGTCGGCGAAAACCTCCCGCCAGGCCGGGAACTCGGGAGCCAGGTTTCGCGCCAGGGCGTTGAGGCCGGTGACCACCACGCCCAGCAGTTCCTCCAGCACGGCGGGGTGGATGGAGCGGGCCGGGTTCTTGATCAATTCCAGCGCCGCCGGCGCCCGCCCCTCGAGATAGTCCCGGGTGAAGTGAGCCGGGATGATCACCACGGCGCTGAGCTGGTTGTCAGCGATCTGCCGCAGTGCCTCCGCGCGGGCCAGAAAGACCGGTTCCAGACGCCGGCCCGCTTCACCCTGATTCATCACTCCCCGGAGCAGTTGCGTCAGGGGGGACCGATCCTCGTCCACCAGCGCGAAGCGGATACGGCCCGGGCTGCCGCGTTCGCCTCTCCCGGCCCCGAAAGCCAGACCCAGCAGGGCCGTGATGACAAACGGCACAGCCAGGTGCGTCAGCCAGGGCTGCGGATTGCGCCGGAGACGACGCAGGTCTTTGGCCAACAGCATGCGCAGCAGGTTCATTCGCGCAACTCTCGCCCGGTAAGCTGGAGAAACACGTCGCTCAGACTTGGGCGCTTGAGGGTGACGTTTTCCACCCGCACCGGCAGGTTGAGCAACTGCCGCAGGCACCCAGCCGGGTCCGAGGCGTCGTTCGCCGCCACCACCAGTTGTCGGGCGGTGTGCTGGATCACCCGGAACCGTTCGCGAAATCCGGGCCACTGGTCGGGAACAGCCCCGTCGAGCTCGCCCTCGAGCACAAACAGACGGTCGCCGCCCAGGCGCTCCTGCAACTGACCCAGCGTGCCCTCGGCTAGCAGGCGGCCGTGGTCAATGATGCCGATGCGCTGGCAGAGCATCTCCGCTTCCTCGAGGTAATGCGTGGTGTACAGCACAGCCGTGCCGTCGCGCTGCAGGCCGCGGATGAACTCCAAGATGCCCTGTCGGGCCTGCGGATCAATGCCCACCGTGGGTTCGTCCAGCAACAACAAGCGGGGCCGATGCACCAGGGCGCAGCCGAGGTTAACCCGCCGTTTCATGCCGCCGGAATAGGTCTTCACCGGGTCGCGGGCCCGGTCGGTCAACGCCAGCGCGGCCAGCAGTTCGTCGGCACGGGAGCGGGCGTCGCGGGGCGCCAGACCGGCAATCCGGCCCCAAAACTCAAGGTTCTCGCGCGCGGTCAGCTCCTCGTACAGCGCCAGCTCCTGCGGCACCACCCCCAGGATGCGCCGCGCGCGCTGCGGGTCGGTACGGAAGTCCGCCCCGTCCACCCACACCTCGCCGGCGTCGGGTCTCAGCAAACCCGCAATGAGGGAGAGCGTGGTGGTTTTGCCGGCGCCGTTGGGACCGAGCAACCCGTACAACTCTCCGGCGCGCACCTCGAAGCTCACCCCGTCCACGGCGCGGAGGTCACCAAAGCTTTTCGTCAGCCGTTGGACCCGCAGTGGCGACATGCGAGGATTCAACCAAAACCGCTAGGCGACGCAAGCCGCCCGGAGATGGACGGCGCGCTGAGGCCCTGGACCTTGCCCGTGATATAGCCCCCTCATCCAACCCTCCGCTACCCCTGCGCGGAGGTCCCGGGCACCCGCAACGCGGTCTCCGCTGTCATGGATTTCCCTGACACAATTGTCAGAATTTCCCCGACTTAACAAATCGGGGCATTCGGAAAACACTGCCCGCGTCGTGGGAATACAGTGCGTAGGACGATGACAACAACAAGGAGCCAACAAGGCGAGGCGGTCGCTCCGGCTGTGCGACGCGCGTCGAGTGTGATGACGGCCGCGCCGCAGCGGAGGATTACCCACAGCCCGGCGCACCGACAACCCGGTGCGGGCAGCCAGCTCGAAGACGCCGGGCGCGAAAAGGAGGCGCTGCCGGTGACCCTCGCCCGTTGGAACAAGGAGGACCAACTCGTGAATGGGAAAGAAGTATGGGGCAAGGACAGCCCGGATCACGCGGCGGTGGCGTCGGGGGCATCGCGAGAGAAGGACCCCAAACAACCAGACCGGGAGGAACCCTTGGCCTCCCCCGTGCCTTTGACGCGGCGGGTGCCCGCTTGGAAACGACCGCTGGACATTGCGCTGGCTTTGACCGTCGGAATCCTGGCGCTGCCGCTCATCGCCCTGATTGCGCTCGCCATCAAAGCCAGCTCCCGCGGGCCGGTCCTGTACCGCCAACGCCGGGTGGGCCTGGGGCTGCGGACGTTCGAGATGCTCAAATTTCGCACCATGTACCGCACGGCGTCCGAGGCGACTCATCGCGACTATGTCCTCACGCTCCAAGCCCAGGGACGCCCCCTGCAAAAGCTGGATGCCGGGCGGGACGACCGCGTCACCCCGGTGGGACGCGTCCTCCGCGTTCTGGGACTGGATGAGCTTCCCCAACTCTGCAACATTCTGCGCGGGGACATGAGCGTGGTGGGACCGCGTCCCTGCATCCCGTACGAGTTGGCCACGTACCGCCCCTGGCATTACTACCGGTTTGAATGCCTGCCGGGCGTGACCGGGCTGTGGCAGGTCAACGGCAAAACCCAGCTCAGTTTTAACGAGATGGTAACCTGGGACATCCGCTACGCGCGGCGGCAGTCACCCGGCCTCGATCTCCTCATCCTCGCGCGAACTCCCTGGGCTGTCGGGGAGGACCTCTGGCAGCGCTGGCGCGAACGCAGGCGGGCGGCCCGGCTTGCCCGGGTGGCGACGGTTTCAACGCCTTCATGAATTTCCCGAACCTGGAAACCCTTCAACCCAAACCGATCATGCGTGCAGACATCAATGTGGGAGTCGTGGGATGCGGCTACTGGGGCCCCAACCTGATCCGCAACTTTCGCGCGTTGCCGGGCTGCCGCCTGCGGTACATCTGCGACCAGAACGAGGCGCGCCTGCGCCACATGAAAAACCTCTACCCGGAAGCGACCGCCACCACCCGGTTTGAGGACCTGCTGGAGTGCAAGAGCCTGGATGCCATTGCGGTGGCCACGCCCGTGGCAACCCATCATCCGCTGGCCCTGGCCAGCCTGAAGGCGGGCAAACACACCTTTGTCGAAAAGCCCCTCGCCCGTTCCGTGGCCGAATGCGAGGACCTGATCGCCGAAAGCAGCCGGCGCGGTTTGATCCTCATGGTCGGCCACACCTTCCTGTATTCGCCGGTGGTGCGGCGCATCAAGGAGATCGTGGACCGCGGCGACATCGGCGACATCCGCTACATCGCCTCCCGGCGCCTGAACCTGGGGCTGTACCAGAAGGACATCAACGTCACTTGGGACCTGGCGCCCCACGACATCTCGATCATCCTCTACATCCTGGAGGAAACGCCGCTGAGCGTGAACTGCCGCGGCAGCGCCCACATCACTCCGGGCATCGAAGACGTGACCTCTCTGAGCCTGGAATTCCGCCGCCAGCGCTCGGCGCAGATTCACAGCAGTTGGCTCGACCCCCGCAAGGTCCGGGAAATGACCATCGTGGGCAGCCGCCGCATGATCGTGTACGACGACGTCGCGCCGCTGGAAAAACTGCGCATCTTTGACACCCGCGTGGAAACCCCGCCCCATTACGACACCTTCGCTGAGTTCCACTATTCCTACCACTACGGCGACGTGTACGCGCCCTACATCAAACAGGAGGAACCGCTGAAAATCGAATGCCAGCATTTCCTCGACTGCATCCGCACCGGAAGCCGGCCGCTCTCGGACGGCAAACAGGCCCTGGAAATGGTGCGCATTCTCGAGGCTGCCTCCCTGTCGCTCAAAAACCAGGGCGCCCCGGTCGTTTTGGCCCCGTCGGAGGAGCCGGTCCCTCAGGCGGCGCTGGTCCCGCTCAATGGCCGGACCCGAAAGACCGCTGCCGGCCGCTCCGCTCCCGGCAAGTCGGGCGGCGCCCACGGCAACGGTAGCCACGGGGCGAAGCACCCCCAGCCGAAAGCCGCGGAACTGGCCACGGTCGGATGAACCCTGCTTGCTTTTCATGCAAACCCGCATGACCAGCCCCCGGGCCGAGCGCCCGTTCTGTCTGATCGCGCCCGACGTGAAACTCGGACGGGACGTCCGCATTTACAGCTTCACCAACCTTTACGGCTGTGAAATCGGCGACGAGACCAAGATCGGGACCTTTGTGGAAATCCAGAAGGGCGCCCGCATCGGACGCCGTTGCAAAATCTCCAGCCATACCTTCATTTGCGAGGGAGTCACCCTCGAAGACGAGGTGTTCGTCGGCCACGGGGTGACGTTCACCAACGACCTCTTCCCGCGCGCCACCAACGCCGACGGCCGGCTGCAAACCGAAGCCGACTGGCAGTGCGTGCCCACCCTCGTCAAACGCGGCGCCTCGATCGGCTCGGGCGCCACGTTGCTGTGCGGCATCACCATCGGCGAGTACGCGCTGGTGGGCGCCGGCAGCGTAGTGACCCGCGACGTGCCTCCCTATGCCGTCGTGGCCGGCAACCCCGCCCGCGTCTTGCGCCAACTCGAACCTCACTCCGCTTTGGCCGAACAACCTGAACTCCTCACCCGATGAACGTGCCCTTTTTGGACCTGCGCCTGCACCATGCGGCGATCCGTTCCGAGCTGGTGGCGGCTTTCGAGTCCGTGCTGGACTCGAGCGCTTTTGCCGGCGGCCCCTTTGTGAAACAGTTCGAGCAGGACTTCGCCGCCTATTGCGGCGTCAAACACTGCGTGGCCGTGGGCAGCGGCACGGATGCCCTGTGGCTGGCGCTCCTGGCGCTGGGCGTGGGGCCGGGCGACGAGGTGATCACCGTGCCAATGACTTTCATGGCCACCGCCGAGGCAATCACCTACACCGGCGCCCGCCCCGTATTCGTGGACATTGACCGCGCCACGTACACGATGGACCCGCGCCTGCTCGAACTGGCCATCACCCCCCGCACCAGGGCCATCATCCCGGTCCACCTCTACGGGCAAATGGCCGACATGGAGCCGATTCTCACCATCGCCCGGCGTCACGGAATCCCGGTCGTGGAAGATGCCTGCCAGGCTCACGGCGCCACCTACCGCGGCTGCCGGGCCGGCTCTTGCGGAGACCTCGGGTGCTTCAGCTTTTACCCCGGCAAAAACCTCGGCGCGCTCGGGGAGGGGGGCGCCGTGGTGACCGACAACGAGGACCTGGCTCGAAAAGTGGCCATGTACCGCGACCACGGGCAGGCGCGGAAGTACTACCACGAGGTCGTGGGCTGGAACGCCCGGATGGACGGCGTCCAGGGCGCCGCCCTCGCCCTCAAGCTGCGGCATTTGGAATCGTACAACGAAGCTCGGCGACGCCACGCAGAACGGTACCGCCAGTTGCTGTACGGCCTTCCGGGTCTGGTGCTGCCGCGCGAGCGTCCGGATTGTCGCCACGTGTATCACCTGTTTGTGGTGCGGGTGCCCGACCGCGACCAGGTGCTGGCCGAGCTGGCCGAGCGGGGCGTCCACTGCGGCATTCATTACCCCATACCGGTTCACCTTCAGCAGGCCTACCGCTTTCTGGGGTTGCGGCGCGGTATGTTCCCGATGAGCGAACAGTGCGCCGACGAGGTGTTGTCCCTGCCGATGTTTCCAGAGTTGACGACCGAGCAGGTGGAAACGGTGGTCCGGGAACTCAAACGCTGTCTGGCCCGGCGGGTGAGCTGCCAACCGACAACGGACCCGGGCGCCACCAGCCAGACAGCCGTCGCCCCCTGTACCTGTGCCTAACAATCCGGCTGAATCTTTGATTGTTCATGACCCCGGTCGCCATGACAAAACCCGCCAGCCCGCGCAGCCTGGCTGAGTATTTTGCCGGCCGCCCCGCGCCGCGGGCCGATGTGCTGGTGGACGCGGCACCGGCAGGCCGATTGCCGGCGGGCGATTCCGCGCCCTCACCACCGTGGACCCAGACGACGGGCTGCGCGGCGACGTTGGCCATGGACGCAAGCGCTTGCCAGGTGGTGAATCCGCTGGACATCCCCGCTTGGGACCAATGGGTCCTTGCCCGCCCCGAAGGCACCGTGTTTCACACCCGGGCTTGGATGCGCGTGCTGCGCGAGAGCTACGGGTTCGTTCCGCTGGCGATCGTGGGCGATTCCCTAGACCGGCCCGGGGCGCTGTTACCCTTGATGGAATGTCGCGATCTGCTCGGGCGCAAACGCGGGGTGTCGCTGCCGTTCAGCGACCACACCCGGCCCCTGGCGGAGAGCGAGGCGCGGTGGTGCCAGTTGTGGGCAGCGGTCCTGGAGCTCGGACGGCGGCGAGGTTGGACGCGCGTGGAATTTCGCGGAGCCTCCCCCTTGTCCCTCTGCGCGCAAGCTGCCCCGACCTGGCTGGGGCATGTGCTGGACCTGACGCCCGGACCGGACGCGCTCTGGAACAAGGTGGACAGCTCCGTGCGCCGCGCCATTCGCAAGGCCCAACGCGAAGGCGTGGTGGTCCGGCGCGAGACGTGCTGGGAGGCGGTGGCCGCTTTTTACCAGATGCACTGTCAGACGCGCCGCGGACACGGGTTGCCCCCACAGCCCATCGGCTTTTTCCGCCACTTGCACCAGCATTTTCTGACCCGGGACGCGGGCGCGGTGTTCACGGCATATCACCGCGAGCGCCCGGTCGCCGCCGCAATTTTCTTGCACGCCGGCTCGACAGCCGTGTACAAATTCGGAGCCTCGGAGCGGGACTCGCTTCAACTCCGGGCCAACAACGCGGTCATGTGGGAAGCTATTCGGCATCATGCCGACGGGAAATTGGGGCAACTGGACTTCGGACGAACCGCGCCCGACCAGGAGGGCTTGCGTCGCTACAAGCTTTCATGGGGTACGGTGGAGTATCCCATTGTTTACACGGCGCTCGACCCGCACTCCGGGCGGGTATGCGCGAGGCGCAATCTCGGCCAGGGCTGGCACAACTGGGTGTTTCGACGGTTACCGATCCCTCTCCTGCGCTGGGTGGGAAGCCGCTTGTACCGGTTTATGACCTGAACCCAATCCGTTCGCCAGATGAATCCCCCGCTTTCCAATCCTCCCAGCGTGCAAGTCGGCAGCACGCCGCGCCCGGGCAGCCTGAGCTTGGGCGACGTCTATTACACGCTGTTCCGGCATAAGTGGAAAATCCTGCTGTTCAGCCTGCTGGGCGCCGGGGCGGCCGTGGGTATCTGGTGGTTCAGCGGGGTCCTCTACCAATCCGAAGCCAAGCTGCTAGTGCGTTATGTGCGGGATACCCGCACGGTGGACGCCAGCCCGGGAGCCCAGACCGACGTCCGCTCCCCGGATAGTCGCGGGGAAAACATCATCAACTCCGAGATTGAGATTCTGACCAGCCGTGACCTGGCCTTGGAGGTGGTGGATGTGCTCGGCCCCGAAAAGGTGCTGGCCCGGGCCGGTGGCGGGACCAACCGCTACGCGGCCGCCGCCGCGATCCTCCGGGGATTGGAGGTGGATGTTCCCCGCCGCAGCAGTGTGATCCGGGTGGCGCTGAGCCATCCAGACCCGGAAATGGTGCAAAACATTCTCCGCGTGCTGGTGCAAAACTACCTCCGCAAACATGCCGAGGTGCATCGAGCAGTCGGGGTCTTCGATGAATTCCTCACCAAACAGACGGACGCCCTTCGGGCGCAGCTCAGCCAGACCGAACAGGAGCTGCAAAAGCTCAAAATCAAGGCCAACGTCACCTCCCTCGAGGAGTCCAAACGCATGGTCGCCGAGCAGGCGGTCAAGGTGCGCCAGGACCTGATGGCGGCGGAGGCGCAACTGGCGGAAAAACAAACCGTCCTTGAAAAACTGCGGCAGATGGCTGGATTGAACGCCGCCGTAACCACCAATGATGTCCCCGCACTCGCGGAAGCCCCCTTGAATCCGGATCTGGAGAAGCACTATCGGGCGGTGCTCGCCCGCCTCGAGGCCCTCCGGACCCGTGAGCTGGACCTGCTGCTGCAATTTACCCCGGAGAGCCCGGACGTTCGGCACGTGCGCGAATTGATCGCGGCCGCCGAGCAGACCCGACAGGAACTCGAAAAATCCGATCCCCGCTTGCCGCGTCTGGTTCAACTGGCAGCCCGTCCCGGCTCGGGGGCCGTCAGCGGAAGCCGGGCGACTTCTTCCCCAACGCTGGAGGTGCCCGTTTTGGAGGCGGAGGTGGCCGCTCTGGAGGCGCGCATCCAGAAACTCAAGGAGTTTCAGGAACAGGTCCGCGCGGAAGCCGCCAGCATCAACGAAGCCGAGCAGGCCATCACCGAGTTGCAGCGCCGCCGCCTGCGGGAGGAAGCCAAATACCTGTACTATGTCTCCAGTCTGGAACAGGCGCGGATTGACGAGTCGCTGGGCGCCAGTTCGCTCGCCAACATCAACGTGGTCCAGGAAGCCACCGCGCCGGTAATCAATAGCGGCAAGACCCTGAAATTTTCTTTCCTGGCGTTGCTGGGCGGGCTCGGGGCCGGCGTCGGCCTGGCTTTCCTCCTCGAACTGTTCGTGGATTCCCGACTGAAGCGACCGTCCGACGTCGAGCAGAAGTTGCAGTTGCCGCTGTTCCTCTCGATCCCGGACTTTGCCCGCAATGGCCACGCCCGGGCCTTCCGCCGGGCTCGCAGCGCCGCTTTGCTGGCGCCACCGGACTCGGGGTCGAACGCGGGGGACGCCTCCGCGGACCTCCCCGCGCGGACCCTGATGAACGATCCGATGCGGACCTACCACGAAGCCCTGCGTGACCGGCTGATCATGTACTTCGAGCTGAAGGAAATGTATCACAAGCCCAAACTGGTGGGCATAACCGGAACCCATCGCGGCGCCGGGGTGTCCACCATTGCCGCCGGCCTGGCGGAGAGTCTTTCGGAAACGGGAGAAGGCAACGTGCTCTTGGTGGACATGAACCCCGAGCAGGGCCCCACGGTTTACCCCTTCCACCGCGGCAAGCCCGGATGCGGCCTGACCGAGGAGGTCCTGGAGGGCACGGGACGGGAGGCCGCGCAGGTGCAGGAAAACCTGTACGTCGTGTCCCTGAACAACACGCAAAACGGCAATCGCGTGGGGGTGATTCCCCGGCGTTTCGCCAGCCTGTTGCCCAAAATGAAGGCCAGCGATTACGACTACATCATCTTCGACATGCCCCCGGTCAGTCAGACCAGCGTCACCGCCAAGGTCGCCGGCCTGCTCGACATGACTTTCCTGGTGGTGGATTCGGAACGAACCCATCTGGAACAGGCCCGTCGCTGTGCGACGCTCCTGGCCGAGTCCAGAGCCAAGGTGACCGCGGTGTTGAACCGCTACCACAACTATCTGCCCGCTAGCTTGCGGACAGATGTCTAGAGGGAACGGCGGATCATGGGGGCGACCTGGGAAATAGAACGGAAGCGGCCCGGTTTGCCGAAGCCGGAAAAACACTGCAGCCGGACGGACATTCTGAACCGCCCGCTGCCCGACCGGCGGTTGGCTCAAAGCCCGACCGAATCGGCCGTGTGTCCCGAGGTCCCTTCACACCTCGGTCTTCGCGCCGGGACAGACCGGCGCGGGTAACAGTCTTGATGCCCGAAAGCCGGGAGTTGGTTATGGGTCGCTTCGCTGTGCGAAGTGACGGGGACGAAGTGTGCCCGCGGCTCAACCAGACGGGAACAGGCGCCGCCCCAACCGGACCACTCGATCAACGGCGCGGGTTCCTGCCATGGGCGAAGCGGGTTCCGTCAACGCGCCGCCGGAATCTGCGCTGGCGGGCGGTGTTCGGCCAACGCCCGGGAGGCAATCGGCTTTCGCGTCTGATCTCACGCACGCAGAGGTGCAACTGGTAACTTTCCCAACCCGGCCGTGCTGCGAAACCGCCTCTACTACGCGCTGAAACCCTTCCTGCCGCGGTCACTTCGCCTGGCCATCCGCGGGATTTGGGCGCGGCGAAAGCGGGCCCGCGTGGCGGACCACTGGCCCATCCTGCCCGGCTCGGAGCGTCCGCCGGAAGGCTGGTCCGGTTGGCCGGAAGGCAAACAGTTTGCCTTCGTGCTGACCCATGACGTGGAAGGCCCGGAAGGCCTGGCCCGGGTCCGGCCCCTGGCCGAGTTGGAAATGCGTCTGGGATTCCGCTCCAGCTTCAACTTCATTCCCGAGGGCTCCTACCGGGTGCCGGACGAGTTGCGCGCCTGGCTCGAGGAGCGGGGCTTTGAAGTCGGCGTGCACGACCTGCATCACGATGGCAAGCTGTTTCGGTCGCGCGCCAGTTTTTCCCGGAGCGCCCGACAGATCAACCGGTACTTGAAGGCCTGGCGCGCTGTCGGATTCCGCTCCGGTTTCACCCTGCGCAACCTGCACTGGCAGCACGAACTCGAGGTTCTCTACGACGCCTCGACGTTTGACACCGACCCCTTCGAACCACAGCCGGATGCAGCGGGAACCATTTTCCCCTTCTGGATCGCCGCCCCCCGTCTGGAATCCCGGCGTCCCGAAGCTAAGCCTGAGTCAGGCCCGAATATCGCCTCGAGCCCGGGCGAATCAGCCTCTCAGGCCCCGGTCGCTGGTACCCGTGCTTCGCCTGGTCCCAAAGAACGGTCTGGCTACGTCGAGTTGCCCTACACCCTCCCCCAAGATTCGACGTTGTTCCTGCTGCTGCGCGAGCGCAGTCCGGAAATCTGGCTGCGCAAGCTGGACTGGATCGCCCTGCACGGCGGCATGGCGCTGGTAAACGTGCATCCGGACTACCTCTGCTTTTCGAACGAACAAGCCCGCACAAACGCATTTCCGGTCGAGCACTACCAGGCCCTGCTCGAACACGTGCGCCGGCGTTACGAACATCTGGCCTGGAGCGTGCCCGCCCGGGAGGTGGCCTGCTTTGTCAGCAACCAAACCGCCCCCTGGCCCAAGCAACGCCCGTTGCGCGTGGCGATGGTAACTTATTCAGACTATGCCGGGGATACTCGTGTTATAAACTATGCGAATGTCCTGGCAAGCCGTGGCGATACTGTTGAAGTCTTGGGACTGCGTTCCAGCCCGGGGGCGCCTGAAACGGAAATCCGCAACGGTGTCCGGGTCCGCTCGATTCACGACCGCTTCGACAAGGGCGAACAATCGGTCGCCAGCCATTTGTTGGGCACCGGCCGCTTCTTTTGGAAAAGCTTGGTCTGGCTGACCCGGGAGCACCGGCGCTGGCCGTTTGACCTCGTGCATGTCCACAACCTCCCGGATTTTCTGGTCTTCGCCGCGGCGCTCCCGCGCCGGCGCGGCGCCCGAATTATTTTGGACATTCACGACCTCGTGCCGGAGTTCTTCAGTTCCAAGTTCCGGCGGAGCGCGACCTCCCTCGGCATCCGGGCCCTGTTGCTCATGGAACGCTGGTCGGCCCGGTTTGCGGATCATTGCATCGTCGCCAACGACCTGTGGATCGAGCGATACCGCCGCCGCACCGGCGTCAACGGCCGGTGCAGCGTGCTCATCAACCACGTGGACACGTCGGTCTTCCGCGCGCTGCCTCCGGCTTCGCCCGGCGACGACCGGCCGTTGATTCTGTTCCCCGGCAGCCTTCACTGGCATCAGGGAGTGGACCTGGCCATCCGGGCGTTTCCCAGGGTGCTGAGCCGGTTCCCCCGGGCGACGTTTCACATCTACGGCGACGGGCCGATGAAACGGGACTGGATGACCCTCGCCGACGAGCTGGGAGTGGGCGACCGGGTCAAGTTTTTTCCGCCGGTGTCTTCCGGTCGGATCGCTTCCATCATGGCCGGGGCCGACCTGGGGGTGGTGCCCAAACGCGCCGACTCCTTTGGCAACGAGGCCTACAGCACCAAAATCATGGAGTTCATGGCCCTGGGCGTGCCGGTCGTGGTCGCGGATACCCGCGTGGACCGCTTTTACTTCGACGACTCGGTGGTGCGCTTCTTCGAGTCGGGCAATGCGGACGCCCTGGCGGCGGCGATGGTGCGCGTCCTCGAAGACCGGGAAGAAACCCGAGCGCGCGTGACCCGGGCTTTGGCCTACGCCCGGTCCAACTGCTGGGAAACCCGCAAACACGATTACCTGACCCTGGTGGATTCCCTGTGCGCCAACGGGTCTGTTCGCCGCGGCTGAACCGACCGATGCGGGGACATTCCATTCGTTGTTTCGTGAGGCAGCCTTGCGGGGAGGTGTCTTCCCTGCCTCGGCGTCCCCTGCGCTCGCGGAAATGCGCCTGGATTGTCTGATTACTCTTGCCGTGGCGCGTCCGCTGCGGGCGTTGGCGCGGAAAGCGTGGCGCTCATGCCCGCCTGCCGCCCGTCCCTCGCCCCGGATTCTTCCCATCCTGATGTATCACAGCATCTCGGATGACCCGGAGCCGGGAGTGCATCCCTACTACCGCCTGTGCACCGGGCCGCGGCGCTTCGCCGAACAGATGGCGCTGCTGCGCGCGCAGGGGTTTCGGGGAGTGACGCTCAGCGAGGGGCTGGCCTGGCTGTGGTCCCCTCCGTCGCCGAAGCCCGAACAAACGGCCCCGGGTTCCCAGCGGACGCCGGACGGGCAGGATGCCCGGCAACCAGTGGCGCTTACCTTTGATGACGGGTTGCGCGACTTTTTTACCGCGGCCCTGCCGGTCCTGCTCGAACAGAGCTTCCGCGCCACGGTGTACCTGGCCACGGGCTATGTCGGAACCGAGCCCAAACCCTTTGCGCCGCGTCGGACCGGCGGCGGCACGGCGACCCCGGGGCGCCGGTGCATGACCTGGCCGGAAGTGATCGAAGCCGCCGGGCTGGGAATCGAGTTCGGCGGTCATACCGTCACCCATCCCCTCCTGCCCGAGCTGGAGTGGTCCCAGGTCGAATGGGAAGTGCGCGTCTGCAAGGACCACATCGAACAACAGGTGGGGAAACGGGTCGAGTCCTTCGCCCATCCGTACGCCTATCCCCAGGAATCGCCGGAATACGCGCAGCGCCTCGAAGACCTGCTCAGGCAGGCTGGTTACGGGCACGGGGTTACCACCCGCGTGGGGCGAGCCCGCCCCGCCTCGCGGCGATGGGCCCTGCCGCGTCTGCCGGTCAACCAGTTGGATGCCCCGCCGCTGTTCCGCGCCAAGCTTCGCGGACACTATGACTGGATGGCCCTTTCCCAGCGCTGGTCCCGTCTGCTGCGCGGCTGCGGGCTGTTGATGCGACCGGCCGGGCGCGCCCCTTACGCCGAAGCGACGTCGGCCCGCGCGACATGTCCCGGACATCACGCCCCTTGAAAGCAAAAGGCTGCCAGTTGGGAACGCCTTTGAAAGTCCGGCCACGGAGGCGCCTGTCGTGCCATTGAAATACGTCGTCATCACCCCGGTTCGCAGCGAGGGAGACCGTTTCGAGCGAACCGTGGCCAGTATGGAGTTCCAGGAGCAACAACCGGCGCGCATGAATTTTGATCAGCTTACTTTAATTCATCCTGATCGGTCCAAAACCAGCTAAAGACACTTCATATATCCACATTGCAAGTTCCATCGGATGGAATATCCTGCATCCAGCGTAAATCGCAAGCACAACGGCGCAGCAGCCGGCGATTTTGTGCTCGTTACAGCGATTAAAAACGAGGCATCAACAATCGCGGTTACAATAGACTCAGTAGTACACCAATCCGTTCTCCCAAAGGAGTGGGTGATTGTCAACGACGGCTCAACTGACACGACTGGCCATATTATTGCGACGGCCGCAGCAACATACCCATGGATAAGCATTGTTTCACTACCGAGGCGAATGGAACATTGTTTCGCTCGTAAAGTGACAGCTATCAAAGCGGGGTTGAGGTCACTAACCTGCAACCAGTATGAATTCATTGGTATACTTGATGGTGATATACAACTACCCCCTGACTACTTCGAGATGGTAGTGAACGCTTTTGCTAATAACCGACGATTGGGGATTGCAGGTGGCTTGGTTCTCGACCAAGGAGAGAAGGTTAGCCGATCCTCAGTAAACTGCTTGAACGTGTCCGGTGCCGTACAGTTCTTCCGTCGTTCATGCTACGAAACCATTGGAGGTCTTATCGCCATACCTGAAGGGGGAGAAGACACGGTGGCATGTGTACAGGCCCGTATGCATGGATATGATACTCGAGTATTGAGTACTTTAGTTGTCCATCATTTAAAATGCAGAAACTCAGCCTTCGGTGGATTCATTAGGCGCAATTGGCAGCTAGGGATCCGCGAATATGCTGAAGGTTATCATCCCGTATTCGAGCTGCTAAAATGCTGCAGACTCAGTCTTAAAAAGCCCTTTTTGTTATCTGCATTAATACGTTGGCTTGGCTATTGCTATAAATACATACAAGGCGCCGCCCCCTCAGCCCCTCCGGAAGTCGTATCGTTTCTTCGGCAAGAGCAGCTTCGCCGTCTACAGTTCTGGATTTATATGCGCAGAAGGTATTAGTTTTAGACATGATATTTTTGAGGCACACTTAGCCTGAGGCTCAGTTAACTCACCGCAGCGATTGCGGGTCGGTGATTTCGACGGTAGCCAATCGGGTTCAAACGCGCCAGCAGGAGTTAGCCGCAGTGCACCACGCTGATCTTCTCATCTGATGCATGATGTGGCAAGTCTTGATGTCCGAAGCAAGAAATGATTTTCTAATCTTGCGCGACCTCCAGGTGTAAAATCCAATTGTGACTGGCCAATCGCGCGATGCAGAACGAATAGTGCTATCGGCTGTTTTATCGCCCCGGGCTCAAACTCAACGAGAAGCTTCACGCTAACCTCGCGACATTTTTTTTGCAGGTCAGGCCAGACACGAAATCAGTGGACTTGCAGCAAGTCGCTGTCCCGCGTTACTTCCGTTTCAGCTCCGTCAGCACTGCCGCATGATTCTAACCTTTGACTTCAGATCAACAGCAAGCGTCGGCTGGGTTGCCCAGGATTGGAGGCGGATTCGCGCATAAGACCGTGATTTTTTCCCGTTGTTACCAGAGTATGGAGCCGTTCTCAAATGACTTTTCATTAAATGTTTTTAGTCATACTCAAAGCATAATATCCTTGCTTGCTATCATCACCATAAGACTAGCGGTCTGTAAACCTATATGTACTTGCGATGACCTTAACGATTCTCATCGTCAACTGGAACTCGAAGGAGCACCTTCGTCGGTGCCTGCTAAGCATCCGGGAAACGTGCGCGGACATATCCTCGCAGATCATTGTGGTGGACAATGCCTCCTTTGACGGCTGCGCGGAGATGCTGGCGGCCGAGTTTCCGGAGGTCGAGTTCGTCCAGAGCGAGGAAAACCTCGGGTTCGGCCAGGCCAACAACCTGGGGTTCCAGCGGGCGCGCGGCGAATGCCTCTTGTTGCTCAACCCGGACACCGAATTGCGGGCGGGGGCCGTGACCGAGCTGGTCGAGACCCTCAAGAGCGTGCCCGATACCGGGATTGCCGGCCCGCGCTTGCTCAACTCGGACGGCTCGATACAAACCTGTTGCGTTCGCGCCCTGCCCACGCCCCTCAACCGGGCGCTGGATGCTGAGCTGTTGCGCCGCCTTTTCCCTTCCGCGCGTCTGTGGGGATCTTATGACGCCTTCCGCGCGCGGGGGCCGACGGAGGTCGAATGTCTGAGCGGCGCGTGCATGTTGTTGAAGACTGCGGTCTTCCGTCAGGTCGGCGGTTTCAGTCCCGAGTTTTTCATGTATGGCGAGGATGTGGACCTGTGCTTCAAAGTCCGCCAACTTGGCCTGAAGCTGTATTTTGCGCCGAACGCAAACGTCGTGCATCACGGCGGGAAGAGCACGGCGAATCAGTACCGGAAATTTCCTGTAGTGGTCATGCAGGAGGCGGACCTGCGGGTCATACGCAAGTGGCGGGGGCCGCGCGCCGCGGCCTGCTACCGGTTGTTGCAAGGGCTTTCAGCGCTCACGCGCCTGCCCCTGCTCGTGTGTTGGACCCTCGCCCGCCCGCGCCGGGGATGGTGGCAGGCCGGCGGCGCTTCGGTTCTCAAATGGTGGGCCGTTTTGCGGTGGAGTGCCGGCCTGGAAAAGTGGGCAGCCGAGCTGCATGAAACCGCATCCGCCCGACGGTCCCGCAACTCCAAAGGCGCTATTCAGGTCGCCGTAGCCCGCGCCGAGGAGTGAACACAGCCGCATTACTGTTTTTGCTGGTCAACGCCCTGGCCCTGCTGGCGCTGCCCCGGCGCTGGGCGCCGTTGCCGTTGTTGCTCGGCGCCTGTTACATGACCCTAGGACAAGGAATCGAGATGGGTCCGTTCAGCTTTCCCGTGATTCGCCTCCTTATCGCGGCGGGCGTCTTGCGCGTGTTTCTGCGCGGCGAGCGACCGGCCGGCGGGTTGAATAGCCTGGACAAAGTCCTGTTGGTCTGGGGGGCTTGGTGCCTCGGCAGCAGCCTGTTTCACCGGTCGCCCGGCGACGCCCTGGTGTTTCGACTGGGGCTGGCCTACAACACGCTGGGAATTTACTTTCTGATGCGCTGCTTCTGCGCCAGCATCGCCGATCTGGCGCATCTGGCCAAGGTTACTGGAATCGTTCTGGTTCCGTTGGCCCTGGAAATGCTCCAGGAGCACGCGACCGGCCGAAACCTGTTTGCCATTCTGGGAGCCGTTCCCGAAGAGGTGACAGTCCGGAACGACAAACTGCGCGCGCAGGGACCGTTTGCGCATGCGATCCTGGCCGGGACGGTCGGAGCAGTCTGCTTCCCGCTGATGATCGGCATCTGGCGGCGCTATCCGCTAGCCGCCCGGCTGGGTGCGGCGGCCTGTCTGACCATGATCCTGACCTGCAACTCCAGCGGCCCCATGCTGGCGGCGCTCGCCGCTTTCCTGGGCTTGGCGCTCTGGCGGTGGCGACACCTCACCCGCCAGATGCGAATTGCCGCGGTGATCGGATACGTCCTGCTCGACCTGGTCATGAAGGCGCCCGCTTATTATCTCATTGCCCGGATAGACCTGACCGGCGGCAGCACCGGCTGGCATCGAGCGCATCTCATCGAATCCAGCATTAAGCACCTCCCCGAATGGTGGTTGGCGGGCACGGACTACACACGACACTGGATGCCCACGGGCGTGTCCTGGAGTCCGGAGCACGCCGACATCACAAACCATTACATCAGCATGGGTGTAATCGGCGGGCTGCCGCTGATGGGCCTGTTCATCGCCGCTTTGTGGGTGGGATTTGTTTACGTGGGCCGGATCTTGCGTGTCATCGCCGTTTCGGGGAGGCACGATGGCTTTTTCGTTTGGTCTCTCGGGGCCGGGCTTTTCGCTCATGCCGCCACGTGCGTTTCCGTATCCTATTTTGATCAGTCGTTTGTTTTCTTGTGCATGAACCTGGCGGTCATCGGTTCGTTGTACAACGTCCACGCTGTCGAGAAGAGCCGAGCGGTGGCATGGAGCTTCGAAGCGGGACCGGGACAAGCGGGGATTCCGTCGGAAGCCGAACCGGCCCCGTTGGCTAGCGGGGCAACAGGAAACGGCTTGTGATTGCGCGGGTTGCAATGCCACAGGCCACCTGATTCCGCCACCGCTCCGGCTTCCTCGGGGGCAGCATGGTTCATGGCAAGATGGCAAAGAGTTCAGGCGCCAGAGTGGCACGCCGAATGCTAACGGTCTGTAACTTGATATGAAAAATGAACCATTTTCGCGCACCGACGCCAGCGGAAGCGTAGATCGGCTGTCCACCCGCGCAACAGCGACTGTCAAAAAAACGGTCACCGGCCTGATCGTGGCAGGGTATTTCGCCAGTCTGTTGCAGGCGGCCACCTATTACGTAGCGCCCCAAGGGAACGATGCCAACCCGGGAACAGAAGGCCAGCCATGGCGCACAATCCAAAAGGCGGCCAACACGGTGGTTGCTGGTGACACCGTGCTGGTTCAGCCAGGTTACTACGCGGAGCGTGTGCGATGCGCCACGGCCAGTGGCACAGCAGAAAACCCAATCCGCTTTATTGCCAATGGCACCGTGACCAACTATGGCTGGTATTTCAGCAAACCGTATTATTTCGTTCAAGGCTTCAGCGTGAACGGCTTAACACTTGATGGGCCTGCGTTTTACATCGAGAAAACGGCGCATGGGACGACGGTTCTGAGTAATGTTGTGGCCCTAGCTGCCGAAGCCGGTCGGGGCGGGGCGGTGGGTATGGTCCACGGAGACTGGGGAAGGAACCCGTCTAATTGTGTTATTCGAGGCAACCACTTTTTGGACACTAAGTTTCATGCGCTTTCGATGCAAGGTCAGGGGCACTTGGTTGAGGGGAACTATTTTCGCGGTACCAATGGGTGGGACGCTATACGCGCCAATGCCGCCAACACCGTCTATCGGCTCAACGTCTTTACCAATTGGTCCAACTTGGTAGGCAACTCCAACCATCCGGACGTCATTCAGGCATTCAGTAGCAATGGCGAGATAGCAACCAATGTTGTGTTTGAGAAAAACTTGATTGTGAACTGTATAGCCACTCAGTTCGGCATGTTTGAAAACCAATGGAATTCCGGCAATAGTGACAACATATCAAACTGGACTTTTCGAAACAACCTGGTAATTAACTGTGAAGCAGCTATGCACATATACGCTCCACATTTCAATTTTTACAATAATACGTTTTACCGCAGTGGAAGGAATACTGCCGGACCGTTCTTGTTCCGATACTCGACCACGAGAGGATCAGGCCACTACGGGCAAGTGTACAATAATCTCTTCGTTGAATGCGGCAGCGATCCGTCACGTTCAGATATAGGCTGGTATGGAATCGAAGCCGGTGTGACTGGCGTTCAATGCGATTACAACTTGGTCATCGGTATTGGTGCTGGCTTGACTAAGAAGGGCTTTCAGTCTGCCGGGCGTGAAATGAACGGCATCAACGGAAATGATCCTCTATTTGTCAACCCCGACGCGCTTGACTTTAGACTGCAATCAATTAGTCCAGCGATCACCGCAGGAAAAACGGTGAGTGGTTTTAATGATGACCTAGTTGGGGTCACTCGCCCACAGGGCGTCGCATGGGATATGGGGGCTTATGAGTTTCGCACTGACACGCCTGCCGCACCCAGAGGGCTTAGAGTCATTTCATTTGAGCGTTGAGACCACGGCAGTTTTGACGAATGTTATGGACGGGACTATAAATAGGTATAATTTGCATTATACTCAAATTCTGACGACGTTTTGAGTACGACGCATCATCAGCGCAAAGACTAGAGGGTGGAACTGCTCAAGCTGGCTGAGGCGGGTGAACACTACCCCATCCTCAGCGCCGTCGTGCCCACTGATCAGTGTCTGTAGGACACCAAGTTGGGTAGATGCTGTGCTCCAAAAACTCTCGCCCTATTTGCAAGCCTTGTATGCCTCGCCTTAGCCGGTTCCGCACCATGCTATGTTCCTGCTAGCCACCCGGCTACCAAAGCTGCGCTGGTTGGATTTTCTTGAAGCATGTTCAGTCAAACCAGCATTATTCATAGTGTTTTGCCTACAGTGTTGCTGTCAGATCGGCAGCGGTATGGTTCAACTATTTGGTCGGTTTAAACGAGCGCGCGCCAGCCGGGCAGGGCCGGGCACGAACACTTTAACGCTGACGTCCTGCGGATCGAATCTTGGGCAGGCTGAACAGCCTGCGTTGTCTGGAGGCCGAGATGCCAAATTTGCAATCGGCCAAACACAAGACCTCCGTTGCCTCCCGACCCAATTATTTCGGCATCCGCTTGGTAGCGCCACCTACCGGAGCAAAACTGATCCAGATGCAGAGTGTGGGCTCGTTTTCACAACCTGGGTAGAGGACTGTGCGCCGTAAAAACGCAATGAACCGTGTGCAGACTTCACGCACCACTTTGCTGTGGCCGAATCTGAGCCGGCAGTACGGATTAGAACAATGTGGGGCCGACAAGACAAGTCACCGATGAGACTAGTATAGGCCTGCTTGGCCCAAAATCTCCTACCCTTGGCAGCCTTTAATAACGGTTTGTCGCGTTGGGCTAGAAGAACGAGCACCAGAGCGGGTTACCGCCTCTTCCAGAGAAATAGGGATCAGATGAAAAAATTAAGTTCTCAAGAATCCTGCACGGCTTTACTGACCGAGACCTCTTCGCCTCCCCAGGCAGATCAGTGATTCTCGCTGAGAATCACTTGCAGTATCCGCTACTGCAACACATAGTCGGTTGCATTCCAAAAGGCCTGAGAAGTAGGGTTCTTACAGGGTTTATAATGTTGAGCCAAACTGGAAATTTGCCTTCAGTGAAAGCAGTCACCGTAGGGCCCCCGTTGACGAAGGAAAGCTCGTCATACGGGCAGATACTCAAGTCATCCTCAATCACCGGGACCGCACAGGTCATCAGCTTGGTTCTGGGCATGATACGCAACAAACTGGTGGCTTTATTGCTGGGGCCTGGTGGAGTCGGGTTGATCGGGCTTTACGAATCGGTCTTAGGATTGATGGGAACACTGAGCGGACTGGGTATTACTTCAAGCTCGGTTCGCCAGATAGCTTTGGCGTATAGTACGGGCGACACGCAGCGCCTTGCACACACTGCATACGTGACTCGCTTTCTTTTCGGGGCCACTGGCTTGCTTGGTGTGCTTCTGACAGCGATCCTGGCAGCGTCGCTAAGCAAATGGACTTTTGGCACGACCGATCACGCTGGGGCCATTTCGCTTCTGGCTCTCAGTCTGTTGCTCACCTCTCTCGCGAATGGCAATGCTGCTCTGTTGCGTGGGGTGCGCAGAATTGCCGAATTGGCCCGGTTGCAAGTACTGACCGCTTCCTTAAGCTTAGTAATCAGTGTGTGCCTCTATGCCTGGCTCGGAGTACAAGGTATTGTGCCGGCTATTTTGCTTGCGGCCGCTTTTAATCTGGCATTATCTTGGAATCCTGCAAGGCGGGTCGTACCGCTAGGCGTACGCGCTGATTGGCATAGCGCATATCGCGAAATGCTTATCCTGATCAAACTAGGGTTATCATTTGTCGTTGGCACGTTAAGTATACTCGTTGCCGCTTGGCTTATACGCAGGTGGATTTTCCAGGGTTATGGATTGCATGGGAATGGCATATACCACGCGGCTTGGACGATCACGGGCGCATTTGTGGGATTTGTTTTATCGGCGATGGGGATGGATTTTTATCCGAGGCTGGCAGCAGTCGCGGGCGATAATCAACGGATAAACCGGCTGGTCAACGAACAGACAGAGATCGGGATATTGCTCGCTCTGCCGGGGCTACTAGCAGCAATTCTCTGCAGCCCTTGGATTATTCGTTTGTTGTACAGCATTCAGTTCAATGACGGCGCCCAATTACTACCTTGGTTTATTGTGGGTGCGCTGGGTCGCGTGGTTTCGTGGCCGCTGGGTTTTGTTCAGTTAGCCAAGGCAGCAGCGGCCTGGTTTGCTGCTACTGAACTGCTCTTTAATTTGGTACTGTTACTGCTTACTTGGCTTTTTTTACGTTGGTATGGATTAGTAGGCGTTGCGTTGGTGTATCCCATTGCCTATGTGGGTTATACAATCCTAATGCTCATGGTAACACGACACCTCACGCAATTTGTGTGGTCGCGATCAGTCACGCAACTGGTTATACAGGCGATCTTTCTCACTTGCCTTACCCTGGCTTTAGGGCTGCTTGGAACAGACCTCTTAAAGCTTCTACTCGGGGTTCCGTTGGTCATTACGACTGCACTAATATGCCTGCGTTGCATTTGTCAGAGACTGGAACGCGAACACCCGCTAAAATTGTGGGCAGGGCGGTTTCTTTGAACGCGTTACACCGCAGGGTATTACTGACGCTTGCATAATATAGTGAGTTTAGAAGCTCAAATCCGCTTGTTTCCAGAAGGCAGCCACCAGCGTGGATTTTCGGCGCTGCGCTTGCCGCAGTCCTTGCCGCGCCAGCCAGTGCAGTTCCTCCTTCGTACGGGGACAACCATGGGCCACGGTATTGGGTTTCCACCAGCCCCACAGGTCTTCCACCGGATTGAGTTCCGGGGCATGGGCCGGCAGTTCCTCCACCACAAACCGGTCGCCTTGTCGCTGGAGCCAATCCCGCACGGCCCGGCTGCGGTGCACTCCCAGCCGGTCCCCCACCAGCAGGATGTTGCCGCGCACCTGGCGCTTGAGATGCCCCAGAAAATGGATCAGTTGCGGGGCCTTGATCGAGCCGGGATAGAGCCGGAAATAGAATCCCCGGCGCGTCACGCCCGCCGCGGCCGAAAGCTTCTTCCATCCCCCCGGATGGCGCAGGATGGGCGTTTGGCCGCGCGGCGCCCAAGTGCGCGTCACATACGGTCGCTGGCTCAACCCGCTTTCATCGACGAAGACGAGGGTGCGCCTTTGCCGGCGGGCTTTTGTTTTATGGCGGGCCAGCGGCGTTGCTTCCAGACGCGGATGGCCTGCTCATCCCGTTCGATGGCGCGCCGGGCGGGCTTTTGGCAACTCCAGCCCATCTGGCGCAGGAGCCGGCTGGCCTGGGCGGTGGAATAGCGGTGGCCGAAGCGTTGGTGGATCAGGGCCACCACGCGCGGCAAGGTCCAGAGGGCGGTGGGGTGGCCGAGCGTTTTCTCCGGCCCGCTTTGCAGGTCGGCGGCCAGTTGGACGCGATCCAGCGGCTGGAGGCGGGGTTGGCGTCCGGCCCGGCCGGGATGTTGGAGCGCCTGGCGGCCGCCCGACTCCCAAGCTTTGTGCCAGCGACCGGCGGACTGGTTGCTCACGCCCAAGCGCCGGGCGACCTCGGCTTTGGAATGCCCCTGCTCGAAGAGTTTGACCGCCTGCATCCGCCGTCGCTCCAGCGCGGCGAAGTCTCGTTTCACACCTTTTGGATTACCCATATCGTTTTGGACCGCGACCGGGTAAAGGTATTCACTATATTATGCAAGCATCAGTAAGCTCATTGAGCAGTGTCTTCTAGTGCATTGAACTCATGTCAGCCGATGTACTAATAAGTTTTGTATTGGTAGGGCATAATCAAGAGCGCTACATTAAAGAAGCAGTTAACGGCGCGTTAAGCCAGACTTACTCACCTCTAGAGGTGGTGCTTTCTGATGACTGCTCAACTGATAATACATACGAAATCATGCGGGAGCTGGCGGCAGCTTACCACGGGCCACATAAAATTGTTGTAAACAGGAATTCCCGAAATAGCGGCTCACTGCCCGCGCACCTCAACGCGATCATCCCTCTGCTGCGTGGAAAACTGGTTGTCATTGCCGCCGGCGACGACGTTTCCCTGCCAGAGCGAACGGAATGGTGCCATCGAGCGTGGATAGATTCAGGACGACGTGCTTCGTCAATCTGGTCGGACTATATGGTGATTGATGAGTTTGGCGAGATTCTCGGATATAGCGATCGGCAATCAGGGGGGCGCGGCTTTGAACATGTACAAGTCTGCCCAATTGATGTGGCGGCTTGGCGCGCCCAGACTGCATATGGTTGTACGCAGGCCTGGTGCGCAGATGTGTTGAACGAGTTTGGGCATTTGCCCGGTTGTAAATACTTGGTGAACGAAGATACCCCCATTTTTTTTAGAGCAGCAATTCTCAGCGGCTTAGTAACAAGAATTAAAAAGCCCTTAGTCAAATACCGGAGGCATAAAGCTAATATCTCTCTCGGATTTGTAATTGCAAATGCACCAAGTGCAAGTGACAATAACAGCGTTGCAGTTGCTGAGCTTCGACTCAAGCGATTAATGGCTGTGGCAAAGTGCTTTAGGAAAGATGCGCGCTTAGCAATAAACAAAGGACTTTATCTCGGTGATGGTCGCCGCCTTCGACGTGAAATTGCACGCAGCTACCGTGCTTTTCAGTTGCGTGCATGGCTCCTCAAGGCGTCGTATCGCGACACGCTTAAGATTGCCTGGCGGCTTGCACTCCTGGGGCGTGGCAGGAAATATGCATTAAGGTTATTGGTACGGACCATACAGTCGCGCATTCATCATTAACCTTCCAGGCAGGCTCGAGTAGGTATCACACGATTACTCACACAGTTATCAGTAGAGATGCTGTCGTTTAATGTATAATTCATGATCTGAACTTATCACTTATCGATCTGTATCTTGATCATCCTAATGAATTGTAATCCCCGCACGGTTTTTAAATGGCTTCATACGTTGAAATTCAACCTAGCATTATTTTTATACTGGGTACTGGGTCAGAAGTGTTTTCTTGGCCGATGCACGGCAGCCCCTCGAAGCTAACCGTAAAATGTATCATGGACTACGCGGCAAAACCAGAGCACTACTTCTCAGGGGCGCGGAAGAATTTTGTCGACAGCCTTCCAGTAAACCCCAATGCACGTCTGCTTGAGGTGGGGTGCGGCAACGGCGATACCGGAGCGTACGCACTTGCAACCCAAAAATGTGGATGGTGCGCCGGGGTCGAACTTTGGCCTGATGCGGCCCGTGAGGCGAGTAAGCGCATATCGGAAGTCCTCGTCGGTGATGTCGAGCAGATAGCCCTGCCGTGGTCACCGGAAAGCTTTGATGTATTGGTCATGAGCGAGGTCCCTGAGCACCTGCGAGACCCGTGGGCGACGTTGCGCAGACTGCACAGATTCTTAAAGCCGGGCGCCTTGGTCGTCTCTGGATCGCCCAATGTCGCGCATCACAGCGTACTACGGATGCTGATACGGGGACGATGGAACTACCAAGCGACTGGCCTGATGGACTGGACACACTTGCGATGGTTCACGCCTGCCACTTACCGGGAGATGTTTCAAATCTGTGGTTACAAAGTGATTGAAGTTAAGCCAGCCGCTCGACTCCGCTGGAAAAGCCAGTGGTTTAACTTATTAACTTTTAGAAAGCTTGAACACCTGTTGCATACGCAAATTGTTTTGCGAGCGATCCGCGCATCTTTGGATGTTCATGGTGATTTGGGCTTCGGCAACAGCAGATTATGATCCAGCCATGTTTACGGTCGCAGCCAATTAGTCTTGTCACAGCTAGCAATGATGAACGCCTGTTGAGATCGTGCCTTCTTGCTTCCCCTGAGCTGGCGGTAAACTGTGAGGTGTCTATTCAGAGTGGCGCCGTGTCGGCAGCGCAGGCCTATAATCGCGGCATAAGCGAGACACAAGCAGAAATCGTCTGTTTCGCTCATCAAGATGTTTATTTTCCTTCCGGCTGGATGAAATGCCTTGCCGGATCCGTCAATTGGCTGATGCAGCAGGACCCGGCTTGGGGGGTTCTCGGTGTTTATGGCGTTACCGCCGATGGAGAATGCCGAGGCTGGGCATATTCAACCGGCTTGGGCCGGCTCTTGGGCGCCCCGTTTTTACAGCCCCAACCTGTTCGGACACTTGATGAAATGGTTCTTGTCATACGCAGGTCATCAGGGCTGCGTTTCGACGAGGCGTTGCCGGGCTTTCACCTGTATGGCACAGATATTTGCCTAGAGGCGGAGCGTATGGGATTGCGCAACTACGTAGTGCCGGCACTGGCTCTCCACAACAGCAACGGAATTGCAGTTTTGCCCTGGGCTTTCTGGCGTGCCTGGCTGTTTGTACGCCGGAAATGGTTCAATTTATTGCCCATTGACACCCCTTGCGTCAAAATAGAGAAACTCCCTGCAGCAGCAGTTAAAACAGCACTCGCTCAGGTTTACTCAACCGTTATTCGCAGGAAACAGCCAGGCAAACGTGTCGCAGACCCTGAAATTCTCTGGCGCAGGTTGTTTGAACGTTACGAAACGAGCATTGGCTTGCGGGGATAAAATATGCTTGCGGTTAATAAAATTTAATCCATTAGTATGGACTGCCGTTGCGCCATACTGGGCGTTTCAATCAGCTCTGAAAACCGCGGGGTGCAGGCCTTGGGAGCTGCGCTTCTTGATTTGTGCACGACGGCCAGCGAGAAAACGCAACCGGTCATGCTGGTTGGTCACCGCGATAACCATCCGGCTACGTTTCGTGTGGCCGGCAAACCGCGCCAGGTTCCCGTGGTCAACTGCCGACTCTCGCCGCGGGCCCGTCCGCGGGAGCACTTGGCCTGGATTCTGACCGCCGCCATTCTGTACCGGCTGCTGCCCTTGGCGTTCTTCCGGCAATGGATCGCCCGGCATACGCCGTGGATAGCAACCCTGGAACAGGCGACTTTTGTTGGCGACATTCGCGGCGGCGACAGTTTCAGCGACATTTACGGACTGCGGCGCTTTCTGCTGGGTTTCGCGACTGCTTGGACAGTATTGCTGGTGAAAGGCACAATGGTGCAGTTTCCACAGACGTACGGCCCTTACCGAAGCTGGCTAGCGCGGCAACTGGCTGCCTATCTCCTGAGGCGTTCTTCCGTGATTCTCGCCCGTGACCGCTACAGTCAGCATGTGGCCCAGGAACTTGTTGGCCCTAAACGTGAAGTTTGGCTTTGTCCGGACGTCGCCTTCGCGCTCGAGCCTGTCGTCCCGCCGCGCATCCAGCTTGATCCTCCGCCCGAGCCTTCCGCCCTTGACGCTCGACCTGCAACAGCCCCGATCGGCCTGAACGTCAACGGCCTGATGTACAACGGCGGTTACACGCGCCGGAACATGTTTGGCTTGAGGCTGGATTACGCTGCCTTCGTTCCGGAGCTGATCGGGGCGCTGTTGAGGGAGCACCCCGGCGAACTCTGGCTGGTGCCGCATACTTACGGCCCGCCGGAAAGCGTGGAGAGCGATCCCGAGGCGTGTCGCCGCGTGCGCGCGGCCCTGCCGGAGGCCTTGCGGCGGCGGGTCCGCCTGGTCGCCGGGGAGTATGATTGTCATGAACTCAAGGGGATCATCGGACAGTGCGACTTTTTCGTGGGCTCGCGCATGCACGCCTGCATCGCGGCGTTGTCGCAGGGCGTTCCCTGCGTCGGCGTGGCGTACAGCATGAAATTCAAGGGCGTCTTCGAGACCGTGGGCATGGAAGAGTGGGTGGTGGACGGGCGCGAGGTGTCAACCGGGCCGGCGGTGGCGCGCGTGCTTGAGCGGTATCGGCAGCGCGACCGCGTCCGCGAGGATCTCCAGCGGCGCTCGCAGGAGGCGCGTCAGCGGCTCAGCGAGGTCTTTCGGCAATTGTTTGCCTCGGTCGGTCCGAGCCTGCCTCAGCCCGCCGCACGCGCTGGCCAATGTTCCACGGCATCTACGGCAGTACGGGGCCAGTAATTGGCCATTGGGAATGTCCAGGGACAGTGCCACAGCAGCCCGGAATATCAGTTTTCCGCGCCATCCCGCGGCAAGCGAATCCGCGTCTGTCCGCGCCAAGCGGCCGTTAGTGGTCTGTCTTTGCTGATGCGCCGAATTCTGTCGTTGGCGGACGTGGTTGCCTGGCGTCTGTGCGTGGGCTGCGGCGCGTGCGCATACATCTGTCCGGAGCAGAAAGTCCGCCTGTTCGACTTTATCCACGAAGGCATCCGACCTGTTGTTGAGGGCGATTGCGGGCACTGTCCTGATTGTCTGGCCGTGTGTCCCGCAGTGCAAAGCGATTTCCGGCGCGCGTCGTCCGCCGACGGCAGCCCGGCTGATGTAGCCTTTGAAAAGGAGTGGGGCCCCGTCACCGGCATTTGGGAAGGATACGCCACGGATCCGGAGATTCGGTTCGCGGGCTCGTCCGGCGGCGCATTGACCGCCCTCGCAGCCTACTGCGTGGAGATGCTGGGGATGCACGGGGTGTTGCACACCGGCCGCGATCCGGCCGCGCCGATTCGCAATCGCACGCGCCTGAGCCGCACCCGCAAGGAGCTGTTGGAAGCGGCCGGGTCCCGTTACTCACCCGCCTCGGTCGGCAACGGACTGGGGCTGGTGGAAAACGCTCCCAGCCCGTGCGTGATCATCGGCCGACCGGTTGAGATCGCCGCCGTGCGCAACGCCTGCCAATTGCGGCCGCGACTGGCCGCGAAGGTGGGAGTGATGCTCTCGTTTTATTGCGCGGAGACTCCGCCATTCGCCGGCACGCTGGCGTTGCTGCAACGTGTGGGCATTCCGCCGGAACAGGTGAAGGAACTTCGCTACCGCGGCCACGGTTGGCCGGGGCATTTTGCCGTCGAAGGCGGAGATGGCATCGAGCAGCGGGCGAAGATGACCTACCGGGAAAGCTGGGGCTTTTTGCAAGCGTTCCGCCCGTGGTCGGCGCACCTGTGGCCTGATGGCGGGGGGGAACTGGCGGATGTGAGTTGCGGGGATCCGTGGTACGTGGAGCCGGACGGCCTGAACCCGGGTTTTTCCCTGGTTGTGGCGCGAACCGCGCGAGGCCGGGAGCTGGTCGAAGGAGCCATGCGCGCGGGCTATCTGACTCTCCAACCCGCTGAACCGTGGAAGCTGATCCGCTCCCAACAGGGGCTGCTGGAAAAGAAAGGAGCGGTCTGGGGGCGCCGCCTTGCGCTGAAGATGTTGGGGCTTCCGACGATGCGGCTGCCCGGCCTGGACCTGTACCATAGCTGGCGGCGCCTGCCCGTCAGCCAAAAGCTTCGGTCGGTGCTCGGCACCCTGCGGCGCGCGCTCCAACGCGGGCTGTACCGGCGATTGCGGCTCGACCCCGGGCAAGCCCGGCCAGCGCCAGAGCCGATTGCGGCTGGAGAATTGCTCACTGGATAAGCACTTCTATCCGAGGAAGCTTTTCAGATTTTTCTGGATATGAAGGAAAACAAGTTGGCCGTGGCTGGGATTTTCGGTGCCGGGGATGCCCCGTGGCTTCCCAGCTCAACCACCCAGTGCACGGTCTTGGCGGAGGACGAGTGCCCGGAAGCATGGCCCGCATCGAAGCCGGCGCCCAATGCCGAGTACGAGCACTTTCATTTGGTGTGCCGGCTTCGGCCCCACGTGTTGCGGCCTTACGTGTTGATGGTGGAAGGGGGGAATTCAAACGCGGCCCCGTTGCTGCTGGTTGGCCGGTTGGAAGAGCAGGTGCTGCGCGGAAAAATCGGATACCTTCGCCTGGGGTGCCTCAAGGTGAGGACCTGGGTTGGGGTTCACGATGGCTGGCTGGGTGATGGGAATTCTGCCCAGACAGCCGCGGCGCTGGAGCACATTGCGCGCCTGCTCGACTCCGGAGACGCTGACATGGCGGTTTTTCATGGTGTAAGGCAGGACGCCGCGCTGTGGGAAGTTTTGCCCCGGGTGGCCTCGGCGCGCGTCTGGAGATACGCAACGTCCTGGACCCCGCGCTACGGACTGCGGCTGCAGTCAGATCCGGAATTCCTGTGGAAACGCCTGCGCTCCAAGCACCGGTCGTGGTTGCGCACATGTGAACGGCAACTTAAGGAGAGATTTGGTGATTTATTACTTTGGCGGTGGTACAGGGAATTTCCAGACTTGGATGACCTGCTGCGGCGCCTAGAGCAGGCGGCCAGCCGGACATATCAACGTGCCCTAGGTGCTGGTTTCCGTGATGATGTGGAGCACCGGGAGCGATTCAAACTATTTGCCCAACAGCGGATTTTGCGGGTTCTGACCCTAGAAACAGAAGGTCGTATCTTGGCGTTTCGGATCGGTCTCTTGGCTCATGGTACTTGTTACACTGCTGGCACGGGGTGCGACCCGGATGTGGCGTGTTTCAGGCCAGGCACCTTGGCGTTGTTCAAGGCGGTGGAGAATCTGGTTCGTGAGGGAGCTAGGTTCATTGACTTTGGACTTGGTCACGCCGATTACAAACAGCGTTTTGCGGATGACCACTACCTGGAGCGGGATCTGTACCTCTTCGCGCGCTCTTTTCGGGGCCTCTTGGCAACCCTCTTGTTCAGCGGCTTGAGAAGGCTTGATGACGGACTGAGACATTTCTTGGGAAGGCTCGGTTGGATCAATCGCATCAAAACCCGCTGGCGGTAGCGGTTGCGTGAGGGCGCTGGCAACACCCACGCCCGGGAACAAACGCACGATTAAAAAAACCGGAATTGCCGGTACAGTCACGGAATTCGCG
>FWPU01001157.1_pt1 | contig 81308 bp, 73 predicted proteins | sample 2228361 | NCBI WGS metagenome assembly FWPU01 (sample SAMEA103939777, study PRJEB20133) | metagenome | reverse complement strand
CTCCCCCCACACCTCCTCCCGCTGCCCCTCCGGCAGGTGCGGCGCCAGCCCCGCCAGCGCCTCCGCCCGCATCCGCTCATACCCTATCCCCCGCGCCGCCGCCAGTGCCTCCCCCCACACCTCCTCCCGCTGCCCCTCCGGCAGGTGCGGCGCCAGCCCCGCCAGCGCCTTCGCCCGCATCCGCTCATCCTCTATCCCCCGCGCCGCCGCCAGTGCCTCCCCCCACAGTCCCTCCGGCAGGTGCGGCGCCAGCCCCGCCAGCGCCTCCGCCCGCTCCCACTCATCCCCTATCCCCCGCACCGCCGCCAGCGCCGCGCGGGTTGCTTCTTCCCTTTCTGCCGCCCCCAGCTTCCCCGTCCCCAGCAGCAGGCGGTAAAGCCGCGCGCGCTGCTCAGCCTCGGGCACGTTGGCCGCCACATCCAGCGCCCGCCGCGCCGTCCAAAGTCCCACCTCTACGGCGCGCGCCACCAGCTCCGGCACGTAGCTGGCGCTGAGGCTATTCAGGCTGGTGCGGATAAGGGCATAGCGCACGCAGTCGGCCAGCGCGGCCGGCTCCTCGCCCGCCTCGGCCTGCTGCAGCGCCTCCTCCTGCAGCGGCCCCCAGGCCGCCATAAGGTCCGCCACGTACCCGCCAAGGGCACCCTCGGCGGCGGCCAGCCGCGCCTGCAGCCAACGGTCATCGGCAAAGAGCGCCCGCAGCGCCCCCTCCTGCCCGGCGCCGCGCAGGTGATAGGCCAGATGGTCGTAGAGGTAGCCGTCATCGGGCACCTCGTGCCAGGGGAGATGCTGGGGGTTGTAGGCCTCTAGCAGCGCGGCGTGGGTCTGTGCGGCGCGGCCATCCAGCCGCCCCAGCAGGTAAGCGCGCAGCACGTCATGGAAGCGCAGGAACAGCCCCGGCCGCGCCTCCTCCGCCCGCAGGGTGAGGAAAGGCCCATCAAAGCGGCGCAGCAGCTTCCTCGCCCGTGCCTCGCTCAGATTCCCCGTACGAGCCCACAGCCGGTAAGCCGCCACCTCAGGGATGGATGTATCATCAGGGAAGATGGCCAGCTCAAACAGGCGCACCTGCTCGTCTTCTTCAAAACGCCGCAGACTGATGGCCATGGTGGCGTTGAGGGCGCGCTGGCGGTCTATATCGCTCCCTTCGCGGTCAAGCGCCGTAAAGCCCTCTTCGCCCAGCAGGCGGTTGACGTGCTGCAGGGCGGCGCTCAACGAGCGCACCCGTCCCACTTCCGCCCGCAGCTCTAAGCCCGCCAGCCGCAGCAACAGCGGCCATTCGCCCAGGCGGATGGCCAACGCGGTGATCTCGCGGCGCAGTGCCTCGTCCACCGTGCGCTGGCCTTCAGGCAGCCAGTTCAGGATCAACTGCACGGCCTCGGCTGTCTCCATCTCCCTCACTTCAACGATGTCCTGAGGGTCGGCCAGCTCCGTCGCGATCTCATACTCGCGCGTGGTGAAAAGCCAGGCCCGCGCGCCCTTGTAGGGCCGCTGAGGGTCTTCAGGCACATGGTGGAGGCGGGTAGCCAGCGCAGCCTGCCACACATCATCCACCACGATCAGGCAGTCGCGCTCGGCAAGGCGCTGGGACAGGTTGTGCAGGGCCTCCTCCAACGTAGTGGCCTCGGTGCCCCCCAATGCCCGCACGGCACGGTTCACTTCTCGCTGCAGCTTCACCTCATCGGCGCGCTCGCCCAGCGTCAGCCACAGGATGCCGTCCTTGTAGGCCTCAATAACGGCGGGGCTACGGCACACGGCCTGCGCAAGTATAGATTTGCCAAACGCGGGAAGTCCACGCAGCACTATCCGCGCCGTGCGAGGGCTAAGGCCGTCCTCGGCCAGCAGGCGCTCCAGGAGCTGCTTTTCTATGCCCGGGCGCGGCACGTATTGTTTCGGCAGGAGTTCCACCATCACAGGGACCGGCCGCTGTGGCGGGGGGTTGTGCAGTTTATCCAGCAGCCGCTCCCAGTGGTTGGGATAGTCAGGGTCGGCCTCGTCCAGCACCAGTACATCCAGCCGAGCCAGCCAGCGGGGCACCAGTTTGTTGCCCGCCTCATCCAGCTGCTCAAAGATGTCGCGCTGCACCACCGGCACAATCGGCGTGCCGACTTTGCGGGCGTGCAGCCACTCGTCGCGCACCACCTGCGAGCGCAGCGCTTCCCTGGTGAAAACAAGCACCATCGCCCGCGAGCCTTCAATGGCCGCGACAATGTTCTGCCACCAGCCCTCGCCGGGCGTCTCACTCACCACATCCTGCCAGAGGGGGAATCCCTCCGCTTCAAGTTTCTCCCGCAGATGGTGGGCGGGCTCCCGCCCATCCTCGCGTGAGTAGGAGATAAAAACCGGCTTGCCTGCCTGCTCCGCCCCGCTGATGCCCATCCCTTGTGGCATAGCACGTACTCCTTTCGCTACGCGCTGCGTGGTTTGATCAGCACCTGCGCATGAGGCTTATTGAACTTATTAAACAATACCCTCGCGCGTTGCGTCAAGAGAGGATGTCCTGCCCTCTGGATGGATAGAACATATGTTCTAACCATCTGCACACCAAACCCGCACCACCCGCCAATTGACACACCCCTTCCGCTGTGTTAGGCTGGCAGAGGCCACATCACGTGCTTTTTGCGCCCTCGGTGGGGGGCGGCGCAGCTTGAGGCTCTTCAGGGGGATGCAGCAAGGCCAACAGACGCCGCCAAACCTGCTGCCCAGTGATGGCATCCGCCCGCAGTCGGGCCGACCAGTACACCATATCGCCCAGCAGGCCGGCCACAAAAGCAGCGAACAGCGGCGCATCTACGCGCACGTCCACCTCGCGCCGCGTGCCTTCGTTGCCTTCGCGGGCCAGCTCGGCGAAGCGCAGGTCGGTGGGGGTCACCGCCGCTTTGAAGAGGAACATCGTCTCCGCATCGCTGGCCACAAAGGCCTGATCGGGCGGTTCCTGAAAGCCCACCAGCTCCCACACCAACCCGATGCGCGGTGCAGCGTAGGATTTCAACGCAGCGCTGAGCTGTGGCAGGGGCAACACCCAATCCGGCCCACCGAAGCGCTCAAAGGCGCCGTAATCGTGCAGGGTCATGCCGCTGCGGATGCACAGTGCAAAGAGGATTTCGGCATAGGGCAACAGGCGGTGGGGGTCCTCCAGCGGATACTCGTCCAGCACAGGCTGCCAAGCCTCGGCCACAAACTGGATGGCGCGGGCGATGCGCAGGGCGGTCTGTTCGCCATCTTCCTTGGCGATATGCGCCAACAGCTGCCCGGCCAGATCAGCGCTGATGTGTGTGGGGCTGGGTGCGCTGACCAGATTGGATCCCAGCGCCAACAGGACGCGCTGGACGGCGGCTTTGTCCATCCCACCTATGATCGCCACCAGGCTGAGGATGTTAGCCAGCGCTTCAATGCGCTCTTCTTGGGGGGTGGAGGCATTGGCCATGTTACCATCCCTTGGATGGGGTTGATCTGCCGCCTTAATTGTATGGTATGGGGTAGAGGGGCGCAACGCGGGCGCAGAAGGGAAGCAAACCGCCTATGGTGCAGGACGAAGGAAGGCGTGCCAAGTACCGCCTGCCGGTCATCTGCGGGCAGTGCGGGCATCAGGAAGTGGTCGCCTACCGCAGCAGTGACCGCGTGTTGATCTACTGCGAGCGCTGCGGGGCGCGCATCTTCGCTTACTTCACCAGTGCCCAGCAATGGCAAAGCAGCGAGCCACCACCGGAGGATGATGCATCCGTTATCCGTCAGGTGGAGCAGGAGCTGCTCAATGAAGTCAGCCCAGCGGCAGGGGCGCTGTATAGGTATTTACGGCGCTACATGCGCGAACGCGGCTATGCACCCACTCTGCGCGAAATGCAGGCGCAATTTGGTTGGCGCAGCCTTAACACCGTCACCCATCACCTCAAGCAATTGGAGGAGGTCGGCCTCATTGAGCGCGACTACGGCGAGCCACGCGGCATCCGCCTGCCGCACGTGGCTTGAAGGACGGAGGACGGTTACTCCTTCCCTTGTTGGGGCGGGAAAATGGGCAGCGGTTCGCCCAGCACCGGCGGAAGGGGGCGGCGCAGCACATCCATCAGCGCCACCAGCGTAGCCGGAACCTCACGGATGAGGCTGTAGGTCAGCGAGGAAGGAGCATACCCAGCAGGGCGCTGATAGTCGGCGGCCACGCCCACAGCATCAAGGCCCAGCGCCCGACAGGTGAGCAGCGCACGCGGCAGATGGAAGTCCTGCGTGACAATCACCACCTCGCGCAGCATGAAGATATGGCGGGCGCGGTAGCAGCTGTCATAGGTGCGCCGCCCGCCATAGTCCAGCACGATGGCCTCGTCCGGTACCCCCAGCGCCAGCGCATACTCGCGCATGGCCGCCGGTTCGTTATAGGTGGGTGTACTGTTATCACCTGTGAGGAGGAGCACCTCCACCTTGCCCCTGTGATAGAGATCGGCAGCTGCAGCTACACGGTCGGCGAGCATGGCGCTGGGCCGTCCGCTGGGGTACACGCGCGCGCCGAACACCAGTGCCGCACGGCGGGCGGGCACCTCTCCCACCGCGTAGGTGTGATGTGCCGCCCACAGCACCACCGCGCCGCGCACAACAAGCGGCAGGGCTACCACAAATGCCAAAAGCGCCAGCAGCGCCACCTTGATCCCTTGCAATAGCTTGCGTCTGAAACCCATAGTGTCCTTGTTTATACTGAAAACAGGGGCGGGAGTCCAATTTAGGGAGTATTTCTTTGCCCTACCCCAAACCAAAGTGCTAGAGAAGCGACCTTTAAGCCCATGCCCAAAACTTGGTAGCTTCTGAGAGTTCTCCCCACCGATTCCTGATAAACTCTGAGCGGCAGAACATCCTTGAAACGCGGAGGAAAAGGACTTCCCCATGCGCGATGTGTGCATTATTGGCATCGGACAAACGCCCATTGATGAGCATTGGGATATCAGCCTGCGCCATATGGCTTTCCAGGCGCTGCAGGCAGCCATCGCCGACGCCGGCATTGAGCGCCCTGATGCTTTGTTCGTGGGTAACATGCTCGCCCCTCGCCTCAACGATCAGGCGCAGCTTGGCGCACTCATCGCCGACTTCTGCGGTTGGCGCGGCATTGAGGCCGTCACCGTAGAGGCTGCCTGCGCCTCCGGCGGGGCAGCCTTTCAGGCGGCGGTGCGTGCCGTCGCCAGCGGTGCAGTGGACATTGCCGCCGTGTGCGGGGTGGAAAAGATGACCGACGCCGGCAAGAGCGAGGTCACGGCAGCGCTGGCCACCGCCGCCGATGCCGATTATGAGGGCGTGCAGGGTGTGACGTTCGTGGCGCTCAACGCGCTGCTCATGCAGCGTTATATGTACGAGTATAAGGTGCCCCATGCGGCCTTTGCGCCCTTCAGCATCAACGCCCACCGCAACGCCCTCAACAACCCCAATGCCATGTTCCATGAGCCGCTCACGCTGGAGATGTACGAAAAGGCTCCGTTCATCGCCCCGCCTATCAACCTCTACGATAGTTCTCCCGTGAGCGACGGCGCAGCAGCGGTTATCCTTGCCCCGCTGGAGCTGGCCCGTAGCCTTACGCGCAAGCCCCCTGTGCGCGTGCTGGCCAGCGTCACCGCCACCGACTGCCTCAACCTGGACGATCGCCACGACCTGCTGGGGTTGGAGGCGGCGCGCCTCAGCGCCCAGAAGGCCTACGCTCAGGCAGGTCTCTCCCCTGCCGACATTGACCTCTTTGAGGTACACGATGCTTTTACCATCATGGCGGCGCTGAGTCTGGAAGCGGCGGGCTTCGCCGAGCGCGGCTGTGCGACCTTCATCGCCGCTGATGGTGAGATCGCGTTGGACGGACACATCCCCATCAGCACGATGGGGGGGCTGAAGGCACGTGGGCATCCGGTGGGGGCAACCGGCATCTACGAGATCGTGGATGTAGTCACCCAGCTGCGCGGTGAGGCAGGGGCCAATCAGGTGAAGGGGGCTGAGATCGGCATGACTCAGAACATCGGCGGCACCGGCGCTACCGTGGTGACACACATTTTAGCGGTTGGCGATTAACGGTTGACAGAATAAGAAAGAGAGGTGGGGTGAAACGTCACGCGGGGGGCTTTGGGTGACGCCTCACCCCACTTTTAGGAAGAGTGGAGGAGAGAGGATGGCATGTGCACGCACAGTGTTCTGGAAAGGCCGGTGTGCATCCGGCTGCCTCAACTCTGCCTATACGATACTCTGCTTACCCCCAACCTAAAAGTGACAAACGGCACGGTCGGCGTGTTGTTCGGCCCAATCTTCCTCTGACATTCGTCCGGCGCGGATGCTGACATCCTGCGCCCGCACCTTCTCCCCCTGTAGGGGAATGGACACACTGACGGGCGTCCCTACACCCAGCCGAACGTGCGCTCCACAGCCTTCTTCCAGCCTGCGTACAACCGCTCGCGTTCGGCTTGCGGCATCTGTGGCTGCCAGATGCGATCCACCTGCCAATTGCGGCGCAGTTCCTCCTCCCCCGACCAGAATCCAACTGCCAGCCCCGCTGCATAGGCCGCCCCTAGCGAAGTCGTTTCGGCGACCTTGGGGCGCAGCACCGGCACACCCAGAATGTCAGCTTGAAACTGCATGAGCAGCTCGTTGATCACCATACCGCCATCCACCTTCAGCGCAGTAAGCGCCACGCCGGAGTCGTTGTTCATGGCGTCCAGCACCTCGCGGGTTTGGTAGGCAGTGGCTTCTAGCGCGGCGCGGGCGATGTGGCCACGGTTCACATAGCGCGTCAGCCCCACGATGACGCCGCGGGCGTCGCTGCGCCAGTAGGGGGCAAAGAGGCCGGAGAAGGCCGGCACAAAGTAGATACCCCCGTTGTCTTGCACCGTGCGCGCGAGTGCCTCCACATCCGCCGACCGCTCAATCAGACCGAGGTTGTCGCGCAGCCACTGCACCAACGCACCGGTGATGGCGATGGATCCTTCCAGCGCATAGACGGCGGGCTGTTCCCCCATCTGGTAGGCGACGGTGGTCAGCAGGCCGTGCCGCGAGGGAACGGGCTGCGTACCCGTGTTAAGCAGCATAAAGCAGCCCGTGCCGTAGGTGTTCTTGGCCTCACCCGCGCTGAAGCAGGCCTGCCCCACCAGCGCCGCCTGTTGGTCGCCGAGGTCCCCACAGAGGGGCACGGCGCCGCCCAGCGGGCCATCCGGACGCGTGTAGCCGTACAGTGCGGGGTCACTAGAGGGACGGATGGTGGGCAGCATTTGGCGGGGGATGCCCAGCACGCGCAGGATGTCCTCATCCCAATCCAGTGTGTGCAGGTTCATGAGCAGCGTGCGGCTGGCGTTGGTGACATCGGTGATGTGCGCACCGCCATCTGGGCCGCCGGTGAGGTTCCAGATCAGCCACGTGTCCACTGTGCCGAAGAGCGCCTCGCCCCGCTCGGCGGCAGCGCGCAGGCCATCCACGTGGTCCAGCAGCCACCTAATCTTAGGGCCAGAGAAATAGGTTGCCAGTGGCAGGCCGGTCTGGGCACGGAAGCGGTCTTGCCCGCCCTCCTGTGCCAGCCCTGCGCAGAGCTTATCGGTGCGCGTATCTTGCCACACGATGGCGTTGGCGTAGGGCTTGCCTGTGCGCCGATCCCACACCACGGTCGTCTCGCGCTGGTTGGTGACGCCGATGGCGGTAAGGTCGGCGGCAGTGAGGCCCGCCTTCTGCATGGCCACACGGATGACCTCCTGCGTGTTGGCCCAGATCTCCAGCGGATCGTGCTCCACCCAGCCCGCCTGCGGATAAATCTGGCGGTGTTCCAGCTGGTGGCTGGCGACCACCGTCCCCTCATGGGTAAAGATCATGAAGCGGGTGCTGGTCGTACCCTGGTCAATGGCAGCGGCGTAGCGCGTCATGGCGTCCTTCCTTAAATTAACATGGGAGACTGGAGTGCTTGCCTTTTGTCCGCGGCGCAGAAAGTATAACACCGATCCGCCCGACCCCAAGGCAGGTTTTGGCGAGGGATAGGAGCTACCATCCATCAGATTGCCCGTTGCTGTCTTCATTGACTGTTTGTGCCACACTTTTGGGCACGCCTGTGCCTTTTGTCCTTTTCGTCATTTCGCCTTTTCGCCGTTCAAGTGGTATATAAACTCCACGTCACAGAAGGGAAAATGCTCCATTGCAAATTGGCTTGCCGACCATCCTGGCGAGCAGCGGAGCAAGGAGAAGCGACAATCTGATGCCCATGAAGCAAGCACTGCCTATGGCGGTACTGGCTGCCATACTGATCCTGACAGCTTGTGCCACCCCACCGCCGCCAGCGCCTGAGGGGCCATCACCGCAACCGACGGCCTCGCCCAGCACGCCATCCGCTGCGCTGACACTTCCGCCGTCTCCCACACCGCCCCCCTCGGTGGAGATGCCCACATCCACACCTATACCCACCGAGGTGCCGCTCAACTGGCAGGATTGGCCGGTGATCCCCACCGTTAGCCAAACGGCGATAGACATCTATCGGCGTGGGCTGGCCATGGGCCGTGACCCGCATTCCTTTGCCGTACTGGGTGAGTGCGAGAGCGAGCTGGAGTGGTATGTCGGTGAGATGCGCATTGACGGCTATCTGGCTGGTTTTGACAACCCTGCCCGCTATCGCCTCGGCCCGAATTACGCTTACCTACAGGAGACAATTGACAACTTCCTGCCCTCGTTCTCGCGCCCCCGCGTGGCAGCCAAGCGCGGCATGAACGCTGCCAGTGTGCTCTCTCCCCTGCACTCAGACCCCCAACTGTGTGACGTGCGCGAGTCGCCCCTCCAGTGTGAGATCCGCCGCAGCAACCCTACTATCCTTCTTATTAGCATGGAGACGTGGTTCTACGACCGTCCCATCACTACCTATGAGACCTACGTGCGCCAGATTGTGGAATACACCATTGAGCAGGGGGTGGTGCCTGTGCTGGTAACCGCCGCCGATAACCACGAGCACAGCCGCGACCTCAACGCTGTGCTGGCCAAATTGGCCCGCGAGTATGACATCCCCCTCTGGAACTTCTGGCGGGCCGTGCAGGATTTGCCCGGCGGCGGCGTGGAGCCACTGCCAGACGAGAACGGCTTCCGACACCTCACCTATGCCCCCAACTACTTTGACCAGCCGCTCACGGCGGCGTGGCCAGTGCGCAACCTCACTGGTCTGCAGGTATTGGATGTGATCTGGCGGACGGGCATGGGGCTGCCGCCTGCCAACCCTAAACCTTGATCGGAGGGACATCACTTATGGCTCCCACCCTGCCCGAACAGCTCCACCGCCTTGCCGTTGAAGCCCCCGAGCGCGAGTGCCTACGCCTGCTCTACCCCAATCGCCCCGACATCGTGCTCAACCGGGCGCAGTTTTTCCGCGCTGCACAGAAGGTGGCGGGGATGCTGAGCGCAGCAGGTGTACAGCCGCACGATCTGGTCATCATGGTGCAGCGCGATGCCCTGCCGCTCACCACCAGCTTCTTCGGGGCGGCGTTGCTGCGTGCCATCCCTTCCATCATGCCCTTCCAGACGGAGAAGCTGCACCCTGATCGCTACCGTGCGGCCATGGCCGCACTGATCGCTCTCTCCCACCCCCGCGTGCTGCTCACCGAGCCGGACCTCTATGCAGAAGTGTGCGCCCTGCTGCCACAAGGAGGGAGTGGCGAGCTGCCGCAGGTGATCGCCGTGCACGCCGAGGACTTGCTGCAAGCCGATCACCCGCTGGAGTTGAACAGCCCTTTTGACGAAAACGACATCGCCTTGCTCCAACACTCCTCTGGCACGACGGGTTTACAGAAGGGTGTGGCGCTGGCTCACCGCGCCATCTTTGAGCAGTTGGAACGCTACGGGCAGGCCATCGGCTTCTCTCCGCAGGATGTGGTGGTGAGCTGGTTGCCCCTCTACCACGATATGGGCCTCATCGCGGGCTTCCTCATGCCCTTGCTGGGCGGGGCGCGGCTGGTGCTGATGTCCCCCCTGGATTGGGTGCGGGCGCCGCATATGCTCATGCGGGCCATCAGCGCCCATCGTGGAACGTTGTGCTGGCTACCCAATTTCGCCTACAACTTCTGCGCCCAGAAAATCCGCGAGGAGGACCTTGATAGCGTTGACCTCAGCAGTATGCGCGCCTTCATCAACTGCTCGGAGCCGGTCTACATCGCCAGCCATGAGCTGTTTGCCCAGCGCTTTGCCCCCTACGGCGTCAGGATGGACATGTTGGCCACCTGCTACGCTATGGCCGAGACGGTCTTCGCCGTGACGCAAAGCCCCATCGGCGTTCCGGCGCACGTGGATAGGGTGGACCGTGAGGCGCTGCACCGTGAACGCCACGCCCGCCCCGCCGACAGCGAGGGCATACCGGGAGTGCAACGTGTGCTCTCTTCAGGCAGGCCCATTGAGGGCGTAGAGATCCGCGTGCTGGATGAGCAGCGCCATCCCCTGCCCGAGCGCTACGTGGGCGAGCTGGCCGTGCGCACCTCGCACATGCTCAGCGAATACTACCGCCGTCCCGATGCCACCGCCGAGGCTTTTCACGAAGGTTGGTATCTCACAGGGGACATGGGCTATCTGGCTGATGGAGAGGTATACGTGCTGGGCCGCAAGAAGGATCTCATCATTATCGGCGGGCGCAACATCTACCCCCGCGACATTGAGGCGCTTGTCAACACGGTGGAGGGCATCCATGCCGGGCGGGTAGCAGCGTTCGGCATACCCAGCCCGGAGCGCGGCACGGAGGACCTTGCCGTAGTGGCTGAGGTGGACGGTGAGCTGACGGATGGACGGGCACGCATCATTGCCGCCGCAGTGCGCCGTGTGATCGCCGCCGGTAGCGACATCACCGTGCGCTATGTGGAGCTGGTACCGCGCGGCTGGCTGATCAAGACCAGCAGCGGCAAGGTGGCCCGTGCTGCCAACCGCGAGAAGTTCCTCGCAGCACATCCGGAAATCCGCACCTTGTAGCGGAGGAGCGACCTTACCGCCGAGCACCTGAGAGAGTGGAGAAGACTCGTGCGCTCTGTGCTCTTGGCGGATTCAACTTGCGGGGCGCTTCAGCGGATTCCACAGCCCCAAGCGCGGCACCACGTAGAACACGATCAGCGCTACGGTCATCACCACAACCGTCACATAGGCCAGCGCCGCGCCGGTGGCCCCCATGTAGAAGACAAAGGGGATGGTAATCACCATGCGCCACAGCACCTCGGCGATGCTGTAGAACGTGGTCAGCTGCGGCTGGCCACTGGCGAGCGTCGCCCGGCGCACCCAACGGAAGACGCTCTCCAGCACCACCCCTATCCCAAGAATGCGTATTAAATCGGCAGCGGGCGCAAACGCCGGTGGGTAGAAGAGCCACACCAGCCAATCCGCCGCCAGCGCCAGAAAGGCGTAGACCGCTGTGCTGATGCCCAGCGTCGCCAGCGTGTATTGCCAGATGAGGCGCTTCACCCGCTGAAGGTTCCCCACTGCCCACGCCTCGTTCATCTCCGGATAGATCACTGTGCTGACCGGCGCGGTGGGCATGGTGATGAGGCTGGCGGCGCTGCGGGCGATGCGGAAGAAGCCCGCCTCGGCGGGCGGGCGCATCGCTCCGATCAGCAGGATGTCAATGTTGGCGAGGATGGCCTTGACCGACTGGCTGAGGCTGGTGTGGAAGGAGAAGGGCAGGAAGCGCCGCCATGCCGCCCAGTAGCCCTCACTGCGCAGCGTTCCTATGTGGCGCAACACCAACCATAACCCCGCCGCCAGCCAGAACAGGAAGGAACAGGCGGCACCGATCACCTGACCCCACATCACGGCGGCCATCCCGTAGGGGGCCAGCATCACCAAGGCGGCCAGCAGGGCAAGGCCGCTGGTGATAGTGCCAATAGCTTGCAGGTTGAAGCGCTTGAAGACCGTCAGCACCGAGGAAAACGTCTCTTCTAGCGTCGCAAAAGGGATCGTCCACAGGTAGATGAGCACCAAGGGGCGCAGCACCTCGCGCTGCGGTGAGACCTCCACCGCCAGTGGGGCGAAGATCAGCGCAGCGATGAGCGTCGCCACCATGAGCAGCACATCGGCGCTGACGCCTACGTAAAAGAACGCCATCGCCTCGTGCTTCTCGCCGCGCGCTAGGGCGTTGCCCATGAAGCGGATGATGCCCTCACCCGTGCGGATATCCATAAATTGGGTGATGGTATTGACCACTGCAACCGCAATCACGATCAGCCCGTAACCCTCTGCGCCCAGCAGATGGGTGAGGATGACGGAGGTAACGATGCTCAGCGCAGTGGACGACCAGTTGGCGATGAGCAGCACTGACGAAGCGCGGAAGATGCGGCTGCGGGCCAGCCGCATGGCCCCCTCTCTGGCCAGACGTATCATGGCGTTGCGCTCCCTGCCTGCTGCATGATGAAGTCAAGGATGCGCCGCGCACGGGCATCCCACGTATAGGCTTGCACATCGCGGGCGGCCTGCGCCGCCAGCCGCTGCCCCAATGAGGCATCCTCACGCAGACGGCGCAGAGCCTGCGCCAGCGCCTCGGCGTCGGAGGGCGGAACGAGCAGTCCGTTCTCCCCATCGCGGAGGATCTCCGCCGTGGAAGGCAGGTCAGAGGCCACGATGGGGCGCTCCGCTGCCATGTACTCAAACAGCTTGAGCGGTGAGGTGTAGTAGGCGTAAAATGCGCTCCACGGCGAAGGGATGACGCACACATCAAGGGCGCGCAGGTAAGCGGGGACTGCCTGCGGTGGGACCTCGCCGGCGTAGATTAGCTGCTCGCCTAGCCGCGCCCGTAGCGGCTCCACCAGCGCCTCCGGCCCTCCTACCAGTGCCAGGTAGATGGGGGAGGGATCGTTGCCTGCCAGCAGATGCACGGCCTCGGCCAGCGTGTCCAGTCCTTTGTCCGTCCCTTCCCGCCCACCAACGAAGCGCCCCACATAGCCTACGATAAAGGCATCCCGTGGCCAGCCAAACTGACGCCGCCAGTGGGTGCGGTCACCGCCGATGGCGAAGCGCGCTGGGCGGAAGCCATCGTGCGCCACGAGTAGGCGTTGGGGGGGAACACCCAGCGCCTCATAGCGGGCGCGCAGGTGTGCGGTGATCGTCACCACGCCGCCGATGCGCTTGACCACCCAGCGGCGCAGGCGCCGCCCGACACTCGTCGCCGGATAGGTGTGCGCCTCATAGAAGGCGTGGTGAGCACGGCGCGGCCATAGCAAGGCGTAGGCTGCCAGCGTGAGGATGTCCCGCGTGTACAGCACCGCCTCGCGTTGACGAGCAAGGCGCGGCAGCAGCGCCAGATGGTAGGTGATCTGTACCAGCAGCGCGGCAAAGGCTGCCCACAGACGGGCCAGCGGGCGCGGCAGGCGCTGACCTAGCGCATAGAGGTCCAGCACCGGCAGGCGCTGCGCCGCAAAGTTGCGCTGCACAGCGTAGTAGCCCCAGATGTCAGCAGTATCTAAGGGTGGTGCGTTGCGGCGGGCGGCGTAAAGCAACGTCACCTCTGCGCCTGCTGCGGCGAAGGCCTCGCACATCTGCACGATCTGGTAAGGGTGCGCCTTCTCGCTGGGGATGCGGGCATTAGCGGTGTAAAGCAGCTTCATGGGCGTTATTTAACCCCAAAGGGGGTGGAGTGCGCAAAGACCCGTGTAGGCCGCATCCCCTACCCCGCTCCATTAGTGTCCCGATTGACGCACCGCCGCACTGCCAGTACAATCCCCATCAGACCCTCGGGTGGAGGAAACGCCTCCGTTGCAGGCAGGGTTGGGACCATGATGGCAGAACAAAGCGAGTGGGTCACCTTGAGCGAGGCAGCGGAGATCCTGGGCGTGCACCCCTCAACGGTGCGCCATTGGGCTGATAGCGGCGAATTGCCCTCCCAGCGCACGCGGGGTGGGCATCGGCGCTTCCGCCGCCGCGATCTGGAGCAGTGGACGGCATCCCGCCGCAAGCAGATGGCCCCTGCTGAGGCGCAGTTGGTGCTGCAAAGCGCCCTGGGCCGCGCCCGTCTGGAGATCGGTGGGGGGCAACTGGAGAGCCAAGCATGGTACGCTCGGCTGGATGAGGAGGCCCGCCAGAAGCATCGCGCCCTGGGCCGCCGCCTGCTGGGAGTGTTGACGCGCTATCTGGCCGATCCCGAAAACCACGAGGCCATGATGAAGGATATACGCACGCTGGGCACCGAGTACGCCGCGCTCTCCCACGCCCAGAAGCTTGGCCTGTTGGACGCGGTGCGTGCCTTCCTCTTCTTCCGCGATCTGGTTGCCGACAGCATGATCCAGCTCGCCGAGGCGCTCAGCCTGCGCACCCCGCTGGAATGGGGCGACCGTCTACGGCAGGTCAACCACATGACGGACGAACTCCTGCTGGTGCTGATTGAGCAATTTGAGGAGTGCGCCAAGCAGCAAGAAGGGTCAGAAGATGACGACGACAGAGCAACTGCTTAAATCGCTGCAACCCCTGCTGGATACCCCTTTCATCCGGCGTGTGCGGCGCAATCACGGCCTAGAGCACGCCACCATCCATCTGCTCTCACAGCGCATCCCCCACCTGCGCATCGCAGGCCGCTCTGACGCAGGCGGATTTTGGCTGCTGGGCAACGTCCCTACCGAGGAGGTGCGGCAGGTTGCGACGTTGGCGCTGGCGCGCCTGCGCCGCGGCGAGCATCAGCTGGCGCTGCATCCCACCTGCGGGACAAACTTCGTGGCGGTGGCGTTGATCGGCACGGCGGCGGTATTGCTGGCGCTCATCGGCTCCGAGCGCGAGCGCTTCGGCAAGCTGCAGCGCATCCCGCTTATCGCTGTGGCCTTGCTCTTTGCCGCCATGTTGGGCCAACCGCTGGGGATGCGCCTCCAGCAGTACGTTACCACACTGGGTGATCCGGGCGATCTGGAGATCACCGCTGTACGGCAGGTTGCCAGCGGCAGCCTCACCATGCACCGTGTGGAGACGCGCTCCAGTTGACTCCCTCCGCTACTCCTCCGCCTGACCTAAAGGCCGTCTCACTGCTCGATCTGCCCTACCGCAATCTGGTGCTGACGGGTTTCCTCGGCGTGGGCAAATCAACGGTGGGGCGGTACATCGCCCAGCGCCTCGGCGTGGACTTCTTTGACGTAGATGAAGAGATAGAGGTGCGCGAGGTGATGAGCATCGCCCGCATCCGCGAGCTGTACGGCGACTCGCACCTGCGCACGCTGGAGCACGACCTGTGCCGTCAGGCCGCGCTGATGCGCCGCGCTGTGATCGTGGTGCCGGGGGCGGCGCTACTGGATGAGCGCAATCACTCCCTGCTGACGGACACCGGTCAGGTGGTGGTGTTGACTTGCGAGTTGGGCGAGGCACTGCGGCGGTTGCATCTGGCAAACGAGCAGCTGTTCCGCGACCGCACCCAGCGGCGGCGCTTGCTGGGCCGTCTGCGCCGTGAGTTTGCCGTCGTTTATGACCCGCGCCTGCTGCAGCTGGATACCACGCATCTCACGGTGGAAGAGGAGGCCAACCTGCTGGTGCGGCTATGGATAAGCGGCCGGCCGGAGGGCGAGCGCTTCCGTTATGGGCCGCCGCCGCGTTTGGCTCCACCGCCCAAGAAGCCGATGGGGCTTGCGGGACGGCAACGGTAGCGCACAGCGCCTTGACGTTGATGATGAACGACATACAATGGGCTAGAATGTGAGCGAAGAGATGAGCGAGGAGAAGGCTATGACCAAGGGTCGCTTCGTCCGTTCCTTCCTCCTCTTGCTTGCATTAGGATTCCTCGGCACTATCCTCTGGTCGTTCTGGGTTGATAGCCTGCGCCCCCTTATCCGGCAAGGGAACTACGTTGCTGCCATCGCCGAGATGGGGGGATTTTTGCTTGTACTGGCCGCGTTAGGGCCGATGGTCTACAGTGCCTATCTAATCATCAGGGACACGCGCCTCCTTTGGGCGAATCCCCATTTTCAACAGAAGGTTTACATAGTGCAACACAGGAAGGAATTCCCAGCGGAGGTTGTACGTCGGACGCGTTGGGAGAATCTGGTCTCACTGTGGCAGGTTTGGCGCCCTGCCCTGCTCTGGATGGGGTTAGGGTGGGGGGTACTGATCGTCGGCAGCCTTCTCATCCGTCTGGCGGAGGGAGACCTCTCTAAATAAGTGAGCCCAATAAACAGGTGTTTGCACCTGATGCCACTCTGCTGCGCAACATTGGTATATCGCCGATACTCGTGCGCCGGGGGAGGTCGTCGCTTATCTCAGAGCGCAGACGGGTCTGCCGGTCATCACCAATGAGATCGGCCGATTCACCGACGGCCCCAACCAGACGACCGCGGTGATGGCCGAGGTTATGGAGTTGGGCCTGCCCATTGCCGTGTGGTTCGGCCTGGATAGGCCGCAGGCGAGGGGCCTGGTCAATCTGGATGGCAGCCTGCAACCCACGGGCGAGGCGTTCAAGCACTTCATTGAACAGAGTCTCAAATAGTAGCCTTAAATAACCTCCAGCGCATGTGGAAGCCCACCACATGCCTTTTTCGTGCTATAATCCCCCCCGGAACCCCCCGAGGAGGATAGACCCCATGAGCCTCACGCTGGAACAGGTGGAACACATCGCAGAGTTGGCCAAGCTGGCGCTGACCGATGAGGAAAAGGCGCGCTTCCGCGAGCAGCTTTCCGCCATTCTGGACTACGCAGCACGCTTGCAGGTTATTGATACGAGCGACATCCCACCCACGGCGACGGTGCTGCCCCTGCATACCGTCCTGCGCGACGATGCAGCCCGCCCCCCCATGCCCCGCGATGAGCTGCTGGAGAACGCTGCCGAGAAAGAGGATGGCATGTTCCGCGTGGATGTGGTGCTGGACTGAGCGATGACCCACCTGACCGACCTGACCATCACCGAAGCCCACCGCCTGTTGCAGCGCGGCGAAGTTTCCTCTGTTGAGCTGACACAGGCGCACTTAGAGCGTATCACGGCATTGGATGGCACACTCCGCGCCTTTCTCACCGTCACAGCGGAGATCGCCCTGCAGCAAGCCCGTGCCGCTGACGATCGGCGGCGGGCGGGCGAAGACAACCCCCTGCTGGGCATCCCACTGGCTTATAAGGATGTGCTCACCACGCGCGGCGTGGAAACCACCTGCGGCTCCAAAATCCTCAAGGGCTACCGCCCGCCCTACACGGCAACGGCCATCGCACGGCTGGAAGCACAGGGCGCCGTGATGCTCGGCAAGACCAACATGGACGAGTTCGCTATGGGGTCCTCCACTGAGAACTCGGCCTATCAGATCACGCGCAACCCTTGGGACACCGAGCGTGTGCCGGGCGGCTCCAGCGGGGGGAGTGCGGCAGCAGTGGCGGCGCGCATGGCCCCCGCCGCGCTGGGCACCGATACGGGTGGCAGTGTCCGCCAGCCCGCCTCGCTGTGCGGCGTGGTAGGCCTCAAACCCAGCTACGGGCGCGTCTCGCGCTATGGCTTGGTGGCTTTCGCCTCCTCGCTGGATTCCATCGGCCCCTTTGCCCGTTGTGTAGAGGATGTGGCTCTCATCCTCAACGTCATCGCTGGGCATGACCCGCTGGATTCCACCTCGGTGGACTTGCCCGTCCCCGACTACAGCGCCGCCCTCAAGCTCGATCTGGCAGGTGTGCGTGTCGGTGTGCCCAGGGAGTACTTCATTGAGGGCATGCAGCCAGAAGTGGAGGCGGCAGTACGCGCTGCCATTGGCACCTTGCAGGCGCTCGGCGCAGAAGTACGCGAAGTGAGCCTGCCCCACACCGACACAGCGCTGCCGGTCTATTACCTTATTGCCCCAGCGGAGGCCTCGGCCAACCTCGCCCGCTTTGACGGGATGCGCTACGGCCCCCGTATCAGCGCCGGTGAGCTATGGCAGACCTACCGCGAGACACGGGGAGCGGGTTTTGGCCCAGAGGTCAAGCGGCGCATCATGCTGGGGACCTATGCGCTTTCAGCAGGCTACTATGACGCCTACTACCTCAAGGCGCAGAAGGTACGCACGCTCATCAAACGCGATTTTGACGAGGCGTTCCAAACAGTGGACGTGATCGCCTGCCCCGTTTCGCCGACGACGGCCTTCCGCATCGGGGAGCGCGTGGATGATCCCCTCCAGATGTACCTCTCCGATGTGTTCACGCTGGCCGTCAGCCTCGCCGGAGTGTGTGGTATCTCCGTGCCGTGCGGGTTTGACGCAAGCGGCCTGCCCATTGGCCTGCAGATCGTTGGCCCTGCTTTTGGCGAGGAGCGCATCCTGCACACCGCCTATGCCTATCAGCAGGCCACAGAGTGGCATCGGCGCGCACCGGCGCTGTGAGCAACTACAGCCCCCGCGCCCGCAGCTCGGTGGAGGAGAGGTCCACGTGGAGGACCTCCTCCGGCAGTCCCTCAAAGAGGTCCTCATAGCCTGCCGGTAGAGGGAGGTCAGCCAGCGTGCGGAACATCCCGCCCCACTGCCGACCAGCCACAAGGAAGCGGCAACCAGCGGCGCGCACCGTTCCCAAAGCGGCCAGCATCTGCTGGGGATCGCCCCCATAGTAGGCGGGGTCAATGAGGCGCTGCGCCGTGTCATAGCCAATGACAAAGGTGCAGCCGGGGAAGAGCGCCGCCTTGCCCGCGTAGAGCGGCTCACCGGTGAGCACCACGCGGCGCGGTCCCTCGGCAAATTGCCGCACGCGCACCATAACCTGCTCACGGGTCAGTGAGGGTTTATCCACATTGTGGACGGAGATCTCAAAGATCACCCGCTGGCCGAGGCGTGCCTCGGCCACCTGCGCCAAACGGATATGCCCTTCATGCAAGGGATTGAACGAGCCGGGCAAGATGGCGCCACGCAGAGGTTCATCGGCCACGAACACATCCGCACCGTAATAGGTGAGCTTACCCACCGATCCCTCAAAGAGCCGCGCCAACGGGTCGTTGATGGCCTCATGGGTGGTAACGACAGATTCCCCTTCGGCCAGCTCAAGAGGGATAGCCACCTCCAGCCCACAGGCCGCAGCCAGCGCATGGATCAACAGGCGGCTGACGATTTCCTCCTCACCGTCGCGATCGCGCAGACCCTTGCGCAGCACCAGCGAGTGAATCGTTGCCGCCTTGCCATCCCACACACCGATGTGACAACGGTGCGCACCGCGCTTGGGGCGGTCAGTGGCGATGGTAGCCGTGCAGCTCACGCCTATCAGTGGCTCCGCAGAGGGAGCATAACCCCGCGCGCGGGCGTAGGCAACCGCTGCTAGCGTACGGGCCGCTTGCGCTGTGACGACACGCTCAGGTTCCCAACCCAGATAAGCGCTCAGCGCAGCGTAGCTATAGGGCACAACGGCCTCTAGCACGGTGCGCGAAGCTCCCGCCACGCCCAACAACCACGCTAAAGCACGGCTCCCCGCGCCGGTGATGACCAGTGCCACGCGGGCTGGATGATCGTGCAGGGCTTGTATAACGGTGCGGATGTCTGGAACCATACCTCTCGCCAACAAGAGTCAAGGTCGCACCGCGACAGCCTCAATCTCCACCAGTGCGCCCAACGGCAGCGCCTTGACGGCCACCGTGGAGCGCGCTGGAGGCGCCTCACCGAAGAACTCCGCATAGACGGCGTTCATGGCCTTGAAGTGCTCCATATCGGTGAGAAAAACGGTGGTCTTCACCACATGCGCCAGATCGGTGCCTGCGGCGGCCAGCACCGCAGCGAGGTTCTGTAAGGCGCGGCGCGTTTGCCCTTCTACCGTCTCGGCGGCCAGTTGGCCGGTGGTGGGGTCCAGGCCGAGCTGGCCGGAGCAAAACACCCAATCGCCCGCCCGAATGCCCTGCGAGTAAGGGCCAATAGCAGCAGGCGCCTGATCGCTGTATACTTTTTCGCGCTCCATAGGTAGCCTCTCCTTGTTGTCGTGGGTTGTTGTGGATCGGATGAGGTGAATTGTAAGCGCCGCCGAGGTGAGGAGCAAGGGTCTGGTGGGGGAGGTTTGAATTGACCCCCAAAAAGCGCAGGAAGAGGCAACAACGCCTCGCCCTGCCCCTGTGGTAACTCGCACGGCGGGGCTTGCCCTGCCCGAGACAGAGAGATATGGTCCTCATTATCCTGCCTGCCTACAACGAGGAGAAAGACCTCCCTCCACTGCTGGAATCCATCGCTGCGCTGCGCCCAGCGCTTCCCAACCTGGGTGTGATAGTGGTGGATGACGGCAGCACGGACGCCACTGCGCAGGTCGTGCAGACCTACGCCGAACGTTACCCCTGGATAAGGCTGGTACAGCATGAGCACAACCGAGGGCTGGGGGAAGCCCTCCGCACGGGTTTGCGCACGGCGCTGGCCACAGCCACTGATGGCGATGTACTGGTGACGTTGGATGCTGACAACACGCAGCTACCGGAGGCCATTCCGGTGCTGCTAGAACGCCTTAACGCAGGATGCGATGTGGTCATCGCCTCGCGCTTCCGGCGCGGGGCGCGGGTGTACGGCGTTCCGCCGTTGCGGCGGCTCTACAGCTGCGCCCTGAGCCTGCTTTTTCGGGTGGTTTTTCCCATCCGCGGGGTGCGCGATTATTCATGCGGCTTCCGCGCCTACCGTGCCGAGGTGCTGCGGCGCGCCCAAGTGGCCTACGGGGAGGGGTTCATCACCGAGCAGGGCTTCGCGGCTTCCGCGCAGATCCTCTTTCAGCTGGCGCGACTGGGCAACGTGCGCTTCGGTGAGGTGCCCTTCACCCTGCACTATGACCGCAAACCCACCGCGACCAAGATGCCTGTGGCAAAGACCATCCGCGAGACACTGGCCATAGCGTGGCGCATCCGCGTCAGCAAGCGGAGGAAACAAACGTGACGCAACCTGTTGAAGCCGTCCTCATCGGGGCGGGCAACCGCGGCGCCGAGGCCTACGGCGGCTGGGCGCTGCGCCATCCCGATCAGCTCAAGATCGTTGCTGTGGCGGAACCATTGCCCACACGCCGTGCGAGGGTCGCTGCCCAGCACAACATCCCCGCTGAGCGCCAATTCACCACGTGGGAGGACCTGCTGGTACGCCCTCAAATGGCACAGGCGGCCATCATTACCACACAGGATCAGTTGCACACCCAGCCGACGCTCGCCGCCCTTGCTGCAGGCTACGACGTACTCTTGGAGAAGCCGATGGCGCATCGGCTGGCGGATTGTGTGGCGCTGGTGCGGGCAGCAGAGCGGCATGGGCGCCTGCTGCAAATCTGCCATGTGATGCGCTACACCGATTTCTGGCAGCGGCTGCGCGCCATCGTACAATCGGGGCAGCTGGGGCAGATCATCACCGTCTCACACCGTGAGAATGTCTCCTCGTGGCACATGGCACATAGCTACGTGCGCGGCAACTGGCGGCGCGCTGCTGACTCCAGCCCCATGATCTTGGCCAAATGTTGCCACGACTTTGACGTGCTGTACTGGATTCTAGAGCGGCGGGCACTGCGCCTGAGCTCAGTGGGAACGCTCACCCACTTCCGCCCGCAGAACGCACCCTCCGGCGCTCCCGAACGCTGCACCGATGGCTGCCCCGCCGCCGAGACCTGCCCTTTCTACGCGCCAGCGCTGTACATAGACCTCATACCTATCAAAACGGCGCTAAGCCGAGCGCGCAATCCGGTGTACCGTTTGGCTGGGCAGATGGCGCTCCACACGCCGGCCTTGCTAAAGGCGCTGGCCGTGGCGATCCCGCCCCTGCGCCAGCTCACCGAGTACGGCGGCTGGCCGCTCTCGGTCATCACCGACCGCCCCACCGAGCGTGGGAGCCTGTGGCGCGCCCTGCGCGAAGGCCCCTATGGGCGCTGCGTCTATCGCTGCGACAACGACGTGGTGGATCACCAAATCGTGGCGATGGAGTTTGAGGACGGCATCTCCGTCTCGCTCACCATGCACGGCCATTCTTTTGAGGAGGGGCGCACCATCCGCCTGGACGGCTCACAGGCCACCCTGCTGGGCAAGTTCAGCTGGAACGAGGCTTTTATTGAGGTGCGCGATCACCGCCGCCAGCGGGTTGAACGGCTCAACTTGCCTAACGAGATTGAGCTTGGCGGGCACGGCGGCGGCGATGATGGGCTGATGCGCGCCTTCGTGGCCGCCGTGCGCGCAGGCCAGCAGGAGCCGCTTACTTCGGCGCGCGCCTCGCTGGAAAGTCACCTCATGGCCTTCGCCGCCGAGCAGGCACGCATGGAAGGCACGGTGATTGACATGCAAGCCTTCCGCCGCGAGGCCGAGCGTCTGGGGGAAGGGGTGCTGTCTACATCTTGATCGCTGCCCCCTACCTCGTCTTTCTCGTTTCAAGGGAACAACTCCCCTTGGCAAATGCTCCCCCAAACGCGCCGAAGCCGGTAAAATAGGGGTGATTGGCTGGCCGCTCGGTTGCCCGGCGGCTTTTTGTTGCCCTCAGAAAGGGGACCCACATGGCTTCTTTCCCCCGCAGCAGCGGTGTGCTACTCCATCCTACCTCACTCCCCGGGCGCTACGGCATCGGCGATCTCGGCGAGTGGGCCTATCGCTTCGTGGATTGGCTGGCCGATCACAGCCAATCGGTGTGGCAGATATTGCCCCTAGGCCCCACAAGCTACGGCGACTCACCCTATCAGACGCTCTCCGCCTTCGCCGGTAACCCCAACCTCATCAGCCTGGATCGGCTGGCAGAGGAAGGCTGGCTCGGCGCCGCCGATCTGGCCGATGCGCCCCCCTTCCCTGCTGAGCACGTGGATTACGGTTGGGTGATCGCCTATCACAGCGAGAAGCTGCGGCTGGCCTCGGAGCGTTTTGCCGCCAGCCGCGGCGCAGATCACGCCGCATTTGAGGCGTGGTGCGCCGAGAATGCCCACTGGCTGGACGACTTCGCCCTTTTTGCCGCGCTTAAAGAGCACCACGGCGGGCGTCCTTGGGTGGAATGGCCTGAAGGGGAAGCGCTGCACGAACCCTCGGCGCTGGAGGCAGCACGCCGTGAGCACGCGGCGGAGATCGCCCATCACCGCTTTTGCCAATGGGTTTTCCATCGCCAATGGGATGACCTCAAGCGCTATGCCAATGGCAAGGGCATCAGCCTGATCGGCGACATCCCCATCTTCGTGGCGCATGACAGCGCAGATGTGTGGGCCAACCGTGAGGAGTACTTCCTTGACGAAGCAGGGCAGCCCACCGTCGTGGCGGGTGTGCCGCCTGACTACTTCAGTCCCACTGGCCAGCGCTGGGGCAACCCACTCTATCGCTGGGAGGTGATGAAGGAGCGCGGCTACCGCTGGTGGCTGGCGCGCTTCCGTGCCACGCTACATATGGTGGATGCCATCCGCTTGGATCATTTCCGAGGACTGGAGGCTTATTGGGAGATCCCCGCCAGCGAGGAAACAGCCGTTGTGGGGCAATGGGTGCCCGGGCCGGGCGCACATTTCCTCAGCGCGGTGCGGGAAGCGCTGGGCGAACTGCCCATCATTGCTGAGGATTTGGGCGTGATCACAGAAGGGGTGGAGCGCCTGCGCGATGATTTCGGCCTGCCGGGGATGAAGGTGCTCCAATTCGCTTGGTCAAACCCCACCAACCCCTTCCTGCCGCACAATCACGTCCCCAACTGCGTGGTCTACACGGGCACACACGACAACAACACCACGCTTGGTTGGTGGGAAAACGAGGCGGACGAGAAGACGCGCGCTTTCCTCACCACCTATCTGGATCGGGATGTGGATGAGCCAAACTGGACCCTTATCCGTGTGGGGATGCAATCGGTGGCCCATACTTTTGTAGCGCCCATGCAGGATGTGCTGGGCTTGGGCATGGAAGCACGCATGAACACCCCCGGCAAACCCTCCGGCAACTGGACGTGGCGCCTGTTGCCTCACCTACTGGAGCGCTCGGCGGGGGAGCGGCTGAAGACCCTCACGTGGTTGTACCAGCGCGCCCCTGAACAACGGGGCCGCACCTATGGCGATGCGGCCCTGCATTCCGCATGAGGGATAGGACATTGCTCAGCGCATAAGATCGCTGAGCATGCGATCATATTCCTCCTTGCTGATCTCGCCGCGTACGTAGCGCTGGGCCAGAATCTCACGAGCACTCAGCGATCCCTGTGTGCGCCGCGTTTGGGAAGGGAAGAGGCCCTTCGCCAGCCAGACGGCGAGCACAATAACCCCCAGCCAGAACAGCACCATCAAAGCCATCATCGCCCGTCCCTCCTACCCAAGAGCGCTAGCTCAAATCATCCAGCATTTGCAGGTACTGCTCGCGAGTGATCTCGCCGCGCGCATAGCGTATCTTCAGCAGTTCGCGGGGCGAAGGCTGTGCCTGCGCATGATCTTCGTGGGATCTCTCCCCACTGTCGCCTGCCGAGAGCCGCCGCACTAGCCAGATCGCCAGCGCTGCGATCCCCCCGATCAGTGCAAGAGTGATGATCAGGTTGAGGAGCAGGCCGATCCAGCCGAACGAACCATATCCGCAGCATCCGCCAAACCAGGGCATCATCATTGGTTATCCTCCTGTGTTCGCCAAAGTTGCCCCGATCTTAGCAGGAGTGCTTAAAGGCCTCTTGAAGCATGTTTGAAGATTTGGTAAAGGAAACGGCGGGGTGAAAAAAATCCGACCCAGCCTATAGTTACTCGGTTGGCAAGGCGATGGGTAGGGTGAAAGTGAAAGTGCTCCCCTGGCCGGAGCCTGCGCTCTCAGCCCAGATGCGCCCACCGTGTGCCTCCACCAGATGCTTGGCGATAGTCAGCCCGATGCCGCTGCCCCCTCCCACTCGCGAGCGGGACTTATCCACGCGGTAAAAGCGGGTGAAGATGTGTGGCAGATGCTCGGCAGGGATGCCGATCCCCGTGTCGCGGATAACGATATGCACCTCCTTTCCTTCCTTATAGGCGCTGATGTGCACCGAGCCACCGGCAGGGGTGTATTGCAGGGCATTGCCCACCAGATTCAGCAGCACCTGCCCGATGCGGTCTTCATCCGCCAACACAGGCGGCAGAGCGGATGGAAGGGCAGTTTCCAACGCCACACCTTTTTCCTCAAACTGGCGGCCCAAGCGGGCTACCACCGTGTTGATGAGGTCTGCTACTGTCAGCGGACGGCGGTTGAGGCGGTAGGCACCCGCTTCCACACGGCTGAGCTCCTGCAAATCGCTCACCAGCCGCTCCAGGCGCTCCGTCTCGCGGTAAATGTGCTGAAAAGTGGGCGCTTCGGGGGGCAGCACGCCGTCAATCAGCGCCTCCAGCACGCCCTTGATGGCCGTCAGAGGGGTGCGCAGCTCGTGGGCCACGTCGCCGATGAGCTGGCGACGCATTGCCTCCACCTGCTCCAGACGGGCGGCCATCTGGTTGAAGCTGACGGCCAGCTGCGCCAGCTCATCCAGCTCCCCTGCTGAGGGGTCACCGATCACCTTCACCCGCTCGTTATAGCGCCCTTCAGCGATGCGCTGGCTAACCAACATCATCTCGCGCACTGGCGCCACCACCTGACGGCTGACGAACAGGCTGATCAGCACTGCCGAGAGGAAGGCTGCCAGCGTAGCCCACGTCAGTGCCTCACGGACAGCCTCGCGGAAGTTGGTGAAGAGGTCCATGTCCATCATCATAGGGCCGCCCATCATGTGCTGCATAGCGGCCATGTGGTGCTCAAAGGCGGGTGGTACGGCGAACTCCGCTGCTAACACCAGTACCACCACACCGGTCACGATGACGATGAGGTAAGAGAGGAAGAACTTCAGCCCAAGATGGCGGCGGATGTAGCCTAACATGATCACTCCTCTTTGTCCTCAAAGCGGTAGCCCACACCGCGCACGGTGACGATGAAGCGATCATCGCCCAATTTTTGGCGGATGTGGCCGATGTGCACGTCCACCACGCGGTCATCGCCGAAGTAGTTGTATCCCCATACTTTTTGTAGCAGCTGCTCACGGCTCAACACACGCCCATGATGCTCGGCCAGTGTCTTGAGCAGGTCAAATTCGGTGGTGGTCAGCTCTACCTCACGCTCATCAACCCACACACGGCGGCTGCCTACGTCTATGCGCAGATGGGGGAAGACCAGCACCTGCGCTTCTGCCGCTGTACCGCCTTGCAGGCGGCGCAGTGCTGCTTTGATGCGCGCCACTAGTTCCCGCGGGCTGAAGGGTTTGGTAACGTAGTCATCCGCCCCAACGGCCAATCCGACGATCTTATCCGTCTCCTCGGTTTTGGCCGTCAGCAGGATGACGTACACATCCGATTCGCGACGCAGACGGGCGAGCAACTCTATACCATCCATGTCCGGCAGCATAATATCCAACACCACCACATCAGGCTTAAAGGAGTGCGCTACCTGCAAGCCGGTCGGGCCATCAGCGGCGGTGCGCACCTCAAACCCTTCGGGGCGCAGGTAAGCCGTCACCACATCTAGGATGCTCTGTTCATCATCAATAACGAGTACCTTCGCCGGGGGCATCGCGCGCGTCCTCCTTGCAGACTATCTCAGCGTTGTCCGGATTCTAACAAAAAGGGCCGGGAACATCCTCCGGCCCCTGAGGTGAGGCAGGTGTAGCTACTCTTCGCTCATCTCCACAAAGTTGCCATGCCACGTATGCACGAAGACCTGAGCATTGTAGCCGTTCACGCTAAGCATACCGACGATCTGGCCATCGCGCAGGATGTGGAGGGTATAGTAGCCGTAGAATGGCTCGGCTTCGTCATCAGCCTGCGTGCCGGGGAGGTAGGCATCCAAATAGCGTTGGGCAGCCTCAATCGCCTCCTCTGGCGTGACAGGCATCTCTGCCGAAATCTCCGCACCCACGAGGGGGGCATAGCCGTGCATCATGCCCATCATGCCGTAGCCGCCGAAACCGCTCATGGGGCTATACTTGAGGTTCCACATCATGTTGGGTCCATGCTCTGGATAAACCACCCGTGTGAGAGGATCCACCAGCACCTCCATTGCACCGATGCCGGTGCTCTGCTCCACAATCTCGGCATAGGCATGGTTGTCAAAGATCATGATCTCACCCACTACCAGATCGTCATTGCCTAACGCCGCAAGGTAATCCTTAACGGCAGCCTCAGCCTCGTCCAGCGAGAGCGGCTCCACGCTGCTGGGGACGCCGGGGATATAGCCACCCATCATACCTCTACCGCCCATCATGCCCGGGCCGAAGGGATAGCCGTAAGCACCAGTTAAGGTCGCCTGCCGTAGGGCAAGTGCCTGCCCAATAATGATCCCGCCCCCCACCAACACGGCGCCGATCATCAGCGCGGCAGCAATGCCCAGTATCCACTGCAAGGTCTTGCTCATATGCTCATCTCCTATGTCCTAAAGGTTGGGGCAATCAGCCCTCTTGTTTGCGTTTTCTATGCCGCAATAGTACACCGCCCGCTTAAAGGGGGCGTGAAGGTTGTTTAAAGATCGTGCAAAACCTTTGAACCGTGAAGATGCGAGGGAACCCCAAAATCTTAATGCCTTTGGCTGTGAAACCGCTTGACCTCCCGGCGTCCCTGAGTATCATATGCGCATTCTCAATCCTACTCAGACCGCTGAGGCTACCCATGACCACACTGGAAGCAACCGCTGCACTGGGCACCCTTGATGAACGCGAATACCGCCGCCGCATCCGCGCCTGGACGATGTACGATTGGGCCAACTCGGCCTTCGCTACCACCATCCTCGCCGCGGTGCTGCCCATTTACTACAGTCAGGTAGCCGGGGCCACGCTCCCCAGCGAGGCCACCGCCACCGCCTACTGGAGCCTCGGGTTGAGCATTTCGCTCTTCATCGTGGCCGTCCTCTCCCCCATCCTCGGCACGATCTCCGACGTGATGCGCGGTAAGAAGCGCTTCCTCGCCGTCTTCGCCGGCATTGGCATCGTAGGCACGGCGCTGTTGGTGCTGGTGGGCACTGGCGACTGGCTGTTGGCCTCGGTGTTGGCCGTGCTGGGGCGCATCGGATTCAACGGCTCGCTGACCTTCTACGATGCCCTGCTGCCACACGTCGCCCGTCCGGAGGATCAAGACCGCGTCTCGGCGCTTGGCTATGCGCTTGGCTATCTCGGCGGGGGGTTGCTCTTGGCGATCAACGTGGTGATGATCCAGCTCCTGCCCGGTACGTGGGGGGCACGCCTTTCCTTCCTCAGCGTGGCGATCTGGTGGACGGTCTTCTCCATCCCGCTCTTCCGCCATGTGCCCGAGCCCCCCGCCGCTACCGCCAAACTGGCCCCTGGCGAGAACATTGTCAGCGTCAGTTTCAAACGCCTTTGGGAGACGCTCAAAGACATCCGCCAGTACCGTGAGCTGTTTAAGTTCCTCATCGCCTTCCTCATCTACAACGACGGCATCGGCACCATCATCGGCGTGGCGGCCATCTACGGCGCAGAGCTGGGCTTCGGCACGCTGGAGCTGATCCTCGCCCTGCTCTTGGTGCAGTTCGTGGGCATCCCCTTCAGCCTGATCTTTGGCAACCTGCCTAACCCGCAGGAGAAACGCCGTCCGCTGTTTCTGGCTTTCATCCTCTTCAACTTGATCGCCCTGCCGGTAGGCGGGATCGTGGGGCTGCGCCTGTTGCCCGGCAACCTCACCGGTGCGGCGCTGCCACCCTATGCGGATACGGCGGATGCTGTCGGGACGGGCGTTTATGCAGTGGACGGCGCAGCCATCCGCTATGAGGGTGATTGGGAGCAGCAGATCGTCCCAGCGGAGGCGCTCAGTGCGCGGGGGTTGGTGGCTTTGCTCAGTGGGACAGGGCAGGCGGAGGATACACCCTACGCCATCGCCTATGCACCCGGCGCCCGCTACGAGTTTGCCTTCAACGGCCAGAAGGTGAAGATCACCTACAGTAGCGGCCCCGATCGCGGTATCTGGTCGGTGATGCTGGACGGCCAGCCGCTGTTGGATGAGGATACCGGTGCTCCCCTGCGCATAGATGCCTACAACCCCGCCGTGCGCTACGGCGTGACGCACACCTTCAGCGCACCTTCCGCCGGTGAGCATGTGCTGAGCATCATCAACACAGGGGAGAAAAACCCACGCAGCAGCGGGACGGCCATCACGCTGGCGCAGATAGAGGTGTTACCGCCGGTACGGCAGAACAACCTTGGGTTGATCATCGGCCTTATCCTTGCCGTGGAGACGCTGGGGGCTGTCTTTGCCCTTCTGCTGGGGCGTGCGCTCTTCGGCAGGCTCTCTGCGGCGATGACGACCAAGCGCAGCATCATCCTCGCCCTCGTCATCTACGCCACCATCGCCGTGTGGGGCTATTTCCTCAATTCCACCATTGAGTTTTGGTTCCTGGCGTGGCTGGTGGCGATCGTGCAGGGCGGCAGTCAGGCGCTCAGCCGCAGCCTCTACGCCAGCATGTCACCAGCGGCCAAAAGCGGCGAGTTTTTCGGGCTGTACGCCATCATGGAGAAGTTCGCTTCGCTCATCGGGCCACTGCTGTTCGCCGCTGCAGCGTTGATCTTCAACAGCAGCCGCCCTGCTGTCCTAAGCCTGATCGCTTTGTTCCTCATTGGGATTGCGGTGCTCATGGCCGTCAATGTGGAGGAGGGGCGGCGCGTGGCGCAAGGCGAGGACGCCAAGCTGTTAGGCATATAAGGGTTCCGAGGCACCCTGTGTGTGCTTTGCGGTTCTCTCTCAGGGACCGCCTAGCACGGCACGCACGGTGAACGTCCTGCCATCGCGGAAGGTGCGCAGCCTGACTGCATCACCGGCGGCGTAGCGACTCAGCGCATCGCTCAGCGTCCACGATGCCGAGAGCCACTGATCGCCGACCTGCGTGATGATGTCACCCGGCGCCAGCCCCGCCTTTTCGGCGGGCGTGTTCTCATCCAGCAGGGCGATAATCAACGCCCCCTCGCTGACCTCAAAGGGATCACCCGGCTTCAACATGCGGTAGTACACCCCTAAGCGGGCCTCCTTCTGGCCGCCCCCTGGCCAGACAGGCAGATCGGGTGGGATGACGATCGGCTCCACGACCGACGTCGGCGTTCGGGAGAGGGCACGTTCGTAAAGCCGCCCGCCCATAAAGCCAACAGCAAAGGTCAGCAGGACGATGGCCGCGATGAGGACCCACAACCCGACCAAGGGAGCACGGGCTTCCTCCGCCACATCGCCCTGCGCTGAGCGCCTTTCGGCAGCCAGCGCTGTCTGTCTGTCCCGTTCCTGCGGTGTAAGATGGGTAGCCATAGCCGTCTCTTCTCCTGCCCTCTGTAAGAAGCCATCCCCATTCAGAGATAAGACGAAACAGGGCGCGGTGGAGTTCCGCGCCCTGCGCGCAGGAAAGGTTTGCGGGGCGGTGGTCAAGGCTGCCAGCGCAGGCTATGCACGCCTGCCACACCCTCAACGCGGAAGGCCTGCCCACTCTGGGCATCCACCAGCACCAGCTGCCCGGCAGAGGTCCCTACCCCTACACCGGCGATAAACGCCGCATCGGGCGAGAGGAGGGTTTGCTCCAGCACAAAGGCGCCCCTTTCAGGGCGCAGGTCACCGCCATCCGGCAGGAGGCTGTAAAGGTGCGCCACAAAGGGGATGCCCCAAGCGATCCCAGCGGCGTGCAGCAGCGCCAGGCGGCCATCCTCGCGCAGGCGCAGGTCCAGCGTGGCGAGGTTGGTTAAGGGGGTCTCTATGGGGGGATCGCCGGGCAGCACGCGCTTGAGATAGGGTTGGCCGTAGGGGCCACCTGTGTAGCTGAGGTAAAGCGCATCCGCCCAGAATGCTGTAGCACCCGGCACGTTGAGGAGGAGAGGAGCAGCGTTCTCAGCAGCCACCGGCAACAGGGCGAAATCATACCCCTCGTAGAAGGTCACGCGCACCAACAGCCATGCCCCATCCGGCGACCAGCGCGGCTGGCTGTAGGTCTGGATGCGCCGATCGCCTTCTGTGTGTGGCAGGCGGTCAGCGATGAGGCGGCGCGCCTCGCCGCTCGCAAGGTCGTAGAGCCAGATACCGCCATCCGCATAGGCGACCAGTTTGCCATCGGGGGAGAAGGCGGGCATGCCAGCGCTGCCAGGGTCGGAAAGTGCGACGATCTGGGTCGCCGCAGCGCCACTGGCAGCAGCCAACCAGATCGCCCCACCGCTGGCATAAACCACCTGTTGCCCATCGGGAGAGATGTCGTAGGCAACCACGTCAGCGAGGGCCGCCGTGAGGGGCTGCGGCGGGCTGCCATCCGCAGGCAACCGCCATACTTGCGTCACCCCTGCCTGTGGAGCCAAAAAGTAGAGGTCAGCAGGGAGCGGCAGGCCTGCCACAGCCGGCAGCGGCGCATCGCCCCACACAAAACGGCGCGGCGAGCCCCGCGTGTGGAAGGTAGCCTGTGCGCCGCTGGAAGGATCAAGCAATACCGCCGTCTGGGGAACGTTGGGGTCGGCGGCGACCACCCGCGTGCCGCTGGGATCCCACACCAAGCCGGCTGCCCGCACGGCGGTGGAGCTTTCCACACGGAAGCCGGAACCGTTGGGGTCGGCGATGTAAAGAAAGCCCGGCTCGCTGATGCTACCGCTATGCCCAAAGAAAGCCAGCAGGCCATCGGCGCGCTGAGTAGGGAACGTCACCAGACGGTCCTGTGGCACGAGGAAGAGGCGCGAGTTCACATCACCCGGCTGGAGGAGCGCCAGCCCGCCCTCCGCAGGGGCGAAGGCCAGCCGTCCATCGCGCAGCCATGTGTGGCCGTTTAGATGACCCAGCTCCACCCACCTGACCAGCGGTTCCGCCGAGTAGAGGGCGGCGCTGCCATCGGCGCGCTGCACCAGCAGCCACGCCCCATCCGGCGACCAGCTCAGCCCGCTCAGCGGCCCCTCCGCAACGGCATAGATGAGCGGCTCAAGCCCCACGTTGGGCACGAGCACCTGAAAACCCTCGGCAGTCAGGTAGGCCACCCGCGAGGCATCTGGTGTCATCGCCACACTATTACCCGCTGTTTCGGGGGGCAGGCCCACCCCGGCAGCGATCACCTGTCCCTGCTGTCCCTCCGGTGAGATGAGCCGCACAGCGTCCTCGGTGCGCAGGATCAGCCAGCCGCCGGGTGCAAGCGCAAAGTCGCGCACAACGAGGTCGGGCGGTGTGACGGGCACAGCCGCCCCTTCATCGCCACCCAAAGGCTGCCGCCACACCTGCCCAGCCTCGTTGAGGTAGAAGAGATCGGCAGGCAGGGGCCACACCTGCAGGGGCGGGATAGGGGTGGGGATGGCCGCTGGTGTCGCCGAGGGCTCTGAGGTAGCAGTAGGCGACCAGACCTCCGCCGTTCCTTGCGCAGGTGGCAGAGGTGTGGAGATGGCAGGACGCCCTCCGCCGGGGAGCAACGCACAGGCAACCAACATCCCCCCGATGAGCAACCCAGCAATGATGTGAGCGATGCGCCGCATAGCCACTCCAACGTTGGGATGGATCAGCGTTGCCGCTTGCGGTATTCCTCAATCAGGCGTACAGCCTCGCCCGGCTCCATGTGGCGGTGAGTCTGCAGCTTGCTGTAGAGCAGCTCGCCGTTGACCTCTAGCTCAAAGCGTCCGCCATCGCTGGGGATGAGGGTGAAGCGCTCAATCTCAAACTCAAAGGCCTTGATGATCTCCTCCGTCACACTGACGGCACGGGGGAAATACTTTCAAACCGCGCAGTAGGTGAGCGTAATGTTCATCATGGGAGAACTCCATTGGTTAGTATGTGAAGGTGCAGATGCTCTGCCAGAAGTATAGCAAGCCCCTAGCGCGCCGCCTAGTTGCACGGCCCAGCAAGCGATGCTATAGTGCAGACACATGCTGAACCGCTTGACTTCTCAGGGAGGAGGCTTGCTCATGGGAACGGTCGCACGCCACATCGCCGCGATCGCAGGGGGCGCCCTGCTGGTTGCGTTGCTCACCGGAGGATGCACGCTCACCGGAGCTACCGCTGCCCCGCTGACGCCGGTCATCCCTACGCCCAGTGGGGAGGTTGAGACACCGGTCATTCCTACGCCGACGGAGCTGCCCCCCATTGACGTTTTTGGCACCCAGACGGCGCTGGCACCGACCGCTACCCCCACTGAGACCCTCACCCCCACGCCAGAAACCCCAACGGCCACGCCCACCCCTGTTTGCCCACCCACCCACACTGTGCAGGCGGGGGAGAACCTCTACCGCATTGCCCTGCGTTACGGGCTGACCTATCAGGAGCTGGCGGCAGCTAACGGCATTGCCAATCCCAACGCCATTCAGGTGGGGATGGTGCTCACCATCCCCGGCTGTGGCGGCGTGGAAACGCCCACCGAGGAAGGCGGGGAAATCCTCTACACGGTGAAGGCGGGTGATACCCTCTTCCGCATTGCCCAGCGCTACGGGTTGACGGTGGAGGAACTGGCCGCCTACAATGGCATCACCAACCCCAACGCCATTGCCGTCGGGCAGGTCATCCGCATCCCACAGGACTAAGCCCCATGCGGCTAAGACAGGGCTATTGGCGCTCGGCGCGGTGGCAGCCAGCCCAATAGCCCCTTTGCTTTCCTCAAGGAGGTCAAGCGAGTTATGTCAACCGAGCGCATCGTGCAGAGCGAGCACATCTACGAGGGGCGCGTGGTGCATCTGCGCGTGGATACGGTGGCGCTGGAAGACGGACGCACCTTCACCCGCGAGGTCATCCAGCACAAGGGAGCCGTGGCGATGGTCCCGCTGGATGAGGAAGGCAACGTTATCCTCGTGCGGCAGTACCGCGCCGGTGCGCAGAAGCCGCTTTTGGAAATCCCCGCCGGCGGGCTGGAGCCAAACGAACCGCGCGAGGTGTGTGCCCGCCGTGAGCTGCAGGAAGAGATCGGCTACTATCCGGAGGAGCTGGTGGAGCTGGGGGGCTTCTACGTCGCTGCCTCCTACAGCACGGAGTACATCACCATCTATCTAGTGCGGCAGATGCGCCCCTCGCGCTTGGGCGGGGATGCCGATGAGCACATCGCCGTGGAGCGCATCCCCTTCCAGCGGGCGCTGCGCATGGCGCTTGAGAACGAGATTGAGGACAGCAAGACGCTGATCGGGTTGGTATGGGCAGCGCACTACCTGAGCCGCCTGCCGGAGGAGGATAGCCCGAAATAAAAAGTGCCCGCCGTAGCGGGCACTTCGCCGATCGCGCTCACGAGATGACCATCAGCGTTTGATTCTGCTCCACACTGTTGCCGGGTTGCACAGCGATACGCTCCACGCGCCCCGCACGAGGGGCTTTCAGCTCATTCTCCATCTTCATGGACTCCAGAATCACCAACTTATCACCTGCCTGTACCTGCTGACCCACCTCCACCGGAACAGCCACCACCAACCCCGGCATGGGAGCGCGGATGACCACCTCGCCCGTCTCGGGGACGAGCGTCTTGGTGCGGGCGCGCAGCAGCTGAGCGCGCTCATCGGCTACGCTCACCTCATAGAGGTTGCCGCGCATGAGCACCTGCCAGACATCGCCGTGCTGCTCCACCAGGGCCTCAAACGACTCGTTGTTGACGAGCAGCGAGTACAGCCCAATCTGGCTCAGCCCGCCGAAGTCCACATGTACCTCTTCGCCGTCCAGCAGGATGTACCCATCCCGCACGATCTCAATGGTGTAAGTATGCTCGCCTACCGTAACCTCGTACTTCATCCTCTCTCCTCAAAATGAACCCAACAGGGTGCACTGCGTGTCTAGGGGCGGCGCAGGCGCTCCCAGCGCGCCACGAGCTTCCAGTTGCTGACATCGCGCTCGTTGCGTCCGATCACCTGCGCAGCTTGGCGGCGTTTCTCGTGCGCCACCAGTGTGGCGAGGATAGCGGCGATCTCCGGACGCAGGTTGTGCCGCTCCTCCATGGAGAAGCGCTCCTCAACAAAGGTAGTGTCAAACTGGCCGGCAATGAAGCGCGTGCTGTCCAGCAGGTTCTGGTGGAAGGGGATGTTGGTCCTCACACCGAGGACGCGGTACTCAGAGAGAGCACGGCGCATGCGCAGCAGCGCCTCGCCTCGCGTGTCGCCCCAGCAGATGAGCTTGGCGATGAGAGGGTCGTAGTAGGGCGTGATGACATCGCCAGTGGTGACGCCTGAATCCACACGCACCCCTGGCCCGGCGGGGATGGTCATGGCTGTGATCTTGCCAGTGGAGGGCAGGAAGTTGTTGTAGGGGTCCTCCGCATTGATACGGCATTCAATGGCGTGCCCCTTGAACTCAATCTCCTCCTGCGTGCGGCTCAGCTTACGCCCCCGGGCGATGCGGATCTGCTCTTTGACGATGTCAAAGTTGGTGACAAGCTCCGTCACCGGATGCTCCACCTGCAGGCGGGTGTTCATCTCCAGGAAGTAGAAGTTGCGGTCGCGGTCCACAATGAACTCAATGGTGCCCGCATTGACGTAGTTGACGGCCCGTGCTGCCGCCACCGCCACTGCCCCCATGCGCTCGCGCATCTCTTTGTCAATGAAGGGCGAGGGCGATTCCTCCAGCAGCTTCTGATGGCGGCGCTGGATGGAGCACTCGCGCTCGCCGAGATGGATGACATTGCCGAACGTATCGGCCATGATCTGGAACTCAATGTGGCGCGCGCCCTCAATGAGCTTCTCCAGATAAACCGAGCCATCGCCAAAGGCCGCCTCGGCTTCGCGGCGAGCCGAGTGCAGGGCGCTCAGGAAGTCCTCCGGGCGGTCCACGCGCCGCATCCCTTTGCCGCCGCCCCCGGCAGTGGCCTTGATGAGCAGGGGATAGCCCACAAAGCCCGCCGCATGGGCCAATTCCTCATCGGGCAGGTCCAGCTCGGTGCCGGGCACGATGGGCACGCCTGCCGCTTCCACCGTCTTGCGCGCGGTCACCTTATCCCCCATCGCGCCGATGGCAGAAGGTGGCGGTCCGATGAAGGCAATGCCCTCGTCCAGACAGGCCTGCGCAAAGTCGGGGCGCTCGGCCAGAAAGCCATAGCCCGGGTGGATGGCATCCGCACCGCTCTTCTTAGCGACCTCCAGTATCTTGTCAATGCGCAGGTAGCTCTCCCGCGCCGGCGGCGGGCCGATGTAGTAGGCCTCGGTGGCGTAGCGGACGTGCATGGCGTTGCGGTCCACGTCCGAATAGACGGCGACGGTATCCAGGCCCAGTTCGCGGCAGGCGCGGATGATGCGCACGGCGATCTCGCCGCGGTTGGCAATCAGCACCTTGCGAAACAGGGTAGGGGTTTCGGTCATCGCTGTTCTCTCTCCCTCACAGCGGGATATTCCCGTGCTTCTTGGGGGGGTTGGTATCCCGCTTGTTGCGCAGCACCTCCAGCGCATTGATGAGGCGTGGGCGGGTCTCATGCGGCTCAATGACGTCGTCAATGTAGCCGCGTGCGGCAGCCACATAGGGGTTGGCAAAGCGCTCGCGGTACTCTTGCACCAACTCCTCACGGCGAGCAGCCGGATCGTCCGCTGCTTCCAACTCCTTGCGGAAGATGATGTTGACGGCACCCTCCGGCCCCATGACGGCGATCTCGGCGGTAGGCCACGCCAGGTTGAGGTCACCGCGGATGTGTTTACTGCTCATCACGTCGTAGGCTCCGCCGTAGGCTTTGCGCGTGATGACAGTGAGTTTGGGCACTGTGGCCTCGCAGTAAGCATAGAGCAGTTTGGCCCCGTGCCGGATGATGCCACCGTGCTCCTGCCCCACGCCGGGCAGGAAGCCGGGCACGTCCACAAAGGTCACAATGGGGATGTTGAAGCAATCGCAGAAGCGCACGAAGCGCGCCGCCTTGGTGGAGGCGTTGATGTCCAGCACGCCCGCCAATACCGCCGGTTGGTTGGCCACAATGCCCACACTGTGCCCCCCCAACCGCGCAAACCCCACCACGATATTCTGCGCGAAGTGCTCGTGAATCTCGTAGAACTGCCCGTTGTCCACAACCATACGGATCACTTCTTTGATGTCGTATGGTTTGTTCGGATTATCCGGTACGATGGTATCCAGTCGCTCATCGGAGCGCAACGGATCATCGGTGGGCGGCTCGTAAGGGGGGTCCTCAAGGTTGTTCTGCGGCAGGTAGGTCAGCAGCTCGCGGATAAGGGCTAAGCAATCCGCCTCGCTCTCCGCTGCCACGTGGCTCACGCCCGAAAGGGCGTTGTGCGTCATGGCCCCGCCCAATTCCTCAAAGGTCACGTCCTCATGCGTCACCGCTTTGACCACATCCGGCCCTGTGACGAACATGTGGCTCGTTCCCTTAACCATGAAGATGAAGTCGGTGAGGGCTGGGGAATAGACGGCACCGCCTGCGCACGGCCCCATGATGGCCGAGATTTGGGGGATGACGCCCGAAGCCAGCGTGTTACGCAGGAAGATCTCCGCATAGCCGCCTAGCGAAACGACCCCCTCCTGAATACGCGCGCCACCGGAATCGTTGAGACCAATGATGGGGGCTCCAGTTTTAAGCGCCATGTCCATCACCTTGCAGATTTTCTCAGCGTGCACCTCGGAGAGGCTGCCGCCGAAGACGGTGAAATCCTGCGAGAAGACGTACACCAACCGCCCGTGGATGGTCCCCCAGCCGGTGATGACGCTGTCACCAAGGATTTGGTTTTCGGGGCTGTCCATGCCGAAGTTGCGTTCGCGCTGCACGACAAACATATCCAGTTCGCGGAAGCTCCCCGAGTCGAGCAGGATTTCCAGCCGCTCGCGGGCGGTCATCTTGCCGCGCTCGTGCTGGCGCCGGATGCGCTCCTCTCCGCCGCCTTGCCTGGCTTTCTCTTTCATCGCCCGCAGCTGCTCAATCTTGGGATCGATCGTCATGCTCCTCGTCGCTCCTTTGGTGGTTAGTTTCTTCATCGTGTTGGAAGGCGCGCTGGCCACCTCGGTTCAGCAGCGTTAGCATACCCCATGCGCCGAACGCCGCCGCGGTGGCGATAACGAAAGGCAGCCGCCCGCGCTCGTAATCCCCTTTGGCGAAAAAGGCCTCCCGCCCAACAGTGAGAGCAGCGTACAGCGGGAAGGCGATCAGCGCAAGGCGGCGTGCCCAGCCCGCCAGCCGCCATAACCCCCCAGCGATGATCAGCCACAACACCCCCCATATACCATCCCACAGCAACAACATCCAAAGGGGGAGGGTGAGGTTTAAGGGGGCCAAGACAGGCCAGCGCACCCAACCGGCAATCAGGCCGGTTAAGTTGAAGGCTGCTAATATAAACACCGCCAGCGCCAGCAAGGTTACTGAAAGCGGGCGCCCTGAGCGATGACGGCTGGGGTGGGCGTCCACGCCACTCAGGGGATCAGGATCAGCTTGCCGAAAGCCTGGCCGCTTTCCAACAGCCGATGGGCTTCGGCAGCCTCGCGCAGGGGCAGCGTGCGGTCAATCACCGGCTTGAGCCTGCCCGCAAAGACCAGCCCCATCACAGTGCGGAAGTCGCGTTGGGGGGCCATGGTGGAGCCGATGATGCTGAGGTGCTTGCCGAAGATGTAGTTCACACCGACCTGCGCCTCATAGCCGCTGGTGCCGCCCACTACTAGCACGCGCCCGCCGCGCGCCGCCGCCCGCAAGCTGGTCTGAAGGGTGGCCTGCCCCACATTGTCCACCACCACGTCCACGCCGCGCTTGCCAGTCAGCTGAAAGATCGCCCGACCCCAATCCTCCTTGTTGCGGTTGATGACGTAGTCCGCGCCCAGCGCCCGGGCGCGCTCCAGCTTCTCATCGGAAGAACCGACCACGTAGACCGTCGCCCCGGCCAGCTTAGCGATCTGAATGGAGGCGGTGTTTACCCCGCCGCCCGCACCGACGATGAGCACCGTCTCGCCCGCCTTAAGGTTGCCGCGTGTGACCAGCGAATGCCAGGCCGTCATAAAGACCAGCGAAGCTGCCGCTGCCTCCTCAAAAGGGATGTGTTCGGGCAGATGCAAGAGGTTGCGGGCAGGCAAGGCGATGTACTCAGCATAGGTGCCCTGACGGTCAGCCTCGCCCAGCACGCCACCGTTGCGACACTGATTATCCTGCCCCGCAAGGCAGGCCTCGCACACGCCGCAGCTCAGCGTGCCGTTGATGACCACGCGGTCGCCCACGGCGAAATTGCTCACCCCTTCGCCCACTGCGGCGACAACCCCCGCGCCGTCCGCACCGATGACGTGAGGATAGGTGAGTTTGATGCCGGGCCAACCGTTGCGCACCCAGATATCGGCGTGGTTCAAGGCGATGGCCTTGAGCTGCACCAGCACCTCGCCCGCGCCGGGCTGAGGCGTCTCCATCTCGGCATAGGTCAGGACTTCAGGGCCACCGTGTTGGTGGAAGAAAACGGCCTTCATTGGTCGCTTGCTCCTCTAGTGTGGTGTAGAGTTGTCGGGCAGGGCATGGGGAGCCATCCCGCGCCCTGCCCGCAGTGCCTTAGCGCAAGCCCAGCTCATGGCGGGCGATGACGATGCGCTGAATCTCGCTTGTGCCCTCGTAGATTTCAGTGATCTTGGCATCGCGGAAGTAGCGCTCAATGGGCAACTCCTTGCTATAGCCCATACCCCCGTGTATCTGGACGGCCTGCGTGGTGACCCACATCGCCGTTTCTGAGGCGAACAGTTTGGCCATCGCTGCCTCCAGCGTGTAACGTTCGCCTGTCTCCTTACTGCGCATCTTGGCGAGTGCAGCGTTGTAGATCAGCAGGCGGGCGGCCTCAATACGCGTTTTCATGTCCGCGATCTTCTGCTGGATCATCTGGAAGGTGCCAATCGGTGCGCCGAAAGCCTCGCGCTGGCGAGCGTACTGCACACTGGCCTCATAAGCCGCCTCGGCGATGCCCAACGCCTGCGCCGCAATGCCGATGCGGCCGGCATCCAGCACGCTCATGGCGATCTTAAAGCCCTCGCCGGGTTTGCCCAGCACGTCCTCTAGCGGCGCCTTGTAGTTGTCAAAGTAGATTTCGCTGGTGGCCGAGGCGCGAATGCCCAACTTCGGCTCTTTCTTGCCGCGCGCAAAGCCGGGGCGTTCGGTGTCAATCACAAAGGCGGTGATGCCGTGATGCCGCTTCTCCGGCTCGGTCATGGTGAAAAGCACGATGTAGCGCGCCACAGGGCCGCTTGTTACCCAGCTCTTGGTGCCGTTGATGATGTAGTGCGTGCCGTCCTCGCTTAGCACTGCCCGTGAGCGCATGTTGCCCGCATCGGAGCCAGACATGGGTTCGGTGAGCGAGTAGGCGCCGATCACCTGCCCAGAGGCCACCGGCGTGAGGTACTTGCGCTTCTGCTCCTCGGTGCCAAACTTGAGCAGACTGTGCCCAAAGAGCGAGTTGTTCACCGACATAATCACGCCGTGTGCGGCATCCACCTTGCTGATTTCCTCCATCGCCAGCACATAGGCGATGGTATCCATGCCTGCGCCGCCGTATTCCTCCGGTATCTCAATACCCATGAGGCCCAAGCGGCCCATCTCCATCACAGTCTCGTAGGGAAATTCGCCGGTCTCATCATAGTGCGCCGCGATAGGCGCGATGCGCTCTTGCGCAAACTTACGGGCGGTCTGGCGGATCATCTCATGTTCGGGCGAGAGCGTGAGGTTCATGCCGGACGACAATGTGCCCACAGCCATGCTGGTCACTCCTTTATCCCCTCTGCGATCGGTGGATGACGGTTGAGTGGGATTATAGCATCTGCCGCCCCAAGGCCGAAAATGGGGAGGCGGGGAGAAAGCGAAGGGAAAGATCAGCCTTTAGGCACGGGGCAAGTCATCTTGCTATCCGCAAACATGCAGCGGGGTAATATCCGCACCGCACTGGGCACAGTGGCGCGGTGCGGGGAGTGTCTCCCCACAACGAGAGCAGCGGCGGGGGATGGTCAGATAGGGCGGGCAGGCGTGTGGCGGTTGGACGGGGGGACAAACATGCGGCGGGGTGATGTCCATCCCACAGTGGGCGCAGTAGGTGTGGCTTGGCAGCAGCCTGCCGCAGCGGGTGCAGCGCTCCAGTTCGTAGGCTGGGCAGCGGTGCAAGGGGTCAGGGCGCGGAACGGCGGTGGGCGGAGCTGCCTTGCAGCGGTGGCGCGGCGTGATGTCCGCGCCGCAGGTGACGCAATACAGCGGTGCGGGCAACATCTCACCACACTGCAGGCAGCGCACCGGCGCGGGCATAGGCGGGCAGGTGTGCTCCAGTGGGCGCGGCGGGCAGAGGTGAGGCGGGGTAATCTCCGCACCGCAGGTGGTGCAGTACTGAGGTACAGGCAACATCTCGCCACACTGCAGGCAAGGCTGCGCCACACGCGGCAAGCAATGATGCTCTACGGATCGTTCCATGATCGCCCCCTCAAGAAGGGCAGAAATCTCGCCAATCTTCTATACGCAGCGCCCGCGCCAATTGTTGCGGGCGCGCCGCGTGCGGTATGATCGCCCTGTATGGACGACCCAACTGCCCTGCACAACGCACTCATAGCGTGGTTTGAGACGCATGGCGAGGACCTCCCTTGGCGGCGCAGGCGCGCCCCCTACACCGTCTGGCTCTCTGAGGTCATGCTGCAGCAAACGCAGGTGGCGACGGTCATCCCTTACTATGAGCGTTTTGTAGCTCGCTTCCCCACCGTGGAGGCGCTCGCGGCGGCCTCGCTGGACGAGGTGCTCAAGCTATGGGAAGGCTTGGGCTATTACAGCCGGGCGCGCAACTTGCACCGCGCTGCCCAGATGATCATGGCCGAGTTCGATGGGCGCTTCCCCAGCACAGTGGACGATCTGGCGCGCCTGCCGGGCGTGGGGCGCTACACAGCGGGAGCCATCGCCAGCCTGGCCTTTGGTTTGGATGTGCCCGTGCTGGACGGCAACGTGATGCGCGTGCTGGCGCGGCTGCTGGACCTTGCGGCAGACGTTACCCTACCGCAGACGCATCGCGAGCTATGGGCGCTGGCTGAACAGCTACTGCCCGCCGGACGAGCAACGCGCTGGAACGAGGGGCTGATGGAACTGGGGCGGCGCATCTGTACGCCGCGCCGGCCGCGCTGTGCGCTCTGTCCTTTGCGTGAGCACTGTCTGGCGCATCGGCGCGGGACGCAGGAGCAGCGCCCCGTGCGCCCCCCGCGCCGCAGGACGCCGCACTACAACGTGGCGGCGGCGGTCATCCGCCGCGAGGATGGGCGCATCCTCATCACCCAACGCCCGCCTGATGGGCTGCTGGGCGGCCTGTGGGAGTTCCCCGGCGGCAAGTGCCGTGCCAATGAGACGCTGCCGGCCTGCTTGCGCCGCGAGATCCGCGAGGAGCTGGGAATGGAGGTCGCTGTTGGTGCGCCCATCGCCGTGGTGAAGCACGCCTATACGCACTTCCGCATCACACTGCATGCCTTTACCTGCCATCCCCTACGCGGTGAGCCGCAGGCGCTTGGTGTGGCAGCCTGGGCATGGGTGACACCGGAAGAGTTGGACGCCTACGCCTTCCCCGCCGCGGATCGGCGCATCATCGCCGCACTGCGCAACGGGGGACAGATAGCGTTGCTGTGGGACGCAGAGGAAGGTTGAGCCTATGGCGAGCACGCCTACCCTCAGCGTGGTGATGGTGGTGCGCAACGGTGCGGCCAAGTTGCCGCGCACGCTGGCGGCCCTTTACGCTCAAACGCTGCCGGATTTTGAGCTTATCGCGTTGGACAACGGTTCAAGCGATGGCACATGGGAAGTGCTACAAGATATTGAGCGCGCCCGTGTGCGTCTGCACCGCAACCTCAAGCCACGCCCGGCGACGGCGGCGCTCATCCAAGCGCTAGCGTGGGCCAGAGGGCGCTATCTCGTCTGCCACGGTGTGGGTGATGTTTCCGCCCCCCAGCGGCTGGAACGGCAGGCCGCCCTGCTCCATCGGCGCAAGGACGTGGTCGCCGTGTGGTCAGCACTGGAGTGGGCCGACGAGGCGGGACAGGTACTGCGCCGCGTGGCATATCCCACCCAGCACCACCTGCTGGTGCAGCGCATTGAGGAAGAGGAATGCCCTGCCCCGGGTGCGGTGATGGTGCGCCGCGAGGCACTGGAGGCAGTGGGTGGCCTCCGTGAGGCATTTGCGCTGGCCGCTGAGCTAGACCTGTGGCTGCGGTTGGCCGACATGGGCAAGCTTGCCAGCGTTGGCGAGGTGCTCTACACGGCGCACTTCCATGCTGACCTGCCCGCCGTGGCGCAACATGCCGCCTATCAGGACTATGCGGCACTGGCACGCTTGTTAGCCGAGGAACGCCGGAGGCACGGCACAGAGCAAACCGCTGTTGCCGCTGCTGCTGATGCTATCAGTGCCCGCTACGCAACGATGAACCCGCTGGCGCGCCGCTCGGTCAGTGCAGAGGGCTACCTCACGTGGGCACGGCGGGTACGGACGTGGGATGAGGTCGCCCACGAGCAGGCTCGGCGGCTGTGGCTGCGCGCCCTCGCTGCTTGGCCCTTCCGCGCCGATGTGTGGCAGTATGCCCGCGAGCAACGGCAAGGCTGACGGTAGACCCCCATGACGCTGACCCAAACCCCCACCCGCCTCATCTCTGCCGACCACGAGCGCGTCTTGTGGCTCTTCCACCATTCGCCGCGCCAGCACCTGCATCTAGATTGGCATAGCCTGAGGCAGTGGCTGCCCGATGCAGCCCTGTGCTGCTGCGTGTTGCGCCAAGAGGATGGGCAGGTGCGCTTACTGGCTGGGGCTACGATCAACAATCCGGAGGATGCGCCGGGCAACCGCGTGGCGTGGCTGCGCTTCCTGCTGCCCGATCAAGAAAGCCGCGACGACCACCTGCTGGATGGTCTCTGGGAGGCCCTGCGCGCTGATCTGGCAGCGCGGGGCGTGCGGCAGGTCGGTGTGTTGCTATTGCAAAGTTGGGTAACTCCCTTGGTGGCACGCTGGGGATTCGCTCCTGCCCATACGGTGGTCACCCTGCGCCGCTGGAACGGACCGCTGCCCGCTGAACCCGCACCGCCCTATGCGATCCGAGAGGTGCGCAGTGAGGCCGATCTGGAGGCCGCTGCCACCATAGACGCCCATGCCTTTGAACCGCTCTGGCGCTACGACCGCGCTACTCTGCAGGTGGCGATGGCGCAGGCAGCCACCTTTACCCTGCTGGAGCGCGACGGGCAGGCGCTGGGGTATCAGCTCAGCACGCTACATGGCGAGGTGGGGCATCTGGCGCGGCTGGCCGTGCTGCCCGCCGAACAGGGCAAGGGGCTGGGTGAGCTGTTGATAGGCGGCATGTTGCGCTTCATGCAGGGGCACGGTGTGAACGTCGTCACCGTCAACACGCAATCGGATAACTTCCGCTCACAGCGGCTCTATCGGCGGCTGGGCTTTGAGCGCACCGGCGACGGCGTGCCCGTGTGGACGCTCAACTTGTGAGCAGCAGGGGATTCGCTATCACCACTCTGGGACGCCACACTCTGGGCAGGCCATCTCAGCGTGGCGTATCCACTCCAGCACCTCGGCAGGCGGCATAAGGTCGGCGGCAGTAGCGGCGACCTGTATGTGGTGCAGTGCGTTGTAGCGATCCAGTATGAGCAGCGCGGGCTTGCGCTCCCCGAGGTACTTCTCCCACAGCCGACCTTCCACATCGGCGAGGATAGGGTAGGGCAGCATCAGGCTATCGGCGAGATGGGCTGCCTGCGCTTGCGTCCCGCCGACGATCGCCAACACCTCGGCGGGCCAAGTGCGGTAAGCCTCGTAATGGGAAGCGAACGCCCGCAGGCACTCGCGGCTGGCGGCAGTATCCCCATCGGGCAGCAGGACCAGCACCACCGGCATCACATGCCGATAGTCGCTCAAGCGGATGGTCTTGCCGGTGTGGGAAGGTAGCCAAAAATCCGGCAGGGCGAGCTGCGCCCACAATACTACGCTTGCGCTCATCGTTTTCTCCTCCAAGTGTTGCGCAGGGTGAACCTGCATACCGCCATTAGTACGTAGGTAGACGGGGATCGATCTGCTTAGCCCAAGCGTTGATCCCGCCCACCATGTTCTTCACCCGTGTATAGCCGTGCTGGCGCAACGTGGCCACCACGTCGGCGCTGCGCCCGCCGGTCTTGCAATAGACCACGATCTCACGCGCTGTGTCCAGCTCGCCGAGGTGCTCCAGTATCTCCCCTTTGGGGATGTGAAGGGTGGCCTGTGGGATGTCGGAAATCTCCCACTCGTGCGGCTCGCGCACGTCCAACAGGATGAAGTCCTCCCCAGCGTCCAGCTTGGCCTTCACCTCCTGCACGCTGATGGTCGGCACGAGCGCCTCGTTCTCGCTATGGAAGGCGCTGCGGTCGTGGCCGGGCATCCCGCAGAACTGCTCATAGTCAATAAGGCCGGTGAGGGTGGGATGCTCACCACAGGCCGGGCAGCGGGGATTCTTGCGCAACTTGACGAAATCAAACGTCATACGCAGGGCATCGTAAAGCAGCAGGCGCCCAACGAGCGTCTCGCCAATGCCGAGGATGATCTTCAGCGTCTCGGTGGCCTGAATGGCGCCAATGGTACCGGGCAGCACGCCCAACACGCCGCCCTCTGCACAGCTCGGCACCAAACCGGGCGGGGGCGGCTCGGGGAAGAGGCAACGGTAGCACGGCCCATTGCGGGCATCAAACACCGTGGCCTGCCCCTCAAAGCGGAAGATGCTGCCGTACACGTTCGGTTTGCCGAGCAGTACGCAGGCATCGTTGACTAAGTAGCGTGTGGGGAAGTTATCCGTGCCGTCCACAATGACATCGTAGGAGGCGAGGATGTCCAGCGCATTCTCGGAGGTGAGCGGCGTGTTGTAGGTCTCAAGCGTGATGTGAGGGTTGATGTCCAGCAGGCGCTCGCGGGCGCTTTCCAGTTTGGGGCGTCCCACGTCTTTAGTGCCGTGCAGGACCTGACGTTGCAGGTTGGAGAGGTCCACCACATCATAATCCACCAGACCGATGCGCCCCACGCCTGCCGCAGCAAGATACATCCCCAGCGGCGAGCCAAGCCCACCAGCGCCGATGATCAGCACGCTGGCGGCTTTCAGGCGGCGCTGCCCCTTCATGCCGACCTCCGGCATGATGAGGTGGCGGCTGTAGCGTTTGATCTCCTCGTGGCTCAGTTCAATCGCCTCTGGGGCGATGTGATCAACAATGCTCATCATCCTATCTCCCTTATTCAGTCCCTCTGGGGTTAATCTTGTGATTCGTTCAGCCCTGTGGCTCCTGTTGGCCCTCCACCGCTGCGATCTGGTGCTTGAGTTGCTCGGCACGCACCACGCCGTGATTGACGCGCCGCGGCCGTCCGCGCCGATCCACGATGAAGGTAGTGGGCAGGCCTAGCACCCCCCAACCATCGGCGAGGTCGGGGCGCTCCAGCGCGTTGATAGCGATCACCTGCACGCCGTGCGGGCCGAGCTCAGCCTCAAGGCGCTCCAGCTCAGGCTTCTGCAGTGTGCGGCAGGGTGCACACGTCTCCGCCCAGAAGTAGATCACGGCGGGGATGCCCGGGCGCAGCTTCTCCAGCACCTCGGCGCCGGCATCGCGTTGCTGGATGCGCCGCGTCTGCCAGCGCGTCCCCAACACATAGGCACCGAAGCCGAGGCCGATCAGCAGCAAGGCGATGGCCAGGCGCTCCAGCATCGGCTCACCCCCGCCGAATGGGCGCCCGGCTGAAACCCGGCACGCCGAGGCGGTTCAACTGGTAATAGACAAAGCACCCCGCGCAGAATCCAGCAAACAGGTTAAGCGCGGCAAGGGCGATCACCAGCCACACCAACGCCCAGCCGAGCAGGCCCCAGCCCATCACCAGCGCCAGCACTCCCGCCAGCGTGAAGGTGCCACCCAGCCCCTGCGCAAAGCGGTGTGGCTCTGGATTGTCCACGCGCACATCCGGCTTGACAAGGCCCAGCGGCCTGAGCACGTGCTGGTAGATACGCTTGAACAGTCCTGCTTCCGGCCAAAGTGTGCCGATCAGCATCACAGCACTGACAAAGGCCGCCAGCGGCCACCAGTTGAGGATGAAAGCCGTCAGCAGCAGGAGGATGATGAAGGCCTGATTGGTGCGCAGGGCACTGTGATCCACTTGACGATCGCTATGCTCTGCCATCGGTCTGTCCTCCTTGAGCGTAGAAGCCCCTTTCCCGTGAGGGTCAACCCCCAGCGATGGAGGGGATGATCATCAGTCGCGCATCGGGGGCGATGGGGGTCTCCAAACCGTTTAGGTAGCGCACGTCCTCATCGCCCACAAAGACATTGACGAAACTGCGCAGCTTGCCCTCGCTGAACAGGTGCTGCTCCAGCGCAGGGTAGCGTTGCAGGAGGTCATTCAACGCCTCTTGAACGGTGCCACCGTTCACGGCGACCTCCCCCTGCCCGCCTGTGTAGGAACGCAGGGGGGTAGGGATGCGGATGGTAGCCATCTATGTGTCCTCCTCGGATGGGATGATAGTCAGCGTATCCTCCTCAAAAGCAGCGCGGTCCTCGCGCAGATGCCAAGCCTGCGTGACATGTGCCTTGCCGCCTGCCACAGCGGTAATGAGGTAGCAGAAGCGCGGCAGGGCGTGCTCGCGGTCAAAGGCGCTGGGCACAGCAGGATGGTCGGGGTGTGAGTGGAAGACGCCCACCACTTCCATCCCCCGTGCTGTGGCCTCGCGCTCGGCGCGCAGGAAGTCATGCGGACTGAGCTCATAGCGGTTGTGCTGCGCCGCAGCCTCGCGTTGGTTGGGGGCAGGGAGCGCCGCCTCAATGATGACCCTGTCCCCATCCAAGCGGCCCAGCAAGAAGCCTGCTCCCTCATAGGGATAAACAGCCTCGCCGTGCGCCTCAATCGTGTGCAGGTGGGCGGAGGGAATCAACACCTCCATCGTTAGCTACCCCTCCTCTGCCCAGAAGGGAGCGCTGAGGTACTTGGCCGCGCTATCGGGGAAGACCGTCACGACGAAGCCCTCCGATAGGGTTTCGGCCACGCGCAACGCAGCGACCATCGCCGCCCCCGCCGAGACGCCTACCAGCAGGCCCTCCTCACGGGCGAGACGGCGACACATGGCATAGGCCTCTTCAGTGCGCACTGGCACGACCTCATCCGGCAGGCTGGCATCGTAGATGCTGGGCACGATGGCTGTCGGCAGGTGTTTGAGGCCCTCCAGACCATGCAGCGGCCCATCAGGTTGCACGGCGATCAGCCGTACCGCTGCGTTGAGCATGCGCAGGCGCCTGCCTACGCCCATCATGGTGCCCGTGGTGCCCAGTCCAGCGACAAAGTGCGTTATGCGACCCTGCGTCTGTTCCCAAATCTCGGGGCCGGTGGTGTAGAAGTGTGCTTGCCAGTTGTCAGGGTTATTGTACTGATCGGCGAAGAAATAGCGATGCGGATCGGCTTCGTAAATCTCCCGCACCAAGCGGATGGCGCCATCGGTGCCTTCTGTGGGATCGCTCAACACGATCTCCACACCGTAGGCGCGTAAGATGCTCAAACGCTCTGGGCTGGCGTTGGCGGGAATGACCAACTTCACGGGGATGCCGCGCGCACGGCCCAGCATAGCGTAGGCAATGCCCATGTTGCCCGAAGTGCTATCCAGCAGCGTGACGCCCGGGCGCAGGTCGCCGCGCTGCTCAGCCTGGCGGATGATGTTCAGCGCCGGGCGGTCCTTCACTGAGCCGCCCGGGTTGTACCACTCAGCTTTGGCCGCGATCCGCACGCCCGGCGGCAGGTGCGCCGTGATACGGCGGAAGGAGAGCAAAGGGGTGTTGCCTACCAGCGCCTCCAGTAGGCGGGCCGGTGAGCGGTCAAGAGCGGCCTCGGCCTCTGCCGAGGGGCCGCTGCGATCGGCGTGTGGCGTGGGATAAGCTACCATTTTTCTCTAATCCTCGCCTCATGTAGGCAAGGGCCTGCGCCGCGGGCGGCGCTTTGGGCCCGTTTATGCGAAGCGTATCAACGTCCACAAAAGGCCGAGCCAGAAGGCTCAACTTGCGCAGGGGGCGATGCAGAGGGAACAAAAAAGGGTGCACCTGCTCGCCACGCTGCTGCAGGATACGTTCTGCGGCGGCGGAGACGGTGTCACCCTCTGGAGGCGAGGAGTGTGTGAGGGGTATGCCTGCGCCTTAGCCGGGGTGACAACGTCCCCGCCTAAGACATGTGCACGCCAACGGGATCATTCTCAGCATCTTCTCATCTAGAGATAAACACTATCATCTTTGGAGAAATTATAGCGACGCCGGACAACGCAGTCAACACATTGCTCGGCATTCTGCCCATCACACACCATCCCTACCACGAAATCCTCCTACGCGCTTTTCGTGATTTGGAACCCACTTGGTAAAATGGGAGCCGCCAGGCCAGCAGCCCCTTGTGCAGTGTGGCGCGGCGCATATCCGACGGAGCAGGCGATGACCATACCCGATCTGGACCGTGATATCCTGCAGGCCAAGAACCGCCAGTGGTGGGATGCTAATCCCATGTGCTACGACTGGCAGAAGACCCTGCAGGCTGAACCGGGCACGCGAGAGTTCTTTGAGGAGATTGACGAGCGCTTCTTCCGCGCCCACGCTGAGTTTGGGCACCCCGACTACCCCGCCGAACCGGCCTTCAACCGTCAGATCAACTACGCCGCCCGCCGCGGTCAGATGGCGCTGGAGATTGGGTGCGGCATGGGGAGCGTCGCTGCGGTGATGGCCCAGCAAGGCCTGCGCGTCACCGCGCTGGACCTCAGCATGACCGCCGTGCAGATGACGCGCCGCCGCTTTGAGCTCATGGGACTGGAAGGCAACATCCTGCAGGCGGATGGCGAGCAACTGCCCTTCCCTGACCGCACCTTTGACCTCGTGTGGTCGTGGGGGGTGATCCATCACAGCGCCAACACGGCGCGCATTGTGGAGGAGATGTACCGTGTGCTCAAGCCGGGCGGCGAGGCCAAGGTGATGGTCTATCACCGTCACTCGCTGCGCAACTGGATCACCGCCGGCCTGCATCGTGGCCTGCTGCGCGGCGAGTTCCTCTACAAGCGCTACGATGACATCCTGCGCGAGGTCACCGATGGCTACATCGCCCGCCACCTGACCAAGGATCAGGCGCGCGACCTTTTCTCGCGCTTTGAGATTCGGGAGATTGTGCTGACTGATTACGCCGACCTCTCCTACATCCCGGGCAACGTGCAGATCAACCGCTATCTGGTGGGGCGTATCGTGCCGCGCCGCTGGAAGAAACGCTGGGACAACTGGCTGATTGCCCGCTTTGGCTGGTTCCTCTACTTAGAAGCGCGGCGGCCTGAATGAGGGTGATAGATGATGAACGCCACACCGATCACCCCAACGGATAAGCAGGCCGCTATCCTGACCATTGAGACCGCCACGCCGGGGGGCATCCCTACGCTGGTGGAAACCATCTATACCCTTATGCAGCGCTGGGGATACGAGCCTTCTGTGTACCGCACGCGCTTCGCGGGCAACGGCCTCTCGCGCTGGCGGCATCTGCTCTCGGTGATCCGCCACTGGCAGCCCCGCACCGAGACCATCAACGGGCTGCGTACAGTGACGGTGCCCGCCTTGCCCCTGCCCCTGTGGATGCTGTATTTGGTCCCCCACTTTATGGCTGGGCCACTGCTGGGGCGCTATCCGGCTGTCTTTGCCACCTCGGGCAGTGCGCACGTGGCCTTGCCGTTGGCCCTGCGCGGGCAACCCTATGTGCTGTGGGTGGCGACGCGCTATCGGGATGAGCTACAGGCCAAGGCCGATGTGGGCGACCGTTGGGCACAGCAGGTGCTCGGCAGCCCCACCTGGCGCATTCTGGAGGCGCAAGAGCGGCTGGCCCTGCGGCGCGCAACCCGCGTGCTGGCTCTGAGCTACCACACTGCCGAGCGTCTGCGCGAACTGGCGCCGGAGATTGAGGACCGTTTGGAAACGGTGCTCTTCCCCCTTGATCTGGAGCACTACCGCCCCAATGCAACCGTGCGCGCCAATCCACCCTATGGCCGTTATCTGCTGTTCGCTGCTCGCATCAACGACCCGCGCAAGAACACAGGCATGTTGCTACAGGCCTTTGCCCGCGTGCGCCTGCATCACCCCGACCTGCGGTTGGTGCTGGTGGGGGAAGAACCGGACGAGGCTCTACGCCAACAGGTGCACGATCTAGGGCTAACGGAGGCGGTGATCTTTGGCGGCGTGGTTCCTTCCGCCGAGCTGCTACGGCTCTATCAAGGTGCCGAGCTCTTCGTCCTGCCCTCAGTGCAGGAGGGGTTGGGCATTGTGGCGTTGGAGGCGCTGGCCTGCGGCACGCCGGTCGTCTCAACCCCCTGCGGTGGTCCCAAGGGGATCGTGGTGGAGGGTCAAACAGGCCGCATGGTGGCCAGCGCTCACGACCCTGCCGCCTTCGCTGATGCCATTTTGGACCTGCTCGCTGATGCGGCCCGCTTGGAGGCCTTACGGCAGCGCTGCGTGACCTTCGCCGCCGAGCACTTCGCCGCGCCGGTAGTGGCTGCCCAGCTGCGGGCGGCCTACGAACACGCCCTGAACACCCCGCCGCGCCCCACGCGCCTGCGGGACGGATTGGCGTTGCTGTGGGCGGCGTTTATCTTCGCCGCTTACATGCAGCATCAGATAACCATCCACTGGCCTGCCATTCAGGCCCAGATCGTCCACCCGCTTCTCCGTATGCTGCGATGATCGATCTCGCGCTTGACCTGCTTGTGGCCGCGCTGATGCTGTTGGCGATCTACGGCCTAGGTCGCCTCTTATGGCGGCTGGTGTGCCCCCTCTTGCTGGGGGATCGCGAATGGGGGACGGATCGTCGGGGTGAGCTCGGCGAGGACGGAGCCGCCATCTACACGTGGAGCCGTTCCGCTGACCTCGCCTACACTTTTGCCTTGGGGCTGGGCGCCGCGGTGACGCTGCTCTTTGCCCTGGCCCTGGTGGGCTGGCTGCGCCCTCTGGCGGGCTGGTTGCTGCTTGTGGACGGCATCCTACTGGCAGGGTGGCAGCGCCGTTCTCTGCTTGCCGACCTGCGGGCGCTGGCTGAGGTGCTACGCTGGGGCCTCGCCGCATCGTGGTTCGTCAAGAGCGCCGCGCTGATCGCACTGGCCTTTGTGCTCATCAACCTCACCGCCGACCTCGCCCCGCCTATTGAGGGCGATACGGTGCATCAGTATCTGCTGGTGCCGCGCTATTGGGTAGAAGCCGGACGCTATGTGCAACCGACGCACATCTGGGCCTCCACGCTACCCGGCAACATGATGATGCTCTCGGCATGGGCGCTGCTATTGCGCCCCAGCTACAGCCTCGCCACGCTGATCACCGGTTTGGGGATGAGCACCCTGCTGGCACTGAGCGTCTATGCGCTGGCGCGGCTGCACTACGGGCGTGGTGTGGCAGTGCTGGCAGCCATCGCCATCTACACCGTTCCCGACGTGGGCTATCTGGCACAGTCAGCCAAGGTGGATATGGGCTGGGCCTTCTTTGAAACGCTGGCGTTGGCGGCCTTCCTGCGCGGTATGTACCCCACACCCGAAAGGCGCTGGCTGGCGCTGGCGGGGATCTGCCTGGGGCTGGCCGCCGGCAGTAAGAACCAGACGCTCATCAGCATAGGGCTGTTGGGAGGGTGGATCATGCTGCGGCAGGTTGCGCGCCGTGACTGGCGCGGTCTGCTGCTCTCGGTGCTGGTTTTTGGCGGTGCCACCCTTGCGACAGGTTTTCCCTACTATCTCCACAACGCTCTGGCGCACCGCAACCCCTTTTATCCTGTCTTCGCCGACCTTTTCGTGCGCCTCTTCGGTGCCACACCCTCGCCACGCAGCGAACTAGGCACGGAGGTCTTCTACCCCTGGACGATCGCCGGCTATTTCGCCAACCTGTGGAACGCCTCCCTGGGGCACACACGCCCGGGTTTTTATCTGGGCTTCATCGCCGGGCCGCTCTTCCTGCTGACGATCCCCATAGGATGGGGGCTGGGATTGCTGCGCGGCGAGCGCCCTGCCTGGCGCATGATGGGCTACGCCTTCATCTTCTCCATCGTGTGGTTTTTGGTCAAGCAGGCGGTGCGCCACTTCCTGCCCGGGCTGGTGCTGCTCGCCGTGGTGACGGCGCTGGTGCTGTGGAAGATCAACCAGCAGCCAACAGCGCTGCGCCGCGCCATGCTGGCGATCGTCACCCTCGCGCTGGGCTGGAACCTCATGACGGGCGTAGGGGTGCTCTATTGGAGTGGTGCCTACCGTGTGGCGCTGGGCTTGGAAAGCCGCGAGGCCTTCCTGCGCCGCTTTCACGATCGGGTTGCTCCGGCCACTACCCCCGACTGGGAGGCCATCGGTGCGCTGAATGTGTTGGTGGGCGCGCAGGGGCGTGTCTTCACCGTGCACGCCAGCAGCCCGCTCTACATCGCCCCCGATCTCGTCTCGGCCAACTGGGGCGACCGCGCCGCATTGGGACAGATCGCCGACCCACAGGCGCTCTTTGCCGCGCTCAAGGCACAGGGCATCGGCTACATGCTGGTCTACCGCGCCGATGAGCAAGGCGCGCTGGCGGTTGATCTCCCTGCCTTTTTGAGAGATTATGCAGAGGTGATCTACGCAGGGCCGCGCGCACTGCTCTACCGACTGCGCGAAGCGGAGGGATAGGGATATGTGTGGGATATGGGGGGCGGTAAACGTCGCCGATGAGGAGCGGGCCGAAAGGGCCGCCCGTGCTATGCGCCACCGTGGGCCGGACGATCACGGTGTGTATGTGGCTTTTGAGCCAACCCCCATCTCGCTTGTCAACACACGCCTGGCGATCATTGACCTCTCGCCGGGTGGTCATCAGCCTATGAGCACCCCCGATGGCCGCTACTGGATCGTCTACAACGGCGAGATGTATACCTACCGAGAACTACGTCGTGATCTGGAGGCACGGGGCCATACCTTCCGCTCCGACAGCGACACCGAGGTCATCCTGCACGCCTACGCAGAGTGGGGGGAGCAGTGCCTGGGGCGTCTGCGCGGCATGTTCGCCTTTGCTGTGTGGGATAGGGATGAGGCTCTGCTCTTCGCCGCCCGTGACCGGCTGGGCATCAAGCCACTCTACTATGCCCTCCAGCAGGCGGAAGGGGAGACGCGCCTCGTTTTCGCCTCTGAACTGAAGGCGCTCCTCGCCAGCGGCCTTGTCACGCCGCGCCTCAACTACGCCGCCCTGCACCATTACCTTTCCTTCTACGCTGTGCCCGCCCCTTACACCATCCTTGAAGGGGTGGAGATGCTGCCCCCCGGCCACTGCCTTACCTATCAGGAGGGTCGCTTGAAGGTGCGGCAGTACTGGTCACCGCCACCTGCCGAACCGCTCGCCATCAGCGAAGAAGAGGCCATTGCCCGCCTGCGCGCCTTGCTGGAGGAGTCCATCCGTCTACGCATGATCGCTGATGTGCCGGTGGGCGCCTTCCTCTCCGGCGGAATCGACTCCAGCGCCGTTGTAGCACTTATGACCCGCGCCACCGGCGAGCGCCTTAAAACGTTCTCCATCGGCTTTGGCGAGGAGGGCAAACAGCTGGATGAGCGTTCCGCTGCCCGCGTGCTGGCCGATTACTACGGCACCGACCATACCGAGGTCGTCGTCAGCGGCCAACAGGTGCGCGATGAGCTCCCTGCCATCATCCGCGCTATGGATCAACCCACCGGCGATGGGTTGAACACTTACCTTGTCTCGCAAGCAACGGCGCGGCACGTTAAGGTGGCGCTCTCTGGGCTGGGCGGGGATGAGCTCTTTGCAGGGTATCCCCAGTTCAAGATGTTCCAGCAGGCCGACCGCGCCGCGCAGGTATGGCGGTGCATGCCCCGCCCCATGCGGCGGGCGGTGCACCGTGTGGCCTCCCTCACCGATCCTACCCGCCGCGCTCTCACGTGGCTGGATGGTAACCTGCTGGCCCGCTACGAGCGCGTGCGTATCCTCTACGATGAGCAGGCCAAGCTGGCGCTCTACACACCTGCCACGACTGCCCTGCTGGCTGCTCCCGAATCCTCAGTGGATTATTTAGCATGCTACATCCACCCCGCCGAGCGCCATACGCTGGCCCAGCTGACGCGCCTGGAATTGTGCGGCTACATGGCCAACACCCTGCTGCGGGATACAGACGCCATGAGCATGGCGCACTCGTTGGAGGTGCGCGTGCCGCTCATTGACCACAAACTGGTGGAGTTCGCTGTGCGCCTGCCCCCGCACCTCAAGCTGCGCAATGGGCGCGGCAAGTGGATCTTTGTGCATGCCCTGCGCGATGTCCTGCCGCAGGAGGTGCTGCGGCGTCCCAAGCGCGGCTTTGAGATGCCCGTCGCTGCCTGGATGCGCCACGAGCTGCGCGATGTGCTGGAGGATGTCTTCTCGCCGGAGTCGGTACGGCGGCGTGGCCTGTTTGATGTCGCTGCCGCACAGGCCGTCTATCGGCAGTTTTTGGCCGGCGAAGCGCCCTACCTGCGGGCCTGGTCGCTGGCCGTGCTGGAACTTTGGATGCGCCACTTCCTTGATGGAGCAAGCCTGTAGCATGCCCGATAACCGCCCGCTGGTCAGTATCATCGTCCCTACCTACAACGAGGAGGCCGACATCGCCCGCACTCTGGAGGCCCTCGCAGCGCTGACCTACCGCCCTCTTGAGGTGATCGTGGTGGATGCCTCAACTGACCGCACGCCGCAGATCGTGCGCAGTTATGCCGACCGCATCCCCAACCTGCGCCTGCTGCCGCAGGGGCCAAAGCGCGGCGTAGCGGTAGCGCGCAACATCGGCCTGCGCGAGGCACAAGGTGAGATCGCCATCCTCCTCAATGCCGATGTCTTCCCCTATCCCGATTTCATTGAGCGCATCCTGCCCTACTATGAGCAGGGCGCGGATTACGTGCTGGTGGACTCACGGGTGGTCAACACCGAGCACCTCTTCCCGCGCTTTATTCAGGCCCAGCACAAATACAACCAAACCCACAACCCCGCTGAGGCCGACTGGACAGAAGGATATTCCTGCCGCCGTGAGGCCGCGCTGGCGGTGGGCGGTTTTCCTGAGGAGTTTGGGCGCAACACGGCAGGCGAGGACGGCGTCTTTGCCGAACGCATGCGCAGCCGCTTCAAGCGGGCGGTGGATTTCTCTATCGTGGTGCCGCACGTGGCTCCTGCCCGCTTCCGCGAGTATTGGCATCAGCGGTTGGGGCGCGGGCGCGGCGGCGCTTACCGTCTCTACGCTTATGAGAAGCGTCCGCTGCGTTGGGGCGCGGTGATGCGCTCAGTGCTGGGGACGTGGCTGCTCGCTGCGCTGATCGTGCCAGCGCTCATCTATGCCTGGCGCATCGCCCCCTACTCGCCGCGGGGTCGGCGCGACTGGCTGCCGCTGGCATGGGCGCGCATCGTGGAGATGGTCGCCACAGGCGCAGGTTACTGGGACGGCTGCCGCGAGATCGCTCGGCTGGGGCTGAACCGCCCAAGGTGATCTCCTTATGAGGCGTATCCTGTACATCCACCACGGTGGGGCTATTGGCGGCGCACCGATGAGCCTGCTCTATCTGTTGCGCTATCTGGACCGCTCCCGCTATGAGCCGTTGGTAGCAGTGCTGCGGCCCGGCCCTGCCGCTGACCTCTACCGCGCCGCAGGTGTAGAGGTCTATGTAGAGACGGGCATCCGTGATTTCAGCCACACCACGCTGGAGTGGTACGGTGGGCGCGCTCTGTGGCGGCTGCCGGGCCGCCTGCTGAGCCTGTGGCCCTCCATACGGCGCACGCGGGCGCTGCTGCACCGCCTACGCCCCGATCTGGTGCACCTTAACTCCTCGGTGCTGGCACCCTGCGCCATCGCTTGCCACCGCGAGGGCGTGCCGCTGGTGTGGCACATCCGCGAGCCGCTGGCGCACGGCTACCTCGGCTTGCGCCGGGCATGGCTGCGCCGCACCATTGATCGCTGTGCCTCCCGTGTGGTGGCCATCAGCCGCTACGATGCCGAGCAGCTGCTCCCCAGCGAGCGCGTGCGCGTCATCTACAACTTCGTGGACTTCAGCGAGTTTGACCGCTCGCTCAGTGGCGAGGCCGTGCGCGCCGAGTTCGCCATCTCGCCGCAGGCACCATTGGTGCTGATGCTAGGGGGTGTCTCGCCTCCTAAGGGGACGCTGACGCTGCTGCACGCCCTGCCGAGGTTGGTGCAGGCCGTGCCCGACGTGCGGGTGATGGTCGCTGGGCAGCCCCTGCCCCCCGCAAGCGGAGGATGGCGCGGCCTCGCCAAGCGCCTGCTGGGTGCCGAGGCCTACGAGCGCGCCGTGCGGCAGGCAGTGGAGGCACTGCCCGAGGTTGCTCGCACTGCGCTTATCTTCGCCGGGGTGCGGCAGGACGTGCCGCGTCTGCTTGCCGCAAGCCAAGTCCTTGCCTTTCCCTCCACTGTGCCGCACTTTGCTCGCCCCATCATTGAGGCGGCTGCGATGGGCGTGCCCGCCGTAGCCTCCGACCTCGGTGGGCCACGTGAGCTGATCCGACACGGCGAGACAGGCCTGCTCGTCCCACCGAACGATGCGCAGGCGCTGGCTGAGGCGCTGATCCGCCTGTTGAATGATGAAGCATGGGCGCGTGCGCTGGGCGAGGCGGCCTATGAGCAGGCGCGCCGCCTCTTTGACGCCCAAACCAACGCTGCCGCCACAATAGCGCTGTATGATGAAATCCTTGCCCCCTCTGCGTGAAGTCCCCCGCCTGCTATGGCGGCGCCTAAGGCGCGAGGTACACGCCCGCACCGCCCCGCGCCAGCCACATCCCCCGCGTGTGGATGCGCTCACACAGGCGCTCGCTGCCCGCCGCCTGAGCGAAGGCCATGCCTCGCCCTTCTTCGGGCCGCTAGCGGCACACGCGGCGCTCCTCGCCGAGCATTTCCCGCAGGCACGCACGCTCATCATCACGCAGGCGGAAGCCGTGCGGGCGCACCGCTTTGACCTGCTGGGGTCCGGCGAGGTGGCCTTGGGATCGCCCATCAACTGGCATGTGGACTTCAAGAATGGGCATGTGTGGCCACTGGAGCACCACACCCGCCTTCTCCTCACCGCTCCACAGGGTGGTTTTGATATCAAAGTGCCTTGGGAGCTGAGCCGCTTCCACCACGCCCTGCGCTTGGGGCAGGCCTACCTCCTCACCGGCGAGGAGGCCTACGCACAAGAAGTTGTGGATCAGGTGGCACACTGGATCGCCGCCAACCCCTGTGAGTTCGGTGTCAACTGGGCTGGGCCGATGGACGTGGCCATCCGCGCTGTCAACTGGCTATGGGCCTGTTATCTCATCGCCGGAGCAGCCTCGCTGACCTCCGACTTCCTTGCTCTCTGGTTTGCCAGCCTGCGCCAGCACGGCGACTACCTGCTGGCGCACCTGGAGGACGGCTGGCCGCGCACCAATCACCTCATTGCCAACCTCGTCGGTTTGCTATACCTCGGTCTCCTCCTACCGGAGTTCCCGCAGGCGGCGCGCTGGCGACAGGTGGGCTGGCGGCTGTGGGAAGAGCTGCTACGGCAGGTCCTCCCCGATGGCATGGACGATGAAGCTTCGCTCCCCTACCATCGGCTGGTGGCGGAGATGGTGCTCCACGCGGCGGCGTTGTGCGCCCTCCATGGCCTTGCGGTGCCACAGAGGGCGCGGGATCGGCTGGCTGCCATGTTGGAGGTGATCGCCGCCTGCACCCAGCCCGACGGCACGGCGCCCGTCATCGGCGATGCTGACGATGGGCGGCTGCTGCCGCTGGGCATCCATGCCGACCCGGATCGCGCCGCCAGCGACTACCGCTATTTGCTGGCGCTGGGATCGCTGGTGCTGGGTGACGCCCCGCCCACATGGGCAGCGCTGGCAGGTGACCAGTGGCAGGATGCCGTGTGGTGTTTTGGGTCAGAGGCCCTCGCCCGCTATGAGGAGGCGCAGCGCCGTCCCATCCCTGAACCGCCCTCGCGCGCCTTTCCGCAGGGCGGCCTCTACGTGATGCGTTACGCCGATCTGCACCTCACCCTCCGCGCTGGCAACGTGGGGCAGGATGGCGTGGGAGGGCATGCCCACAATGATACTTTCAGCATCACGCTGGCAGTGGGACGGCCTTTGCTCATTGACCCCGGCAGTTACACCTACACCGCCAATCCGCAGGCGCGAAATGCTTTCCGCTCCACCGCTTCCCACAACACGCTACAGGTAGAGGGGGAGGAGCTCAACCGCTTGCCGCCTGATCCTTTCCGCCTCCACGCTGATGCCCACGTGACCGTCCACCGTTGGATCAGCGGCCCGCATTTTGATTTCTTTGACGCTTCACACGATGGCTATATGCGGCTTGAGGCGGGGATCATCCACCGCCGCCAGATGTGGTTTGATAAGGAGGCAAGGTTGTGGCTCATGCGCGACCGACTCACATCCATCACGCGCCGCAGGCGTAGCGGGGATGCGGTACAGGAAGTCACGCTGTGGTTTCACTTTGTGCCGCTGCGGGTGCTCCTTGATGCGGCGCACAACGCCATCCGCACGGCTGATACAGAGGGGCCGAACCTGCTCATCCTGCCACTGGGGGATTTTCCCCTGCGGGCCACGTTGGGGATGGGGCAGTATGCTCCGCGCTATGGGATCAGTCGCATCGCGCCGGTTGCCAAATTCAGCGGGCGCGTTAAACTCCCAGCCGAATGGGCGCTGCTGTTGTATCCGTTCCGCGACCACGTGGACTTGGATGCCGCCCGCGAGGCTGGTCTGGCGGCACTGGCTGCCCTGAACGCCCTGACGATGTAACGCACAGATGAAACAAGTCTTCTTTGATGGCAAAGGCCAACTGATGGTGCAGGACGTACCCGCCCCCGTCACGCCGGAGCGGGGCGCGCTGGTGCGCATCGCCGCCTCGCTCATTTCCAGCGGGACGGAGATGGCGGCGGCTTCTGGCGGGGGGAGCCTCATCCGCAAGGCACTGGAACAGCCGCACCTCATCCGGCGTGCCGTCGGCCTTGCCCTGCGCGAGGGGCTGCGCTTCACCGCAGGGCAGGTGCGTGAGATCGCCGAGACGTGGCTCCCCACTGGCTACAGCGCGGCGGGGATCGTGGTGGAGGTAGGGAGCGGTGCCCCCTCCTTGCGGGTAGGCGATCGCGTGGCTTGTGCCGGGGCGGGCTACGCCAACCATGCCGAATACGATGCCGTGCCGCTCAACCTGCTGGCGCCCATCCCGGAGGGCGTGACCTTCCGGCAGGCGGCCTTCACCACCCTCGGCGCCATTGCCCTGCAGGGCGTGCGCCGCGCTGAAGTGACACTGGGGGAGACGGTCGTCGTCGTGGGATTGGGGTTGATCGGGCAGATCACGGCGCAGCTGCTGGACGCCGCGGGATGTGTGGTCATCGGTTCAGACCCCATCGCTGCCCGGCGTGAGTTGGCTGCGCGCCTCGCCGGCGCACAGACCATTGACCCCACCCTCGGCGATGCTGCCGAGCAGGTGCTGGCCCTCACCAGCGGCGTGGGCGCGGATAAGGTCATCCTCTGCGCAGCGACTTCCTCCAGCCGCCCCACCAACGAGGCTTTCCGTATGTGCCGCGAGCGCGGGCGCGTGGTGATGGTGGGGGCAATGGGCATGAACCTGGAGCGCCCCGACTTCTACAGCCGCGAGCTGGATTTCGTCATCTCGCGCTCAGCAGGGCCGGGGCGCTACGATCCGTCCTATGAAGAGCAGGGGATAGATTACCCCATTGGCTATGTGCGCTGGACCGAACAGCGCAACATGGCGGCCTTCCTGCGCCTGCTGGCCGATGGCAAGGTGGACGTGGAGTCGCTCATCGCTGCGGAGTATCCAGTGGAGCGGGCAGCGGAGGCCTACGAGGCCGTGCAGCAGGGGGCGCTGGCCGTGCTGCTCACCTATGGCGAGCCTGTTGCTGAGATGCCCGCCGCCGAGCGCATCATCGTGCGCGCCGCCCGACCCTTAAGCGGGCGCATCGGTGTGGCGTTGGTAGGTGCGGGGGCCTTTGCGCGGGCCATGCACCTGCCCAACCTCAAGACCAGCCCCCATTTTGACCTGCGGGCGGTGGTCAGTGACAGCGCCTCGGCGGCGCAGATTGCCCAAAAGGCGGGAGCGCGGCTGGCGACCACCGATCTGGCGGCGGTACTGGCCAGCGATGAGGTGGCCGCGGTGATCATCGCCACACGCCATCACCTGCACGCTCAGCAAGCCATCGCGGCAGCGCAGGCAGGCAAGCACGTCCTTGTGGAGAAGCCGCTGGCGCTCACGGTAGCTGACTGCCGTGCCGTGTTGGAGGCAGTGCAGGCGGCAGGTGTGCTGCTTACCGTGGATTTCAACCGCCGTGCGGCGCCCACTGCTCAGGCGCTCAAGGCAGCGCTGGATGCGCTGAGCGGGCCGAAAACGATCGTTTTCCGCGTCAACGCTGGGCCGCTAGCGCCTTCCCACTGGCTCAACGATGCGGCGCAGGGCGGGGGCCGTCTGTTGGGCGAGGGCGTGCATTTCATTGATTTCATCTGTGGGATGCTAAACACCGATCCGCTGACCGTCAGCGCGCAAGGCAGCGCCGATGGGCAGGATTTTGTCCTCACCCTACGCTTTGCTGATGAGTCGCTCGGCGTGGTGATCTACACCGCACAGGGCAACCCCGCCTTCCCCAAGGAGCGCGTGGAAGCCTTTGCAGGCGGCGGCGTGGCCGTGCTGGACGACTTCAAGACGCTCACTTTCAGCGGGATGCGCGGCAAGGCCATCAAGGGCGGGCAGGACAAGGGGCATCGGGCGCTGCTGGAGAACTTTGGCGCGGCGATACGCGGCGAAGCCGACCTCATCGTCACTGGCGCCGATGGTTTGCGTGCCACGCGCATTGCCCTCGCCGCACTGGAAAGCATACGCAGCGGGGTGGCGATTGACCTGCGTGCATGGCAAGCGGATGGCCCTCCCTCTCAGAGCGGTGAAAGCCAGCCATGAGCAGCACCCTTGATTTTGTCATCCTCTCCACGCAGGATTGGGACTCGCTGCCCACGCGCAAGCACCGCTTCGCCCGCTGGTGGGCTGAAGGTGGCCACCGTGTGCTCTACGTGGAACAGCAGATGCACTGGCTGGGCTGGCTGGCGGACGTGAGGCGGCAGTTCAGCCGCGTGTGGCGCTGGCTGCGCGGCCCGCGCCAGATCGCCCCCAACCTGTGGGTTTTCACACTGCCACCCGTGTTGCCCTTCTTCCAGATGTCGGGGGCGATCAACCGCCTTAACAACGCCCTGCTATTGCCCATCCTGCGGGCGCAGGTCAAGCGGCTGGGCTTCCGCGCCCCAGTGCTGTGGACCTACACCCCCCATTCCGCCGATTTTGTGGGCCACCTGGGTGAGCGCGCTGCCGTTTATGAGTGCGTGGACGATTTCACCGCCGCCAAAGGGTTGGTCCATGCAGGCGCCATCAGGCGCATGGAGAGCCGCCTCATCCGTGCCGTTGACCTGCTCATCGTGACGCATCCTAAGCTGCGCGAGGCCAAGGCCAAAGGCGCGCGTCGGGTGGTGATCATCCCCAACGGCGTGGACACCGAGCACATGGCCCGCGCCGCCGATCCCGACCTGCCAGTGGCCGAGGCGCTGGCACATGTCAAGCACCCTGTGCTCGGCTATTTGGGCGCTGTCAACTACTGGATTGACACCGCCCTGCTGGGGCGCCTCGCCCGCGCCCATCCCGAGTGGACGCTGGCCATCGTGGGGCCGGTGGTGAGGCCGCTGGCCAACATGAAGCCACTGGAGGGCCTGCCTAACGTCATCCTCACTGGGCGCGTGCCCTATGCGGACGTGCCGCGCTATGTGAAGGCCTTTGATGTGTGCCTCAACCCCTATGTGCTAGATGAAGTAGCCGAGCATTGCAGCCCGCTCAAACTCTATGAGTACATCGCCACTGGCAAGCCGGTGGTCTCGGTGGACATGCCGGAGGCTCACCGCTTCGCCGGATTGATTGACATCGCCCACAGCGCTGAGGAGTTCATCGCGCTGGTGGAGGCGGCAGCGCAGAGGGCCATAAGCGGTAAGGCCGACGAGCGTGCCGCTGCTCGCATGGCTGAGGCATGGAAGCACACTTGGCGCAGCCGCTTTGAGGAAGTTTCAGCAGCACTATCTGCCATGTTGGAGGGCAAAGAGCAAAGCCTTCCCGCCCAACCACGCCTGTTGGTGATCATCCCCGCCTACAACGAGGAAGAAAGCCTCGGGCGTGTGATTCAAAGCGTGCGTGAGGCTGTCCCTACGGCGGACATTGTGGTCATCAATGACGGCTCTACCGACGCCACGCCCAGCATCGCCGAGGACTGTGGTGCGACGCTCGTCAGCCTGCCTTACAATTTGGGCATCGGCGCGGCAATGCAGACCGGTTTCCTCTTTGCCCGTGAGCGCGGCTACGATGTGGCCGTGCAGGTAGATGGCGATGGCCAGCATGACCCCCGCGAGATAGAGGCTCTGCTGATTGCATTGAAGGCGGGTGATGCCGACGTGGTGATTGGCTCACGCTACTTGGAGGATCGCGGCTACATCACGCCCAAGCTGCGTCGCTTGGGGATCGTCATCCTTGCCACCATCATCTCCCTGGTGACGCGGCGGCGTGTCACCGACCCTACTTCCGGCTTCCGTGCCCTCAACCGCCGCGCCATCGCCTTCTGCGCCACAGATTATCCCTTTGACTACCCCGAACCGGAGTCGGTGGTGCAGTTCTGCCGTGCTGGCCTGCGCATCAAGGAGATACCCGTGACCATGAACCCGCGCTACGGTGGCCAGTCTTCCATCACGCCACTGCGCTCGGCCTATTACATGGTCAAGGTGATCTTAGCGATCCTCATCGGTCTGCTGCGCCAGCGTCCGCGTGCGGCAGAGGAGGTACAGGATGTTTCAGAACATCAGCCGTCCTGAGATCATCATGCTGGTAGTGCCTGTCCTGCTCCTGATCGTGGTGTTGGAGCTGGTGCGCCGCCGCCGCCTGCGTGAGGATTACTCGCTGCTGTGGCTGGCGACTTTCGGCGTGCTGGTGATCTTCTCCCTCTTCCGCGATACGCTGCTGGAGGCCGTCGCCCGCTTCATGGGCATCCATTACCCGCCCACGGCGCTCTTTGTGATCGGCTTTGGACTGACGCTATTGGTCATGCTCCAGTTTTCCACTGTCATCACGCGCTTGGCGCGTCAGAACCAGCAGGCTGCCCAGCACATCGCCCTGCTCAGCGCCCGCCTGCGCGATCTGGAGCGCAAGCTTGAGGCGCAGGACAAGTGATGCGCGTTGTCCACATCAGCAAGGTGACGGGCATCGCCGGCTCAGAGGGGCACCTGCTGATGCTGCTTCCGGCGCTGGCACAGCAGGGCGTGGAGGCACGCATGCTCGTGCTGGAAGACCCGCGCCGTCCGGCAGATTCCTTCTGCCATGAGATGGCCGCCCGTGGCGTGCCTGTTGAAACACTGCCTATCCGCCGTGATGTGGCCCCTGCGCTGGTGGAGCGCTTGGCCGCTCGCCTGCGCGCCTTGCGCCCTCATCTTGTCCACACCCACCTCATCCACGCCGATCTGTATGGCCTTTTCGCTGCGCAGCGCGCTGGGGTGCCCTGCGCTGTTTCCACGCGCCACAACGACAACCCTTTCCGCCGCCGCCTGCTCATACGCTGGCTCAACGGGCAGGCCATGCGCCGCGCTGCCCGCGTGATCGCCATCTCGCAGGCGTTGGCGCGCTTTGTGGCCGAGGTGGAGGGCGTTGAGCGCACTAAGATCGTCACCATCCCTTACGGGTTTCAACCGCCCCATTACCCTCCCGATGCCCGCCAGCGCGCCCGTGCCGAGCTGGGCTATGGGCCACACGAACCGCTCGTGGGGGTGTTTGGTCGGCTGATCCGGCAGAAGGGAGTGGATGTGCTGCTGCTTGCCTTCCCCCGCGTGCGCGAGCGCTTTCCGCAGGCGCGCCTGCTCGTTGTGGGGGATGGGGCGCTGCGCGGCGAGCTGGAAGCGCAGGCCCGTGCCTTGGGGATAGCGGAGGCTGTCCGCTTCACCGGTTGGGTGGAACGGGCGCACCGCCTTATGCCCGCCTGTGATGTAATCGCCATGCCCTCACGCTGGGAGGGGTTCGGGTTGGTGGCATTGGAGGCGATGGGCGCCTCCCGCCCGCTGGTGGCCAGCCGTGTGAGCGCCCTGCCAGAGATTGTAGTGGATGGCGAGACGGGATGGCTGGTCCCGCCGGAGGATGCCCACGCACTGGCCGAGGCCATCATTGCCCTGCTGGCTGACGCCGAACGCGCCGCAGCAATGGGGCAGGCAGGTTACCGCCGCCTGCTGGCTGAGTTCCCTGTGCAGCGCATGGTGCAGGCCACACACCATCTGTATCGGGAGCTGGTAGGAGAGGGGTCACAGTAGGCCATGTCGGGCGTGTGCGGAATGCTGGCGCTGGGGGATGAGATTCCCGACCGCAGGATGCTGGCGCGTATGGTGGAAGCGCTGCGCCACCGTGGCCCGCACGATGCAGGCATAGCGATCAGCGGGCCGTGTGGGCTGGGAAGTGTGCGCCTCATCGTGGAGCAGGGCGATGGCCCCGCCCGCCAGCCCATGCACGTGCGGCACCGCAGCGCCGAAGCGTGGATCGTGCACGCCGGGCGCGCCTACAACTTTCTGGAGATTCTGCGCGCACTGGAGGCCAGTGGCCACCGCTTCGCTACCGAATCGGACGCCGAGACGCTGGGGCGCGCCTATCTGCAGTTTGGGCCGGCACACTTCATCAAGGCCTTTCGCGGCTCCTTTGCGCTGGCGATCTGGGATGCGCTGCGCCATCGGTTGCTGCTGGTGCGCGATCGGCTGGGTCGGCAGCCGCTCTACTACACACAGGCGGGGGGCTGGTTGGTCTTCGGCTCGGAGATCAAGGCCCTGCTGGCTCACCCTGCCGTGCCGCGCCGCCTCAACGAGGAGGCCTTACCATACTACCTTGCTTGTGGGCATCCGCCCGCTCCGGCTACGCTGTTTGAGGGCCTCTTCAGCCTGCCGCCCGGCCACATGCTGACGGTGGACCTGAACACGCAGCCCCCTACCCTGCATCTGGAAGCTTACTGGCAGCCGCCGCTCCTTGCCGAAGGAGCCGATGCCCGCAGTGCGGAGAATATCGCTGCCGACCTGTGGGCACACCTGCGCTGGGCGGTGCGCCAGCACCTGCCAACCGATGTGGCAGTGGGCGCCTTTCTGGATGGTTCTCTCACTTCGGCGGCGTTGCTGGCTCTGCTGGTGCAGGAATCCCCGCACACGGTGCAGACCTTTTCATTGTACCCTTCCCTTGAGGCGGAGGAAGCGCGCCACACGCGGCAGCTCGCTGCCCACTTGGTGACCGACCATCACGAAGTGCCCTACCCACCGCCTACGATGGCGTTACTGGAGGCGCTGGTAGAAAATTACGACTTGCCTTTTGGAGATGCGGAGGCCGCCCCCGCCTATCTTATCAGCCGAGCAGCGGGTGAGCATGTAACGGTATCGTTCAGCAGCGCAGGTGGCGAGGCGCTCTTCGGTGGGGAGCCGAAGAGCGGCTGTGTGCCTCCTGATTGGCTCACCCCCTTGCTGGGCAGGCCCTACAACCTACCTGCAGCAGAAGGAGCCGCTGCGGGGAGAGGCCCCTTCAAGGTGCCGGAAGAGTTGCTGATGCGCATGGATCGCTGTAGCATGGCGGCATCACTGGAGGTGCGTACACCCTTTGCTGATCATCCGTTGGTGCAGTTTGCAGCGGGTATCCCCCCAGCGTTGCGGGATGGGACCTCCTTGCCTGTGCTTCTCTCGGCGCTGAGAGGCGTTCTGCCTGCCCCCCTGCTGGAAGGCGGAGCAGGTCACCTTCCTGCGCCTGTTGACGAGTGGCTGCGCGACAGTTTGGCTGCACAAGCGCAGGACGTACTCCTCAATGGGCAGGCTGTTCGGCACGGCCTGCTGAAGAGGGAGGTCCTGCGACGTATGCTGGAAGCCCACGCCGAGGGCAAAGTCCGCCTGGGGCGTGCGCTGTGGACGCTGCTCACTTTGGAACTATGGATGCAGCGCTACCTTTCCTAACACGAGCAGAGAGGTGCTCAGGCAGTGGCTAACTATCTCGTCACAGGTGGCGCGGGGTTCATTGGGTCAAATCTGGTGGAGGCTCTGTTGGAGCAGGGCCATGCCGTGCGTGTGCTGGATAACTTCTCCACCGGCAAGCGCGAGAACATCGCCCCCTTCCGCGACCATATTGACCTCCTGGAGGGCGATCTCACTGTGCTGGAGGACGTGCGCCGCGCCGTGCAAGGTGTGGAGGTGGTGTTCCACCAGGGCGCCCTCCCCTCCGTCCCCAAATCCATCGCCGATCCGCTCGCCTCGCACGAGGCCAACGTCACCGGCACATTGAACGTGCTCATTGCCGCCCGCGAGGCGAGGGTGCGGCGCGTGGTGTTCGCCTCTTCCTCTTCCGTTTACGGCGATCAGAACCCTGCTGCGCCCAAAGACGAGACCATGCCACCCCGCCCTATCTCGCCCTACGGGGTGGCCAAGCTCGCCGCCGAGCATTACTGCCGCGTGTTTTACGCTGTTTATGGCCTGGAGACGGTGGCGCTACGTTACTTCAACGTCTTCGGTCCTCGTCAGGACCCTGCCAGCATGTATGCGGCGGTCATCCCGCGCTTCATCACCGCCTTGCTGGCGGGCCAACCGCCCATCATCTATGGGGACGGCGAGCAGACCCGCGATTTCACCTACGTGGGCAATGTGGTGGCGGCGAACCTGCTCGCCGCTGCTGCACCGGCGGAGCGGGTGGCCGGAGAGGTGTTCAACGTGGCGATGGGTGGGCAGACCTCGCTCAACGAACTAGTACGGATGCTGTGCCAGATCATCGGCAGCGAGGTCTCCCCCATCTATGACGCCCCCCGCCCGGGCGACATCCGCCACTCGCGGGCGGATATTTCCAAAGCGCAGCACTGCCTGAAGTACAAGCCGCGCATCTCGCTGGCCGAAGGCCTGCGCCTGACCGTAGCGTGGTACCGCCAACAGGATGAGCGTCACTGATGCCCCTTGAGACTCCCATCCGCGTGATGCGCATCATTGCTCGCCTCAACATCGGCGGTCCGGCCATCCATGTCGCTCTGTTGAGCGCTGGCCTGAACGATGCCTACTTCCGCACCACGCTGGTCACGGGCACGGTTGGCCCGCACGAGGGCGATATGAGCGCACGGGTGCGCGAGATGGGCGTGGAGCCGCTGGTGATCCCCGCTTTGGGGCGCGAAATCGCCCCACTGGCTGACCTGCGCACGCTCGTGGCGCTCATGCGCCTCATGTGCCGCGAGAAGCCGCACATTGTCCACACGCACACCGCCAAGGCCGGGCAGGTAGGACGCCTAGCCGCTTTCCTTACCGGTGTGCCCGTGATCGTGCACACCTTTCACGGGCACGTCTTCCGCGGCTATTTCGGCCCTCTCAAGACGCACCTCTTCATCCTATTGGAGCGGCTGGCCGCACGCCTTTCGGATGCCATCCTCACCGTCAGCGAGCGCCTGCGCGAGGACCTCATCGCCTTCCGCATCGCCCCGCCACAGCGCATCCATGTTGTGCCGCTGGGCCTGCCGCTGGAGCCGCTCGCTGATTTGGAAGGGGTGCGCGGGATGCTGCGCCGCGAGCTAGGCTGCTGGACAGACACCCCGCTAGTGGGTATCATCGGGCGGCTGGTGCCAATCAAGAACCACGACCTCTTCCTTGAAGCGGCACAGCGGGTAGCGCAGGCGCTACCGCAGGTGCGCTTCCTCATCGTGGGGGATGGCGAGCGGCGCGCCGAACTGGAAGCGCTGACTGCCCGTCTGGGGCTGGGAGAGGCGGTGCACTTCACCGGCTGGCGCACCGACCTGCCCGCGCTGTACGCCGATCTGGATGTGGTGGTGATCTCCTCGCGCAACGAGGGAACGCCGGTGTCCCTTATTGAGGCGATGGCGGCAGGCGTGCCAGTGGTCTCCACAGCGGTAGGCGGCGTGCCCGATCTGCTTCAGGAGGGACGATTAGGCAGGTTGGTGCCGCCCGATGACGCCGCCGCGCTGGCCGAGGCCATTCTGGCAGCGCTGCGTGAGGGGCGCGGCGAGCGTACTGCACAGGCGCAGCGTTGGGCCTTTGAGCACTACAGCGCGGCGCGGCTGGTGGAGGATATGCGCAGGCTGTACCGCACGCTGCTGGCGGAGAAGGGCCTGCCTATCGTGGCACCGTAAGAGAGTAGGACGATGACGCATTTGATCTCTATTATTCTGGTCTCCGGTTTGATCGCCTTCACCGTCACCCCGCTGATGCGGCGGCTGGCGCAGTCCACCAACTTTGTGGATAACCCCTCGGCGCGCAAGGCACATCTGGCGCCTATGCCTATGCTGGGCGGCGTGGCGATCTATGCGGCACTGGTGGGGGCGGTGATCATCAGCGGCGTGCGCGCCTATACGGAGATGTTGGCTGTGCTGGGTGGCGCCACTGTGATGACGCTCCTCGGCCTATGGGATGACCGTGTCGGCCTCCACCCGTTGGGCAAGGTTGCTGGGCAACTTATCGCTGGGGGATTGCTGGTGTGGGCAGGCATTCAGGTCAAACTGTTTAACGTGCAGGCGCTCAACGTCGCCCTCACGTTGTTCTGGGTGGTGGGCATCTGCAACGCCATCAACTTTCAGGACAACATGGATGGCCTCGCTGCTGGGCTGGCGATGGTGGCTAGTGGCTTCTTCCTCCTGTTGGCCGCCTTAGAGGGGCTGACGCTGGTGGCAGCGCTAGCGGCGGCGTTGCTGGGGGCAAGCATCGGCTTCCTTTACTACAACTTCAACCCAGCCAGCCTTTTTATGGGCGATGCGGGCAGCCTGTTGCTTGGCTTTATGCTGGCCGTGTTGGGCATCAAGCTGCAGTTTGCTGGGCGCCCACTGGCCGCCACGTGGATGATCCCCATCCTCATCCTCGGCGTGCCTATCTTTGACACCACGCTGGTGGTGATCTCGCGGCTGCGGCGCGGCAAGCACATCTACCAAGGGGGCACTGACCACACCTCACATCGGCTGGTGTCTGTCCTCGGCATGACCCCTGCCCGCTCGGTGATGACGCTCTACATTGTGGCGGGGACGCTGGGGCTGCTGGGCGTCATGCTGCGCGAGGCCACGCCGGAGCAGGCCCGTTTGCTGCTGGCCGTGCTGGCCATCGTCTTTATAGGGGCCCTGGTCTTCTTGGAAATGCGCTTCCCGCAGGAACCACCCACCAGCTGATCGGCCATGACCGCCCCACTTCCTTGCAACAGGATGCGGCAGATCGCCCTCGCTGTGCTGATCGGCGGCCTGCTGTTCACCTGCTATCTGCTTACCTACTCGGGCGTCCCGCGCACCGATGACGAGCGCTTTATCATGGATACTGCCGAGAGTATGGCGGTGCGCGGCAACCTGCTGCTCAATCAGACGGCCTACCTGCGTCCCATCCAGACCACTGATGTAGAACCGGCACAGCCGGCGCTCTCAGTGCCGCTCTACTGGTTGGCTTACCATATCCCCTGGGTGGGCAATGCGCAGGCGCTGTTCCTCTTCTCCCCTCTCGTCACAGCGCTGGCAGGCGCTTTGTTCTTCCTCCACGCGCTCAATCTAGGGTATGAGGAGCGCACAGCGCTCGTTGCCACTTTACTGTTTGGATTGGCCACCCTCGCTTGGCCCTACACCAAAACGTATTTCCGTGAGCCGCTCACCATGCTCAACCTGCTCATGGCGGCCTTCCTGTTGACGCGCTGGCGGCAGACCTTCGCAGCGGGGGAGCGCCGTCACTGGGCTTATCTGGGTACCGGCGTATCGGTGACGCTGCTCGCCCTGCTGAGCAAGGAGGCGGCGCTGATGGCTCTGCCGGCGTTGGTGCTGATCGCCTACCCGGGGGGATTGGCGCTCAAGGCACGCCGCCGCCAGATCGTCGCCATTCTGATCGGGTTGGGTGGGGTGGCTTTGCTTTTCGCGCTGGGGCTGACGATCTTCCGCACCCAGCTGGAGGCCGCCGTCTCGCGCTATGTGCTGCTCAACCGTGCCCTGCGCCTGCTAGAGGGGTTGCCGCAGGCTGGGGCGGGCATCGTGGGCTATCTTTTCAGCCCGGGGCGGGGCCTGTGGTGGTACTCGCCGCCCCTGTTGCTGGCACTGGGCGCGCCGTTCGCGGCTCCCCGCACGCGCTGGCGTGAGACATGGCTGCCGCTGGGACTGCTGGCCCTGTTTGTGGTGAGTTACGCTGCTGTGCGCGGCGCTCAGTGGCAGGGTGGCACAGGTTGGGGTCCGCGCTATATGCTGCCGCTTGTGCCTTTCCTGATGGTGGCTACCCTGCCGCTCACCGAGCGCTCGCTGCGCGTCGCAAGCTTGTGGCCGAAGCTGCTGCTCGGCCTGATCGCCCTTGCCGGGCTGGCTGTACAGATGGGCGGTGTGTACGTGGACCTCTTTGACTACGAGGTGCACCTGACCCAACAGAGCGGCCTGCTGCCCTACGATGCCTCGCTGGTGTGGAACGTGCGTTGGTCACAGGCGTTGGGCAGCTTGCTCTACATACCGCAGGCACGCACGGACATCGCCTGGCTTGTCCCCTCTGCGGACGGGGTGGCGCTAGGCGTGCTGATCGCTGCGGGCCTGCTGCTGGCGGCGGGCATCTTGTGGCTGGCGCGGCGCCACGATCTGCCGCACCGCCTTGCCGTTGGACTGTTAGCGGGGGTTCCTGTGATGCTGGCTGTGCTGACCGCCTTCGCCCTCTGGCGCGCTTACGACGACCCCCGCTATCGGGGCGATGACCCAGCGCTGGCCGCACTACGCACCTACCTCAGTGAACACGTGCAGCCGCAGGAGACCATCCTACTCAATTCCCCTACCTACGTGCCGCACTTTATGAACTACTACAAGGGCGCGGCGGCGTGGTACAGCCTGCCTTTTGCCCCGGGCGAGCGCTACAGCCCGGAGCAGATACCTCAGGTTGTTTCGGATAACGTGAGCGAGCTAATCGGGGAATGGGCAGCGGGGACGGTGGACAGCTTCAGCGAGGGTGGCACGTTCTACAACGGCCATGCCCTGTGGCTAGTGGCCGATCAAGGTCCCTGGCTGACATGGGCAGTGCGACCGGTGGAATGGTACATGACGCGGCATCTCTACGCCGTGGGTGCCACCGATTTCAGCCCCACCGTGCGCTTGATAGAGTACCTGCCCCTGCGGGCGCCCTCGGCGCGCAAAGCTCCGCAGCAGGTGCTGGATGTGCGCGTGGGGACAGGGATGCGCCTCGTCGGCTTTGACCTTGAGACCCCCTCCCAGCCCCTCGTCGCTGGCGATATGCTCGGCCTCTCGCTGGTGTGGGAAGCCCTCGCCCCGTTGACCGAGGACTACATCGTGGCCGCATTCCTCATCGCACCGGACGGGCGCCCTGTGCTCCAGCAAGACCGTATGCCGCAGGGTGGTTTCGCTCCTACCAGCCGCTGGCAGCCTGGCCAGCGCCTGCGCGATAACTACGGCTTCATCCTGCCTGCCGACCTGCCTGCTGGGGATTATCAGCTGTGGGTGCTGGCCTACCGCTGGCCCTCGCTGGAGCGCCTGCCGGTGAGCGGCCCCGACGGCCAGCCGCTGGGCGATCACGTGGTCTTGACCACCCTCTCCATCCGCTGAAGAGCCGCTCGCTCAACAACCGGTGAAGGTATAGCCCACCCCTCGCTCAGTGATGATGAAAGTAGGGTGGCGGGGGTCACGCTCAATTTTGCGGCGCAGGCGATGCATATGGACGCGCAACGCGTTGCGATCGCTGATCTCCGCCCCAGCGCGCCATGCCCGCGCTATGAGCGTCTCCGCATCTACCGCTACGCCCATGTGCTTGATGAGCACGGAGAGCAGCACACTCTCAGTGGGCGTCAGGCGCCGCTCTTCCCCATCCACAATAGCACAGTGGCGGACATAATCCACCTTCAGGGAGGCGCAGATTTCCTGCTGGGGGCTGGCCGCGTAGCCAAAGTTGGCCACACGGCTGAGGATGCGCCGCGCGCGCATCGCTACCTCATTGGGGTCAGCGGGCAGGCGCACGTAATCATCGGCATATTGCAAGGCCCATGCGGCAAGGCCTGGCCTGTCCCGATCGGAGAGGATAATGATGGGTACATCCGCCAGTGTATGGATATACTGGCACAGGTCAACGGCATTGCCATCGGGCAGCTCCAAAGCCACCAGCACCAGATGGGGCAATCCATGATGCTCTATATGGCTGATGGCGCTCCTCCTGTCGGCCACGCCTTGAGGCTCCAAACCGGCCTCCAGCAAATGGTCAAGGAGGGTTTCGTCTATTCCATCGCCCACCACAAGCACGCGCTTGGGGGCTTCCATAGGGTGATCCTCCATCATAACTGTCCGGCGCAAGGGGGGATACATTATCGGTGCGGCGCAAGCCGCGGCAACCGGCCTCTTTTGCTCTCGCTGTCTAGCTTAGATAGTACCCCCGCCCTGCTAAGTTTTCAATCCACCCGCCGGCGTGGTAAACTGAGCGCGCCATGAGCATCGTGCGGCAGATCGTCCAACAGCGACAGCGGCGGCGCGCCCGCTCCCGCAGCGGGGTGCGTCTCTTCCTCCGCTGGTTGACCGCTCTGGCGCTGGTTATAGTGGGCCTCAACCTGCTGGGCCTGCTCGCTGGCGTGGGGACGGTGGTCAGCGTATATGCCTATTATGCCCAGCAGTTGCCGGAGCCGGGCGCCATTGTTGCGGTGGAGCAGGATTTTGAGACCACCAAGATTTACGACCGCACTGGCCAGTATCTGATCTACGAAGTGATCGATCCGCTGGGCGGCGACCGCACCTGGGTGGAGCTGCAGGACATCCCCACCGACCTGCGCCACGCCACCATCGCCATTGAGGACAAGACCTTTTACCAGAACCCCGGTTACGATCTGGAGGGCATCCTGCGGGCGGCATGGAATAACCTCCTCGGCAGACCGCTGCAAGGCGGATCGTCCATCACCCAGCAGCTTGTGAAGAACGTGCTCATTGAACCGCAGGAGCGCGCCGCTCCCAGCTTAGAACGCAAGATCAAGGAGCTTATCCTCGCCATCCGCATCAGCAACCGCTTCAGCAAGGACCAGATATTGGAGTGGTACCTGAACACCAACTTCTACGGCAATCTGGCCTACGGCGTGGAAGCGGCGGCTCAGGTGTACTTCGGCAAGCCCGTCAGCGAGTTGACGCTGGCCGAGGCGGCCATGCTGGCCGCTATCCCTCAATCCCCGGCCATCAACCCCATTGACAACTTCGTGCTGGCCAAAGAGCGCCAGCGGCTGGTGCTGGACCAAATGGTGGAGCAGGGCTACATCACCCCCCAGCAGGCTGAGGTGGCCTACGAGACACCGTTGGAGATCAAGCCCCCACAGCAGCGCTTCAACCTGCTGGCCCCACACTTCGCCATTGAGGCACGCAAGCAACTGGAGGAGATCGTGGGGACGGAGCGCGTGTATCGGGGTGGGCTGGTGGTCTATACCACGCTGGATTATCCCTTGCACCTACAGGTGGAGTGCGCCGCCCGCACGCACATCGCCCGCCTTTCCGGCGCACCACCGGATACGCTTATCCCCGCCGCTGACGGTTCTCCGTGTGAGGCGGCGGCTTATCTGCTGCCCTTGCCGCCGGAGGAGCAAGGGCGCAATCACGAGGTCAACAACGCAGCGGTGGTGGTGATCAACCCCCAGACCGGTGAGGTGCTCTCCCTGCTGGGCAGTCTGGACTATTACAACACCGAGATTGACGGCAACTTCAACGTGGCGCTGGCCGAGCGCCAGCCCGGCTCGGCCTTCAAGCCTTTCACCTACCTGACGGCCTTCCAGCAGGGCTACACACCCGCCACCATGACGCTGGATGTACGCACCGCCTTTGATACGGGCAGCAATCAGCCCTACGTGCCGGAGAACTTTGACCGCCAGTTTCACGGCCCGCAGAGCATCCGCAGCGCGCTGGCCAACTCCTACAATGTTCCGGCGGTGCAGGTGCTGAGCTGGGTAGGTGTGGAGAACGTCATCCGCACGGCGCACGCGCTGGGCATCAACACATTGGATCGCGGGCCAGGCATCTACGGCCTCTCCCTCACCCTAGGTGGCGGCGAGACCACCCTCTTTGACATGACCTACGCCTACGGCGTCCTCGCCAACCTCGGGACGATGGTCGGCACGCCCACGCCCTTTGACCAGCGCCGCCCCGGCTTCCGCACGCTGGACCCCACGCTGATCCTGCGTGTGGAGGACCGCGATGGTAACATCCTGTGGGAGTACGGACAGGGTGCCACACTGGGGCGCAACGCCATCGTGGAACCGGCATTGGCTTACCTCATCAACGACATCCTTTCCGATGATGAGGCGCGCCGTCCTAGCGTGGGCGAGAACAGCGCGCTGCTGCTCAGCCGTCCAGCAGCGGTGAAAACGGGCACCAGCAATGACTTCCGCGACGCGCTCACCATCGGCTACACACCCCAGCGCGTGGTGGGGGTATGGGTGGGCAACACCCACAATGAGCCAATGGCGGATGTGTCGGGCCTGCTGGGTGCTGCGCCCATCTGGCACGCTGTGATGGAGTACGCCCTGCGCGATCTGCCGCTAGAGACGTGGCCGCGTCCTGATGACATCGTGGAGATGACGGTCTGCCAGACCTCCGGCCTGCTGCCCACTCCCTACTGCCCCACCACCCGCGAAATCTTCCGGCGCGGCACCGAGCCAACCCATCCCGACACCGTCTATCAGCCCTTCCGCATCAACCGCGAGACGGGCCTGCTGGCGACGGTCTACACCCCGCCGGAGCTGGTGGAGGAGCGCGTGTACATGGTGCTGCCGCCGGAGGCTGCCGACTGGGCGCGGGAGGCGGGCATCCCCCAGCCGCCCACTGAATATGATAAGGTCGGCTTGCCGGACACCTTCGGCGATGTAGCGATCACCGAGCCGCTGCCCTTTAGCTACGTGCGCGGTGCGGTGCACATCAAGGGCAATGCTCGCGATCCGGCCTTCCGTTATTATCGGCTGGATTACGGCAAGGGCATCAATCCTACCGAGTGGGTGCAGATCGGGACCGATCAGTACACACCGCGCTATAATGAGGAGCTGGGCATCTGGGATGCCCGCCTGCTGGACGGCCTCTACAGCCTGCGCCTGACGCTGGTACGGGCCGATAACTCCCTTGAGGAGTTTATCGTCCCTCTCACAGTGGATAACACCCCGCCCACGGTGGACATCCTGTATCCTGCCGACCGTCAGGTCTATCGGCTAGCCGACGAGTTCGTGACCATCCAACCCAACGTGGTGGACAACATCTCTCTAGACCGCGTGGAGTTCTACGTGGATGGGCAGCTCATCGCCATCAGCACCATTGCGCCCTTCAACGAGCGCTGGTTCATCAGCGGGACGGGCATCCACTTCATTGAGCTGCGCGCTTATGATACCGCGGGCAATGCCACCGTCAGCAAGCGATTGACGATTGAGGTGACACCTTGAGCCCAGAGCACACTTCGGCACGCATGAGAAGGCCACAGTTGCCTTCCCCTCTTTCGCACCTTCTCCCTTGGCTGGCTTGTGCCTTGATCGTGGCGTTATGGGCGACCAAGCAGCTCTTCCTGCCGCCGCCTGCGCAGGCCGCCACCGTGCGCGCCATCGCGGGGCGTGTGGTGGACGAAATGGGCCAACCTGTCCAGCACGCTGAGGTGACCCTCTACATCAACGGCGCACCAGAGCCTGCAGCGCGGGCGATCACGCAGGCAGACGGGTCTTACGTCCTCATCCTGCCAGATGATGATGCAGTGCACAGCCTGCGCATTGAGTTCTCCAATCCCCATTTCCATCCTGCCACGTGGGAGGCCTCCCCCAACGAGCTGGGCGATATTCTGGAGCATGGTGGATTGGTGCTGGATGACATCGTGATCAAGCGGCGCCTGACAGCGGGTTTCTGGATAGCCACGTTGGTCTTCGTTGGCATGTTGGCCATCATTGCCACTGAACGGTTACACAACACGCTGGCGGCCCTGCTGGCGGTGGCCGTGATCTTCATCGTCAGCCTCGTGGGTGGGGCGATCACGCCCGCGCTCTTCATCCTCAACTTTGAGCAAGCCCTGCAGCACGTGGATTTTGAGGTTATCTTCCTGCTGCTGGGCATGATGATCGTGATCGGCGTGGTTGAGGAAACGGGTATCTTCCAATGGCTGGCTTATCAAGCCTACCGCCTCTCGCGGGGCAAGATGTGGCTGCTGGCGATCATCCTCATGGGCATCGCCGCCCTTGCCACTGCCCTGCTGGATAACGTCACCACTATGCTGCTCATCTCGCCCATCACCATTGAAATCGCGCTGGCGATGGGTGTTAACCCACTCTCACTGCTCATGCCAGCCCTGTTAGCCTCCAATGTAGGAGGGTTAAGCACCCTGATCGGCACACCGGTCAACATCATGATCGGTTCTTATGCGGGCCTCAGCTTCAATGACTTTCTGCTTAACCTAACCCCTGGCGTGTTGTTGGCTGAGGTAGGACTGATAGTCTTTGTGCTGCTCTGGTATCGTAAGGAGTACCGCAAGGCCAGTGTAAGGGTCTCACCCACGCTATTAAAGCGGCTGGAAGAGAACGGCAGGATACGCGATCCGCTTAAACTACGCCGCGCCGCCATCGTTTTTGCGGGACTGTTGGGGTTGTTCATCTTCGGTGAGCCGCTTCATCTGGCCCCCGCCATCGCGGCCATCATTGGGGCGGTAGCTATGCTGCTGTGGGTGCATCAGGACATCCAGCAGATGATGGGCGTGGTGGACTGGACCACGCTGGTCTTCTTCCTCGCCCTCTTTATGGTGATCGGCGCCATAGAGGAGGTGGGGTTGATCAGCCTCATCGCGAGCGCGACCGGCAGCCTTGTGCGCGGCAATCTGAACGTCGCCCTGCTGGTTGTGGTCTGGGTCTCTGCGCTCCTCTCTGGTGTGATTGACAACATCCCCTTTGCGGCGGCCATGCTGCCGGTGGTCAACTTTCTCTCGCGCACCCTCCCCAGCGCGAAGAACCATGTGCTCTACTACGGGCTGGCGGTGGGGGCGGATATGGGCGGCAACAGCACACTCATTGCCTCTTCAGCCAATCTGGTTGTGGCCGGCATCGCCGAACGGGCGGGTTATCCGATCACTTTCAAGAAGTTCCTTAAGGTAGGTGTGCCAGCCACGCTGGTCACGGTGGCGATCGGCTGCCTGTGGTTGTTCCTGCACTTTTGAGAGGGGGCGTGGTGATGGGCAAGATTTTGTGCTCAACACGCGGGGGAGAGGCCAGCATACGCGCTCAAGAAGCAGCTATCCGTCGGGCTAAGGAAACGGGCGATGAACTGATCTTCTTCTATGTGACGGATGTGGAGTTTCTGGCCTACGCCAACTATGCCCTGCACTCCGATCTGGTGGTCAGCGAAATGGACCGCATGGCCGAGTTCCTCATGGAAGTAGCCGTTGAACGCGCCGAGAAAGAGGGGGTGGCGGCCACCTATTTGATCCGCCATGGCCACTTTGCCGAGGAGCTCATGAAGGCGGTGCAGGAGGAAGGGATCACGCTGGTCATTCTGGGCCAACCCGGCGAGGGAGAGAGCACCTTCCGCCTGGCCGAACTGCGGGCGCTGGCCCAGCGCATCCGCGAGCAAACCGGCGCCGCTGTCTGGATCCCCGGACTGGACAAGGACGCCGAAGATAAACCCCATTCCACAGCGTGAGCAGGACAACTATGATCATCAACGAGGTTCAGCGCCACAATCGGCGCGATGTACACGCTTTCATCCATCTGCCCTTTGCCATTTACCGCGACATCCCCCAGTGGGTGCCGCCCCTGCTGCCCGGCGAGTGGGCGCGCTTCAAACCGAGCTTTTCGTTCTATAAGCACTCCGAAGCGGCCTTCTTCCTCGTGCGCGATGACGAGGGTCACCCTGTGGGGCGGGTGGCCGTGCTAGAGCACCGCCCCCACAACGCCTACCGCGGTGCCAAAGATGCCCTGCTTTACCTCTACGAGGCCATTGACGATGATACGGTGGCAGGCTTGCTCTTTGAGGCCGCCGAGCGCTGGGCGCGGGCGCGAGGGCTGACGCGCCTCGTTGGCCCCAAGGGATTCCTCACCGGCGACGGGCTAGGCCTGCTGGTAGAGGGCTTTGAGCACCGCCCCGCCATCGGCATCCCCTACAACCCACCCTACTACCCGCGCCAGTGGACTGAGATCGGCGGGATGCAGAAGGAGATAGACTACCTTTCGGCCTACATTGACCGCCAAACGGCCATCTATCCGGAGCGCGTGCAGCGCATTGCTCAGCGCATCCGCGAGCGCGGTAACTACCACGTTCCGCGTCTGCGCACGAAGGCCGAGCTGCGCCGCTATGCCAGGATCATCCAGCAGGCGTACAATGCTGCCTTTGCCAGCGTGTGGGCCTATACGCCTATCCCCGATGAGGATTTAGAGGCCATCGTCAACCGCCTCATCCTCATCGCCGACCCCCCGCTGATGAAGCTGATCTTCAAAGACAACAATCTGATCGGCTTCACCTTCGCCTATCCGGACGTGTCGGCGGCCATCCAGCGCATCAAAGGGCGGCTGTGGCCCTTCGGCTGGATCGCCATCTTGTTGGAGAAGCGCCGCACTGAGTGGATCAACATCAACGGCAATGCCATCCTGCCCCAGTATCAAGGCCTTGGCGCTAACGCTGTGCTCTACGATGAGATGATCAAGACCCTGCGCGACTCGCGCTACCAGAAGGGCGATCTGGTGCAGGTGCAGGAAACCAACGCTCGCATGTTGGCCGACCTCAATGAGTTCATCCCTCTCAACATCTACAAGCGCCACCGCGTGTACAGCAAGCGGCTTGAATAGCGCACGAGAGCGGGAGAGACAGAGGAAGATCAGTGGGGTACGCGGCTGTAGAAATCGCTTAGGGCGCGGAAGACCATAGGGTGGCGCACCAATCCCAGATGATCCGTATGGGGAATGATGAGCGCCTCGGCGTGGGGCAGGATGCGGTACAGGCGCAGGGCATCCTCAGGATCGTTAAACTCATCGCGGTCGCCGCAGATGATAAGGGTGGGGCAGAGGATGGAGCGAAATGCCTCCGGCGGCTGATCCCAGCCCACCACCACCCCCAGTTGCGGATCAAAGATGCGCTGCTGAACTTCAGGACGCTGATCCGGCGCCCCCAACACCTGCCGTAGGCGCTCCTGCGAAGGGGCGCGGGTGTTTGTGCCCAGCAGCACCAGCGAGCGGAACAGGTCGGGGCGGCGCTGAGCGGCGTAAAGCGCCACCGCACCGCCGAGGCTGTAGCCCATCATGTGAAGGGGCGTGCGCCCCAGCAGGTAGATGAACTCCAGCACGTCGTCCACAAGGCGCGTGAGGTGTAGGTCGGGGGCGGGGTTGGCCGTTTGACCATGTCCCCGCAGGTCGGGCGTGACGACGTTGAATCCTTCATGAACGATGGCCGCCACCAGCCAGCCCATTTCCACACTGCTGGAGGTGGCAGCATGGAGCGCGACGACGGTCGGCCCGTCGCCGCGCTCCGTGTAGTACATGGAGAGCTCTCTCACACGCAGGAACGGCACGGGAAATCCCCAACAAGGTCACTCATCAGGGCTGAAGATGGCGTCAATGGCCTTCAGCACGTCGTCGCTCAGCTGAATCTCAGCGGCCTTGAGGTTGCTCTCCAGTTGCTCCAGCTTGGTGGCGCCCGTGATCACGCTGGAGATAGCAGGCTGGCGCAAAGCCCAAGCGATGGCCAGCTGCGCCCGCGTCACGCCCAGCTCATCAGCGATGGGTTTGAGGCGGCGTGCCTTCTCCACTTTTTCCGGCGTCAGGGCTTCCTCGCGCAACCAATCCACGCGCGCCATGCGCGAGTCTTCGGGGATGCCGTCATCATACTTGCCGGTCAAGATGCCGCTGGCGAGCGGACTCCATGTCACCAACCCCATACCGTTGCGCATCGCGGCAGGCATGATCTCCTGCTCAAAGCGGCGGCGCTCCAGCAGGTTGTACTGCGGTTGCTCCACCTGCGGCGGATAGAGGTGGTACTTCTCCGCCAGATCGCAGGCCAGCTGTATCTGCTCGGCACTCCACTCGCTGGTGCCCCAGTAGAGGATCTTGCCCTGATGAATCAGGTCATCCATTGCCCGCATGGTTTCCAAGAGGGCAGTTTCCTCGTCCCAGCGGTGGCAGAAGTAGATGTCCAGATAGTCGGTGCCAATGCGCCGTAGCGACTTATCAATGGACTCCATGATGTGTTTGCGCGAGAGCCCCCGATCGTTGACGTCGTCGCTCATCGGCCAGAAGACCTTGGAGGAGATGACCAGCGTGTGGCGCGGAAACTGCTTAAGGATGCGCCCCATCATCTCCTCGGCTTCGCCACGGGCGTACACGTCGGCGATGTCAAAGAAGTTGACGCCACTGTCATACGCTTTGGTGATGATGGCCCGCGCCAGACGCCAATCCTGCACGCTGCGGCCAAAGGTGAGCCATCCACCGAGGCTTAGCTCACTGAGCTTGAGGCCGGAATTCCCCATACGGCGGTATCTCATTGAGTGCTACCTCCTTTGTCGTGGCGATTAATAAGGGGAATACAGTCAAATTATAGCACGCGGTGGGGGAAACGACTCGCATATCTCGCTACGCCAGGGCTGGCTTCCTCGCCCATCATGGATGGGGAATAGGGCTGATTCTTTCTTATGGAATACCAACAATCGAACAGGCCGTGTGCAAATCGAGAGCCAGGCGGGTGCGAGCGTCTTTGATACTGTT